>RRYU01006622.1_pt1 | contig 14810 bp, 3 predicted proteins | sample 2162651 | NCBI WGS metagenome assembly RRYU01 (sample SAMN10267283, study PRJNA491782) | microbial mat metagenome | isolation source: biomat in the production well | place: Japan: Minami-Kanto gas field, natural gas well KTG3 | collected 2017-06 | reverse complement strand
GGTGCGTGCCAGTGCCCGCAACAAGCCTTGTCTCTCGCCTAACCTCGATCTGCTCGATCAGGTGCGCGAGAGCGGGGTGAAACGCTTGGCCTTTATCGGTACGAGTTGCCAGGTGCATGCGCTGCGCGCTATCGAGGATCAACTGGGCCTCGAAAAGCTCTATGTGATCGGTATCCCCTGTACCGATAATGTCGCCTACCCCGACCTCTTGCGCTTCCTCAAGATCTCCTCGAAGTCTCCTGATACTGTTGTTCACCACGAGTTCATGCAGGACTTCCGGGTCTGGATGCGTCACGAAGATGGCCATATCGAGAAGGTTAACTATGTTGATCTCGATGTCTCGGCCTTGGGTGGCGAGTTGGGGATCTTCCCGGCGGCTTGTCTCTCCTGTTTCGACTACCAGAATAGCCTGGCCGACATCACCGTGGGCTACCTCTCCGCTCCGCTGCCTCCACCGGAGCGTTGGCAGTGGACGATGGTACGCACCCAGGCCGGTGAGGAGCTGTTTGAACTGATCCGACCCTTCCTAGAGGTCGGAACCCTCAACGAGCGCGGCAACCGTCAGGTCGGCGTGAGTGAGTATGTCCGTATGCTCAAGCGCCCCCGCAAGCGCCCGCCCTTCCCCATCCGCAAACTGATCGCCTGGATGCAGCGCAACCGTGGCCCGCGTGGCATGGAGTTCGCCCGCTCGGTGATCGAGATGAAATTGCTGCGCAATCTCCAGTATGTCCGTGATGCCCACGGACGCCTAGAGCGCCGTATCGTTCCCGCCTATGTCTATCGGGCACTAGCTACCTATGGCCCGGTCTATGAAGAGGAGTTCGGGCGCACGCTCACTCCCTAACCTCCCTGTGGCTCGTAGATCAAACCCAACTGTCACTGATGTGACAGGGATACCAGACCCTAGCAGGAGAAGAAGTCCATGTCCCTTGTGATCGCAATCTATGGTAAAGGTGGGATCGGCAAGTCAACCACGTCGGCCAATCTTTCGGCGGCGATGGCACTGCGCGGGGCCAAGGTGCTCCAAATTGGCTGTGATCCCAAGCACGATAGCACCTTCCCGCTGACTGGCATGCTCCAGCCGACGGTGATTGATGTTCTTGATGAAGTTGATTTTCATATCGAAGATATCTCCCGCGAAGATGTCATTCGCACCGGCTTTGCCGGTGTGGATGCCTTGGAGGCCGGTGGCCCGCCCGCCGGGAGTGGCTGTGGTGGTTATGTGGTCGGCGAGACTGTTAAGCTCCTCAAGGAGTTCGGTCTCTACCACAAGTATGATGTGATCGTCTTTGACGTACTCGGCGACGTTGTCTGCGGTGGCTTTTCGGCTCCCCTCAACTATGCCGATTACGGCATCATTGTGGCCTGCAACGACTTCGACAGCATCTTCGCCGCCAACCGGCTCAGCCTCGCGATTGCCCAGAAGAGCCAGCGCCACAAGGTGCAGATGGCCGGTATCATCGCTAACCGCGTTGACCACGTCCATGGTGGTGGTACCAGCCTACTCGAGCAGTTCGCCGATACCGTGAATACCCGCATTCTCGGTAAGGTTCCCTACCACGACCTCATCCGCCGCTCGCGCCTCGCGGGCAAGACCCTCTTCGAGATGGAAGGCCCCGATAAGGATATGTGTGTCCAGCCCTTCTACGAAATGGCTGACGAACTCCTTGGTGAGCCTGCTACCACCATCCCCACCCCGCTCAACGACCGCGAGATCTTTGATGTGATCGGCGGTTGGAAGTAGGGGCGCGTCGCGACGCGCCCCTACGCCCGTATAAGGTAGCACCGGCTTCCAGCCGGTCACGATGCGCCACCGACCGGCTGGAAGCCGGTGCTACCTTCGGGCGTAACCGAACGCCTATGAGGCGTAGCCTCCCCCGAAGAGTTCTTTTTTTCTCTCATGTTGGCGGCGAAGCCGCCAACATGAGAGAAAAAAGAGTTTACACCTTCACAGGCAATATCGCCCCGGCCTGCTCGCGCAACAACACCAACGACCGCCCCTGAAGTTGGTAGATCTCACTCGATGGGGCACGTTCCCCATTCCCCTCCGGATCGGCCGTATCCACCAACACCTCCCACACCGGATCATCGGGCCAATCGGGCAGAATGAACGGCACCGGTTCGTGTCCGGCATTGAACAGGATCAAGAGGACATCGTCACGTACCGGGTGGCCGTGGCGATCATACTCGTACATCACCTTACCATTCAGCAGCAACCCGATGCAGCGTAGATCGGGGTTGTGCCACAACTCCGGGCTAATCTCCTGCCCATCCGGGCTTAACCACTCCACATCATACTCCGCCCCGGTTGGATGGAGAATGCCCCGGAAGAAGCTGCGCCGCCGCAGGATGGGGTGGCGTTTGCGTAGCTCAATCAGTTTCTGGGTGAAGGCCAATAACTCCTCGGCTTCAGAATCAGGCGACCAATCTACCCAGGAGATCGGGTTATCTTGGCAGTAGGCATTGTTGTTCCCCTGCTGAGTACGCCCACGCTCATCTCCGGCCAGTAGCATCGGGGTACCCTGCGAGAAGATCAGGGTTGTGAGCAGGTTCCGCATCTGGCGCATGCGCAACTCCTGGATCTCTGGGTCGTCAGTTGGCCCTTCCTCCCCACAGTTCCACGAGTTGTTATGGTTGTCCCCGTCGCGATTCTCCTCCCCGTTCGCCTCGTTGTGCTTCTCGTTATAACTCACCAAATCGCGCATCGTAAAGCCATCGTGCGCGGTGATAAAGTTGACACTATGGTAGGGGCGACGGCCATTGTGTTGGAAGAGATCCGACGAACCCAGGAAGCGCGAGGCAAACTCTGGTGCCTGCCCCTGGTCACCCTTCCAGAATGAGCGGATGTTGTCCCGGTACTTCCCGTTCCACTCTGCCCATGGTGCGGGGAAGCCTCCTACCCAGTACCCATCCGGTCCGATGTCCCATGGCTCAGCGATCAATTTGATCCCGGCCAGGATCGGATCTTGCTTCACCACATCCAAAAAGGCACTCGGACGATCCCCATCATGCGCACCGCGCACCAACGCCCGCGCTAGGTCAAAACGGAAGCCATCCACATGCATCTCTGTCACCCAGTAGCGTAGCGAGTCCATCACCATCTGGAGGACTCGGGGGTGCATGAGGTTGAGCGTATTCCCTGTGCCCGTGTAGTCCATGTAGTACCGCTGCTCTTCCGGCACTAGCCGGTAGTACGAGGCATTATCAATGCCCCGGAAGCTCAGCGTCGGGCCGAGTTGGTTGCCCTCGCCTGTATGGTTAAAGACCACATCCAGAATGACCTCGATCCCGGCGGCATGCAGCGTCTTGACCATCTGCTTAAACTCAGTCACCTGCTCACCCGCGCTCTTCGCGCTCGCATAGCGGATGTCCGGGCTAAAGAAGTTGATCGTCTGGTAGCCCCAGTAGTTCGTCAGGCCGTGATCCACCAGGTACTGATCGTTGACGAACTGATGGATGGGCAGCAGTTCAACCGCCGTCACCCCCAGATCCTTGAGGTACGCCACTACCGGCTCACTCGCTAACCCGGCGTAGGTGCCGCGCAACGCGGGCGGTACATCCGGGTGCTGCTGGGTAAACCCCTTTACGTGCAGTTCATAGATGATACTCTTGCGGTACGAGGTGTCCGGGCGTGTATCCCGCCCCCAATCGAAGTGCGGGTCAATCACCACCGAGCGCGGCATATAGGGCGCACTGTCACGCTTCCCGATGGTCAGATCGGTGTAGGGGCTATCCACTCGATAGCCATACATCGCCTTATCCCACTGGATCGTCCCACTCAATGCGCGCGCATAGGGGTCAATCAGAAGTTTATGCGGGTTGAAGCGATGCCCCTGCTGCGGGTTGTATGGGCCATAGACCCGATACCCATAGATCTGCCCCGGCTCCAATCCTGGTAGGTAGCCGTGCCAGATATGCTCGCTCCGTTCGGGTAACGTCAACCGTACCGACTCACGCAGCGCCGTGGGGCTATCAAAGAGACAGAGATCAATCCGCGATGCATGCGCGGAGAAGATGGCGAAGTTGATCCCGTTACCGTCCCACGTCGCTCCAAGTGGGTAGGGACGGCCAGGTAAAATTGCTGGCATGTCGTGTGCTCCCGAGTGTATTAAAGGATGATGCGTCTACTCGGCACTGAGCGAACGGACGTGCGTTCCTTCTCTCCACATGATACCATACCTTCGTTGCTCCCCGATAGACCCAAGTGGTATAATATCCTTCCCAGTTTGTCTATTCTGCTACACCGATTTGTTAGTTTTTGAAATGAAATTCTTATGAATCTGCCAAAACAGATAGGTCATTATATGCTTGACCATCAGATTGGCGATGGCGGTTCAAGCATTGTATGGCAGGCACATCATGCCGTACTGACTGAACATAAAGTTGCTTTTAAGTTTTTGAAGAGTCATAACCCCGATGATATTCACCGTTTTGAGCGTGAAGCCAGTATTGTCTTGCGGCTCAACCATCCCAATATCATCAAAACCTATGATTATGGCCAGTACGAAGGGCTATACTATACGCTTAGCGAGTATATTCCCGGTGTCTCCTTAGCGCAGTTGATAGATGAACAAGGGCCAATTCCCTTTGAGACAGCTCTGCCCATCTTTCGCCAAATCGCAGCCGGATTGGATTATGCGCATAGCCAGCAGGTCATTCACCGCGATATTGCCCCCAAGAATATCCTCATCACCGCCGAAGGCCAACGGGTGGTGCTGATAGATTTTGGTATTGCCCGTGGACACCATATAGCTAGTAGTGAGACTACGTCGTTCATGGGGACACTGGGCTTTCTCTCACCTGAACATCTCCCTAATGGGCAGCCAATCTCCCACCGCTCGGACATCTTTGCCCTAGGGATCGTCTTCTACTATATGCTTAGTGCTACCTTGCCGTGGGATGGCGTTCCTAGTCCATCTTTACCTTCGCCGATCCCGTTACGCCAGCGCAATATCCCCCATCTTCCCGCCGCAATAGATCGTGTCCTCTTTACGATGCTCGCCTTTGATCCTAACCGTCGCTATCCCTCTGCACAGGCGGCAGTCGAGGATCTGGATCGCATGATCGCTCGCCACCAGGTCGCAACCCAACTGCTTGGGCATCCCCAAATTGCTACTGCCACAACCAATCCTACCTTCCAAGCCTATGGCCTAGAACCAAGCCAGATCGAATCGGTCTTTGGCCATGCGATAGCCCTGGTTGTGCTCGACAAAGTGCGCCACTATGCCGATGAACTCTCTGATCCTCAGGAGTTGACCCGCATTCTTGACCAGTGGGCTGACCAGTATCCATGGGGTCTTCGTCGCCCGCTCTTGGGCCGCTTGGCTACCTTTCATCAGGTAACTACCAAGCTCGCCTCTTTCTATTACCTGCGGGTTTTGTATGAACAACGTACATCGCCTCAACTCCAAGAACGACCAGATCATAAGGCTGAGCATTTTCCGGTTGAATCAGAAGTGGATCATTGGAAAATTGATCTGCCTAAGGTGACCGATTTTCGTGATGAACCCGGTGGCCGTATGACTATCCCTGGCTCTATCCAGGTACTAAAATGCCCAACCTGCCAGGGTGCGGGTGTCTCTGTCTGCCCCCGCTGTAAGGGTTCCCGGCGCGTCATGGTCTCCCGCCCGGTTGCCCCTTCCCTCTCTCCTGTGGCCTCCGCTGCCACTACCTCGCAACGCAATGCGACGCCTACTCAGCGCCTCGCGAATACTCCCAAGCCGACTCCGCCGGTCTCGTCTTCTCCCGCAATGGAGCAGGTGCTTGAACCATGCCCCGATTGTAGTGGCCGTGGTGGCTTGCCATGCTCCCGCTGTCAGGGCGCTCGGCGGTTGCTTCAAGAGAAGACCTTCCGCTGGAGCCGCCAAACGGCACTCTTTACCTCTCAGGATGGCCTGCATAAGCTCGATCCCTCTATCTTGCTCCGTACCTGTTCCGCTGAAGAACTCTATCGTGAACGCTCTCTCTCTGGCTTTCATCCTCTCTGGAACCAGCTTGATGCCTTTGCTCCGCTCGCAACCCAAGCACAGCAACGTTTGGGTGCCGATACCCGCATGGTACTGAGCGAATTGTCTGTCCACGTCATCCCTGTCACCGAGATTATTTTTGATCTCGGTAAGCCTGAAGAGGGAGGATTCTATCGCTTGTATATCTATGGCTTTGAAAAATTCATCCCTAACGATAACCGCTTCTTCAATTGGGAACGCATGATTACTATTGGTGCCCTGTCTATGGCGCTCCTTACCTTAATTCTCATGGCTGTTCTTCTCTCTTGAATATGAATGTGGCACTATGGTACTAACGTAGAATAGTACTCGGTATGTAGTGTGTGTAGTACTTTTGTTGTCGCAGGTCGCTTGAGATATTTGCCAAGACAGGTTATTATAGATGCGAGCTAGTAGGTTCAATCAATGTTCGCCTCGGTGTGCGCTTTTGGTGTAGTGCTTTCTTGAATCTCAGGAAGTGGCTCCCTATGCAGAACTTGCCTCCACCTCTCAGACAGCTCCTTGTGAGCATCGGAAACACGCGGCTCCGTTTCGTCATGATCCTGTCCTCTCTCCTGGTTCTTGGAATGCTTGGCCTTGGCGCACGCATGATCTTGGCCAACCCGACAATCACTGTGCAGCTCTCAACGACTCAAATTCTTGAGCGTGATCCGGCTCCTGGCCCTGGTAATGAGGTTGTGAATTTTAACATCACACTCTCAGCACCTGTTCCTGCGGGTAATCTGGTTGTGATCGATGCCTTTGTTGTGCCACTAGATCCGGCTAACCCTGAATACGCAGAACCAGGTGTTGATTATATCGCTAGTGATAGCGCTTTACCTATGCGGCTTACCTTTACTCCTGGTGAGAGCGCAAAGCAATTCCCCGTTACCATCATTGCCGATGACCTTGATGAGTTAAACGAGGGATTTTTCGTTCGTACCCAGGTCGTCTTTCCGGAAACGACACTTCCCGATACAACACCAGTATCTAATGATACCTACGCGATTATCTTCGATGATGATAATCAAACGGTAACGGGTATCTCGAGTCCCACCGCCAGTGAGAATGATGGCACGATAGATTTCGTGGTCACGCTGGATGGTTCGAGCACGGTTGATGATATTCGTATCGCCTACCAAACTCGTGGTTCTAGTGACACCCCTTCGGGCGGAACCGCCACCGATGGCCCTGACTATACCGGCACGAGCACCGGTATGCTGGTCATCCCTAAGAACTCGTCCGGTCCATATATCATCTCCATCCCGCTCATTGATGATGCGGTTGATGAGTTAACGGAGACCTTTACCCTCGAACTGCTGCCTGCCGATTCGGTCAACGTGAATTTTGACCTCACCGAGGCCACTGGCACGATCTACGATGATAACGACGCACCAACCGGCATAAGACAGACAATCTCGATTAATGAGGGTCCGTATTCTAATATCACTATCACGACGGTGACTGCTACTGATACGGATGGGCCTGCCCCGTTGACCTATAGCAGTTCCGATCTCCCATCGTCCGGGTTTAGCCTCGCCGCTGATGGTACCCTTACCTTCGATGGTACCCTGGATTATGAAGACGAGTCATGGTATGAGTTTGAGGTGGTTGCGACGGATGCTGCCGCACCTCCACTCTCTTCGGCTCCGTTCACCGTGGAGGTCAGAGTCAACGACGTCAACGAAGCCCCAGAGGTTGATGCCGATTATTCCACTGATGGTATTAATGGCACGGCTACCTTTGGCCCCATTGGTAGTGGCCCCATCGAGATTGCGCGGAGACTGGATCTGTCCGACCCTGATGATGAGGAGTATATCACCTCGGTGACGGTTCAGATCTCTGACGTCCAAACCCATGAGGTGTTGGTGGTGGATTTGGGAGAAACTGAGTTGAGTGCTAGCTATAATCCAGCTAATGGCACCCTCACCCTCACAGGGCCAGCTACGCCATGGGAGATGGAATATGTCCTGCGAACGCTCACCTATAATTATGTGAGTCTTACTGGCGGAACCACATCCCGTACCGTGACAATCATCGCCAGTGACGGTGAGCTCTCTTCTGCTCCGGCCACGATCACGATTGATGTGGAGGACAATCCGCCGACGCTTGATGTTAATGCCACCTTGACCGTGGATGAGGGAGGGAGTGGTACGATCACCACTTCGTACCTCGATGCCAGCGACCCGGATACGGCTGCTGCCGATCTGGTCTTTACGGTCACGGGTGGCCCTAGCAATGGTTTCCTTGAGTATTGGGACGGTGACGATTGGGTGTCAGCTGGTACCTCCTTCACCCTGGAGGATCTGGATGATGATCTCATTCGCTACCGCCACGACGGTACCAATACCACCAGCGATAGTTTCACCTTCACGCTGATCGATGGTACGAACACGATTCCTGAAACAGGCACTTATACCTTCAACATCACCGTCAACGCGGTGAACGACGCGCCCGTGGCAGCATCGCCGCAGAGCGGCTCGGTTGATGAGGATGCAGCGGTGGATGACTATGTGATGACGGTGAGTGCCACCGATCCTGATGGGCCTGGCTCATTGGTGTATACCAGCCATACTATTCCAGAGGTCTTCTCACTTAACTATACGACTGGTGAGATTACCGTCAATGATACCCTGAACTACGAGGGTACAGCGAGCTACACCTTCATGGTGGATGTTACGGAGGATGTTGAGGAGGGTGAGACGACACAAGTTGAAGTGACGATCACCATCAATGATGTCAACGAGCGCCCGGTGGTTGATGCCAATGGTGGTGGTGAGGGTATCAACAACACCGTTGCTTATACCGAGCAGGACCCGCCCGTCAACATTGCGCCTAGTCTGGTTCTGACTGACCCGGAGCAGGCGGCCTCTACGACCCCAGAGAATGGGCGTATTTCGCTGGTCGTCGTTGATATCACCAATGCGCTTGATGGTACCAACGAGCAGTTGGATGCGACCGTAACCGGGACGTCGATCCTGATTAACAAGGTCTACGATTCGGTCAATGGCACCCTGACCCTCACTCCAGCCAGCCCAATGACTGTAGCTGAGATGCAGTCGGTGTTGCGTACCCTCACCTACCTCAACGCATCAAACACGCCTAGTGAGTCGCGCCTCGTGACGATCACTGCGACCGATGCGGCTGGGTCTCCATTGAGCAATGACCCGCTCGCCGAGGTTACGATCAATATCGAGCCGGTGGACGATGAACCGACGCTGACCAATAATCTCTTAACGGTGCTTGAGGGTGGGAGTGGTACGATCACCACCGCGTACCTCAGCGCCAGTGACGTGGATACGGCTGATGCCTCTCTGATTTTTGCGGTCACGAGTCTACCTGATAATGGGACACTCTATAACAAGGGTACTTCAATAGAACTGAATGGTACCTTTACCCAGGCCGATCTGGTGGCTGGGTTCATCACCTACGGCCATGATGGAGGCGAAACCACCAGCGATAGCTTCACCTTCACGCTGCGTGATCGTACGACCACGCTACCAGAGGCAACCTTCAACATCACCGTCACCCCGCAGAACGACTCGCCATTCGCAGACCCGACGCAGAGCGGCTCGGTTGATGAGGATGCATTGGTGGGTGACTATGTGATGGAGGTGGACGCCACCGATCCTGATAGTTCTCTGACCTATAGCAGTAGCGATATCCCAGGCGTCTTCAGCCTGAACGCTTCGACTGGTGAGATTACCGTCAATGGTGCCCTGGATCGTGAGACGACCTCCAGTTACAACTTCACCGTAAATGTTTCGGATGGTACCCTTGGGGTGTCGGTTGCGGTGACGATCACCATCAATGATGTCAACGAGCGCCCGCTGGTTGACGCCAATGGCAATGGCCCTGGTGATGGTATTGACAATACCGTTGCCTATACCGAGCAGGCTCCGGCCATTTCTATCGCTTCTAACCTGGATCTGACCGATCCCGATAGTGGAGATCTGATCAATCAGGTTCAGATCGCTGGTATCCAACCTGAAGATACTATTTTCATCACTCTGTCAGAAGGAGTGACTTCTTCCTTTGACCCAGGTACTGGCGTCTTCACCCTCACTGGGCCAGTTCCGCCAGCGACGATGCAGAATGTCCTGCGCACACTCCGCTACTTCAACGAATCTGATGATCCCAGTACGACACGGGTGTTGACGATCACCGCCACGGATGCTGGTGGTATGAATAACGACCCGCTGGCCACGATTACGATCAACATCACGCCGGTGGATGATGCACCGACGGTTGGTACTAGCAGCATGACGGTGGATGAGGACAGCACCGATAATACGGTTACCCTCAGTGCCAACGACCCAGACACGGCTGATGCCGATCTGATCTTTACGGTCACGGATCTTCCTGATCATGGGACGCTCTACAACAATGGTTCTCCGGTAGGCGTGAATGACACCTTCACCCAGGCCGATCTGGATGCTGGGGTTATCACCTACGACCATGACGGGAGTGAAAATTTCACCGACACCTTCACCTTCGATCTGACCGATGGTAATACCCCGCTTACCGCGCAGACTTTTACCATCAACATTAATTCGGTGAACGACGCGCCAGAGGCGAGCAACCAGACGCTGGCCTTCGATGAAGAGGTGGCTCCGCAGGCACAAGCAATCCCTGGAGTTAGCGATCCTGAGAGTGGTACGCTGACGTATAGCACATCTGATACCATAAGCCCCTTCAGCTTGGCTTCAGATGGTACCGTGAGCCTGAACACGGCGCTCAGCTATGAGTCATTCACCCCGATTACCTTCGAGGTGACGATTACCGATGATGGATCTCCTCCGGAATCTACAACGATTGATGTCACGCTAGAACTTAACGACATCAATGAAGACCCAGTCGTTGATGCCAATGGTGGTGGTGCTGGTATCAATGCCTCGGTTACCTATACCGAGCGCACACCGGCCATCAGTATTGCCTCGGCACTGACGCTCAGCGATCCGGAGGATAACAACATCTCCCAGGTGGTGGTCGCGATTACTCCTCCGTTGGATGGTACGAATGAGACCCTGGATGTCACCGTGACGGGGACTTCGGTTATCAAGTCCTACAATCCGACCCTGGGTACGCTTACCCTCAACGGGCCAGTGACCATAGCGGAGATGCAGACGGTGCTGCGCACGCTCACCTACGCCAATGCTTCTTCGACCCCCACTTCGCCACGGGTGGTGACGATTGTTGCAACCGATGATGGTAGCCCGCCAGCGGACAATAGCTCCGCTATCCCGCAGATTGCCATCACCATCAACCCGGTGGACGATGCACCGACGATTGATCGTAATGCCCCCTTGACGGTGCTTGAGGGTGGGATTGGTACGATCACCACCGCGTACCTCAGCGCCAGTGATGTGGATACGGCGAATACCAACCTGACCTTTGAGGTCACGGGTGGCCCCAGCAATGGCAGCCTTTCCCTAACGACCTTCACCCAGGCCAATCTGGTGTCTGTCATAGTCACCTACACCCACGACGACTCTGAAACCACCAGCGATAGCTTCACCTTCACGCTGAGTGATGGTACGACCACGCTACCAGAGGCAACCTTCAACATCACCGTCACCCCGCAGAACGACGCGCCAACAGCAAGCTCGCCGCAGAGCGGCTCGGTTGCTGAGGATGCAATCGTGGGTGACCCGGTGATGACAGTGATTGCCACCGATCCTGATAGTTCTCTGACCTATGACGATACCTTTGTCCCGGCTGTCTTTAGCCTCAACACAGGTACTGGTGAGATTACCGTCAATGGTGCCCTGGATCGTGAGGTGCAATCGAGCTACCTCTTTGATGTGCTCGTTTCGGATGGTACCTTTGCGGTGCCGGTTGAAGTGACGATCACCATCAATGATGTCAACGAGCGCCCGGTGGTTGACGCCGATAATGGGACGATGGGTAATGATGCCACCGCCAGCTACACCGAGCAGGCTGCGGCAACCTTCATTGCGCCGAGCTTGGATCTGACCGATCCCGATGTTGGCGACACCATCGCCTCGGTGGTGGTGCAGATCACTGGTGTTCAAACCGGTGAGGTGTTGGCGGTGGATGAGGGTTTGGCTACTGCCAATGGGGTGACTGTTGATGATACAGTTCTTGGTACCCTCACCCTCACTGGGCCAGTTTCGCCAGCGAACATGCAGGCTGTCCTGCGCACGCTCATGTACTCCAACGGATCTGATACACCCAACACGCCACGCACGGTGACGATCACCGCCACCGATGTGGGTAGCCTGAGCAATGATCCCGCTGATCCAGCTCAGATTACCATTACCATCACGCCGGTGGATGATGCACCGACGGTTGGTACTAGCAGCATGACGGTGAGTGAGGGCAGCATCGGTAATACGGTTACCCTCAGTGCCAGCGACCCGGACACGGCTGATGCCGATCTAACCTTTACGGTCACGGGTGGCCCAAGTAACGGAACCCTTTCCGCAACGACCTTCACCCAGGCGCAACTGTCTGCTGGGACTATCACCTACAACCATGACGGGAGTGATACCACCGGCGATAGCTTCACCTTCACGCTGAGTGATGGTGTGAACGCACCTGTGTCTGGTACCTTCACTATCACCGTTACGGCCCAGAACGACGCACCGGTCGCGAGCAATCAGACCTTTGGTGTCGCTGAGAACACCGCAGTTGGCTTCACATGGCCGATAGTGGTTGACCCAGATCCTGATGGGCCAAGTGCGTTGACCTTCAGTGTGGTCTCTTATCCGCTCAATCCAAGTCCGTTTGTGGTGGAGCCTGACGGCAACATTCGTGTAGCTTTGTCGTTGGACTATGAGACGTTTGGACCGAACCCCTACATCTTTGATGTAGAGATCACTGATGGTGCGGCTACGACTACCATCACTATTACGATCAACGTCACGGATGCCAACGATCCGCCATACGTTACCGGCCCTGTACCGCTAGAGTTCACCGTCGTTGAGAACTACACGGGCGTTATCGGTACTATCACTGCGGCTGACAATGATAGTGATACCATCCAATTCTCAGTGCAGGGTGTCTCGCCCTTCAGTGTGGATGCGAGTGGTAACGTCACGCTCAATACGGCATTCGACGCCGATACGACCACTTCCACCAGCTTCACGATCCGCATCTGGGATGGCCAGGTTGGTCATGAGGTTGATCTGGTTGTGCCAGTCACCATCGTCAACGTCAACGAGCCGCCGGTGGCCGACGCCAATGGTGGAGGAGACGGTATCAACGGAACCTTTACGTATACCGAGCGCACGGGTGCCCAGCAAATTGCTGCTGGCTTGGTACTCACCGATCCAGAGAACGACACCATTGATCGTGCCTATGTCCAGTTCGTTGCTCCGTACACCCAACTGGCGGGTGAATCGCTGGATGTCACAACGGTAGGTAGCATTACCAAGGACTACGATCCATCAACGGGAATCCTGACCCTCACAGGTCCGGCTACTGTTGCTGATATGCAGGCGGTGTTGCGATCACTCACCTATAACAATACGTCCTACACACCGCCAGCAGAGCGCACCCTACACATCATTGCCTGGGATACAGGCGCCCCGAGCTTGGAGAATAGCCCGTATGCCCAGATCCGGATCACCATCACGCCGGTGAATGATCCTCCGGTGGTGACACCGCAGACCTTCACGGTGAGTGAAGGTGCAACCAAGGCCTTCGTTGGCGAGTTGAGTGCTGCTGATCCTGACACGCTGCCAGCCAACTTGACCTACACAGTTACTTCTGGTCCGACCAATGGAACGCTCTCTAGTACGACCTTTACCCAGGCAGACCTAGACGCTGGTTTAGTCACCTACACGCATGATGACACCAACACAACCACCGATAGCTTCAACTTCACGCTGTCGGACGGAACGAATTCGGTTACTGGTACCCTCTGGATTGAGATTACGGGTGAGAATGATGCACCAGAAGTGACCACCAGCGCTGGGGATACGCTCTACAACCTGCCTGACCCAGCGGTTGTGATTGACGCAGCGATTACCATGACCGACGGCGACTCGCCGGATCTGAATGGTGGCCAGTTGCAGGTCACGCTGGATGGTGCAACCAGCACCAGTGGTGACACTCTGGGGGTTCAGGCTTCCGGCCAAATCACAGTATCGGGAAGCGACATCTCCTATGGTGGTGTTGTCATCGGTACGATGAGTGGCGGCACCTATCCGAACCCGCTAGTGATTGACTTCACCAGCGCATCTGCCACGCCAGTAGCTGTTCAGGCTCTGATGCAGAACATTACCTTCGCCAACGCAACAACGACCACCTCGCTGGTACGCACAGTCACGTTCGTTGTTGATGATGGTGATGGTGGTGCCAGCATAGCGCAGACCAAGGGTATGGTGCTCAACAACACGCCGGTGGCAGTTGATGACACTGGTGATCTGGTGGTAGATAGCGGTCATGTGGTTGTCTCCGTACTGGACAACGACAGTGACCTGGATGGTAATCCGTTCGAGGTAACGGCGGTTTCTCAGGGTACGCATGGGAGTGTTACCTTCGATGCAACCACAGTGACCTATACGCCTAATCCTGGGTACATCGGTTCTGACAGCTTCACCTACACCATCACCGATAGCAACGGAGCAATGGCAACGGCAACCGTTACCATTGAGGTGAATCCGTACCGTGTCTACCTCCCATTGGTGGTACGCTCAGCCTTTGCGGATCTGGTGGTGGACTTCAAGGTCAATCCAGCCAGCCCGATGGTGCGTGGCCCGGCATCTATTGAGGTGACGGTGACCAACAGAGGTGAGGTAGCGGCCACCAACTTCTGGGTTGACTTCTACATTCAGCCCAATCGTGCGCCGCAGGTAA
>RRYU01010399.1_pt1:0-10000 | contig 14812 bp, 12 predicted proteins | sample 2162651 | NCBI WGS metagenome assembly RRYU01 (sample SAMN10267283, study PRJNA491782) | microbial mat metagenome | isolation source: biomat in the production well | place: Japan: Minami-Kanto gas field, natural gas well KTG3 | collected 2017-06 | reverse complement strand
GATTGCCGAAAGGCGGCTCTCAGGGGTGACAAGCGTAAAGGTGTTTCTGAACAATTGGATGATTTCGTACACCTGTTCGTCATGAAGGCCGAATTTCGGTCGAAGTAAAACGTTCTCTACCTCTTTGAGAATGTCAGGTGAGATGCAGTTGTCGAGAGCGCCGGAAGAACAGCGGTTCAGGATTTCGCGCGGTTTACCCCCGAAAAGAATTCCGGAGATGAGAATATCGGTATCGCAGACAATCCTCATCGATCGTTCGCTCTCTTTTGACGGGTCGCTGCGATTTCCCCTTCGACTTCCTCGACAGTGAGTTGTTGTTCCTCTGCAATACGATCTCCAAGCTGGAACAGCTCGTTCCATTGGTTCTGGCGGCGGATGTATTGTCTTGCAGCTTCACGGATCAGCTCTGAACGACTGCGGTGTTCCTTCTTTGCCGTTTTGTCGATTTCCTTCAGGAGAGAATCCTGAAACGATATGTTGACGGTGCTCATACCTGGCTGTGGTTGTGCTCTGTCATGAATATACAAGGTTTGTATATGGATAACTGATTGTTTCGCTGCAGGGTTCCCGAAATGGAGTCGGGATGGGCCAGGCTGCTCGCTTAGCCCCTTTGTTTTTCCAGGATCGGCAGGACCCGTTTCAGGTCGTCGGCCTGTTCGATGAGCATTTTCCTGAGCAATGCCGGCAAGTCGCCGCCGTTTTTGCCTTTCTCATCCAGAAAGGTCTCGATTTTCTCGATCATGTCCGGGGTTTGACGCCACGTCGGAAAGAGGATGTGGCCGAAGGCTTCGGCGTAGTGCACGTCGCGCTCGGAATAGACCTTTTCCATCGCGTCAAAAAACCGATCGACATAGGGCGCGAGCAGGTCCTTCTGCATGCGCCAGTGAAAGCCTTTCATGCCGTAGCGGAGGAAATCCGTGGAGCGGGATGATTGTTCCGTAAACGCCTGCCAGCATGTTTCCTTTTCTGCGCTGTCGGGCCTCGATGCCTGCACCATAAAGGCTTTCTTCAGCCCAAGGTCGCTTTTGTCCAGCTCTTGTTCCTTGCTGAACAGGTTTTCGGCTTCACTGTGGCCGCAGGCCATCAGGCGGGCAATGATGTTCCAGCGTTTTTCCTGGTCGATCTCGAGCGACGCTATGGATCCGGCGCCTGTGACGAGGGCGCGCAGGTAATCCAGTTCGTCGGAGAGGAGTGCGGTTTCAAGCAGGAGACCGAACCAGATGATCTGTTCCTGCTCGCTGTTTTCAGGCCGGGCCAGGCGTTGGCGAGCCACGGTGTTGAGCCTGGGTGTCCATATCGATCTGTTTTCATCGGTCAGATACACCGACACGATGGCCTTGATTTTCGCGATGATATGGCTGTTGAGGATGGACAGATCCTTTTCTTCCGTGGCCAGTTCGATGCCCGTCTCGATAAATTCGGTCGGGGAAAAGGCGTTGTCGCGCACCATTTGCCAGAGGCTTCCCCAGACGAGCCTCCGCGCAAACGGGTCCTCAATGGTATGGAGAGACTTGCGGGCGGTGTCGAGAGCATCCTCGCTGTAAAACACTTTCACGTAATCGTAGTCGTGCGTATTGAGGATCACGAACGCTGTGTCGGGTTTGAGCTCTGCTTCGGCGGTTTTTTCGTCAATGATGATCTTTCGGGTTTCATTTTCGACGAGCGCGCCGCCGCTCTGACGGTAGCCGGTGAATGCAATGGCATGCTGCCGGATGAGGTCGTTCTGAGTCGAGCCCTGCTGCACGATTATGAGTCGGCCGTTTTCGATGCGGCTCAACAGGGTATTGACGCCGGTGGTCTCCAGCCACTGGCGGCTCCAGGCCACGATGTCGATGCCGCTTTTCTCCGACATGATCGAAAGAAAATCATCCAGGGTGGTGTTCTGTTCGGCGAACCGTCTGAAGTATTGGCCGATGGCGGCGCGGAAGGCCTCGTCGCCGATAAAGTACTGAAGCTGGCGAAGCACCGAGGCGCCCTTGGAGTAGCTGATGCCGTCAAAATTGCTGAAGGCCTCGATGGTATCGCGGGCCGAAGCGGCAATGGGGTGGGTTGTGGAATACTGATCCTGCTGATAGGCCCATTCCTTGCGGACATACATATGTTCCAGTGCATCGCTGAACAGCTTGCCTCTGGACATGGCGAAATAGGAGAGGTAGTCGGCAAAGCTTTCGTTGAGCCAGAGGTCGTTCCACCATTTCATGGTCACCAGGTCGCCGAACCACATGTGCACCATCTCGTGGGTGATGGTGTTTGCGCGGTTTAGGTGCTCGCTGTAGAGCTTTTTATGGCGGAAGATATAGTGTTCGGTAAAGGTGACGCAACCCACGTTTTCCATGGCCCCGAAATTGAATTCCGGCACAAAAACCTGGTCGTACTTGTCGTACGGATAGGGGTAGTCGAAATAGTCCTCCAGTGTGGCCATGGCTTCCCTGGTGACGGCAAAGATGTTTTCCGGGTCCATGTATTTTGCGAGAGACTTCCGGCAGTAGATCCCGAGCGGTATCCGGTCGTATCGATTTTCCCACCTTGCATACGGCCCCACGACCAGGGCAAAGAGGTAGGTGGAAAAGACCGCCGTGCGTTTGAACGAAATCGTCACCTCATCACCTTTTGTTCGGGTGTGTTCAGGCAGGGTGTTGTGGATATAGGTCCATTTCGAGGGTCCGTTTACCGTGAGCCGGTAGGAGGCTTTGATATCAGGCTGGTCGAAGCAGGGGAAGAGACGGTGCGCGTCGTAGGGCTCAAAGTCTGTATGCATGTACTCTTCACCGTCTTCGGGATCGTGAAACTTGTGAAAGCCCGACCCGGTGTTGTCGAACTGGCTGGTGTAGGCGATCTCCAGCGTATTGCGCCCCTCTCTGAGATGCTCTCTTTTGAGATAGATGGCAAAACCACCCCTGAGATACTCCTCCGTGCCCTTGCCGTTGAGCGTAACGGTATGGATCCCTCTGGTAATGAAATCAAGCTTGAGGTGGTCCGTGCCTCCATGGCGATAGTCAAACTCCACGATAGAGCGGCCCCGGTACCCGGCGGCATGCTCTTTCAGGGTGAGTTCAAGGGTGTAGCGGGCATTGGAAACCAGGGCGCTGCGGCTTTCGGCCGCTTCACGGGTGAGAATGTTTTCAGTATCCACGGAAAATGTCATAAGACCAGGATTCGTTTGTGTATTTGATCGAAAAGTATTTTGGCTGTTCTTCCGCACTATGCACGTATTTCTCGACAATTTACAGCAAGTGAGTGAAAAAGAGTAGGGGACATCTTGTCCGGTCGAAAAGCGCCATTTTCGTCCTCATGCATTTGCCCGGTTGAAGCCTTTGTCCGTTATCAAGGATTGAAAAACCTCGCTTGTATCGATAGTTAACTATTGTGAGGTATTTTTGACGCATTGGATTGGCTGCGGGGATCGTTATATTGCAAGCGCTGGATGCACCGCTTTTCGTCTGAAGCGCCGTCCTGCTTCTCTTGCCCCGTTTTGGTTGCACTTCGGGGTCTTCCATTCAAATCGAAACAAAAGGAGAGATACTTATGCGTATGCTAAGAAATACCGCTGCAGCACTGGTTTTGCTCGCGATGTTCATGGTTCCGGTCCGTTCGAACGCTGACGATGCGAAAGGGTTGTTCGTCGTCGTGACGTCGGCCGACGTTCAGACGCAGATGATGGCCATGGTGCTGTCGACACAAACCGTCGAGCAGGGTAAAAGCGTGCGGATGCTCCTCTGCGGTCCCGGCGGTGAACTCGCGCTGAAAGAGGCCAAACAGGTCATGGTCAAGCCGCTTGACAAATCGCCCCAGATGCTCCTGATGGGTCTCATCAAGAAGGGCGTTGTCGTCGAGGTGTGCCCGCTGTTCCTTCCGAACAAGGGAGGCTCGCCGGCCGATCTCATCGAGGGCGTCGCGGTCGCCAAGCCTCCGGTAGTCGCCGAGAAGCTTCGAGAGGACGGGATCAAGCTCTTCACGTTCTGAGAAAAGCGTTTGTGGGGCCGCGATTTCCGCCCTTCACAGGGTGGAACGCCCCTCACGACGCCATGTGTCCCGCCGAAAAATGCGTCGCTGTTTTGCTAAAACTCCCGCTTGGTTGTAATTTCAGGTATAAAACAGAGTAACTGGGTGCTCTATTTATTGTTATGAGCGATTCAAGTGCAAGGCGAACGGCGCGCAGAAACCGGAATGTACACGAGTACATGAGGATTTTGAGCACCGCTCAACGGAGTAATTGCATTGCGGAATAAAGTAAATAGAGGCGTCTGACTGATTGCTTTTTCAACCGTTTTAACAACAGGAGCCTGGACTCATGCAGAAAAACGTTGGCACTGTCGACAGGACCGTCAGGATCTTGCTCGGCTCGGTGATGATCGCCGCCGCGCTGATCTTTCACGGCTGGTGGTTTCTTATCGGTATCGTTCCCCTGTTCACCGGTATCGTGGGGTACTGTCCGCTCTATTCCCTTTTCGGGCTCAACACTGCCGAAGGGTACGATTTTACCGTGGGCTACCTGGCTCCTCACGAAGTAAAGGCCGGCAAGGAACAGTGACGTTCGCACCGGGTGGGCGGCTCCTGTTGCCGCTTGTTCGGGGGCCCCTCATTCCATTGTCGCACGGTTTCTCCCGTCCGTGCGATCGCCGTCGCCTTGCCGTTCCGCATCGGATCGGCCGGTTTGTTTTTACGCTGAATAGTCGTATTCTTTCTTTTCCGATTTCCTGATTTTTCCCATGCCATAGACGGAGTGACAATGCCGGTTTCTCGTTTTTCGACACGTTCAAGAATACTTATCGCCGGGTTTTGCCTGGCTGCTGGCGCGACAGTCTCGTCGTGCTCGTCCACGCAGTCGCCGGCGACAGGGGAGCTGACCGAGAGATATACATACGCCAGGACGCTCGTCGGCAAGGAAGATTACGACAAGGCCATCATCGAACTCGAAGCGCTCATGTTCGACGCCAGGGCGACGACACTCGAGGACGATGTGCTCTTCGAGCTTGCCGAGGCGTATTACGAGTCGGAGCAGTACCTGCTGTCGGCAGAGATTTTCCGACGCCTTCTCGAACAGACGCCGGGTTCGCCCTATGCGGCCGACGCCCAGTTCAAGCTCGCCAAATCGTATAACGAACTTTCGTTCAATTATGCCCGCGACCAGGACTATACGAAAAAGGCAATCCGGGAATTCCAGCTCTTCCTCGACATGTATCCTGTCAGGGACCCGCAGCAGCTTGCAACCGATGTCGAGATGTACCGGGAGCTGGTGAGGCTCAATCCCGACAACGCAGTCTATCAGCGCCAGTTCGCGCTGGCCAACGCCGAATACGGCAGGGTGGAAAAAGCCCAGGAAAGCGTGAGCAGCATCATCGCCCTCAGGGAAAGGCTCGCTCACAGTTCGTTTTCGATCGCCGAGCAGTATCGCGGCCTGAAACGCTATCGCGCGTCGATCATGTATTACGACGAGGTGCTCCGGTACTTTCCCGACACGGTCTATTTCGAGAAAGCCTGGGTCGGCAAGGTCGACGTGCTGATCAAACGGGAAAAATGGTACGAAGCCAAGGCCGTGCTCGACGGCTACGAACAGCAGTTTCCGCAGAATATCGACAAGGTTTCGGGCTATCGAGAGAAAGTTATCGAGCATTTCAGCAACCAATAGTCTTCCGTCGCCGTGCAGCTCGCCCTTTTCGGCGGAACTTTCGATCCCCCGCATAACGGCCATCTCGCTCTCTGCCTGTATGCGCGGGAGATTCTGGACATTGAAAAGCTGGTCGTTTCCGTTTCCAACAACCCGCTCAAGGATGCCGGTTCAGCGTCTGACGCGGACCGGATTGCGATGGCCAGGCTGCTTGCCGGTATCGTCAACCTGACCGGCGCGGTGGCCGAGGCGAGCGACCGTGAACTGCTGCAGCAGGGACCTTCCTACACCATCGACCATGTCGCCTACCTCGAACAACGTTACGGCCTCGGCGACATGTTTCTGCTCATAGGCGAGGATAACTACCGCGATTTTCGTCTCTGGAAATCATGGGAAGAGCTTGCCCTGAAATGTACGGTCGTGGTGTTCGGCCGACAGGGCGGCTCGCAGGGCGAGGAGGACGGCGGGGAAGAACCCCCGGAACACGGGTTCAGGGTGATACGTTTCGAGTTTCCGCATTCATCGACCGAAATCCGTCGGCGCCTGCTTGCGGGAGAGGACTGCAGGGGGCTTATCCCTTCGTCGATTCTCGATTATATCGACCACCACGGGCTCTACCGGTCCTGAAGCAGCATTTCTGCGTTCACATCGATTCCGGCGCGGTGACGCCGAGTATCCCGAAGCCGTTGCGAAGCACCTGCCGCGTGGCGACCGAGAGGAAGAGTCTCGCGGTGCGGATATCCGGTTCCGCCTTGAGGATGGGGCACTCCTGATAGAAGCGGTGATAGAGTTCGGCCACGCTGTGCAGGTATTCCACCATTTTCTGCGGTTCCAGCAAACGGATGCAGTTTTCGATGACCAGCGGGTAGTCCGCGAGGCCGAAGGCGAGCCGCAGCTCGTGTTCGGAATCGAGCAGTTGCATGTGGTGCGCGCCGCTGCCGTCGGAGGAGAAGCCGATCTCTTTTTCGGCCATCCGTAACAGGCTGCAGATGCGGGCGTGAGCGTACTGGAGATAGAATACCGGGTTGTCTTTCGACTGCTTTTTCGCCAGTTCGACGTCGAAATTAAGGTGTGAATCCTTGCCGCGCATGATGAAAAACAGCCTCGTGGCGTCTGCGCCGACATCGTCGATGAGGTCGTCGAGCAGATCGGCGTTGCCTTTTCTCGTCGACATCTTGACCGTTTCTCCGTTGACGGTCGTCGTAACGAACTGGTTGATCGCCACCCTGATGCGGTCTCCCTCGTAGCCGAGGATGTTCAGGGCTTCGACGACGTCCGGGTACTCGTCGATATGGTCGGCTCCGAATACGTTGACGATTTCGGAGAATCCCCGTTCGAACTTGGTGACGTGGTAGGCAATGTCCGGAAGCCGGTAGCTCGGCTCACCGCTCGACTTGATGAGCACCTTGTCTTTCTCCTGCCCGAGTTTCGTGGTCGTGAACCATGTCGCGCCGTCGTACTCCGAGACGAACCCCTTTTCTTTCAGGGCTTCGACTACGCGGTCGTTCGCCGAACGGCCGCTGTCATCCTCCAGATACAGTTTGTGCTCGTTGAAATAGCTGTCGTGCCGGATGCCGAGGCGGTGGAGGGTCTGTTTGATATGGGTGAAGATCACGGTTTCGGCGGCCTGCTTGAACTCGTCGAGTCCGTCGGCATCCGCAAGGGTCTGGCCGTGCTTTTCGTGCATTCTTGCAGCGATATCCCGGATATAGTCGCCCTGGTAGTGCGTTTCGGGGAATGCAACCGTTCGCCCGCAGAGTTCACGGTAGCGCAGGCGGACCGATTCAGCCAGAATGGTCATCTGGCGGCCTGCATCATTGAAATAGTATTCCCGCGTTACCTCGTATCCCTGGGTTTCAAGGAGGTTCGCGATGCAGTCGCCGAGGACGCCTCCCCTGCCGCGGCCTATGGTCAGGGGGCCGGTGGGGTTAGCGCTCACGTATTCGACGATGGCCTTTTTCCCTTTTCCCCTGCAGGTCGAGCCGAAATGTCCGCCTTCCACGATGATCTGCTCGGCCGACTGCATGATGAAGGCCGGTTCGAGGTAGAAATTGATGAATCCCGGGCCGGCTATGGCGGTGTCGCGAACGGTGTTTTCTCTGAAAACGAGGTTCCCGGAAATCTTCTCCGCAAGCTGGCGCGGGTTCATCCGGCACTCTTTTGCGAGCACGAGCGCAACGTTGGTCGAAAAGTCGCCGAATTTTCTGTCGGTCGGCTTCTCTATCTGGATCTCACGGCCGGTCTCGATGCCGGAGGCCATGAGCGCTTTTTGTATGGCTTCTGTAAGATAGAATTGCATATCGAAGCAGTTTCCTTAACGGTCGGTTAGTTGCGGTTCAAGCAGTCTGTCGATAACCTCCGAAGGGCGGATTGCCGTGAAATCATCGACAACGCTCATGACCCCTTTGCAGGCGCGCATGACCTCGGGCGGATTGGTCGTTGACAGCGCGATGCTTTTCATGCCCGCCGCGGTCGCGGCCTCGATTCCGGGAAGTGCGTCCTCGAAGACGACGCAGCGCGACGGTTCTATCCCGAGCTGCTCGGCCACCCTGAGGAAGATTTCGGGATGCGGTTTGCCTCGCCTGACCTGGTGCGATCCTACGACGGCTCCGAACCTGTCCCTGAAAGGCTCCCTGTCGAGGGTGAAGGCTATGTTCTTTTCCCCTGCGCCGGTGCCCACGCCGAGCGAGACGCCCATGCGGGCCGCGTCGTCGAGGAAGCGCTCGAGTCCGGGCATCGGCTCGATTTCCCCGCGGTACATGAAGCGGTAGAGAAAATCCTTCAGTTCCGTCAGGCGGTCGGCTTCTTCGGGTGTTATATCCGGCCGCAGGAAATGGCGGAGGACGTCGAGTCCTTTCATTCCCGCGGTTTCGCGCAGGTAGCGCTCGGGGTCCATGCCTTCGAGGCCGTAATCGTTAAAAAGCTCTACCCATGAACGGGCGTGCAGACGCATGTTGTCGACCAGCACGCCGTCCATGTCGAAAATAAAGGCGAATCGTCGTTCGTTATCAGGCACGTTCTTTCGGGAATATAATTAATTGCAGGTTATCGTTTCGTCAGCCCAGCCGCATGGCTTCGCGCACTTCGCACATGGTTTCCTCCGCCGTCTTTCTCGCCCGGTCCTCGCCGTCGAACAAGACTTCCCGGACCATCTCCGGCCGCGAGGCGTATGCTTCGCGCTTTTCGAGGATCGGCGAGAGTTCGGCCGAGATGGCTTCCGCGCACATTTTTTTGCAGGCGACGCAACCAAGGGCGCCGGAACGGCATTCCTCGGCGATCGAATGCACCCGGTCGTCGGGCGAAAACCTTGTGTGATAGCTGAATACCGTGCACACTTCAGGTCGTCCAGGGTCGTTTTTCCTGATTTTCTGCGTGTCGGTCACGGCCCGGCCGACTTTTTTCGCCACCTCTTCGGGCGTTTCGGAAAGCAGGACGGTGTTGCCGAGGGATTTGGACATTTTCGCCTTGCCGTCGAGCCCGGCAAGCCGGGAGAATTTCGTGATTCTCGGTTCCGGCTCCTCGAACACGCCGCCTGTCGCCGGATGCGGAAAGTGGTTGTTGAAGCGTCTGGCGAGTTCTCTCGTTATTTCCAGGTGCGGCAACTGATCCTCTCCCACGGGTACGACGTTCCCCTTGTAAAGCAGGATATCGGCGGCCTGCAGGACGGGATAGCCCAGGTGGCCGAACGAAATCGATTCCATGTTGAGTTCACGGACCTGATCCTTGAGCGTCGGGTTCCGTTCCAGTCTCGACGAGGTGATGAGCATGGAGAAGAGCAGGAAAAGCTCCGCATGCTGTTTTACCTGCGACTGGCGGAATACCGGGCTTTTTTCAGGATCGATTCCCGCCGCGAGCCAGTCGATGACCATTTCGATCGTGTAGCTGAAGGTGTCGGCGGTGTCGAGCGACGTTGTCAGGCTGTGGTAATCGGCTATGAGGAACCAGGTTTCATAGGCCCTGTTTCCCTGCGCGTCGAGTTCGTTCTGCCTGGCGACCCAGTTTTCAAGCGCACCGGTATAGTGTCCGAGATGCAGTTTGCCCGTGGGGCGCATGCCGCTGAGAATTCTTTTTTTGCCCATAAGTTCCGGAATTGTATCCGTTGTCCGTGTGTGAACGGTTCTAAAGGATGCAGCCGCTTCGCTGCCGCGTACTGCAAGTGCTCTGGAAGTTATAACAGTTGGGATAAAGATAAAAACCGTTTGTCAGGGCGGGGGGTATGGTTTGAATTTTGTTTGTGTAAAAGTATATTTGTGCTATATTCAAGGCCTTCAACATAGAGTGTTTTGGAGAGCAAGTCCTATACAACATTCCCTTGCCCAACCATGTCAGGTCCGGAAGGAAGCAGCATCCGGCAATGTGAATGTGTGATATAGTCAGCTTGCTCTCTTTTTT
>RRYU01003321.1_pt1 | contig 14813 bp, 13 predicted proteins | sample 2162651 | NCBI WGS metagenome assembly RRYU01 (sample SAMN10267283, study PRJNA491782) | microbial mat metagenome | isolation source: biomat in the production well | place: Japan: Minami-Kanto gas field, natural gas well KTG3 | collected 2017-06 | reverse complement strand
GGGGGGGGTGTCGGATGACTTTTGAGCGCCATAAAATCGGCGAGATTCTCGTGGCTATCGGCGCCCTGACCCCTGCCGAGGTCAACCTGATTCTGGAACGCTCGGCGCTTGGCGGCAGGCGCTTCGGGGATACGGCCATTGCCGAGGGAATGATTGACGATGAACTCCTGGCGCAGGCTCTGGCCCGGCAATTTGGTTGTGAATATATCGATCTCAGCAGTTTTGTGCCCGATGTCGAGTTGTTCGCCGAGTTTCAGCCCGGCATCATGAGCCGGTTTGAATTCCTTGCCGTCAGACGTACCGGGCAGACTCTGGTGATTGCCATCGCCGACCCGACCAGAGTCGCCGAACTGGATGAACTGGAAATGCTCCTCGATGTCCCCCTGGAGTTTCTGGTTGGCAGCAAACGGCATATTGCCGCGCTGTTGGAACGCATGCAGGGCTCCAATCAGTTCCTCCAGGAAGTTTCCGAAGATTTCAAGCTTCAGCTGGTCAAGGAAACCGACATTGGGGAAGAGGTCCTCTCCATCGAAAAGCTCACCAATGACAGCAGTCCGATCATCCGGCTGGTCGATCTGACTCTCTATGATGCGCTGAACAAGCGGGCGAGCGACATCCATATCGAAACCGGTCCGGATGGGGTTAAGGTCAAGTATCGGGTTGACGGTGTCCTGTTCCTGGCAACCGAGCCGATTGATGGCCGCTTTCAGGGACCGATCATATCGCGCATCAAGGTGATGAGCGATCTGGACATTTCGGAACGGCGCATCCCGCAGGATGGGCGTTTCAAGGTCCGGATGGACCGCAAATCAATTGACTTCCGGGTTTCCATCATGCCGAGTATCTACGGCGAAGATGCGGTGATCAGAATTCTCGACAAGGAAAGTATCGCCAAGGATTTAAAGGGGCTGACCCTGGATGCTCTGGGCATCGATGAACTCGAACGCATCCGCTTCCGACGGAAGATCCGAGAACCCTACGGTATGGTCCTGGTGACCGGACCGACCGGTAGCGGCAAGACGACCACCCTCTATGCGTCTTTGACGGAAATCTACAACGAGCAGGAAAAGGTTATCACCATAGAAGATCCGGTTGAATACCAGTTGAAGGGAGTGGTGCAGATTCCGGTGAACGAGAAGAAAGGCCTGACTTTTGCCAGGGGCTTGCGTTCCATTCTGCGCCACGATCCGGATAAAATCATGGTTGGCGAGATTCGCGACCCTGAAACCGCTCAGATAGCCGTACAGTCAGCCCTGACCGGCCACCTGGTGTTTACCACGGTGCATGCCAATAATGTCTTTGATGTGCTGGGGCGGTTCCTGCACATGGGAATTGATGCTTATAATTTTGTCTCCTGTCTCAACTGCGTCGCCGCGCAGCGCCTGGTCAGGAAAATTTGCCCGCATTGCAAGGCGCCGGTTGTCTACAGCCGGGAAACCCTGCAGGAATCCGGTCTGGACTCTGAACACTACAAAGACCATGTGTTCTATCGGGGCCGCGGTTGTCGTGAATGCAACGGCCAGGGCTATCACGGTCGCACGGCAATTCTCGAACTGCTCGACCTTGACGACCGCCTGCGGGAACTGATTGCCGGCAAGGCCCCGGTCAGCCAGTTGAAGGAAGCCGCCCGGGCTGCCGGCACGGTTTTTCTGCGGGAAGCCGCCGTTAAGAAGATGCTGGCCGGATCCACGACGCTGGAAGAAGTCAATCGCACCACTTTCGTAGAACAGGTGAGATCATGAGATTGCGTCGCCACTATGCCGGCCTGGATATCAATTGCTCAGGGTTGGCTTTTGCCGTCCTGCAGCGGGCAGGTTCTGCTTCCCAGCTTAAAGGCGCCCGCCTGCAATGTCTGGACGGCGGATTGGAGTTTTCCAGCCAGCGACCCAATATCCGGGATACAAAGCGCTTTACAGAGGCGCTGAAGCGTGGCATGGACCTGCTCGCACTCAAAGAGGAGCGGATCGCTCTCAGTCTTCCTGATCAGATCGGCCGGATCTACCTGACCGAGCTGGACGAGCCCTTCAAATCGCATCAGGAAGGGATCGATATCCTGAAATGGAAACTGAAAGGCAGCCTTCCGGCCGAACCGGCCCGGCTGAAGCTGGATTTTCAGATGATGAACAAAGGCGATGATGGCCGCCTGCGCTGCCTGGCTTCCGCTGTCGCTCTGCCGATTCTGGAAGAGTACGAAAACCTGATTGGCGAGGCCGGTCTGCATGTCGCGGTTATTGATTTCCATTCGTTGCATTTTTTCAATTACTATCGCTCCCGGATGGATCCCGGCGAAGAGTTTATGCTGGTCGGTCTGCAGACCGACCGATGGTCAGTCCAGCATGTTTCCGGCGGTGCCCTTGCATACCAGCGGGTGCGGGCCGGCTCTTTCGGCAACGATAAGCTTTTCCTTGAGTTGAAACGGACCCTGGCGGCAGCGCAGACCTCTTGTCCGGCAATGATGAAGTGTGCGGTGTATGTCCATCTGGACTCGGAACTTGACGATGAACGGCAAGCGCTTCTGGCCGCCGTCTTTGATCGGGAAGTGAAAATCCTTGATCCGCAAATCAAACAAACCTCAGGGATTGAACCTGACAGCGTGCCTCCGGGGGGAGCCTTGGTTGCCGCTATCGCTGCCGCGGAAAGGCTGATGTGACAAGATCATGCAAAGCCGACTGAACCTTGCCAGCAAACCTTATTTCAATCGCCAGGCCGTGCGTGTCTGGCTGTTTGCGGCGATTTTCGGACTTGCTCTTATCCTGGCCCTCAACCTCCAGTTCGCTTACCAGAACTATCGCCAGTACAGACAAGTCGGTCTTCATCTGGATGAACTGGATAGGCGTCTCGATGAGGTCAAGGGTCTGGTCCCCGCCGATGACAATCTTCAGACCTTCGAAGAGACCCTGGAGCAGGTTGCTGGCTTGAACCAGATTCTTGAAATTGACCGGTTTCGCTGGACCAGCCTGCTGAGCCGGCTGGAGGAACTGTTGCCCGATGAAGTCAGTGTTCGGAATATCCAGCCTGATTTCAAGAGCCGTTCGCTCAAGATCTTGGCGGTCAGTCGCGACATTCAGGGCATGCAGGAATTTCTGGACGCCTTGCTGGAGTCGGCGGACATGAACCAGGTGTTTTTGTCGCAACACCGGCAAGAGTCGTTGCAGCGGGGGGCGCTGCGCACCGAAAGTTATATCGGTTTTTCACTTGAAATCAGGGATGCCTTCTGATGTCCAGGGTCGAACTCTTAAAGGAAGTCTTGCGGCACCACCGGACGCTGGTGGTGCTGGCGGGTGGGTTAATGATCCTCAACGGGTTGTTTTACCTGGTGCTGCAACAGGTCGTGGTCCCTGCAGTTGATCAGAGAGAACAGACGTTTATGCACAAGCAGACTGAAACCCGGCAGTTGTTGCGACGCGCCGGCGGTTACGTTGATACTCCCGGGCAGCAGTTAGTCAAGGCCAGGCGGGACATTGCGGAGTTTCGCAGCGTCGTCCCGGAACACCGTGACTTTACCGCCCTGATTGACGAACTTCTGGTCCTTGCCTATCGTGCCGGTCTGCAGATCGATCAGATTTCCTACAGTCAGGAACCTTTGCGGCAGCTGGATTTGCTGCAATACGAGCTTGCCTTTACAGTGACCGGGCAATATGCCCAGCTCAAGCAGCTTATCCATGCCCTGGAGCAATCTCCCCGGATTATGGGGATTCGCCAGATCTCGTTGAATTCCAAGGTTGAAGAGGGGGCGACCCGGGTCGCTCTGCGCTTGCTGCTGGAAACGTTTTTTACCGATGAGGCACAGCAATCATGAGCCGCAAACACCTCTTGCTGATCGCTTTGCTGGCAATTCTGGCGCTTGCTATCGGCTATGCCTTTCTCATGACGCCGCGTCAGCAGACGATCGATCCGGGCCGGGCGGATATCCGGCAGCAGCAGAGCGTTCGCGGTAAAGACCAGCAGGTTTCGGCCAGCTCAGCAAGGCTGCGGCTCGACTGGCTGGGCGAGGAACCCACTCCATTCCCGGGCGCACAGCGGGATATTTTTACTTTTCGCGAAAAGCCGGCTGTCAACGCCCCGTCAACCGCACCGGCTGCCCTGCCGTCTGTGACATCGCCAGCACCATTGCCCCCTGCGGCGACTTCTTCTGCCGTCGTGCCGGAGCCGCTGTCCAGTTTCACGTTCCTCGGCTTCCTTGAAATAGCGGGCGACCAGATCGTTTTTCTCTCGAGTGCCGACGAGATTTATCTGGTTCGGCAGGGTGAGCGTTTCGGGCGCGATCTGGAGTTTGAAGCGAAGGACATTGCAGACAATGTCCTGACGGTCGCTCGGAGAGGACGAACGGAGATTGAAAAAGTCTTGCTGGTTGAAAAGGAAAAACCGGATTCTTCAGTCAGTGCGCCGGCTCGCATCGCTCCCCTGCCGGCCCCGGTTGTTGAAGAATCACATCTGCCGCCAGGGGTGTCCGCCCCTGCTCGACGCGGCGGTGTTTCTGCTTCGCCAGGTCTGAGCGGGGTACCTCGGCAACTTCCCGAGGAGACAAACTCCCGCGATTTACAGAATCTGGAGCCGCTGATTGACATGGAAAACCCAGAGGGAGAAGTGCATGGCGCAAATTAAGGGAACCTTTGTACTGCGGGGACTGTATGTCCTGGTTGTCGTGCTTCTGCTGGCTGGCTGTGCCTCCTACCAGGGGCGTATGGCGTACGAGACGGCGGAGCGCCTGGCGGCGGAAGAAAACTACGACCAGGCCGTCGAAAAATATCTCGAGGCGGCGCAGCTTGAACCCGGCAGCAAAACCTACAAGTTGAAGCTGATTTTAGCCCGGACGCGGGCGGCGGCGGCCCATATCAGGCAGGCCCGCGAGTTGGGTCGGACCGGGCGGCTCGAAGAGGCTCTTGAGGAATACCGGCTGGCCAGGGGATTGGACCCGAGTCTGGAAATTGCCGCATTCGAAGAAAGGCAATTGCAAACCATCCTGGAAGCAGAGCAACTGGCCGAACAGAGCCTGGTTTTATATCAGGGGAAGCAGATTGCCGAGGCCCGTAAGATCGCCAAGCGAGCGAACCAGCTCGCGCCGGACAATCCCAGGGTCCGGCTGTTGATGAGCCTGTTCGAGCAGGAAAAACCGGTGGTCAGTATGGATGGTATCGAGCTGGATGTCGCTTCCAGCGAGCCGCTGACCCTGCGCTTCAAAAATGCCAAGATCAAGGAAGTCTTCAATGTACTGACCAAATTGACCGGCATTAATTTCATCATGGATCAGGATGTCCGTGATCAGCCGGTCTCCGTTTTTCTGGAAAAAGCCAGTTTCGCCCAGGCCATGGAATTGATTCTGCAGATGAACGGGCTGGAAAAAAAGGTACTCAACAGCAAGACCATCATCATCTACCCTCTGTCGCGGGACAAGGACAAACAGTACGGCGATCAGATCATTCAGACCTTTTACCTGTCGCATATCGATGCCAAGAAAGCGGTCAACTTGCTACGCACCATGCTGCAGCTGCGCAAGATTTATGTGCATGAAGAACGCAACGCCCTCGTGATCCGGGATAAGCCGGAAGTCATCCGGCTGGCCGAAATGGCCCTCAATGCGGCGGACCGGGAGAATTCCGAGGTGATTTACGCTCTGGAGCTGGTCTCGGTCAGTGATACGGATGCCCTGGATTTCGGTCCGGGCTTGAGCACCTACTCGCTGAGTGCCGGCTTTTCCGAGGATGGCACCAACATCGTCAGCGGAAGTCTCGGCAACACGACGAACGGACTGGTACAGAGCCTGAATAACCTGCAGACCTTCTACACCCTGCCGAGTGCCACCTTTTCCCTTGCCAAAACCCTGTCGGGGACTCAGATCCTGGCCAGTCCCAAGATCCGGGTCCGCAACAACGAGAAGGGCAAGGTCCACGTCGGCACCAGAGAGCCGATCGTGACGACCACCACTACTGATGGCGGGACGGTGTCGGAGAATATCACCTATGTCGATGTCGGCATCAAAGTCGACATCGAACCGAACATCAAGCTTGATAATTCGGTGGAGACCAAGCTGACGCTTGAGGTCAGCCAGGCGGAACAGTTGTCGGCCACGGCTAAAGGCACGATCCCGCTGCGCATCCGGACGACCAATGCGCAGACGGTACTTACGCTGCAGGACGGGGTGCAAACGATTATCGGCGGACTTTTCTCTCAGGATGAAAACTCCTCCCGGACGACCATCCCGCTGTTCGGTGAGATTCCACTGCTCGGCAACCTGTTCAGCAAGATCGATAACAAGGACACCAAACAGGAAATTCTATTTTCAATCACGCCTCATATCGTTAAGCAGGTGATTGTACCCGAGGTGGAGGTTGCGACCATCTGGTCGGGTGGTGAGGATAACCTGAAAGCCGGCCCCAACTTCGGCGCCTTTGCCAGGCCCTTGCAGAATGAAGTGGAGACCATCAGTCCGGCGGCGGCCCCATCGCTGAAAAATGAAGTGACACCACTCCCGGCTGCGCAGCAGGCTGCTCCGGAGATGACCGGAGCCTCGGCCGTGGCAGACAATGCGCCAGACAGCATGGCCAGGTCCGGGGGCGACATGATGCCCCCTCAGCAAGTCGTCAGTGCGCCCGAAGCCGCGGCCGGTTTCCCGGAGCAACCGGCCGCGCTCTCCCTGACGGGACCGCGGGAAGCCGCAGTCGGAGAGGAATTCGAACTGACTGTAGACATTGATGGCGCCACATCACTCTTCAGCGCACCGCTGTTCGTCAATTACGATCCGGTACGTCTGGAATTTCTGGAGGTCACTGCGGGTGGCTTCCTCGAAAGGGGCGGGCAATCGGCAAACTTTTCCAGCCAGGTAAAGAAGGAGTTTGGCCAGATCATCGTCGGTTACCAGCAGGCTGATGACGGCATTGGCACCTCCGGAGCCGGCACGTTGTTCAAAATGCGCTTCCGAGCGCAAAACGCCGGTTCGGCCTTGATTGAGCTTGATCGGGTCAATTTCCGGAATCCGCAAGGAAGACGGTTGAACATTGCACCGGCGGCCGCCAGGATTGATCTTCATTGAAGGCCCTGCAACTGTTGGATCAGAAACGTTCTGTACAGAAGGGCCTGACCCTCCTGGAGCTGCTGCTGGCGGTCGTTATTCTGACGATCCTTGCTTCCGCGGTTCTGCCCATGGCCGAGGTGACCGTCAGGCGCAGCAAGGAACTGGACCTGCGCAGAAACCTGCGGGAAATCCGCACTGCGATCGATGAGTACAAGGCTGATTTTGACCGGGCGGTCAGTCAGAAAAAGATTATTGCCTCGATTGATGACACCGGTTACCCTCCCGGGCTGGAGGCCCTGGTCGAGGGCAATGACTGGGGCGGACTTTATGCCTACAAGCGAAAGTATCTGAGGCGGATTCCACGCGATCCCTTCGATGTCTATAACGAAGGTTGGGGGCTGCGCTCATACAAAGACGAACCCGATGCATACTTTCAAGGCGGCGACGATGTCTACGATGTGTATTCGCAAAGCACGCGTCTGGCACTGGATGGCACGCCGTATAACACCTGGTGAGGGCCATGAGTTGTTTTGCTGATGAAAGCTGCCGGCAGCGGGGTTTTACCCTGATAGAGCTATTGATCGTGCTGTCGATTATCGGTATTCTGGCCAGCATTGCCGTGCCGAGCTACCAACGCAGCCTGATCAAGGCGCGCGAGGCGGTGTTGATGGAAGACCTTTACCAGATGCGGCGTGCCATCGACGGTTACTTCGCCGATCATATCAGGTACCCTGATACGCTTGAAGAACTGGTTGAACGCAAATATCTGCGGAATATTCCGCGCGATCCTTTTACGCAATCCAGCGAAACCTGGGAAACCATCGCACCGAGTCCGACTCTCGACGGCGAAATCGCCGAAGGTGGTATCGAAGATGTGCGCAGTGGCAGCAACCTGGTTGGTCTCAATGGTACGCCCTACCGCGAGTGGTAATCGATCGGAAAAATGATCCAGCTCTATAATGTTTGCAAAGCCTATCAGCGCGACCAGAATGCCCTGACGGATCTGACCCTGAAGATACCCAAGGGGGACTTCGTCTATCTGACGGGACCATCCGGAGCCGGCAAATCGACATTCCTCAAGTTGTTGTATTGTGCCGAACGGCCAAGTCGCGGCCAGATCCTGGTCAACGGCCGGAATATTACCCGCTTCGGACCGACGCGCATTCCCTATCTGCGGCGTGATTTCGGCATTGTTTTTCAGGATTTCAAGCTGCTCAACCGCAGGACCGTTTTTGAGAATGTCGCCTTCCCGCTGGAGGTGACGGGGCGCAAGCGGTATGAAATCAGTAAAAAGGTTTACCAGACCTTGAAACAGGTGGGTCTGCAACATCGTCTGAACGATTACCCGCTGCAACTTTCCGGAGGCGAGCAGCAACGGGTCGCCGTGGCACGCGCCCTGGTCGTTGATCCCCTCATCCTGCTTGCCGATGAGCCGACCGGGAACCTTGACCCGGAGGTGACTCTCGATATCATGGAGCTGTTCAAGGCTGCCAATGCACGGGGCACCACGGTGGTCATGGCGACCCACGATCGCCACCTCATCGAGCAGTTTCCACGCCGGGTGCTGGCTCTTGATGCGGGGCGCTTGTTAACCGATGAACTCACCTGATGTCACCAGTCCGGGTTTCACGTCTCCCGACCAAAGGTCAATTGTCTAATGCTGAGCAGGTTTGCCTATCATGTCAGAAGAGCCTTGCGCAATATGCGGCAGAGTCCCGTGCTCAGTCTGGCTTCGATCGCAACGGTCGCCGTTTCCCTGGCCTTGCTGGCCTTTTTCGCGATTGCCGTTCTGAATGTCCAGCAGCTGACTTCAGCCTGGAGCGAAGACATCGCCATCATCGCCTATCTGGACGACCCGCCCGAGGCGCAGGTCGTCGAGAAGTGGATGAGCGACATCCTTGAATACCCTGAAGTTGGCGCCGTCGAATTTGTCACTCGACAGGAGGCTTTCGAGCGATTCCGCCGGAGACTTGGCGCCGATGCCGACCTGCTGGACGGCCTCGCGCTTGAGGTGCTGCCGGCATCTCTGGAAATCCGATTTCAGAAAGAGTTGCGGCACCGGGAGACCGTCGAGGCCGTTGTTGCAAAACTGCGGCAGGACAGCCGTTTCAATGATCTGCAGTACGGTCAGGAGTGGCTGGAAAAATTCGAAGCTTTCCTGCTTCTCCTGCGGATAGGCGGAGCGGCTCTGGGTAGCTTTCTGGTATTTGCCGCCTTGCTCATCGTCGCCAATACGATCAAGCTGACCCTCTACGTGCGCCAGGACGAACTTGAAGTCATGGCCATGGTCGGCGGCACTCCGCTGTTCATTAAGTCACCCTATCTGGTCGAAGGGGCCCTGCAGGGGTTGATCGGCGGCCTGGTCGCGCTGGGTGTCAGCTTTTTGGTCTTCAGATTGCTGCTGATGGAGATTCTCGGACAGCTGCTGATGATTACCGGCATTGACACCATCCACTTCCTGCCACCGGTCTGGCAACTTCTGTTGGTCGCCGCGGGCAGTCTCATCGGTTTGATGGGCAGTCTGCTCGCTTTGAGAAGGTTCGTCAGGATCGGTCCGGCATGATGCGTCGAATCACCGCCTCCCTGCTGACTGTGCTTTTGCTGACCGGTCCGGTGTCCTGGTGGCAAGTTGCCCGCGCCGAGTCGGATGCCGAGCTGACCGCCAGCCAGGCAAAGCTTGCCGAGATTGAGCGCCAGATCGAGGCCGGACTGCGCGACCTGCGGCAGAAGCAGATCAAGGCCGGCAGTCTCGCTGAAGACCTGGCGCGACTTGACGATGAAACCAGGCAGTTGGCCCTCGCTGCCAAACGCAGCCTTAAGGAAATGCAACAGCTTGATGAGCGGGTTGCACAGGCTCAGCAGGAACATGAGGCGTTGCAGGAAGCTCTGCAGGCTACCGGGCGGCAGGTCCGCAAGCGCCTGGCGACCTTATACAAGAGCGGTGAAATCGGACTGGCCAGGATTATGCTTGGCACGCCAGCCACGCCTGCCGAACTGGCCGAAAATCATACCTTTCTTGCGCGCATGGTACGCCATGACCGGCAGTTGATCAACGACTACCGGCAGCAGGCTGCGCACCTCGAGGAGAGGCTGGTGCAGCTGCAGGCCCTGCGTGAACAACAGTCCCGTCTGAATGAAAGGAACCGCAGTCAGCACGCTGCCCTGGAAAAAGCCGGCCAGACCAAACGTAAGCTGCTGGCTGAGATTCGCAAAGACGAGGCGCTGCTGGCGGGCTACCTGGAAGAGTTGCGTGTCAAGGCCGCACGGCTCGGCGAATTGGTCAAAAAGCTTGAAACGGACCTTCTGCAACCCTATACTGAACCCTCTGCGCCATTTGCCCATCAGAAAGGGTTGTTGACATGGCCCATCCCTGGACCTGTCAGGGTGGGTTTCGGAACGGTTCGCAACGCCGAACTGGGAGCTTTGCTCGAAAGCAACGGGTTGGAAATAACCGCACCCGCTGGTTCCCCGGTCAAGGCGATCTGGTCGGGCAAGGTTCTCTTTGCCAGCCCGTTTCGTGGTTACGGCAAATTGATCATCATCGATCACGGCGACAAATATTATTCTCTTTACGCCCAGGTCGCCGATTTTACCAAGCAGGTTGGCGAAGAGGTCCTCTCGGGAGAAACCGTGGCATACTCGGGCTTTGAAGGGCGCGATTTCCTCTATTTCGAAATCAGGCGCAGCGGTAAGCCGATCGACCCCATGCCATGGCTGAAAGGGCGGTAATTCTGTTATAATCGCAGCCAGTTCAGATTGACGGCGCTGCTGGGTGGTCAGGGTGAAAAATATCACCCTGATGGTCTGGTTTTTTGTGAGTCGGCGCCTTGAAACCTGGCCGCCCGGGAGTTTCTCTTGCATCGATTGTCTCCCGGGCGTGCAGTCAGATTATTTTGCGTGATTCCGGAGGTCCTCATGTTCAGGGGTAAGTTCTTCTTGCTTTTTCTCGTTATGCTGTCAGGGTTGCTCTTGAGCTGGATGGTGCCCGGACGGACCCTGCTTCCGGCCGTGGCCCAGACTACTTCCAGTTACCAGGATTTGCAGCTGTTTACCGATGTTTTGACGATTGTCAGGCGCAGCTACGTGGAGGAAGTATCAGTCAAGGAACTGATTTATGGCGCGATCGACGGGATGCTACTGTCACTCGATCCGCACTCCGGGTTCATGCCGCCTGAAATCTACCAGGAAATGAAGCTTGATACCCAGGGTCAGTTTGGAGGGTTGGGCATCGAAATCACCCTGCGCGACGGACTTCTCACAGTCGTCGCACCCATTGAAGACACCCCGGCCGCAAGAGCCGGGCTGCAGGCCGGCGACCAGATCCTCAAAATTGATGACCGATTCACCAAGGATATCGTCATCATGGAGGCTGTGCGTCTCATGCGCGGCGAGCCGGGAACCAATGTCGCCCTTACCGTAATGCGGGACAGGTTTGACAAGCCGAAGGTGTTCACGCTGATACGCGAGGTGATCAAGATTAAAAGCGTCAAGGCGAGTACGCTCGAGAAGGGCTTCGGCTATGTGCGCCTGGCCCAGTTTCAGGAACGCACTTCGCAAGACCTGAGCACGGCTTTGGCTGCTCTCCACAGCGAGAACGGAGATAATCTCAGGGGGCTGATCCTGGATCTGCGCAACAACCCGGGAGGGTTGCTGGAGCAGGCCGTGGAGGTCGTTGACCTGTTTCTGCCTGAAGGCATGATTGTCTATACCAAGGGCCGCGAAGCTGACGCCCAGATGGAATTTACCGCATCGCCGTCCGGAACCGAACCCAACTACCCGTTGGTCATATTGATCAATGGTGGCAGTGCCAGTGCCTCTGAAATCGTCGCCGGGGCGCTGCAGGACCATGGCCGTGCAGTGGTCCTGGGCAGCCAGAGCTTTGGCAAGGGATCAGTGCAGACGATTATTCCCTTGAGTGACGAATCGGGCTTGCGGTTGACCACGGCCCGTTACTATACACCCAGGGGAACCTCGATCCAGGCCAAAGGCATCACTCCCGATATCGAAATCCTTGCCGCCGAGGTCAAGGAGCTTCCAGGGATGAACCCGTTGCGCGAGAGCGATCTGGACAAGCATTTTGAGACGGAGCCGGACCCCCGGCAAGAGCTGCCGGCGACAGGAAGCCCGCTTGATGAAAAATTCAGCTCCGATTACCAGCTCATGCGGGCTCTTGACCTGCTCAAGGGCTGGCAGGTTTTCCAGACGATGAATAAAGATGCCGCCTGAAACATTGCGCATCCCGCCCGGAGAACCTGGCCGCTACCGCCAGTTGATGTCACCCGATGAATGACAGTCTATGGGAAAAAAACCTTCAAGACGCCGCCGCAAAGCGCTGCCCTGGTACCAGCTTACCAGGACCTGGCTGGTCTTGCTTTGCCTGGCCGGAAGCCTAGTCTACGGCCTGGTCTGGATGGCCGGGCAGGGGCCCTCGCCAACGCGCCAACCGTTGCCGCCACAGGCTCCGCCCGACTGGAGCGCTGTCATCCAGGCGGAGACAGAAAGATTTCTCGGTGAAACGCAGTTTCGCAACTCCCTCGTCCAGCGAGACCTGACCAGCCGCCCGTTCCGCTATACTGTCGACGGAGACCCGCCCTCGGCCGATCTGGTCGGTCACCTGCAAGCGCGGCTGCAGGGCCATTCGCGCGAACTTTCCGCAAGGCTGACCGAACATGATGTGCTGATTGTCGCCGAAACCGGCCGCCAGCGCGCCCTGGTCTTTTTCGTGCCGCCGCCAACGGCGAGGCCGCAGGGGCCGCGCGTGGCCATCATCATGGATGATCTCGGGCGCGGGCTGCATGCTGCCAGAGTGTTGCTCGGCATCGAGCAGCCTGTGACCTTCTCGATCCTTCCTGGTGAAAGTGAGGCGCGCAAGGTCGCCGAAATGGCTCATGCCGCGCACCGAGAGGTTCTTCTCCACCTGCCGATGGAACCCCAGGGATACCCGGCGACCAATCCCGGGGATGATGCGCTTTTTGTCCGCTATGGTGAGCAGGAAATCATCAGGCGGGTTGGCGAACTTCTGGCAAACGTTCCCCACGCCGTAGGGACCAACAACCATATGGGCTCGCGGTTTACCGAAGATCGGCGCGGAATGGCCGCGGTCATGGCGGTCTTGCAGGAGCGGAACCTGTTTTTTATCGACAGCCTGACCACCGACAGATCGGTGGCCTCTCTTATGGCTCGCGAGAGCGGGGTGCCGTCATTGCAGCGGGACGTGTTTCTGGATAATGTCGCTGATGTCGAATTGATTGCCGTCGAGTTGCAGCGTCTCGCGGCCAAAGCACTAAGGAATGGCCAGGCGATCGGCATCTGTCATCCCTATCCGGCAACCCTGCAGGCCCTGCAGCGCGAGCTGCCTCGCCTGGCCGAGCAGGGCGTTCAGATCGTGCCGGTTTCAGAGCTGTTGCAAAGGATGTCCGGCGAATAGTTCGCTGCTCACGGCAACTGGGTGCTGATGCGCGCCATGATGGCTGCGAAGCGTTCGTAGCTCTGATCGTAGAGAATTTCTTCCGGCAGGTCGGTACTGACTTTGCGGAGCATGAGAAAGGCTTCGCCAAGCCGGCCTTCGCCATCGAACAACGTGCGCTCCAGGAGCGGGAAGAGGTCGGAGCGCTCCTTGCTGAGCAGGCGTTTTTCGAATTCCTGCAGTTCAATCACCTTGTGCGAAACTTCGAGGCCGGTTTCATCGAACCGGTAAAAGGAAAGCTGCTGCTGGTAGAAGTTGCGGGTGTGCGGTGCGCGCTGCAGAACGAAATAAGAGCGCTGTGCTGTTTCTTTAAACAGATCCCAGATCGGTTCATGCGGCTCAACGGCGCGTTTCGCACCGTAAAAATAACGGAAAACCAGTTTTGCGAAACATTCCTCCTCGAGAAAACCGAGGAGTTTCCGGTCGGAGGTTTGGGCAAAATAGCCGGCCGGATCAATGTGGTTTTCGTGAACGAGTTTGCGGCCGCAAGACAGGCAGTTCGCGTGGATTCGTTGGCGCCGCTCAACGTAAGCTGTCTGCCGCTGATCAAAGGCCTGCCGCTCGTTCTGCTGGTACTCTTCAAGCCGTCGGCAATGCTGCTTGTCGAGTGTGCCCAGATAAACCTGGCGCGCGACATGGGCCAACTGGACATGTACTTCCGTCTGTCGACCATGAGTCAGAACCGGGTAGATTTTGCCTTCCGGGTTGGTGTTCAGGGATTCCACCTTGGGACTTTTGGCAATATAGCCTTCCAGGCAGCGATAGCCGCGGTTGATCGCGTAGGCTTTAAGGAGCTGGTAAGGATCGCGAAACGGCCCTTCGTAATGGATGCGCCCGTCCACCAGGCAGGGCAGGATGCGCAGCGGGCGGCGGGACAGGCCGTGGCTGTCAAAGAAATCATAGATGTGGCGGCAATTTTCGAGGGAGGGGGCATCCTTGACCGGGACGATGACCCGGTCGGCGGCAAACAGGGCGTTCTGGGTGAAGATGTCCAGGTCAGGCCGGGTGTCAATGATGATGATGCCGCCCAGCCGCGATTGGGCCAGGGCTTTGGCAAGGACTGTCGGGTCTTCAAGCTCCTTGCGCAGTTTGTGCAATTCGCCGCTTGAGGCAATGAACTGCACGCCATACTCGCCGGTTTCGACCAGCTCGTCAGCAACTTTTCCAGTGAACAGGTCAGCGACACTGCCCGGACCCTTGGAACCGTTGATGCGAAACATCTGGTCCACGGAAAAATGGTTGTCAAAACTGAGCAGGGTGACCGGCAGATCTTCGTGCAGGGCTTTCAGGTAGATAGCCAGGTTGGTGGCCAAAGTGGTTTTGCCGACCCCCCCC
>RRYU01022530.1_pt2 | contig 14814 bp, 14 predicted proteins | sample 2162651 | NCBI WGS metagenome assembly RRYU01 (sample SAMN10267283, study PRJNA491782) | microbial mat metagenome | isolation source: biomat in the production well | place: Japan: Minami-Kanto gas field, natural gas well KTG3 | collected 2017-06 | reverse complement strand
AAAAAAAACGGGACGGATTCTGAGGTATCCCCACAAATCCGGTCGTCCGAGTCACTCGGCGAGCAGGGCGGCGTGGTCACTCGCAACCCATTGGTCGAGCGGCCCGATGGCATCGGACAGGTCTGCCGCGGCCGCTTTGCATTGCTCCACGCTCAGCAGCAGCCGAGCCAGGAACAGACGCGAGTAAGCACGGCGTTTACGGCTGCCCGGACGCAGCCGTTCGTGCAGCCCCTGACGCTCCGCGGCCGTCCCGATCAGCCAAAGCAGAACCGCCGCGAGCGAGGCGATCAGCACCAGCACGGTGAAGCGGCCGGTGCCGCTGGAGGCGCTGCGCTCAAGCCCCTCGCCGAAGTGCTCGCTTTTCATATCCCGGAAGCTGAGCTCGATACCCCATCACGAAAACCGCCATAGATGCGTTTTTGACAACCGCCCAAGCGTCACCAATACTGGACTGTAGGGCGTTGTTGGAACTTGCGAAATGGCTGGATCACCGGCATGACGCGCAAGGCTCCGATCGATTGGAGCACACTGCCGCCGTGGCAGCGAGAGCGCCTGATTGTCCTGCTGAGCCGCTTGGTCGAACATCGGCTGAGCGCCGCCGGGACGGCAGAGGAGAACGCCGATGAGCACCGTCCTCTCGCCTGTGTGCCGTGCGCCGGCCAACCCGACGTACGGGAAGATTCAGTCGTCGCATCTGCAGCGCCAAGCCGTGGTCTATGTGCGCCAATCCACGCTGCAGCACGTGGAGCGCCACCAGGAGTCGACCCGGCTGCAGTACGCCTTGGTGGATCGGGCGGTGGAGCTGGGCTGGTCACCCTCGCAAATCCTCCTGATCGATGAGGATCTGGGCCGTTCCGGGGCGAGCGCCGAGGGTCGGCCCGGCTTTCAGCGGCTGATGGCCGAAGTCGGTCTGGATCATGTCGGCATCGTCCTCGGCATCGAGATCTCGCGCTTGGCGCGCAGCTCGCGGGACTGGTATCAATTGCTCGAGGTCTGCGGACTGTTTGCAACCCTGATCGGGGATGCCGACGGGATCGATGATCCGCAGACCTACAACGACCGGTTGCTGTTGGGACTGAAGGGGACGATGTCGGAAGCGGAGCTGCATATCCTCAAGCAGCGCATGCTCGAGGGCAAGCGCGCGAAGGCACGCCGCGGAGAGCTGCACACGCTCCTGCCGCGCGGCGATGTCCGCGCGCCATCCGGAGAGGTGCTCAAGGATCCGGACGAGCAGGTTCGGGGCGTGATCGAGACGGTGTTTCGGCAGTTCCAACGGTGCGGCACGATCAATGGGGTCCTGCGTTATCTGGTGGACCACCACATCCAATGGCCCGATCGGGTGCGCAGCGGCCCGCGCACCGGCGAGTTGGACTGGCGTCGCCCCAACCGCGTGACGCTGAGCAATCTGCTGCGCAACCCCATCGACGCCGGCGCCTACGTCTACGGGCGTCGGCCCACTGATCCACGCCGTCGCCAGCCCGGACGCCCCTCGACCGGGCGCACGGTTGCGCCGCCGCAGCAGTGGGAGGTGCTGATCAAAGATCACCTGCCGGCCTATATCGACTGGGACCAATACGAGCGGAATCTGCGGCAGCTCGCGGCCAATACGACCCAAGCGGGCGGCGTGGTTCGTGCGGGTCCCTCGTTGTTGTCGGGGCGCCTGATCTGCGGTCGCTGCGGTCTGGCCATGGCCACGCAGTACACCAACAGCGGATCCGGATTGCGCTACGCCTGCAGCCGCGAGGCGGTCGACTACGGGGCGCCGCTGTGTCAAGCGCTCGCCGGTGCGCCTTTGGATGCGCTGATCGGCCGGTTGGTCTTGGAGGCGCTGCAGCCGGCCGCGTTGGCGATCAGCCTGCAGGTCGCCGACGACCTCCAAGCCGAGCGCGCGCGCCGGCACGCCCACTGGCAACAGCGCCTGGAGCGCGCCCGTTACGAAGCCGCGCGTGCCGAGCGACAGTATCGCGCGGTCGAGCCGGAGAATCGGCTGGTCGCGCGCACCCTGGAACAGGATTGGGAGGCGGCGCTGGCCGCGGAGGATCAGCTCAAGGCCGAGTATGCGCGTTGCATGGCGAGCGAGCCGACCGCGTTGTCGGCCGAGGAACGCGCGCGGATCCGCCAACTCGCCGGCGACCTTCCCGCCCTCTGGAACGCCGAGACCACCGGCAACGACGAGCGCCAAGCCATCGTGCGACTGCTCGTGGAGCGAGTCATCGTCACGGTCGTCGACGACAGCGAGCAGGTCGCCGTGGAGGTGCACTGGATCGGCGGTCACCACACCCGGGCACGCCTGACCCGCCCGGTCGCACGTCTGGAGCAGCTCAGCAACTACTCCGAGCTGGCGGCGCGTGTTCTATGCTGACATCAAGAGGGGCAGACCTGTGCGCAGATCGCGCGGCAACTCAATGCCGAGCGGTGGCATCCGGCCAAACGGCGGCAGACCTTCAACGCCGCGATGGTCGCCAATCTGCTCGCCCGCCAAGGCGTCTCGGCGGGTTCGCCGACGCGTCGACAAGCGCCTTGGGTCGATCGGCAGGCCGACGAATGGAGCGTACGCGAGTTGGCGCTGGAACTGGACATGCCGGCGGTCACGCTGTTCAGCTGGCTGCGCAAAGGCGTGCTGAAGGCCCGCCGGGTCGAGCGGGGCGGTCACCGCCAATGGTTGATTCGCGCCGACCGCGCCGAGATCGAGCGCCTGCGTGCCCTGCGCCACGTCCCCCGCCGCTGGGCGCGGCATGTCCGCGTCGGGAGCGACGATCCCTCCGTCGACCCTGCCTAACTGATTTATGGAGGCACCATGTCTGGTAAATCTCGATTTGCATCCGTTGACGGTAGACCCGCACCAGACGTTTCGCCGGCCAGTCGGCGAAGCGCGTCGAAGCCAACAGAAGCCAAGGCTCGCGGGCAGAGCGCGCGGCCTGCTGGCTCTTTTGCGAGCGCGCCCGCCTGCCGGCGGCGGTCTTGGCCTGACGTCCCTGCCTGGGCAGGCGCACCAGGACGAAGCATGCGCGCAGCGGATTGCTGCGGATCCACTCCCCGATGCCCAGGCCGGTCGGGGTCGTCGTCGCCTCCTCAAACAGACGCTGACAACTCCTCCAGCGCTTGAACTTGACGTCGTCGCGCCCGCGCACCCGACCGACCCAACGCCAACCCAGCCGCTCGACCTCGCTGAAGAACGGCACCTTGAAGCCGGAGTCGGCCACGATGATCGGCTCGGCCGCAGCCGGCAGCAGCTGCGCCAGACGCTGCAAGAACCGGTGCTGCACCTGCCGATTGCCGAGCTTGCCTTGCGGGTGAACCTCCTCGTACAGCGTCAGGCTGCGACCGCCCACCGGCCGTGAGGCGCGCAGCAGATGCCGTGATTGATCCGCCTTGAGGTCCGACCAGTCGATCACGATCAGCGGCTCCAATACCCCGCTGAGCAGCTTGCGGGCCAGCGCCCCATAGAGCGTTCGTGCCTGACCCTGTAGGTGACGGTTGCTCAACCACCGGTCCGAACGCTTGATCCTGTTGCGTAGACTTGCCTCCCCGCCGAAGCGCCGGCCGATGTCGGTCAGTGTCAACCGCGGGCCACACACCGTCGCCGCCACCGCTTCCAGCAGCGTCGCCAGCCGCCGCGCGTGGATGCCGGCGAGCAGCGGGCCGAGGCAGCGGTGTAGAATTGTCAGCGCATGCATGGGGGCGGTCCTCGGTAAGGTTTCGTCACCCACAGTGGACCACACCCCCATGCATGCTCAACTCTGCGTCATAAATGCACCACAAGAGACTGTTATTTTTATCAATATATTGGGGATATCTCAGGGGCAGACCCCGTCACTTGCAGAGCACTCGCCACTCGCGCCGACTAAAGTCGGCGATCCCGGGCAGCGGGCTTCCTGCCGGGGCGACCGAGGTGCGCGGCAAATTTGGAACTGCTGTACCCTCGATCGGCGCATCCACACCAACACCAACCCTCGATCGCCCCCCAACACCAACCCTCGATCGGCCCCCCACACCAACACCAACCGTAGGTCGGCATCCCCATGCCGACCCGGGTGCCGCAAGGCAACCGAAAGAAACCTGATTCCATAAAACCGCGGCGTGACCGAAGCACCGGCCCTCGGCCACCAAACCATGACGCCCCCTCGCACCCGCACCACCGCCTGAGAGGTCCCAACGCCAAAGGGTTGCCGGGCCCACCGACGCCCAAGCCACACGCCCGGAAAACAGATCCTCGCCATGCAGATACACGATCACATCAACGTTCGCCGATGCGACATCGACGCTCATCTCGCGGCGTCAATACCCGAGGGTCCGAGGCGAAGGTCAAGCCTCCTCACCCAGCCCTCACGCGATGCTCACCACCACCCCCGCAAACCGCTCCCCCAGGGCCGCCTGCAAGGCCAGCTTGGCCCCACGCTCCCCATGGACCAGGATCACCTCCCGGGGCAGCGGGTTCATGGCACCGACGAAGTCGAGCAGATTCTGCTGATCGGCATGGGCAGAGTAACCCCCGAGGGTATGGATACGGGCACGGATGTCATAACGCTGCCCGTCGAGCTCGACATAACCTCCGCGAGGTCCATACCTCTGAATAGCCGCGCCCGGGGTCCCGGCGGCCTGATAGCCGATGAAAAGAACATCGTGGCGCGGGTCGCCCAGCATGGCCTTGAGATAATCGACGATACGCCCGCCGGCACACATGCCGCCCGCGGCGATCACGATGGCGGGGCGGTGGTTCTTGCTGAGATGCTCCACCATGCGCCGATGGGCGACATGGTCGTCCACAGTCAGGACCTGGGCGAAGTCCAGCGGATGGCGGCCGGCGGAGAGGCGGGCCTTGGCCTCGCGGTCCCAGTGATCACGCAGCCGACTGTAACCGGCGGTGAAATCCGCCGCCAGGGGTGAATCCAGGACCACCGCCAGATCATCCCAGGTCTGGCCGTCGGCCAGACGGCGCGGCCCGTCCTCATGCACCAGGGTCTCCAGCTCGTACAGCAGCTCCTGCGTGCGCCCGATGCTGAAGGCAGGGATCAACAGGGTGCCGCCGTCGGCAAAGGCATGCTCGACGAGCGCCCGCAGGCGCTCATGGCGGGTGCGGCGGTCTTCGTGGCGGCGATCACCGTAGGTGCTTTCCAGCACGACGATATCCGCCGACTCGGGCGGGGTCGGATCGGGCAGCAGAGGCGTATGTGGCGGACCCAGGTCGCCGGAGAAGAGGACACGCGTGCGGCTCTCGCCCTGAACCAGGTCGCACTCCACATAGGCCGAGCCGAGGATATGGCCGGCCTGCTGAAGGCGAATCCGCAAGCCGGGGTCACCATCGATCAGGGGGTACCAGTCACCATAGGGCAAAGCCACCAGGCGCTGGCGCAGCAGGCCCAGGACGCCCTCGATCAGGGCCTGGTCACGGGTGACGCCGACCTTGAGGGCGTCCTCCAGCACCAGCGGCAAGAGCTCCGCCGACGCCTCGCTGCACAGGATCGGCCCACGATAACCGGCCGCCAGCAGATAGGGCAGACGCCCGACATGATCGATGTGGACATGCGTCAGAATCAGGGCCTGGATCGGGGCCACCGGGAAGCCGATCGGCATCTGCCCTGCCCCCGCGCCATCGGCGGCGCTCTCCGCGCCCTGGAAAAGACCACAGTCGATCAGCACCGAACGCCCGTCGCCGAGCAGCAGCTCGTGACAGGAGCCCGTGACACCGTCGACGGCGCCGTGATGGCGGATCATAGGCATGTCGAAATCACCGATCGTTTAATCCCACAGGCACAGACCGCACGGTGAACACCCAACCGCATCCTAACCATATTCCAGGTAGGGTGGATAAGTGCAGCGCATCCACCTTCCCGTGGCCCCGTAGGGTGGATAAGCGCAGCGCATCCACCTTCCCGTGGCCCCGTAGGGTGGATAAGCGCAGCGCATCCACCTTCCCGTGGCCCCGTAGGGTGGATAAGCGCAGCGCATCCACCTTCCAACCTCGCAACCTGCCTCGAGCGGATGGTGGCTGTCTGAGTATCCGTCTTCATCGCAGTCCTCGCAGAGGAGATGGCCGATCGTCGTCCACATCGGCCCAACCCTGAACACCTCGACGCACTGCGACCGGGCGCAGGACTCGACCCATCGGGCGATGATACACGCTGCGACGGGCGCATCGATCAGCAGCCCCGCCGGAACATCCGAATCGACCTCCCAACGCCCTGGGACCGAGACCAGCGCGTGGGTTATCCTGCCACACCCATAGGCGAGTCCCAGGCATGACCGATCCAGCTCCAAGGCTCAAGAACGAACGGCTCGCACTCCTGCCCGCAGCAGCGCATGCCGACCCGTCAAGCTGTTACGCCGCAATCGCGGAGGGAGGCCCCGGACTGCTGGACCTGATCATTGCCAAGGACCTCGGCCCCCTCTGGCATGTCAGGCTCCAGTCGAACGGTCGACTTGAGTCCTTGCCGCCCGCCACGATCGATGCCCTGCACAAAGCACACATCTCCGCGGCGATGGGATATCTTGCGCAGCGGGCGGCACTGGACCGGATCGATCGATTGTTTGAAACAGAGGGCATCGCGTACGTGGCGATCAAGGGGACACATGTGCGCGAATGCGTGTATCAGGACCCCGCCCTCAGGCCAGCTAGCGATATCGACATCCTGATCTCGCCATCGGACAGGCGCCGCGCGGCGCGCGTCCTCATCGACGCCGGCTACAGCGCTCATCCAGAGCTGGCCAATGTGAGCCACGAGGCGACCTTCAGCCATCACCCGGTCGATATCGATCTGCACTGGAGCATCCTGCGGCCAGGTCGCACCCGGGTCGACATGACCGCCTCCCTAATCGAGCGACGTCAACGGACCCAACGTCAGTGGGGCTTGTGCGACAGCGACACCGTATTTCTGATGCTGACCCATCCAGCGTTCGCCAAGTATGTCTGCTCGCCGAACATGGGGCTGGTGCGCGTGGCTGATTTTTTCCTGTGGATCAACCAGCGACCGGTCGACTGGCCTGATGTGCGGCAACGGCTTGACCGGGCGGGGCTGAAAACCGCCGCCTGGACGATGCTGAGGTGGTTCCGGATGCTGGCCCCGGCTGAGGCTCACGCCACGATCGATGGCTGGATCGACAGCCTGCGCCCTCGCAGGCTGCGCGCTGCCTATCTTGATGCGTGGTTGGCCCGTGACCTCCCCAGCCGATGGCTGGGCCATCCGCTTCTCATCCAAGTCGGATTCACCTTGCCATTGCATGACCGCCCCGGCGACGCTCTGCGAGCCTTGATTGGGCTGCATCGAAGCCGAATAAACCGCCTGCGCGATGTCCGCCTCTTACTTGAAGACGATCCACTCCCCGTTGGCCAGCGTCCCAATGCCGACAAAGGCGCCTGACATAGGCACGGAGTCCGGACTTAGACGATTTTCGGAATTCTTGTGTGATCCGGGAGGTTGCCGTCCTTGGCACTGGGTCCCGGCATCCAGTGCCAGGGATGGGTCCTCTCGGTCGGCACGGCCTTGCAGGACCCGCTCCAGCGTCCGTTCCGGATCGCTCACACATGGGTTGCAAGCCGCTGATCCCGAAGCGGTCTAGGTTCATCCCACCGATCCGCTCGGTATGAAAGTGAACGGAAATCACCTTAAGACCAAAGCCCCAAAGAAAGCGCCGCCCGAGCGCGCGCGGCGGCAAGGGATTTCCGTCCTCTAGGTGCCCCCGCGGCCAGGGATTGCCCCCCGACCGGAGCTCATTCCCGACGATCCTGTACCGGGAAGCCCTCGCGCCGGCAGAGCGCATCGCGCTCGGCCTCCTTGAGATCCTCCCGCATCATCTCGCTGACCAACGCCTCGAACCCGATCTCAGGCTCCCAGCCCAGGCGCTCACGTGCCTTGGAGGCATCGCCCAGAAGCGTCTCGACCTCGGTCGGGCGAAAATAACGCGGATCCACGGCCACGATGCAGGCGCCGGTCGCCTCGTCGAACCCCTGCTCGGCCTTGCCGGCCCCGTCCCAGCGGACCGCGATCCCGACCTCGCGCGCGGCGGCCGTGACGAAGTCACGTACCGAATACTGCTGCCCGGTCGCGATGACGAAATCCTCCGGCTCATCCTGCTGGAGCATCATCCACTGCATGCGCACATAGTCCTTCGCATGGCCCCAATCGCGACGGGCATCCAGGTTGCCCAGATAGACCCGGTCCTGGAGGCCGAGCTTGATCCGGGCCAGCCCGCGGGTGATCTTGCGGGTCACGAAGGTCTCGCCGCGCCGCGGACTCTCGTGGTTGAAGAGGATGCCGTTGCAGGCATAGATCCCGTACGCCTCGCGGTAATTGACGGTGATCCAGTAGGCATAGAGCTTCGCGACCGCATAGGGCGAGCGCGGATAGAAGGGCGTGGTCTCGCGTTGCGGGACCTCCTGCACCTGGCCGTAGAGCTCGGAGGTGGATGCCTGGTAGAAACGGGTCTTGCGCTCGAGGCCGAGGATCCGGATCGCCTCCAACAGACGCAGCGTGCCCAGGCCGTCGGAGTCGGCGGTGTACTCGGGCTCCTCGAACGACACCGCCACATGGCTCTGCGCCGCGAGGTTGTAGAGCTCATCCGGCTGGACCTGCTGCATGATCCGGATCAGGCTCGACGAATCCGTCATATCCCCATGGTGCAGGACGAAGCGTCGATTGGGCTCGTGTGGATCCTGATAGAGATGGTCGATGCGGTCGGTGTTGAACAGCGAGGTCCGCCGTTTGATGCCGTGCACCTCGTAGCCCTTCGCCAGCAGCAGCTCCGCCAGATAGGCCCCGTCCTGACCCGTGATCCCGGTGATCAGCGCCTTCTTCATCGTCATGTCCTGATGTCTCCCTGATGCTCGAGGAACCAGTCGTAGGTCCGCGCCAGTCCCTCCCGAAGCCCGGTCCGTGCCTTCCAGCCGAGTGCCTCCAGGCGCCGAACATCCAATAGCTTGCGCGGCGTGCCGTCCGGCTTCGTCCGGTCGAAGCGAATCTCGCCCGAATAGCCGACCACGGCCTGGATCGTCTCGGCCAGCTCGCGGATGCTCACATCGTCCCCGACCCCGACATTCACGTGCGAGCACATGGGCCGGGTGTGCGCTCGATAGGTCTCGACAGCGAGGCCCATGAGATGCACGCACGCATCCGCCAGGTCGTCGACATGGAGAAACTCCCGACGCGGTGTCCCCGTGCCCCAAACCGTGACGAAGGACGCCGACTCCGCCTTGGCCGCGTGACACTTGCGCAGCAGGGCCGGAATGACGTGACTCCTCTCCAGGTCGAAGTTGTCCCCGGGGCCGTACAGATTGGTCGGCATCAGACTGCGGAAATCCGTCCCATACTGGCGATTGTAGGACTCGCACAGCTTGATCCCGGCGATCTTGGCGATCGCATAGGGCTCATTGGTCGACTCGAGCGGCCCGGTCAGGAGCGCCTCCTCGACGATCGGCTGAGGAGCGAGCCGCGGATAGATACAGGAGCTGCCGAGAAACAGCAGGCGCTGCACGTGATGGCGCCAGGCGGCGTGGATGACATTGGCCTCGATCATCAGGTTCTGATGGATGAACTCGGCCGGATAGGTGTCGTTGGCCCAGATCCCCCCGACCTTGGCCGCGGCCAGATAGACCTGTGTCGGCCGCGCCTCGGCAAAGAAGGCGTCGACCGCGCAGGCATCCGTCAGATCCAGCTCACCATGGGTCCGCGTCAGCGGGGCATCGACGCCATCGCGTCGCAGCCGGCGCACGATGGCCGCACCCACCATGCCACGATGACCGGCCACGTAGACCCGAGGCGACTCTCCGCTGTCTTCCATCACTGCCTTACCCGACATCATGAAACCTAAAACCGGATTCTAACTGCATCCGGAGAGCGCGACGCCACCAATCCTCGAGCGAGGAGGATGGATGCGTTTCGCTGACCCTCCGCGTCGCGGTGTAGTCGGGACCGTCCTCGTCCGCTGTCACCAGATCCACGCGCCTTGACCAACCCATGACCCCTTCCCCGACCCCGTCATTCCGGCAGGGATGCCGGAATCCAGTGCCAAGGAGGGCACGGGTCGGCTCGCGCACAAAGCCCGCAGTCTCCGCCGAGGTTACCGTCCCTGGCGCTGGGTCCCGGCATCCGTGCCGGGACGACGGGGCACGGGCGGATGTCGGCCAGACGGGGTATTCGCCCCGGCCGGAACGCTTCGCCGGACGTCACCGACGCGTGCCACGCGCCCGCACCGAAAAACGTTCGAGGTGGGCGAATACACCGTCCCGCTCAGTCGCCAGCCAGAAAGTCCTCGGAAAGATCTCGCCACTGCGGATTCATCTCCTCGATCAGCCTCAGCTTCCAAGCGCGCTGCCACCCCTTCATCTGTTTCTCCAGCGTGATCGCCTCTGGCATGGTTTCAAGCAACGCATACCAGACCAACCTATGCACCTGATACCGCCGCGTGAACCCCTCGACCAGATCCTGCTTGTGCTCCCAAATCCGTTTCGGCAGATGACTGGTGACACCGATATACAAAGTGCCGTTCTGTTTGCTGGCCAAGATGTATACTCGTTCGGTGAAGGTTTTCGGTTTTCACCCACTAGAAAAGGCTTACCGATCAATAGGTTGACTTCAGCTCATCACGGACAACTGACCACTGATCACTATAAACAGCAGGTTGGCGTTTGATGATGGCCTCCTCCAACTCGAACGATTCGCTGATTCCTCGCCCGGTCCGGCAAGCATCTCGCCCTGAAGAGACAGACTGCTAGCCGCTTCAGGAAGCGAAAGCCCGGTTTATTGAAGTGGTCCGCCGGGCAGTCCATTTGGGACGGCAAGCACCTGACGCTGACCCCGGCCTACGATATCTCCCGCCGCACCGAACTGGGTGCGCAACGTGGGAGCAAGTCGGGGCCGAAGCGTAGGAGCGAGTTGCAGCCCCGGCTGGCAACCCCCCGCCCCAAGCTGGCTCCCACGCTCCGCGATTGTGAAAGTATTGGCGTTGGGCATTTTCCGGGGTGCTGCTGCACGCTGCCAGCACGCAACACGGCGCGAATGGGCATAATCGACGTTCTGATGCGGTTGGATCGCGAATGCGGCCGAAAACGCCGGTTGAGGCTAGATCTGGTCGATAATTCCAATCAAAACAAGGCGTATTAACTCACGCGACCATTGCTGGTCGGACCAATGTACTCTTTTATGTGTTCTCTGCGGGCGCAATAGTCGGTGAAGGCTCGCACCCCGAGCGTGTTGATCACGCGCGTGAGGTTGTAGCCGAGCACCATGATGCTCATCTCCCCACCGACTTTCTCGAAGCCACGCACCAGAAAGTGATCCCAGCCGAACCAGCGCTTGAGGGTGCCGAACGGGTGCTCGACCAGTCCGGAACGCTGGCGCATGCGCTCGGCTCCATGTTCGTCCATGCGCTGGCGATGCGCGGCGACCCGCTCGGCATGCTCACTGCGGTAGACGCTGCGCGGGGAGTCGGGCGTGGTCAGGCAAACAGCCTTCAGGGGGCAGTCTTGGCACTGACTGACCGGGCGCGTATAGCGGGTGCGCAGGACGCCGTTTTTCTGCTGCGGCTGCCCGCGCGGATGCAGCAACTCGCCGGCGGGACAGACGCAGGCGTCGACGGTGTTGTTGTCATGGAAGCGCTCGCCGGTGATGCGCCCTTGGCGATTGAGGGCCGTGTGCTTGTCGGGAACGGGGACGTAGACGGTGGCACCGGCGGCCTCGGCGACGGCCAGCTCGGTTTCGCTGTCGTAGCCGGCGTCGGCGACGACGCTGATGGTGTCGACTCCGAGGACCTCCATGGCCGCCGTGCATTGGCCGCTGAGCTGTTGGCTGTCGTTGCCGGCGTTGGTGACCTCGTGGTGGACGATGAGCTTGAGCTTGTCGTCGACCGTGCTCTGGACATTGTAGCCAACGGTGTGCTGCTTGCCTTTACTCAGGGAGCGAGCGTCGGGGTCGGTGCGCGAGAGTTGCGTCTCACCGCTGTCTTGCAGTTGCTTGAGTTGCGCCTGCTTGCGCGCCTGGCTCTGCTTTAAGCGCCCTCGGCGATGGTGCGGTAGCTCGGGGTCAGCCCTTCAAGCAGCCAGATGACCTCCAGATTGCGCCGGCATTCGCGCTCCTGGCGCCGGGAGCTGTGCACGCGGTTGGTGTAGCCGTACAGGTAGAGCTTCATCAAGGCCGCCGGATCAAAGGCGGGTTGGCCGGGGGCAAGAGCGCCGCTGCTGTTGTTGAATGCCAGCGCCTGCAGGTCGAGCGTGTCGACGAAGGCGTCGATCGCTCGAACCGCGTTGTCGTGGCCGAAATAGTCTTCCACGCGCGGCGGCAGCATCGCCTGCTACATACGCGCCGTGCCCTGTTTGTAGCGTCTCGCCATGCCATCGTTCCAACCGAGTCTGACTCGTTCGCAATTTTACCCGCCAGGGAGCGTGACGCGGAATACTTTCACAATCTCGGAGCGTGGGAGCGAGTTATGCCGAGAATTCCCGTAGGTCGGCATCCCCATGCCGACCCGGGGGCCCGCAGGGCGCCGGGAGCGCGGTCTGCGGTCTCCTCGGACGGTGGGCGCCGCCTGCGAGGTCTCGGCGGCAAGGGGTTGCCGCCCTACGGGCTCGGCAAATCGAAGCCAGCGAGGCGACGCTGCAAGACCGTTTCGATGAGAATCTTGTGAGCGTCACGGAGGAGATCGACGCCGCAGTCCGCCGCTTCAAAGATCATGTCTGGCGTCATGACCGCCATCGGGACGCTAGCCGTTCTCATCGCGGTCGCCGTGGTCTGGCAGTCGGGGATCTTATCCCAGACGAGCCCAGATACCCGTGGAGTCTCTCAATCGGATATTCGCCCGTCGATGCAACGATCGAGGATCAGCGCCATTAGGTCGGTCATTTTGAAGAAGCCGCTGTCGGCGTTGTAGACGAACAGCAGCCGAACCGGTCCTGTCTCAGGCACGTGACTTCCCCCGCAACGGCAACAGCAGAAGCTGCAGGGGCGTTTGCCACTGCGGGCCCTCGAAATCGCCGATCCCGAAGCGGATCCGGGCAAGGTCGTCGTGCAGTCGGAAGGTCCCGAGAAGACGATCCCAGAACGAGAAGATGGTCCCGTAGTTGGAATTGGTCTCTGCAGTGATCTCGGAGTGGTGGACCCGGTGCATGGACGGCGGCACCACCAGGATGCGCAGGCGCCGATCCCAAGCCTCGGGCAGCCGGATGTTGCTGTGATGCAGAAGAATGACCGCGGCCATCAGGGATTTGTAAAGGACCCAGGTCGCGAGGCCGAGTCCAAGCGCGAGGATCACTGCGGCATTCAGCAGCGTGGATAGAAAGATCTCGCCTGGATGAAAACGAAACGCGGTCGTCACATCCATCCGCGGGTCGGTGTGATGGACGCGGTGCAGGCGCCACAGCAGCGGGATCTCATGGTTAGCGCGGTGCCAGACATACATCCAGAGGTCGAACAGCAAGAGCGCCGCGACCAAGGCAATTGGAGCCGGCAGATCGAGCGCGTTCAGGAGGCCCCAGCCGCGGGTCTGCGCCAGCTCGATCGACAGGAGGATCAGGGGCGCCATCGAGGCGCCGACCAGCCCGGTCATCAGGGCCAAGCCGCCATTTCGAGCCGCGTGAACCCAGCGTCCGGCGTGCTGATCGTAGAAGGGGATCACGCCTTCCAGGGCAAACAGCGTCGCCAGAACCGCGAGACCCACCCACTGATCGATGCTCATCCCGGGCCTCGCTCGTCGCTCTCGGCGAGTCGCCTCGGGGCAACGCCGAGTGCAGATCGCGGGATGAGACCCGCGTCGATGATCTGCTGACGGTCCACGCCGTTGCCACGAAAGCGCACAGCGGAGGTCGTCGTGACCGCGCCCGGGCGCTTCCGCTGCCAGGTCAGGGGGCAGACCACGCGGATCGAGCTTGCGGGCGGCGTGCTCATGTCACCTCGCGCCGGGCAGTGCCGGGCAGCTCAAATGCCCAAGAGATCCGCCCTGATCGCATCGACCTCGCTTTCCTTATACATCCGCCCCGCCTCCAGATGACCCCACACCGGCTTCGGCCAGCAGGGATCGGCCGGCCCCCGACCGATGACATGGACGTGGAGCTGAGGGACCAGATTCCCGATCCAGGCCACGTTGACCTTGGCGCATCCCAGAGCGCCGGTCAAATGGTCCGAGACCCGCTTGCAGTCTGCGAGCACCGCATCGCGCTGCTGCGTCGGTAGGTCCAGGAGATTGCCGAGGGCGGTCTCAGGCACCAGGATGAACCAGGGCACGGCGGCGTTGCGGTGCAACAGCAGGTGGCTCGCGGGTAGCCGGCCGAGTTGGTGGCAATCGGCGATAAGGTGCGGATGGAGGGTGAAGGCGGGCATGGTCGGGCATCCTCGGGCTGGGCGGTCTCGCAGACTTGGTGCGGTGAGCGGCGGTCACTTGGAACGTTCATCATCCTGGTTTGGGCCGGATGACGCTCGATGTTGGGCTGGCACAGCAGTCAGCAGGGCTCTCGGGGCTTTTGGGCATAACGCAAGCGTCGCAGAGATCGAGCACTTTATGGAAGGTGACAAAATCCGACCGGATCGATCGCAATCTGTCCATTTTTGCTAACCCTGTTTTGGATGACTCTTGGCTCGACGGACACTAAATCCGGCCGGCGCTGGCGGCATTTAGGACCATCTGTCACATTTCGAAACATTGGCCCGTTAATTGCTTAGCATTCATCAGGCATGATTCCGGGCACACCGACCAAGTCAGCCTCGTCGACCAAGGTCAACGAGAAGACAGGGCAAACAAAAGCGCAGGAGCGGCACGTCACGGAGACCGAAACGCAGGAGCGGAGGGTCAAGGAGACAATAGAGCAGCAGTGGCACGTCAGGGAGACCGAAA
>RRYU01003497.1_pt1 | contig 14829 bp, 12 predicted proteins | sample 2162651 | NCBI WGS metagenome assembly RRYU01 (sample SAMN10267283, study PRJNA491782) | microbial mat metagenome | isolation source: biomat in the production well | place: Japan: Minami-Kanto gas field, natural gas well KTG3 | collected 2017-06 | reverse complement strand
CCCCCCTGCCCTCTCACGGGTAGGTTTTTTCCGTAGGGGCAGGCCCCCGTGCCTGCCCCCAGAGCGTCCTGATGCCAGAAACGCCACCTGGGGCAACCACGGGGGGTTGCCCCTACCGATCCCGTTGGGATGCGATCCGGCCAAAAAACCTACCCCTGCGAGACCCCCCTGCCCCCTCTCCCTGAGGGAGAGGGGGCAGGGGGGTGAGGGGGTCTGGTTAACCCAGGACGTATTCGCGCTAACAAAATGTTTCGCCCCTGCCGTTCGTCTGCTATGTTCATATCAGGACCAGAGCATCATTCGTAGTGCTTGACGCTCACCCTTGCGCTGTGACATAATGATATGGTGTATACACAGTGTGCCCGCGCTTTACTGTTACAAGGGAAATCCATGCACATCGCCCATGGCAACGCTTGTACAAGCATTCAGGCAGTCATAATATTCTACAGCAATACCTCACGCCTGTATCAACGCATGGTCTACATTATAGCGATCATCTTGCAAATATAACTACTATGCGTGCCTACCTCGATATTGAAACAACATTTGACGGTACTATCAGCGTTGTGGGAATCTATCGCCCGGATCAAGGCACGATCCAGCTTGTCAACGGTGGTGTCTGCGATATCAACCTGTATGCTGCGCTGGAAGGTGTTACGACGCTGGTGACATTTAATGGCAGTAGTTTTGATCTGCCCGTTATTCGCAAACGGCTCTATGCCGACCTGAAAAAAGAATTTGCGCATCACGATTTGTTATACATCTGCCGACGACAGGGGTTACATGGCGGTCTGAAGATCGTTGAACAACGTCTGGGTATCCAACGTGAGAGTGCTGGCATAAGTGGTTGGGATGCCCCCCGGCTCTGGCATCGGTATACAACTTATAGCGACCAGGCAGCGCTAGAAACGCTATTATGCTACAATCGTGAAGATGTGGTTAATCTGGCTGTGTTGGAAGCTCTATTAAATAATCTGCCAGTGCCACTACCAGCGTGTACCATACGCATTGTGATGGACTAGATAGTGCCCGATGTAACTGTTCAGGCGGTACCTGCGCCAGCGGGGGCGCGGGGGCCTGCGGGCCCATACGCATCACCTGTAGGGCGGTAGCCCTAAAAACCCACGTTGTCGTGCGCGATGGTGACAGCAAAGCTGTCACCATCGCGCACGACAAAGACATTCTTTGGGGGCCGGAGGCCCCCCAAACCCCCGCCGGGAGGCGTACCGTGATGCATATGGGGGCGTTGCCCCTCCCAACCACCCCACCTGAACGGTTACGTGCCCGATAGTTTCGTTCGGATTAAAAAATATAGCATATAGATATGAAGATATGAGATATTCATGCAGAACAATGTAATCCTTGACAATCGCTATGAGCTAGAGCAAAAAATTGGCGAAGGTGGTATGGCCCAGGTTTTTCGTGGGCGCGACCGTCGTTTGAATCGGACGGTCGCGATAAAGGTTCTTCATACCATCTACGCTAACGACCCGGATTTTCTAGATCGTTTTGCACATGAAGCTCAGGTTGCCGCCAGTCTGAGCCATCCTAATATTGTTAATGTATACGACGTGGGCCAGGATGGGCCGACCCACTACATTGTGATGGAATATGTAGATGGGGAAAATCTGAAAACCTTGATCAACCGCGATGCTCCGCTGCCGATCGCCCGCGCTGTTGCGATTGCCGAGGCTATTGCGCATGGCCTGGGGGCTGCCCACCGCTTCGGGTTAATCCATCGTGATATTAAACCGCAGAATATCATGGTCGAGCCGAATGGCCATGTGCGCATTACCGACTTCGGTATCGCCAAGAGTCATTTGAGTACGGCCCGTACTCAGACGGGCGTTACGTTTGGGACGGCCGACTATATTTCGCCAGAACAGGCCCGTGGTGAAGCTGTGACGGCCCGTTCAGATATTTATTCTCTGGGTGTGACGCTGTTTGAGATGCTAACCGGGCGATTGCCATTCTATGGTGATAATGCTGTTACGGTTGCTATGCAGCATGTCGGTACACCCCCGCCATCACCACGCGCCTTTAACCCTCAGATTCCTGCTCAACTCGAGGCAATTGTGCTACGCACTCTGGCGAAAGATATCAACCAGCGCCCGAGTAATGCCGAAGAACTCGCCCGTCTATTGCATGCGTACCAGGGATGGGTCGGCCAGGAAACCGTGCTAAACCCCAATCTGGCCTACCGCGTTAACGAACCAGTACGGGTAGCACCAGCCATGGCGGCTTCAACTGGAATACCGGGGAATGGTAGCAGTACCACTGGTCGTACTACGATTCCTCCACCACGACCGGCAGTGGTGCGTGCTCCGCGTCAGCAAAACCCCGGCTGTGGAATTTTTGTGCTTGGCATGCTGCTGCTGACGGGTGTACTCGGATTGGTGCTGCTATTTAGTAGCGGTACGCTGGACGGTCTGTTTTCTGGTGGAGGTGGGGGCAGTAGCCCTCAGGCGCAATCTACGCCTGTGCCGGGCATTACCGTGACACCAACCCCAACTGCGACCCCCTCGGCAACTCCGACTCCTACACCTGCCCTGGTGCAGGTGCCTAATATTATTGGTTTATCTGGCGACGAGGCACGTCGGCTTTTGACCGAAGCACAACTGGTTCCGATTGAAAACGACCCACGTTACAGCGAGACGGTTCCGGTGAATCGGGTGCTGGAGCAAGGCGTCGCACCTGATACCGACATTGAAGTGGGGCAATCGGTTAATTATACGCTAAGCCTCGGGCCACAGTTTATTAGTGTACCCAACCTGGAGCAGCGACGGCTTGATCCGGCTCGTGATGAAGCCATTGCCGCAGGTTTTAATGTAGAGGTTGTCGAAGAAGCCAGTCGCACCGTTAGTGAGAACTTTATTATCCGTCAGGTTCCTTCAGCGGGCGCACGCCTGGTTCCCGGCGATACAATTCAACTGACTGTCAGTGTTGGTGATAAGCTGCGTATGCCCGAGTTGACCAGGCGTAGTGAGGCCGAAGCAAAAGTTATTCTGGGGCAGACTGATGGACTAACCTGGAGTTCCTCCGACTATCAGGGGCGCGATCGCTTGCCCAATTTTGATACGTACTTCCCTGGCGAGGTTGTTAGCATGGCCTTCGCAAATGGTCAACCGATCCAGGGTGGTCAATGGATACCGCACGGTAGCAATATTGTGCTGGGGGTTCGTGCCGAAGAATAAGTATGCTGCCGTTAATGTTATTCTATCGAGGTCTCTTTTGAAATATCACAACCGACACGTATACCATGTAAAACGTCACGTGCGCCAACGTCTATCTGCAAATACACTGCCTGATATAGATACTAACAGTAGTTATGCACTGGCTATTTCACCCGCTACACCGCCTGTCTCTATGCGTCAGCATGTGATCGAGTCAGTTCAGGCAGTGGCACGCACATTGCTCTTCTTTCTGATCTTTACCACTATGTTAGGCCGGTTTGAGATCCGTCAGACCAGTATGGAACCGAATTTCCACGAAGGCCAGCGTGTTATGGTTAGCCAGGTGGGCAGCTTCTGGTTAGAACATTTTGCACCGGGTGTTCAGGCTGCCAACGGTAACCAGGCCAATATTCTGGGATTGCAGCGCGGCCAGGTAGTGGTCTTTTTTGAACTTCCCGATCATCAGGGTGATGCTTTGATCAAACGCCTGATCGGTTTGCCTGGCGATACGATCGACATCCGCGATGGCCGTACGTTTATCAATGGGCTACCGCTGAATGAACCCTATCTGACGGATCAGTATACCAGTTGTATAACCTACTGCGGCCCGCTGGTGCTTGGTTCCGACGAATATTTCTTTATGGGCGATAATCGGGGGGTCAGCCGCGATTCGCGCAGCTTTGGGCCTGTTTCTACCGATCAGATCATTGGACAGGTTATTCTCCGCTTCTGGCCACTCGATCAGTTTGGCCTGTTTTTGTGATCAGTTGTCGAATGTTGTTGAATGTTATGGAGTGGCCGGATGCAACTCTCATCAATGCTGCACGTACCTGAAGAATTACATCAGCAAATTGCATCGCTCGCTGCAGGGTATGGTGTGCCGTTTGCTGTGTCAATAACGTTACCAGATGTACAGTTTGATCCGTTTGGGAGACAAGATCGTGTGGGAGAGGTATGCATGGTTGTGCGTCGCCCGAACGGGCGATTGCTTACCGCAACAAAAACCTATTATCCACCGACAATCTCGCGCTTATTAACTGGTGGGATTGCTCCCGGAGAATTAATCGAAACAGCCCTTCTCCGTGAGGTAGAGGAAGAGACCGGTCTGGAGGTGGTGATCCGGCGCTTTCTGGCCGTTATTGAGTATACTGCCACTCGCACTATATCTCAACTCGAGTCGAATGGCACTGCCCATGTCGACAATGCGGCCCATTTTTGTACCTTTGCCTTTCTGCTCGATGAAATCGGCGGTGTGCTGTCTCCCCAGGATGACCAGGAACGTATCGCGGCGTTCCATGAAGTAACACCTGATGAGTTGCCACATCTGGCTGCTGCTCTGGAACAGGTTGCGGATACATATGATCACGAGATCCATGGGCACTGGCGATCCTGGGGGTTATTTCGGGCGATTGTCCATCGAGTTGTCTATGCGGCACTGTCCGATCTCACGTCGTAGCCTGTGCATAAGTTCGGTATAATAGCGCCTGTATATTCTGACTGACTGTATGGCGCAGGGTGATATCATCCTACGCCATGCTTTTGCACCAATCTGCTTCTATAAGGAGATATTCATGCTTGGTTTTGAAGCCCAACAGCAGGTGCAGGAAGAACTACGTCGCATCGATCAGGCGCTTGAACAAGATCTGACCCACGAACATGTCATTCAGGAACAGGCGCATAATTTTCGTGAAGCGATTTTTTCGGCATTTCAGTTTATTGAGAATCAGAGTTTACAGCTTCAGGCGTTGCTTGTGCAGCTCCAGCGCCTGGGTGCTCATCAACTGCGTGTGCAGAGTAAAGGGCGTATGCCGTTTATTCTTAGCCTGGATACGGAACTGGCTTTCGATACACGCCAGACTGGCGAGGGAACTGCCCAGGGGCCACTTGAACTGACTGCACGTATGTTTGTTGTGTTAGCCCCCCCCAACCATGGTTTGCTGCGCCATTATACGATCTTCGCCGATGGTACCTGGAAGCGCACAACATTTACCTTTGTCGGTGGTGGCGTCCAGGTAAAAAGCGCATTGTTGCAGCGGTTTAGCCTCGATATTCTGGTGCGTGAGGCCGCCGACCTGCTTGGGTATGTCTGTTTGTTGCATCCAACCTGGGCTAATCTGATGGTGAGCGCCGAGACGCTGACTACCGATATGCTACAGGAACGTCATCGCCTTAAGGATCATCTGACAACTCAGATGGTAACGCGGCGAACGTAGGGGGTGTCACTGGCCAGAAATGAAATCGTATCGTTGCAGGGCGACCATCGCTGCCGGTTTCAAACGTGGTCGCCGTGATAGCCTGTACCCAACCGTTACGCCCATCAGGTAATTCGATCTGATACCAGAGTTGATAGGCTTCTGCGCTGGTTCCACGTGCTGCCTCGGGGCCCGCCTGTATGCCTCGCAGGGCATACCGGTTGCCAGGCTGTAAAACCAGATCACCGAGGATCTGCTGTTCTGCTGGCGGCGGTGCTGACCAGAGTGTTAGATCGGACGAAACAGGTTCGGCTGCGACAATCACTTCCCCCAGAGGTTCAGATGCATCAGGCGCAAACATGCGCCCGGCGATAAGATGGGTCGGATTATACCAGCCAATATCACCTGGCAGATCTGTTGCATCGATTGGCCAGTAGCCCGGCCCTGGTGGGCAGTTTGGGCCACAGCGGAAAGCATAACGTGGGTTCGAACCGTTGACTGCCGGTGTGGTGAGAAATGTCCGTATTTCAAAGTGGAGATGATCTGGCACACTGTCAGTACGGTGCAATACGTTCCCCAGTTGTGTGCCCCGCTCAATCGTCTGATTAGCTTCCACTACTACCGCTGGATCAAGGTGACCATACATCGAATAGGTGCTATCGTCATGACGTATGATTACCACGCGTCCAGGGTAGTTTGCACCTACGAATACCACTTCACCTGCTGCTACCGCGTAGATTTCGGCCCCGGCCGTAGTACCATCAATGGCGTACCAGTCTTCGCCAGTATGCCAGTAACCTGGATTGTACCAGGTATTCTCGCTAACGACACTGTGTCGAATGAAAAAGCCATCACCCGCAGGGCGATCTGGCCAGCCAATCGGAAATTGATACTGTGCTACAGGTGGGGTAGTGGTAGGGCTGTCAGTTGGCAACGTTGTCGCCGTCACTGATGGCATGGTACTCGGTGTCGGCGACGGGTCGCGAGGCAGGGTTGTCGCCGTTGGTGACGGCACGATGACTGGCGAGGGCGATAGGGTGGGTGATCCTGTTGTTGCCGTTATCGATGGAGTAACTGTCAACTCCTGCCGGTTATCTGCTAGTCCAGGATTGCTCTGGGGCATAGGAGCAACACCTGTGCTGGCATGACATCCCCAGAACAAAAGCATCACCCACATCACCGATAGACGTTTTAGCATCTGGCCTCTCATTATAAGACATGGTTCACGGTTACTGTACCGTTTGGCACATAACTCCTATTCATTGACAGAAATTCGTGAAACAGGTAGAATGCGCAAAATAACCAATCGTGCAGTATTCCCCGCATAGAAAAGCAATAAACGTCATGTGTTAACCGTACAGGTGTAGCGCAGCAATACATTATTGCTGTTGTCTGGTTTCCCCAAATGCTTCTACCACCTGATTCTATTATAATACGATGTTGCGGTCATTCTATCCAAATGTCTGGTCAAACCAGACATTTCGTTTTTCATACGGCGGATTAGAACATTGTGGCAGGAAAGGAAGGTACCTGAATGCAGGTGTTGCTACGGATATCCAGGGGCATTGATACCTTCATCGAGTGGGTGGGCATCCTGACCTACTGGCTCGTTCCGGTGGTTATTATGGTGGGTGTGTGGAATGTTGTCGGGCGTTATGTCGGGCGAGCTGTTGGTCAAAATCTGACCTCGAATCGGTTGATTGAACTCCAGTGGTATATCTTTTCGATTATTTTTCTGCTGGGAACCGCCTATGTGCTCAAGCATAATGGCCATGTACGCGTCGATGTGTTGTATGGCCAGTGGTCACTACGGCGCAGGGCAATTGTGAACCTGCTAGGAACATGCCTCTTCCTTATTCCTTTTAGTCTGCTTGTGATTAACTTTTCCTGGAATTCTGTTCTCTTCTCATGGCAGATCCAGGAACAGTCACCTGACCCGAGCGGATTGGCCCGTTATCCAATCAAAACCTTTATTCTCATCTCATTCGGGTTGTTGATTATTCAAGGGATTTCCGAAATTATTAAGAATGTCGCCTACCTGCGTGGTGATATCGACATGGTCGAAGAAGAAGTGAGTGGGCCAGAAGCCGTGACAATTCCAGCCCAGATCAAAGACCATGATCTCAGGCCAGACGATCCAATGCATCAGCAGACTTGAGGGAGGCATATCTATGTACGATCTATTCATCGAGGCACTCGGACCGATGATGTTTCTGGCTGCGCTGGCTCTGTTGGCTCTTGGCTACCCGGTTGCTTTCTCACTTGGCGGGGTTGCTATTCTTTTTGGTATCATCGGTGTCTCACTCGACCTGTTTGAGCCAGCCCTTATGCGTGGTCTGCCATCACGTATTTTTGGCATTATGTCGAACTTCACCCTGCTGGCCATCCCCTATTTTATCTTCCTCGGATCAATGCTCGAGAAATCCGGTCTGGCTGAAGATCTGCTCGAAACGATGGGCACGCTATTTGGCCCCCTGCGCGGCGGTCTGGCGATTGCGGTGGTGGTAGTGGGGGCACTGCTGGCGGCTACGACTGGCGTTGTGGCAGCAACGGTTGTGGCAATGGGGTTGATTTCCTTGCCCATTATGATGCGCTATAACTATAACAAAGAGTTGACGTGCGGTGTTATCTGCGCATCAGGCACCCTGGGGCAGATTATTCCGCCCAGTATTGTGCTGGTGGTGCTGGGTGATCAGCTTGGTGTATCGGTAGGAGATCTGTTTATCGGGTCGTTGATCCCTGGTCTGCTTATGTCAAGCTCGTTTGCGCTCTACTGCCTTGTGCTGGCATGGCTCAAACCACAGGTTGCGCCAGCTCTGCCGCCCGAGGCGCGTCTGCTACGCGGAAAGGCGCTGGCTCTGCGGGTTCTGAAAGTGATGTTTCCACCGCTCTTTTTGATTGTGGCCGTCCTGGGAAGTATCTTCTTTGGGTACGCAACTGCAACCGAAGCCGGGGCAGTTGGGGCATTGGGTGCAACGCTGCTGGCCGCTGCCAATCGCCGCCTGAACTGGCAGACGTTGCGTCAGGTGTCGGATACGACCATGCGTGTTACCACCATGGTCATTTTCATTCTGATTGGCTCGACTGCGTTCTCGTTTGTCTTTCGTGGTTTGAGCGGCGACCGATTTGTGTTTGATATTATGACCAATCTTCCTGGCGGGTTCTGGGGCTTTATGATCGCCAGTATGTTGATTGTTTTCTTTCTGGGCTTCTTTATCGATTTCTTTGAGATTACTTTTATTGTTATACCCCTGTTTGTGCCAGTGGCTGTGGCATTGGGCATTGACATGGTCTGGTTTGGGGTCATCCTGGGCGCGAATTTTCAGACGTCTTTCCTGACGCCACCGTTCGGTTTTGCACTGTTCTATCTACGCGGTGTCGCTCCACCGGAAATCACGACCGGGCAGATCTACCGGGGGGCTGTTCCTTTCATTATCATTCAGGTATGTATCCTTATGCTGATTATTATTTTCCCCCAGCTGGTGACCTATTTGTTGTCGTTCAAGTGACAGGTATGCAGTTGGCCACCCTACGGTGCCCTGCTATATCCATCTGCTTCGGCTGCCTGCTCTGTGTCAAAACAGATGACATCGACAAATGTACGTGCATATCTAACATGATCCGGGGGATAGTAATGCCTGAGTTTGGGCAGCGCTTTGATTTGCCCCGCCAGGCAGGGCCACCAGGGTGGATCGATTTCGTTGCGAATTAATCTGGGCGGCACGTCCCATGTTGGTCGCGGGGTACCAGTTGGAATGGATGTGGTAGTTGGTGGCAGCGCGGGAACCGTGGCCGTGTGAGTCGGCGTTGCTGGCATTGTTGGTGCTGGCAGGTCGGTCGGCAAGGCGACACTGGTGGCTGCCAGTGTGGGTGGTTCACTGGTTGGCGTGGTTGTCGCTGCTATAGTCGTAACCGTTGGTTGGGGTGAAGGCGATTCCGCACTGCCACCAGCATCCTCATCATCCGGCGGCATGGTTCTGCTGCGTGCATCGGTTGGAAATGGCAATAAGGGGCGGCGTGTCGGTGATAGATCGGGCATCCTTCTCTCAGTTGGGGTTGCTGACTGTAACAGATCAACCGTTGATGGTATGGTTGTATGCTGTGTGGCAGACGGATGCGGAACAGCCGATTGCATCAGTACCAACCGTATCAACAAGAATAGACCGATCACGAATAACAGAATAGTTGCCACAGAGCGTACAGAGAAGCGCCGGAAGAGCATAGGTGTTACCTGTCATGGTGCAGCGATGTCTGCATAAGAATGTGGCTGCACCTGCATGCATTATATCATCGTGGCAACGGGGGAGTAGGAGGGGGCATCCTGGCGGCACACGCTGCGCGTGTGCCGCCAGGATGCCCATTTCCCCTCTCCTGAGAGCTATGCGTTACCCACACATCGGGGAGGCGGGAGCCGGAGGCTCCCGCAAAAAGAATACGGTTCGGTTTGGTGTGGCGGCAAAGCCGCCACACCAAACCGAACCGTATTGATCTCGGCGGGGCTGCGCCCCGCCAGTACCCGTGGAGAGCAGGAAGCTACCGGTTCTACCGCATCCTGATGCGGTAGAACCGCGAGTCATGTATAGCCCCTATGGGGAGGGGTGAGGGGGTGGGGTATCCAGCCAGCGGCATCAGCGGAAAAAGTCTAGACATGAAAACAGGGGCGAGAGTAATGCACACGCGTTTTCCGCCATCCTGACGGCTAAGCATTTGCTCTATCCCAGGGCTTTTTCGCGCTAACACATAATTTAGAACGTCAATGTTTCATCTAGCGACACAGGCTGCTCAAGCAGCATAGGCGGAATACCCCGACCAACGCCCCAGTAGATAAAGCCTCGGTCGGCCATCTCTTGTGGATCATAAATATTGCGGCCATCCATCACAACCGGGCGATGCATAAAAGTGCGGATCTTCTCCCAGTTCAGTTGCTTGAACTCATTCCACTCGGTGACAATCAGCAGCGCATCTGCTTCCTTAGCCACATCATACGCCGTAGCACAGAAGGTGACAGTGGGCAACATATCGCCAGCATGATCCATTGCCACCGGATCATAGGCTTTGACATGGGCGCCTTTGCTTTGCAGCAAGCGAATAATATCAACCGAAGGTGCCTCACGCATATCATCGGTATTTGGCTTGAACGAGAGACCCAGGATACCAATCACCGCCCCTTGCAGGTCACCCAGCAGCGTCTCGACCTTCTGGACAAAGCGCAGACGTGCATCCTGGTTGATATCCATCACAGCCTGCAAGAGCTGGGGATGGCAACCAGAACTGGCTGCCATATGATGCAGGGCCAGCACATCTTTGGGGAAGCACGACCCACCATAGCCAATACCGGCATCCAGAAAGTGCGGGCCAATACGTTTATCGACACCCATACCACGTGCCACCTCGCGTACATCCGCACCCAACTTCTCGCAAATATGCGCAATTTCATTGATAAACGAAATTCGGGTTGCCAGGAAAGCATTCGAAGCATACTTAATCATTTCTGCTGTGCGCAGATCAGTAATGATCATCTCGGTGCCCAGGGGCGCATGCAACTCAGACACTTTCTGCGCTGCTGCACGGTCGGTTGAACCAAGCACAATGCGATCCGGATTAAAGAAATCGCTAACTGCGCTTCCTTCGCGCAGGAATTCAGGGTTAGAAACCACCGAAAAGGGAATACCCGGTTTAGAATGTTCCGCAACAATATTGCTGACCATATCGCCCGTACCTACCGGAACGGTACTCTTATCGATAATAATCACCGGGCCGCGCAGGGCCGCGCCGATTGAGCGCGCCGCTGCTTCGACATAGCGTAGATCAGCTGCTCCATTGTCGCTCATAGGCGTTCCAACCGTAATAAACACAAAGTCAGCTTCATCCATGCCAAGTGGGTAGCTATCAGTGAAGACCAGGCGACCGGAACGCATATTCCGTTCAATCAGTTCTTCCAGACCCGGCTCATAAATTGGCGACTTGCCCGATCGAAGCATATCTATCTTGTGCAGATCAACATCTACACAGACAACATGATTACCCAGATCAGCGAAACAGACACCTGTTACCAGACCGACATAGCCTGTTCCAATCACACAGATGTTACTCAAAAGGGGCCTCCTTACAGTTTCTCAAAGCGACCTATGCGCCTGAATGGAGAATAACGTGAACGAGCATTGCGCACATACAGTGCCCTGATGGAGATAGGTAATCGTGATCGCAGACATTTCTGGTTTTTGCATGAAGAGAGCAACCATGCTACCGAGAATCCTATGAGGATTAATATGAGAGGCATACAGCCCGGAAACTCGGCCAGATATACCTTAATGAGTAGAGTATAGTTGATGTATATTACCGCAACAATAACAAGTGCGCAGCTTTAGAATTGCCCATCAGATTTCATACGTGACATACACTCGATTACTTTGAAGAGTGTATGTGTTCGAGGTGACGAAAAGATGAAGCGTCATAACATCAGTCTTTACAAAATGTTCGTGCTGTAGCTTAAACCTGATCCAGAATCAAAAACCCTGTGCCCATTCTGTGGAACACAGGGTTTACAACTCGCACATTATGTCTATCTGCTAAACTCATCAGCCGAGTAACACAAACCTAGCGTACACGTCTACTCGGCAACCGGGGTATGCCTATCGAGCAGCGCATCTTCTTGTTCAGATGTACTGACCGACTCGACCACATCATCGTTGTCATCAGACGGATGGCTGTTCGTATCAGCATCAACGAGCGTATCAGATTCTGCTTGCAACACATCTTCCGTATCGGCGACTACAGAAGGCTGTTCAACCGAAGGCTGTTCAACCGACTGCACTGTATCAGATGCATCAGTCAGTTCTGCAAGCGTATCAATCAGATCAGTGGCAGTGCTCGTATCGTCCTCTTCATCGGGATCACGCTCTCCTTCGGTGACACGGCGGAGAGAGAGACCCATGCGCTGGCGCTGGCGATCAAGGCTAATGACCTTGGCAGTAACCATCTGACCTGGCTGCAATACATCGCGTGGCTGTGTCTGCGGATCAACATCAAGTTCACTGGCGTGGATCAGCCCCTCGACAGCTTCTTCGATTTGCACAAACGCGCCGAATGGCGTCACATTTGTAACCGGGCCGGAAATAACCTGACCCAGGCTATAGCGCTGATCAATCGTATCCCACGGGTTAGGTTGCAGTCGCCGCAAACTCAGGCCAATCCGCTCGCGATCGCGATCTATCTCAACCACCAGGACTTTTACTTCCTGACCAGGTGACAGTACCTCACGCGGATGATTCACACGTTGCCACGAGAGTTCGCTGATATGGGCCAGCCCATCGGCGCCCCCCAGATCAATAAAGGCCCCGAAGTTGGTAAGCTGATTCACGCGACCAGACAACTCGTCGCCTGGCTGCAGCTCGGTGAGCAGGCGTTGTTTTTGCGCTTTGCGCCATTCCTGAGTTGCACTGCGTTCTGACAACACCAGGCGATTGCGATCACGGTCGACCTCTATGACCTTGAGCGGAATTTCCTGGTTCACCATGCGCTGAAGCGCCTGCTGACGTTCTTCGGCAGCGGTGCGGCCATGCAGTTGCGCAACCTGCGAAGCGGGCACAAAGCCCCGAATACGATTAAACTGAACCAGTAAACCACCTTTGTTGAAGCCCACAACTTTGCATTGCACCACACCGCCTTCTTGAAACAGGCGTGCAGCTTCTTCCCAATCTCGGGCAACCTGAACCATGGTTAGTGATAGGATCAGATCGCCGTCGCGATTCTCGGGATCTTGGACATATACCTGAATGGATTCGCCAACCCGCAAACCACTCACAAATTCATCGCCCATCTGGCGCAAGTCTTGCGAAGGAATAATGCCCTCGCGCTTGGTACCGATAGACACAAGCACACCATTTTCCTCGATTTGCATAATCAGACCATCGCGCAATTCACCCCGCTGTGGCCGTGCATAGTCATACTCATCGAGGAGTCTAGTCCAGTCTGCTTCTTCGAAATCCTCAGAAGCAATCTGATCGGATTGTAAGGTCATTGCAAAGAGCCTCCCAAAAAAAGATTTTTTGTTCCATCCGCTACAATTTACTCAAACCGTAGCAAAAAAAAGCGCCACCCGGCCGCAGGTAGGCGCACGCGCGTTTTACGCTAATTGTCGATTGAACTACTACGAGTTACTCTTTTGCCGGCATATGTTACTATTCCTGTTAGCAGAGTAACTCCAGCCTGACGCCTACATTAGTTCCGCGTCGATGGCCGTTCTTCTTTTGACTGACAGGATGTTATCTCGAAGATTGCCGGTAGCGGATGTCACTGTTATATTTTACAATGGCGCGAATTATAACGTAATCGTACATTATTGTCAAATGCAGGTCTGTCGTATGTCTGTTATTTTTGTCTTTCTCGATGGCGTAGGATTGGCGCCAGAAAGCGTCCACAATCCCCTGGCAAGCGCACCGATGCCAACTCTGCATACATTGCTGGGTGGGCCGTTGACTGGAGAACAGGCCCGACAAAGCTCTGGTTTGTTGTTGCGTGGTATTGATGCTAATCTGGGGGTAGCCGGGTTGCCCCAGAGCGGTACGGGTCAGGTTGCATTACTGGCAGGAGTGAATGCTCCGGCTATGGTTGGTCGCCATCAACCGTATTATCCCCCCGTAGCGTTGCGTGCGCTGCTGGCTGAACAGAACATTTTCCACATGGCGCGCATGCGCGGTCTTCGCCCGGTGTTTGTGAATGCGTTTACGCCGGGATACTGGCAGGCCCTGGCCGATCGGCGTATTCGCCGGGCTGCCAGCGTCATTGCCGCCGAAGGGGCCGGTTTGCGCCTGCGTACCCTGGATGATTTAGCAGCAGGCCAGGCTTTGATGTGGGATATTACCGGCGATGTATTAGCTACGCGGGGCGAGGCGATGTCAATGCTGCCCATTACGCCGCACCAGGCTGGTGAGCGACTGGCCCGCATTGCACGTGTGTATGATCTGGTTTTCTTTGAGTGTTTTCTGCCCGATCTGGTTGGTCATCACCGTATACCTTTAAGTGCGGCAACTATTCTGGAACGTATCGACGCGCTGTTCGGCGGGGTGCTGGCATTGCAACATCCCGATGATACACTGGTGATGACCAGCGACCATGGTAATATTGAAGATCAGACTGTCCCTGGCCATACGCGTAATCCGGTACCCCTGCTGGTGGTTGGACCGGGTGTCTATGCCTTTGCTGGGGTACAGGATACGACCGGAGTAGCGCAAGCTATCCAGGCTGCCTTACAATAAAATGGGGCACATTGGACTTTACTTAGGGGTTTGTAGGTTGAAACATAACGAGGTAAATTGATGAGTCGGGAGAAACCTGTTCGTGTCTTGTTTGTCTGTATGGGCAATATCTGCCGTTCGCCGATGGCCGAGGCTGTGTTCCGTCACCTGGTCACAGAGATGGGCCTGGCAGATCAGTTTGAAATTGCGTCGGTGGGAACGGGGGGG
>RRYU01022582.1_pt1 | contig 14841 bp, 15 predicted proteins | sample 2162651 | NCBI WGS metagenome assembly RRYU01 (sample SAMN10267283, study PRJNA491782) | microbial mat metagenome | isolation source: biomat in the production well | place: Japan: Minami-Kanto gas field, natural gas well KTG3 | collected 2017-06 | reverse complement strand
CTGGCGAAACGAGAACATTCAAATTTGTTTGAGTTCGAAATATTTTATTGACAAATATTGTTACATTGAGGATAAAGGCACAGGAAGTGCAATACCATTCAGGTTATGGCCTGAACAGCTTCGAGTCCTTTCCGTTATTGAAAACGCTCCCCGTGTAATAGCTATCAAAGCGCACCAGTTAGGAATCACATGGATGTTTGCCGCGTTTGCTCTTTGGTTGGCGCTGACAAAACCACTACAACACATTGCAATCATATCAGCAAATGAGGATCTAGCAAAAGAGTTCCTGGAAAGTCGGGTGCGTTTTATTTTGGCTCGTCTCCCGGAAGAGGTGAAAGTCAACCTATCTCGCGACTCAACCGAGTTGATGGAGTTTGATCACATAGACATAGACGGCCACCCTGTGCGCTCGATTATCCAATCCTTGCCATCAACGGAGAAAGGCACACAGAGTAAAACCCCTACCCTATTAATCATCGACGAATCCGCCCTTAACCGACACACCAAGTCGATCTATGCCAGTTCAAAGCCGGGCATAGACGCCGGTAAGGGCCGGATTGTGATCATCAGCAACCCCGTAAAAACAGCTCCAGGGTGGCCGTTTACCAGGCATCTGTATACCGGCAGTATGAGAGGTGAGAACGACTTTACCCGCATATTCATGTCATGGCGGGCCCGACCGGATCGACCTGAGAACTTCAGGGCACTGCAACTCCAGCAAGGCATGGACGAGTACGACCTCCCACAGAGATACCCCGAAACAGAAGAAGAGGCCATCAGCGTTCTGACCGGCTCGTACTTTGGCCGGGTGCTCGCACGGCACAACTACACCATGCAGGGCGCAACCGGGGCGCTCGTGCAACGGCAAGGAGAGAGAGAGTTCCAGCCCGATCCGAAAGGGATTCTTGAGATATGGAGGTATCCGTATTGTTTTGTCGATGGTTGGGATGGTTCGTGGTGGAGTAGGAGATATTGCATCGGTTCGGACGTGTCCGAGGGCCTTGGCCTCTCCTACTCTGTCGCGTATGTGTACGACCGGCTGTTGGGGGAGTTTGTTGCACGGCTGAGAAGTAATAGGGTAGATGCTTATCAATGGGCTGATTTGTTGTTTGAGTTGTCGAAGTGGTACCAGAACGCGCAGGCATGGCATATCGGGTCCGTGGACTATCAGACAGCGTTGATATGCGCTGAGAGGACCGGGGCTGGACAGACGACTGTTAAGAGATTGCACGAGCTTGGAGCGGTACAGTACGCAAAGGAAGTCCCTGGCACAATGGGCGCGCCGGTGACGAAGGAACTTGGATGGAGCGAGACGAACCAGGCTAAGCACAATTTGAGCGAAGACTTACGACATTGGTTCAAGGCAACAAAGGGCACGGTTTATTGCTCGCACTTAATAGATGAGGCAAGTACTTGGATACAAGCGGAAGGCACGAACAAGCTAGGCCCGGAAGAAGGGCATTTTGGCGACTGCGTAATAGCGGCAGGATGTGCGATACAGGCTGACCACTTCATAGGCTCGCCGCCGCAGAAGTTGAGGCCACCGGTGACGGGCTGGAGAGCTAAACTCGATAAAGGGGAGGGGGAATCGGTATGGGCGCTCTAATCCTACCATACGCGCCGACACTAAAAGAGATGCTAATAGACTTACGCGAGCGGGTGGACAACGGGCCGGTTACGCAGGATATTCAGGGTATTACAAAGGATGGCGTACACATCGGCTACCGGGTGAAAGAGGTCCGGGAAGGGATATTCAACAAAGAGGTGTTCCTGAGATTTGAACAGCCGATTGCCGAAGTGCCGGAAGAAGAGCGCGACCTGATAGCGTTTGACTGTTTTGACGTGTTTCTACAGGAGGGCCAGGGCCCGGTTGAGTTCGACGTGGCGAACAATGGTAGGACTCTAATAATGACCCAAGAACACATGCCGCTACTGCTGACGAAGCGCGAGACGGCAAAAGGTCATATCAAGATCGACGATGACCTGGACCGAATTGTGATGGAAACCATGAAACCCTGGGGAGGGAAGCAATGAAAATTATCACAGGATTGTTGTGTTGGGTGAGGGCAGAGATTGCTTTTTGGCTGTGGAAGATAGCAAACCGCAGGCGAATTGATGAGGCAATAGAGGCAATGAATGATAACAATTGACTATGAAGGCCTGAAGGCCGAACGGGGCATAGACAAGCGGGTTGTCGAGGTTTACAAGTACCTCAAGGTATTCAAGGAATGCTCCGAACGCGATGAATGGCTGGAAAAGCGCAAGGTCTGCTGGGATCTAGTCGGTGAGAACGAACTCTGGACCTCGGGCGAGAAGAAAGCCTTTGCTGATGAGAAGCAGCTTGCCATAGTTGATAACAAAGTTAGGAAAGGCATCCAAGGGGGTTGCGCTCTCGTAACCGACCAGAAGCCTGAGATTCAGTTTCATCCTATCGGATCTTCAGACCTGTACGTGGCCGAACTGCTGAAACGCGCCCATGACGTAGTGTGGTACAAGAACGGGGGAAACGATGTAACGTATGAGTTCTGTGAGGAAAGCAAGGTTGGGGGCGTGGGTGTTTTGGCGGCCTACCTCAACCCGAACAAGGGACCGTTTGGCAGGATTGTGTTCGAGGAAGAAGATCCTTCAGACGTGTATTGGGATAAAGACTCCCGTAAGGCAGACTGGTCAGATACACACTTGTTAATAGCCAAGCTAAGGACTAAAACGTACATATTAGACCGCTATCCAGACGTAAAAGAGAAGGATTTATGGTATCAAGAAGAGTTAATAGACGATGCTTCAAACAAGTCAGAGGGGGTTACCACCGGCGACAACTACGCGGAAGAGGGGAAAGGAGAAAAGGACGACTCATCGTTAGTCGAGAAAAAGAGGGTATGGGAGATATGGGCGTGGTTGTTGAAGGTGAAGAACGAGCATTGGGCGATATACGTCGATGAAGACGGCGAACCAAAACCGATGCAATTTGAGCCCACTAAGGACTCTAAAGCCGAAGAAGAGGCACCCAACGCTGTACCCGAGGGCACGACCTTTCTCCAATACTGGCCCCGGACCCGTGAAAAGCGGATCATGCGGCATGTGGTGGGTAAGAAGCTGATCGAGCAGACCGACAGCACCGGGAAAAAGGTTAAGGAACTGGTCAACCCGATGGGTGAGGACTCAGACGGTGATCCGGTCTTGCCGATTATACCGCTCTTGAGGCAGAAGACTAAACACGCTTACCGCAAGGGTGACGCGTTTTTCGCGATGGACCTGAACAAGATTAGCTCGAAAGCCTTTGCTAACTTTATTCACATGGCGGCCCACAACGTCAATGCGCCCATTGTGGAGGGTGAGAACGTCCGTTGGGTGGGCAATCCTGGTACGCCGGGATCACGGGCTATTGTACCTCAAAACATGCCTCAACACATGCTCCCTCACCGGATGCAGCCGGGGTCCATCGAGGCGGCCCAATGGATGAACATCAAGGCGTCTGCTGACGATTCCATTAATGATTCGTTAGACATGCCGGACGTGATGAGGGGCAAGGTTCCAGAGGGCCAGAAGAACATGAGCGGCAGGTTGGGGTTGGCTTTACAGGACTTGGCCGGTATGATGAGCAAGCCCTTCCTGCGGTCGTTGGAGTCGGCGCTTGTGCGGTTGGCAAAGGTCAACATCGCATTGGCGATACAGCATTGGCCTCGGTATATGTGGGAAAGACTTATCGAAGAGGATGAGATGCACAACTGGCTGCCGGATGAGACGAAAGCAAAACTCCAACAGCAGGGTGGCGGTGAGCCTGACGACCAGATGAAACAAGAGATAGCTATGAAGTGGATGGACGCCCTTAACAAGATCCGTCCTGAAGACCCGAGCGAGCCGCCGGGGGTGGACCTGATAGACTTGGACGTTAGGCTTACAGCCGGGTCGAGTATGCCGACAAACAGGCTGGCAAAGATGCAGATGGCTATCGAGATGGCGCAGGCTGGTATTTACGATGCTGAAGCGGTCCTGACTTACATAGACGACCCGCACAAGGATGAAATTGTGGCCCGTCAGAAGGCTGCACAAGAGCAGGCGATGATGGCCGAGGGGATGAAAGGGTGAAAGACTGGATAGTTGTAGCCGTACTGTTGGCGGGGTTTGTGTTTATGTTGTCCCTGCCGCCTCCAGAGGTTAAGCTCCCGGAGTTAGACCCAAGCCCTGAGATTATAGGATGGATACCGGAGGGAGTTATATTCGGGAAAACTGAGCATGGGTGGTGCTTGGTTCGACCATAGCCACTTGGCGGGCAAACGCCATGCAGCTTCCTGGTGAGCTTATCACCTCGCTGAAAGGAGAGAAAGATGGGAGACGAAGGAATCAGAGAAGAGGGCGTTCTAGAAGAAGAAGTAACGCCCGAGGGACCGGGAACCCCGGAACCGGGACCGGAAGAGGAGCCGGAACCGACCGAAGCCGAGGAGGCCGAGCCGTCAGAAGAAGACGAGCCGGAGCCGGATGAAGACCAGCCTATTCCGTTAAAGAGACTTAACAAGGAATACGCAAAACGAAAAGCATTAGAACGAGAGCGCGACGAACTTGCGCAGAAAATGAACCTCTTTCAGCGCCTCGGGCCGGAGAAATACTATGAGGTATACCCGGACGAGAGGCCAACGCAGCAACGGGAAACAAGAGAGACACCGCAACCGAGCCAAGTGCCTACTTTCTCACAATGTTTGGGTTTAAGGGTGCAAGGCGGGCAGTTCGACGGCTACACGCTTGAGCAGTTATGGGCAAGCGAGGACGCCAATATCCGGGCTGCGGCGATGGACTATTACACCAATTATCGTGACACGGTAAAGACACAGGTTGACCAGGTTAGGGCGAAAGAGATAGAGACAAAGACCGCTATCGAGCAGGAACACAACCAGTTCTTCGAGGGGCGGGCGCAGGAGTTGTTCGGGAAGGATGCAAACACTCTGTCATCTGCTGAGTTGGGTAAGATTCATAACCTGGTCAACACTTTACTGGATCGTATGGAATCGGGTGAACTGAGGACATACGACCTTAACACGGCCTACAAACTAGCAACGCTCGATGATCAAATCAAGGACGCGAAAGGCAAGTCAGTAAAAGCCCTTGTAGAAGCGATGCGAAAGGCCGGGAGTGTCACGAAACCGGAACTCAAGCCAGATGGGGGCGCTAAGGCGAGTAGCTACGATGGTTTCATGAGCTACACAGCCGATCAGTTGGCGGCCCATTTGAACACGTTAAATTCGGAAGAAATTGATGTTTTTTGGAAGAAAGCGCCAGATTCACTCAAGAAAAGATTCCCAAGTGCTGCTGCGGCCTATGCCTAGAGGTATAGGAGAACAATTATGGCTGACTGGACTTTTACAACCGCTGACCCCTTGACCCGAATTTCTTGGGCTAATCGGTGGTGGGGCGAAGCAAGGGAAGAGTCTTTCTGGGTTGGCATTGGTGCCATTGGGAAAGACGAAGATAATGACGTTATTGTTGAATTTGCAGATTTAGAGAAAGAGCAGGGTTATCGCCATTGGTTCGGGCAGGTCAGGAACCTGTCAGGTGCCGGAATTGCAGGCGATAACGACATGGAAGGAAACGAGGAAGCTCCTGACGTGTACGATGACAGCGTAGACCTCGACCAGAGGCGAAACGCTGTTAGGACACGCGGCAGGCTGTCCGATCAGTATCCTTCCGATAAGGCTGTCAGGGAATGGGCCAAACGTCTGCTGAAGCGGTGGATGGCTGAGTACATCGACCAGGACATCTTCGATGGGCTGGGTACAGCTTGTACGAAGATCATCTACGGTGGTGACGCCACGAGTACTGCAACGATCGAGACGGGCGATTACATGACCCTGAACATTATTGACGAGGCCGCTACCTACTGCGAGAAGGCTACCCCTCAGATCCTTGGGAAGAGCAAGGGTGGTCGGCGTTCGTATCTGTGTGTCATGGCCCCGGATCAGGCGTCCGATGTGAGGCGCTACGATGCTTCATGGAGCCAGGCGCAGCGTGAGGCGATGGCCCGTGGCTCGGAGAACAAGGTCTTCAAGACCTCCCTGGGTTCCTGGGCAGAAAGCGAACTCGAAAAGCATAGGAAGGTGCCTCTTAGCACCAACTGGGGTGCTGGCGCTAACCTGAATGGTGCATCCGCGCTGTTCGTGGGGTGTGCTGCTGGTGCTATTGCGTATGCCAAGCGCAAGATATGGGAGGAAAAAACCTTCGACTTAATTCCTAGGTCCCTTACACAGGAATGTGTATTGAATAACGAGGTGAACTCAGGGGAAGCCCGACTTGCCGCATAGGTAAGGGGTAATCCTGAGCTAAGTCTCTTGATGAGGACAAACACCGTGATTCCGATGCTTACCATGATTGCAGTTACTACAAAGGACCTGATAGCCCGGCGGGTAGCCGTTGTCTTTCAGCCATTTGTAAAATTTACTGCCATGGTGAAGATTGATTACGAAAGTAAAGTCAAGGGAAAAGTGCAACGACCATCCCGAAAGGGAGTAGGGCCAAGCGGCCCGAAGCGCCTCGCACCCAGAACGGGTGATGATATGGTCTGCTCTGCATGGGAACATGCAGCTGCCCGATAGGGCGGTCTAGGGTTAGCGTCTCTAGGCGAACACAAGGACGGAAATAAGGTAGGGTTCTGCATAGGCGCAATACACGGTTTTACCAAGGCTGTGTTTAATGGTGCTGACAATGCAGTTGTGCAGATCCGCACGTTCCGCAGCTCGAATTAAGGTCTTGACCGGGGATAGCCGGGGGCTGGCCGCTCTTGGTGAAAAGGTGGGAAACTCCCCGCCCGCCCTCCCCGGTCATGCTTAACGGGGCAATAGGGAGAAAGACAATGGACAAAGTAACGGACCCTGCCGACAAAGGCAAACAGAAAGGCGAAGAGATAGACATCCGGATGCTCAGTATTGACGACCTGAACCCTTCCGACCTTAAACCCCTTCCGAGGGGTGCTGCTCGGGTGCCTCATCCTTTTGACGGGTACCCTGAGAAGCAGATAAAGGTTGGGACGTACAAGAAAGGGAACAAGGAAGTCGATCTGGTGTTGAATGCCACGCATCTGATTGCGTTAAACCCCTCATATTCTCCACCTCAAGACCCGAGCGGAAACAACGTACAGGTGACGGGAAAAGACTTGAAGGATAAGAACGTCACCATCGAGACTTGTCACAACCGGGTTACGACTTACCGGGGTGACAGTTTCAATGCGGTTTTCGATAGGGACATGGAGGTAAAAGGGGTCAGGTACAAATACGCAATCGTCCCTGAACCTGTTCACCGTGCGCAGATATTGTTCAAACTGAACACGAGAGACAAGCGAATTGAAGTGGACGAGCGGTATATTCTGTTGGACCAGGGACAAAGGGCGCGCATTCGGCAGGTGTTTCAACTCATAATCAACCCAAAGCTCCAGGTGGAACGCATCGCAGGAGCTATCGCCGGGGATTCGCCGGAATCGCTTGATGATCTGGCGGGTACTGCTGGCGGCCTGGAGGGGTAAATGGCAGCAATAAACGCGGACATTAAACCGACCGGGATCAACCAGAGGGATTTGGTGGATCTCATATACATGATTGTGACCAGTTTTAGAGGCATTGCCAATAAGCTGGACAATGACGGTGGTATTACGGACACAGACTACCGGGATAACGTGGACGCCTGCTTGAATTTGGTGCTTAATGATACCAAGGGCAACCATTTGAACCTGGCGAAGTCTGCAACGTCTACACGTCCGCACACAATCTGTATATCTCCAACGGGCTTTGATTGGGGCCGGTCCTCAGACCTGCTTTATATGTTGTTTGACGCTTGGGAGACTCTTTGTGAGCAGATAGACGCTGATACCAACCCGCCCACCAGCACGAACTATGAGGCCAGTTTTTATACGGCCATGTACTTAACGCAGGTGGAGAGTTCAAAGGGTAATCTGTTGGGTATCGCAAATGCTTACACGTTTCGGCACGGGGCGTATAACCAAAAGATGTTTGTTGATGCCCTGTACGGGATGGTGGATGGGATCGAGAGTTTTTGCGAGCAGGCAGACACGGACGCGGCCCCGGCTGACAATAATTACGAGGCCCTTTGGTTCACTAACAATATAACCCTAACTATCGAGAATTCTGCCGGTAGTCGGGTAGGCAACTAGGAGGATGGAAATGAAGAGACTTTCTTTTTGTCGGCACAGTCCATGCGGCTACCATTACTGATTTTGTTGATGGCGCTGCGGTGTATGATGCCAAGGGTAACGAGGTGTTTGTTATTTCCAACAAGTTGGATTTTGCGGACATATCTGTTTACCCGGATGGTGGAGTGTCTACGGCTGATGTGGTACAGGCCCTTATTGTTCCTGCTGGCACGATTGTAAAAGCTGTCGGGATCAGAATTAATGATCCTTATGACGCTATTGCAGGATGCAGTAATTACACTTGGACCATAGGTGACGGAGATGATGCTGACGGCTGGCATACTGCTGTTTTTTTCAGCGGGACGGCTTCTGGTGTTTCCTCTTCATATGAGGAAGGCACTGCCGGTGTGTATCATACTTTATACGGAGGGAAATACTACAGCGCAGCCGACACCATTGATATCACGACCCAGACCATTGCGGCTGGGACCATCGGGACTTGGCTCGCCAATGATCCACGATCTATTGTTACAGAGTTCGTTTGTGAAATTTGGTTTGAGGGCATTAAAGCCCCGACCCAGAAGAACTACGGCACCCTGAGATAACCTCTATCCCCTGGGGCCTTCGGGCTCCAGGGACCGGGGGCGGCATGGCTGATTACCTGACTTTCAAAGAGATCAAGGAAGCTGTTTCCAGGGCTATTAAAGACCCGCAGGAGCGGCTTGGTACAGTTATTGGTGAGATGGTCAACATGGTCTATCTTACCGAGATTCTTCAGGCCGATGACCTGTATCCGCTACATTGGTTACACGCTCCTATCCATACCAAATTCCACGCCACGAAACCTATTACGGGGATTACCCAAGCTGACCCAGCAGTCGTGACCTCGGCGGCTCATACGTTTCTAGGCGGCGAAGTGATAGCGATTTGGGATGCCGGAGGGATGACCGAGATTAATTTCGGTTATGAACGGTTGGACAACCTGCGGTTGTATGTGGTCGATAGCACGGGCATTACAGCAGATACGTTTAGACTGTTGGACATTTGGGGTTCTAACATAGACTCAGCCGGATACACCGCGTACACCACGGGTGGGACTATATTTCATCATGGCTGGCTGGTAGTGGGCGGGGCGTCTTCCATGATTCGCAGGATAACGGATATTGGACGGCATGAGAGTACGCCGCTTGTCTCGATGTCCTGGGAAGAGCTATTGAGAAGCCCGGACCACTACATTTCAAATTCATCCGGGTCGGTGGACCGCTATATCAACTTCCAGACCTTCGATGGTGACGGTAATGCTTACAACTACGCCTTTACCTTCCCGGGCGCACAGGAAGACGACCAGGGTTATGTAATGATCGAGGCCGGGGGCGCGAAACTGGAACTTGACGCTGATGTGCCGTTACTGCCGACTCAGTATCACTTTCTGTTGGTGTCCGGTACGGTTATGCGGATGAAGGAGACTGGCATTGATGTTGCCACGCCTCAGCTATGGCCTGCTATCTATTCACAACAGATTCAGTCGATGGTGACTAAAAACCGGCAATGGTGGCGGCAGCACGAAGAGCAGAAAAACTCTATTCCGTATGGGTTAGTATGAAACGCTGGAAACACTTATACATAGGTACATTCCTTGCTTTTCTAATACTGGCAAGTACAGCCTACGCAAGCCGTAACCTCCAGTTTGCCTTTCCGTTCCTCGGAAGATGGCAACCGTCCGAGCATGGTGTCTTGATAGATGAGTATGGCTATCAGGACATTCAGAACATGCGGCGGGAAGGGAACCATTTACAGGGTGTTAAAGGGCATCAGATATTAACATCGTCAATAATTGACGCTACTTATTATCATCCCATTGCCGGGTTTCATTTCAGCAAAGACGATCCGTCCGAGACTCATGTTTTAGTCCAAGCTCAGAATGCAGGGGGTACGGCCTCCCGTGTTTACAGAAACACCACGGCCATACCCGCACGGGGTACATTCTCTGCAACCTCGATTCACACGGACAGCGCAGACGGGGGGAAGGGGCGGTTTTCAGCGGCCCCCGGTGGAAATGTAGCCTACTCGAATTGGGCTGAAACCCGGATATGGGGCGGGGACCAGTTGCCTATCTCGGGTATGCTGGTTGTCCGCAACCCTGTCGAAAGCCCTGCCGATTTCTGGGAAAAGACCTACATAAACAACACCTCGACCTATGTTGAATTATCCGGCGCGACTATCTTTTATGTCGGCACAAACAGGCGAATCAATGAGGCCCGATTTTACCTGTCTACCACTAACGGCACAGGGCTTGCCGGGGTATCCGAGTACACGGTTGAGGGTACATGGTCGTCTGTAAGCGGTTTTGTAGACGGCACAATAGACGGCGGGGCGTCACTCGGTAAAAACGGGTCAATGACCTGGGAATGGAATTCCAAAGTCAGGGCCACGTTTGTAGAAGACGGCGACCAGTTAGCATATTGGTATCGTTTCACAATTCCCGCAGCAGACGCCGCAACTGCTATTTACTGGATCACCGGGGCTGAAGGGGCATTCAGGCACATCGAGAATTTATGGGATGGTGAGCCGACTATTCCGGGCCGGTTTTGGTATGATGACGGATCGGGTGTTTCCAACTTCACCGACTGGATATGGGAAGATTCCCCTTTAAGCTACGCTGAGATAAACAACGCCGATAACACAACCGCTATTGTTGTAGGGTTCCCCGGCAAAATGCGGGGGATAACTTGGGACATTACCAATGATGGCTTGAATACCCAAGCAATTACTACCGGTGTATCTTTCTGGAACGGGTCCGAATGGACCGGCGTAACAGGGTTTTATGACGGTACACACAACGGGACAGGAACCTTCGCGCAAAACGGGTGGATGCATTGGATACCTACCGAGGAATGTTCTGAAACCTCTTTAGAGACTGCCCGAACCTACCAGTCAAACGACCTACTTTATTACTACATGATCACCTTTTCCGGGGCGGCTTCTCCCCGGGTCTATCCGTGGTATGTGACCGGGATTCCCGCGCAAGCGGCCAAAGGTGATTATAAGGATATTGACGAGTATCGCTTCCCTATCGAGTACCAAGGGCGGCTGTTTTTGTTAGGCCCGAAACGTACACCTCACAAAGGCATTTACTCGATGTACGAGGCTCCCGATGTCTTCAACGGGGAGGACTCAGGGCAAGTTTTCTTTGGAGGCCGGGAAGCCATAACAGCGGCGGGTGTGATTTATAATGTCTTTTTGGCAACAGGATTTGAGCAGTTAGTTGTCACAAAGGCAAGTGAAACTTACCGGCTGTACGGTGACGGTCCTGAGAATTGGGAGCTTCAGCAGATGTCAAAGAACGTGGGCTGTGTTGCTCCCGCGTCTTTTGTGGTCTGCGAAGTTGCTGACGTACAGGCGAATGTTACGAGAAACGTGGCGATTTGGCAGGCGGCTCATGGGTTTGTCATGTCAGACGGCGCGACTATTCAGGACATATCAGACGATATAGCGGTCTACTTTGACGGCAACGATGACCGTAAAATATCCCGATACCGACTGACTGACACGGTTGCATGGTACGACCCTGATATATCGACGTATAAGGCTTTGATCACGTCTGGGGCCGAAGAACTGGACTCCTGGGGTGACGATGATATATGGGATGACGAACCAGTAGAGGTTTGGGGTGTTGATTGGGATAACACGATTGACTACCACAATGTAGAGCTAGAATACTCATTAAAGCATCAGGAATGGACGAAAGTACACAGGGAAGAAGGCACAACACATTTACCCTTGCAAATTGCGTTCCAAACCAAGGACACAAGCGGTCAGATTTATACATACGGGATGGCGAATGACGGCAATATGTATCGTTTGGAATACGGGTCTACCTGGGCCGGGACACCTATTAGGCAGTATGTACATACAAAAGACATGCTTTTAGACCCTGAAAAGTCCATGCTGAACGAAACTTTAATAACGGCCATGCGGACCATGTTTGTCTCGAAACCGACCGCAACTGCGGCAGAAGAGATTACAATTACCCATTACGGGGACGGGGTTGAAAGCGTAACCGGGGCATGGGGGCAGTACGCTCCTGAAAGCATTGACATGGCAAAGGCCAACGGAATTAACTCGCAACGGAGTTTACGGTTGGGACGGGCATTAAAGCATTCGTTCAAGTTCAGTGCTGATACTTATGTGCCTGGTGGTATGGAACTATCCGGTTTTGTTGGATTGTTAGAGTCTTATGACGAATGGAGTGATTTATAATGGCAACTGCACGACGACAAACACGACTCAGGGGCCGAGGGTTAGGCGTTACGGAAGACTTCGCATCCGAAGCAGCTGAGAAGAGCATCACGAAACTTGGCCGCATAAAGCAGTTGGGCGAGGAAAAAGTGGCGGCACAAACTGCCGTGGCTCCGCAGGTGACAGGCACGGGACCGGCTGCAACGGTTGCTCCTCCTGCGACACCCTCCGCGCCTCCGCCCGTTACACCTCCTGCTGCCCCAACGCTTGTGCCGGATGGACCGTGGATCTCAGGATCGTATGAAGGCGGAGGAGACCCCTTGGGTCCAGGTGATGCGGGATACCCCACGGGAACCCTGGCCCAAGACGCTGCGAGAGGAAGCAAGGTTGCTAACGCAATAGGTAGAGGTCTCAGCTGGGGTGTTGGACTTATGCCGGGGATGAACATTGTCAGCAATGACATGCGTGGCCTTAATCCATTAGCGGACCCCATTAACCGTGCTCTGGATTTTGGTTATCATGTGGCTACCGCTGATGCTGGCGACCAAAGCGACGCAGGTGCGCTGGGAATTTCGGACCAGTCACAGCCCACACTTGGTACACAGGGATACTTTGGGTCAACCCAGGGCCTCACGGGAACTGATGCAGATGCGGCAAGCGAACGGGGCGGGGGAGGTGGGGGTGGAGGGTCTATAGGTGCACCAGGTCAGGTTGGGTCTATGGGCGGCGGACCTCCTTCTGCAACGGGAGATCCGGCAGGGTTGGCTGGTAGCGGGGTAGGTGGTGGAGGCTTGAAGTGAGAATAGAGCAATATCCCATGCCGGAAAGCAAGCCCCTATGGGAAGCTATGTTTAGGGCGATATTCGGGGAGCCTCCGGTAACTGAATGTCCTCCTGTGTTTATAGTTTTAGACGTGGAAGGTGAGCCGGTAGGTTTTGCGAGCGGTTATTCTACCAGTTTAGCGGAGTTCTACATTCAACGAATAGGGATGGTTCCAGGGCACCACATGCACATTAAGTTATGGAAAATGGTTGCCGAATACATGAAAAGCCAGGGGTGTCTATATTTAACGGGGAACGTCCGAGCAGACAACCGAAGAACTCTCATATTGGCACTGCGAAACGGATGGAATATTTACGGTTTCCGGGTAAGCACGGGCGGCGAACAATTCGTGCAGATCATAAAGGAGTTATGAAATGCAAGACTTTATGGCAGCGGTCAGGCAGTCGGTAAACCGGCAGCGTGAAATACAGGGCCGCCAATCACGACTGAGAGGCCGGGAAATGACCCCGGCTGAGACGGCGGCTCCGTATAGGGCATTGGCTGATACGGCTACATCACGACTGGCTACCGGGAAACAGTTGGAACAGCAAGACCGGGCGCAGGACGTACAAGAATCTCAATTTGGCGAACGGTTGGAGTTCGACCGGGAGCAGTCGGCACAACAGGCGACCTTAGAGCGGGAACGAATGGCCGAGTTGCAACGGCAGCATGATCAAAACTTGAAGCTCCAGAAAAAGCAAATGGAAGCGCAAATGACGGCTGCTGAGATGGCCCGACAGGATGCCGCAAGCGCACAGAAGATGCAGCTTGCCACAGTTGGGGCCGGGTTGGGTATGATGGCCCTTGAGAATTGGGGCGGCGGCATTGCAAAAGGCATAGGCAAAGCAGTTAGTTGGCTGAAAGGGTTATGGTGATAACATGGCTAATCCTTACTTCATAGCTCCACAACAAGGCTCCGGTGTAATGGCAGGGATAGACACTCTTTCCCGGCTGTATGGGTTGAAGCAGGCGGGTGAACAAATCAAATTGTCTCGGGCCGAGCAGGAGGACCGGGCTAGAATGCACGGCGAAAGACAGGCCCTAGAAAGAGATCAACTCGCCGTTTCTCAGGGCACATTAGACCTTAATAGACAAAAATTTGAGCATGAAAAGAGCAAACCTGATCCTAATGTTCCATATCACATGCAGCCGTTTGACCAAGTAGGAATCAACAAGTTCAAATGGTTAGTTAAGTCACAGGGGATCGACAAGGCGGCGCAGCCCCTGGTTGATGACATGGAAAAGATCATGGAAACTGGCGCGACTAAAGCCGACGCCATGCAAATGTTGACATCACCTGAGTATGTGGGTGGCCTACAAAAACGACTACTGGAAGGGTTAAGCAAGGACCATATGAAAGCCCTTGAATCTGGTGATAGTATGAGGGCTGAACAGCTTGAACGATTCATGCAGGGAGTGAGCGACCCTGAAGGTCTAACAAAGATGATCGGGTCGATGTTTAAGCAGACACAGCAGAGCATGGAAACTGAACGACTTGAGCAGGAAAAGTTAGCGCGAGAGGCCGAGGGGACACCTGCGGAGCAATGGACAACTCAAACCCTGCCCGACGGTACAACGGTAAGGGTAGAAGTCAACACGGGCAAAATGGAGAAAGTGACTTCGCCTCCCTCCGGCATGATGCTTGAAACCGG
>RRYU01021585.1_pt1 | contig 14849 bp, 15 predicted proteins | sample 2162651 | NCBI WGS metagenome assembly RRYU01 (sample SAMN10267283, study PRJNA491782) | microbial mat metagenome | isolation source: biomat in the production well | place: Japan: Minami-Kanto gas field, natural gas well KTG3 | collected 2017-06 | reverse complement strand
TTTTTTTTGCTTTTACAATTTATTCATAATAAACATATTGATGCTGAAAAGATAACCAAGTCGGTAATGATTGTCTTTGTTATTATAATTGCACTGTATTCCACAAGATATATGTCAAATGTTGAGGATTATGTTGTAAATAGATATGAGGATGTTATGCTCCAAAACGATACATCGTCACTACATCGAACTGGCGGGCAGTTGGGAATTGCTAAAACAATTGTTGAAGAGTCATTTTTGGCTGGACGAGGTTTGGGGCAGCAATTAAGTTATTATAAAAAAAATCAATATATGTCTCTTTACGAAATGTATTATAATAGAAGGATTGATAGTCCAGGAATAAGTAATATATTTGTTTCCGTTTTAGTTCAAACTGGTGTTATAGGGTTATTTTTGTTTGTTTGCTTTGTATGGGTATTTGTAAAAAAAGATTTTATTTTGATAAGTGTTTTGATTATATATTTTTTTACTTCTGGAGGTGTTTATACTACGTTGCCTTGGTTTTACTTTGTTGTTTGTTATTCTTTCGTTTTAAGTGAAGCAAAAATAGAAAAAAATATAAGTTTAAGCATTTGATGAAAAATAAGTGTGTTTTATTTGAAATAAATATTTTTAAACTTAGCAAAATTATTTGATAAATGTTGCTTGTTTCTTTTTTTGATTGTGATTAAATAATTTATTGAGTTAAGATTTGTTAGTGTGGTTTTTTGTCAAATAAATTACCGATTAATTAATGTAAAGTTGATGCTGTCTAAAGTTATGATTGATTTGCTTGGTGATTTTTAAAAGATGCTATAGTTAAATTTGAATAGCGGCACTAAACTATACATTTTATTCGTGATATTCTTGTTTAATGAGTTGTGTAAGTTAACTTTTTTATTTAAAAGATTAATACGTTTGATCACACGTGTCTAACTGTTGAAAAAATAAATCTACGTAACTATCTGTTGTTAAATAAAATATAGTGATTTATGCCGTTACCGACTTGAAAAGTCCAGCTATCTTTGATCATTTCACAATTATACGACAAGGAATGATCGATGTATACAGGAAAAACCGTTTTTGCTCAGCTTCATGGCCATTTGCCGCTTCATCATTTTCGTTGATGTGTCAAGCGCTATAAGGGCAATTACAAAGTTCAGTCGTTCACCTGTCTCGATCACTATCTTTGCCTGTTCTTTACACAACTGACTTATAGGGAAAGCCTTCGCGATATCACAACCTTGTCTGCTCGGCAGGCAGAAAAAAGTGTATCACATGGGCATCCGTGGTAAGATTTCTCAAAGTAGGCTTGCCGATACCAATGAAAAACGGGACTGGCGGATCTATCAGAACTTTGCCCATATCCTGATTCATAATGCTAGTGAACTTTACAGCAAAGACGCCTTTTGTGTCAGCATGAAAGAAACCGTCTATGCCCTGGATTCAACAATGATCGATTTCTGTCTTGCACTGTTTCCATGGGCAAAGTTCAGAACTCACAAAGGTGCAGTTAAAATGCACACTTTGCCGACTTACGAGGTAATATCCCGTCGTTTATTGCCAACACCGATGGAATGGTTCATGATGTCAAAATCCTTGACGTACTCATTATCGAACCCGGTTCCTTCTACATCATGGATCGCGGATACACTGATTTTGACCGGTTGAATCACATTCATCAGGCCCAAGGGTTCTTTGTCATTCGAGGAAAATACAATCTCTCGTTTCAGCGCTACTACTCTCGACCTGTTGAAAAATCTAAAGATTTCCTCTGTGATTAGACCATCAAGTTGACAGGGCCAAACTCATCGATTTACTACCCGGAACAACTCAGGCGAATCAGGTATGTTGATCCGCAAACAGGTAAATCGTATGTGTTTCTGACCAATAATTTCGGGCTTTCAGCAGAGGTCATTGCAAGCAATCTCGGTATACCTGTTGATTGCTTTGGTGAAAAAGAAACTTAATTTGGAAATAACTCTCTACAGTTTTCTACAGATTTTAAATGTTAACACTTTTAAACAAGTCGATATTTTACAATTAGTTACGAATTCTACTAGCGCTAATCAGAACATCTGCATCTGTAACCAATTGAATTTACTTGACATATAATTTGGCACTACTTACAGTGGATGAATATGATTATATCAAATGAGAGAAAGTTTATTTTTATACATATTTTTAAGACGGCAGGTACGTCAATTACGAGATATCTAATGCCATATAGTGATATAAAATATCGAATCGCTTATGGTAATTGGCTTACGAGAAAAGTTTTTGCACAATTTGTGAGGATTAAAAAAGATGGTGGAAAATTTTTTACAGGTTATTCGAAGCATTCAACAGCATTAGAGGTGAAAATGAGGATGGGTGATGCTTATGATTGCTACTACAAATTTTGCTTCGTTAGAAATCCTTATGATAGAGCAATTAGTGCATATTATTATCACAAACAAAATCGTTGGTCTAAGTATTATGATATAACAAGTAAAGGTGATATATTTTCTTTTTTAAAATTATATCTGCAAACAAATCCTTTGAGGCAAGTTGATTATGTTTTGGATGAGAATTCCTTTTTGATTGTAGACTTTATTGGGAGATATGAAAATTTATATAATGATATAAAATATCTTGAAAATATGTTGAATATTAATAATAAAAATAATGTTGAAAAGCTCAATGTGTCAAAAAAAAGGCCTAAAAGTAACGTTTTTTTGTGCAAGAATTCAATTGATTTAATTAACAAATATTATGAAAAAGATTTTGAGTATTTTAAATATAAAATTATAAATAATTATTGATATATTTTGATCAGTATGAATTGATCTTTTTGTGTGATTTTTTGATTTGTTGTGAGCATTCGATAAATAAAAAATGAAAGAGATGGTGTTTATTGTGCCTATTCAATATTTATATATTTGTTAAAAAAATACTGTATTAAAGCGGCTATTAAAAATATAAAGCTATGACTTTCTATAAGTTGTACTCTTTTGGGATAAAATAATGTAATGAACAACTTCACTGCACTCTTTGCGGTAAATTTTGATTTGTATTATTAGGGTTTTGCTTAATGATGGTTTCTTTTGAGAGAATTGTTAAATTCTGTTTTTGCGATAAATTTATTTTTTTATATGGAAAAGCGAAAAAAAATATTGTGGTTCGTTAGTGAGTTTAAAAACCCAGGAGGTGGTGAAAGATATATTTTAGAGGCAATAAATGTGTTGAAAGAAAAAAAGGTTGATATTATAGTTGTTTGTCATAATTACAATGAAAAGGTTTTGTTTGGGAATAAGTATAAGGTAAATGTTATTGAGGTTGGTAAGAAAAATTATAAAAAAAAGAAAAATTTATCTTATTATTGTGATTTTATTTATGACATATTTTTGTTAAAAAAGTGTCTTAATGAGATAAATCCTGATTTAGTGTTATGTCAAGATTATAAAGGTATTTTATTGATTTATGCTTCAACGTTGATGACAAAGTATAAATATTCGATTATTGATTTTGGACAATTATATCAATTGCCCAGTCCTTATATTATTTATTCGTTAACTTATTCGCGAAATACTAAATATATAAAAAATGAAATTGAAAAAAAGGGCGAATTATTGCCCGAAAAAGTGATAAAAGGTGAGCTTATAAATAAGCTTTCAGGTGAAATTAAAGCACTTTTTTTGTTTTTTTCGCATAAGCATGCATATAAAATTTACGTCCTATCTGAAAAAGTAAAGAAAGAGAATAGATTGATTTATAATAAAAATTCGATTTTGTTGAGAGGTGCATATGATGAAAGCATTTTTGGATATAAGCAAAAAAAAGATTTTCGAAAAAAATATAATGTTGAAGGAAATTATGTGGTTTTAGTTTTAGGGCGTTTAGTAAAGCATAAAAGAGTAGATGTTATTATAGATGCTTTTTTGAATTATAGAGTAAGATATGATGATAAAGATGCTGTATTGATTATTGCAGGAGAGGGTTTAGAAATGGAAAGTTTGATGCAAAAAGTCCCTGCTGAAGTTTTGAATAAATTTATTTTTTTTATTGGTTTCGTTAATGAAAATGAGTTGTTGGATATTTATTGTTCGTGCGATTTGTTTGTGACTATGGACCCTGCAGATTACGATATTGCGGTTTATACGGCAATAGCTTTACGGAAAAAAGTTTTAGTGCCAAAAATAATGAGTTTTGATAATGATATGTATAAACATGATCTCATAAATTCTGTAGAGCCAAATATTTTAAATATTTCAAAGAAGATACATCAAATTAAAAATAGGAAAACGAAAAAAAGTTCAAATGAAATAAATTTTTATGAAATGATGAAGAAGTATACATGGAGTTCATGTTTTGAAGAGATTTATAAAAACATATAATTAGGTTATAAAGATATAAGTAATGTTTTTTCATATTAAATATATAAAGAGATCTACTTTTAAATGATTATTAGTCATAAATATAAATATTTATATATTGAAACTCCGCAAACAGGGTCAACTGCAATAAGGGAAGAGCTTATAAGAAGTTATGATGGAGAGTCTATATTAAGGCGACATGCCACATATTCCGAATTCGAGCGGCAGGCCAGTGAGGGTGAGAAGAAGTATTATGTGTTTTTATCAATAAGAAATCCATTAGATACGATTGTTAGTGTATATGTAAAATATGCTGAAAACATGAATAATAGATATACTGACGGTATTATATTGGAAGGTCGACACGCAATATATGATTTTGTTAAAAAAATAAGATATGAGACGATCAAAAGAAGAGGATATGATTTTAAAAAATATCTTAAAAAGTCTAAAAAGAATAAATATGATGATATTTCTACGCTTGATAGACATAAAGTTGATGGCGTAATAAGATATGAATCAATAAATGAAGATTTTTTGAAAATTATTAAGTCAATTGGAATAGAGCCAAGAAGAGAATTGCCTGCATATAATAAAACGGTAAAAAAGCGACAATATTTGGGGTATTACGATGAAGATGAAGTGAAAAAAGATGCGCTTGAGAAATGTTGTTTGTATATGAAAATATGGAAATATAAACCACCAGAAGATTGGCCAGTGTATAAGATATCTGTTATGGATAAGATGGCATGGTCAATTTTGCATCATTTGAGAATCATAAATTGGAAATACTTGATGCATGGTATGAAAATGCGTGAAATGAAGGTTAAGTGAAAAAGTTTTGAAAACGAAAAAGAAGTTAAATATTATTCATATTATTTGATTACGAAATATTAATAAGGTTTTACTTTCATGGTTTAAGCATTTTCGAAAAAATATATTGTATTTTTTAAAAAAAAATAATATGAATATATGTCTTATTCCTGCAAGAATGGGCAGTCAACGCCTTCCAAAAAAAAATTTGCGAAAGTTGGCAGGAATATCCCTTATAAGTAGAGCAATACGTAAGTGCAAGAATTCCAAATGTTTTGATGAAATATGGGTCAATTCAGAACATAAAGACTTTGGCATAATCGCAAAAAACGAAGGTGTTGATTTTCATAAACGTCCTCCAGAATTGGGAGACAATAAATCTACAAGTGAGCAGTACATTACAGAGTTTTTGCATAAACACAAATGCAATACAGTATTTCAAGTTCATAGCATTGCTCCTCTTATGACAGTTGAGGATATTCGTGCTTTTGTTGAATACATGAAAAATAGCAAATATGACTGTCTGCTAAGTACAGAAGAGATCCAGATAGAGTGTGCTTATCAGGCAAAGCCAATAAACTTTTCTTATTCTGAAAAGACAAACTCACAGGATCTATTACCCGTTCAGAGAATTAGTTGGAGCATAACAGGTTGGAAGAGAGATGCATTCCTGAATGCAGTTAAAGAGGGTAAATGTGCAACATATGCTGGTAAAGTAGGTTATTACCCGATAAGTCGTTTAGCTTCTCATGTAATAAAGACTGAAGAAGATTTACTTTTTGCAGAGGCATTATTGCCTTTTGTTATTGACTGTTAAATGGCTTATCAATGCTCTTCGGTAATCTCTTATCCCCTACAACTTACTATCCGTTAGTTAATCATCCAATATGGGATGAGGCTTTCAGTACACTTCGTAGTCTTAGTCTCAATACTCCTCTTGGCACCACTTACCTAAAAGAAGAAATGATGTTCCTGAACGTGCATCAATACCCGACAAAGCCAAGGGTAAAGTGTCGATTTGAAGGGCATAGGAATATGATTGATCTTCAGTATATGATCCAGGGGGCTGAGATCATCGATTGGGCTGATAAGAGTAAATTGATTGCAGAAGAACCTTATGATCGTGAAAAAGATATTGAGTATTTCATTGGTCCTAAAGATGTTTGTATGACACAATTGCATCTACAGTCAGGTCAGTTTGCGATTTTCTTTCCAGACGACGCTCATCGGCCACAAATATCAGATGACATTGAATCGTTCGTTTATAAAGCAGTTATTAAAATTGACAAGGAATTGCTTGATCGTTAGATTATTTAGAAATATCATTTTATGAACGAAAATCAAATAATATGCGATGAAAGAATATTTCTCGTTATATAAAGAAGCATATTCTCGTGCTTTAGCTGAAACTCAAATAACCGATATTTTGGGAAATGTTGTTGAACAGCAGCAAGCACTTGAACAACTGAGTGCTTTATCTGATGAAGTCAGCCGTAGTGGTAAAAAACAATACTTTATCGGAAACGGAGCAAGCATGGCTTTTTCGGACCATATGGCTATTGATTGGAGCAAAAATGGTAAAGTCCCGACCCATTCCTTTTCAAATACAGCATTATTAACTGCACTTGGTAATGATCTAGGTATTAATGAACTGTTTGCTTTTGCCGTTTCAACATATGCGGAAGAGGGTGACTTGTTAGTTGCTATTAGCAGTTCAGGAAACTCTCTCAATATTTTGGAAGCTATAAAAGCAGCAAAGGAAAAATGCATGCGCATTATCACATTTTCGGGTTTAAAACCTGACAATAATGCTAGAAAAATGGGTAATATTAATGTTTATGTGCCTGCAAAGACATACGGTGTTGTTGAATGTTCACACCAGTTATTATTGCATATGTGGTTGGATCATTATATGGGGATAACCGAATGGGATCGTCAGTGTTGTCAAAACATGAACAAAGATCAATTTCAGCTATAGAAACACAAGAATGGGAGAAGAGAGAGAACTATTGAAAATGGCAGTTAAAGCTGCCAGAAGTGCAGGAGCGGTCCTACTCGAATATTTTACTTCGAATGCCGGAGTAGCATTGGAGGGTGGACGTGATATTAAAACGAAAGCTGATGAAGCGGCAGACGAGGCATTGTTAAAAATGCTTTCGCAAACAGGTATGCCAATTCTTTCAGAAGAAAGTGGTGGCAAAATAGACGCGGAAATTTCCGAGCCTTGTTGGATAATAGATCCATTGGATGGCACCTTTAACTTTGTCCGTGGCTTTCCTGCCTGTTGTGTATCAGTTGCTCTCTGGCATAAGAAGATGCCTGTACTCGGTGTGATCTATGATTTCGCTGCAGACATGCTTTATGCCGGGATAGTTGGTGGTGGGGCAAGCTGTAATGCTGAACCAATAAATGTGTCAACTGTTCAGGTGCTCTCTCAAGCTGCTCTTGCAACGGGATTCCCTTCTGCTCGTGATTATGGAGATAAATCTTTGCAAAATTCGATAAAAAAAATTCAAAAATTTAAGAAAATTCGGATGATTGGCTCAGCAGCGCTCTCTCTGGCTTACGTTTCAAAGGGTTTTGTTGATGCTTATCATGAAGAGGATATCTGGCTCTGGGATGTGGCTGCAGGCTTAGCGCTCGTCAAGGCCGCCGGTGGTGAGTTTACCATTTCCGATATCAAGCCAACCTGGCAGCTGGATGTCTATGCCACTAACGGAAATATTTCATTTAACTAACAGAAAAGTCAACATGAAGTTTTGGAAAAACACGGCAACATTGGATCATTTAATGCCTGAGCTTTTAGAAACTGTTCCTTCAGATGATGCCGAGATTGCTGTTATTGGAAGTAAACCAATAGATTTGAAGTCGATGCCTCAATTGAAAGGTATTTTCAAATGCGGCGTAGGTACAGACAATGTACCTTTCCAGGAGGCTGAACAACGTGGAATCGCTATTGGATTACCATCGGATCAAACACGACGTTATATTTTTGAGGAAACAGCAAATTTTGCCGTGTATCTGATATTCAGGATGCTGTACAATGATTTAGGTTCGCTTGATCCCTGGAAAAAACGTTCGAGAGTTTTTTTGGGAAACCAAAACTTGCTGGTGATAGGGCAAGGTAATATCGGCAAGCTCGTTACCCGGAAACTTGAGCCTTTTGTTAATGTCCTTACTTTTGATATTGCAGTGAATAAGAAAAATGAATTAAAAGGGCTGGTCAGTCAAGCAGACGTTATTTCACTACATATTCCTCTGAACGAGGAGACTCGTAGTTTTATGGACGCTGAAAAAATGGCATGGATGAAGGACAGGGCGGCTGTTGTTAATACTGCAAGAGGGCCTGTTGTTGATGAAGACGCTCTCTACGAGGAGGTTTCTACTGGACGGTTGCGAGCAGCATTTGATGTTTTCTGGAAAGAACCATATCAAGGAAAACTTCAGGATTACCATCCTGAGCGTTTTTTCATGACTCCTCATGTTTCAAGCAACTGCGAAGACTTTTTGATGGGTCTTGCAAAAGATTGTCGGGCATTTGTTCAATCGCTTTATCGTTAAATGATTTATTTGTCGCATTTTATTGATAAAAATTCTCCTGTTTACGGTAACGGTGACGGGTTTCGGAGTAAACAGGTGAAAAGCATTAAGGCGGGCGACACTGCAAATACTCAGTTATGGCAGTTCCCTAATCATTTGGGGACACACATCGATTTACCAAGGCATTTTTATACAGATGGCAGAGCGCTGGATGATTTTAGTGCAAATTACTTTAGCTGTAAGAATATTGCATATGTAGACCTGTCATCACTTATTCGTCCGGGTATGCTCATAGGACCAGAATTTTTTTCTGATTTTTGTCTTGATAATTCGGTTGATGCTATGATTGTGAAAACTGGGTTTGGTGAATATCGACAAGATGATATGTATTGGAAGGAGAATCCTGGTTTTGATTCAGGTTTGGCAGATTACTTGAGAAAACGCTTTAAAGACATTCGTTTTTTGGGATTTGACAGTATTTCGTTGACTTCTTATAAGTGGCGTGATAAAGGAAAAGTTGTACATAAAGAATTCCTCCAAGATGAATGTCCGATAATCCCGATTGAGGATATGAACCTTGACAAACTTGGCCAAAAGTCGATCATTCAGAAAATGATAATCTCGCCTTTACTTGTCAATGGAGCTGATGGAACACCTGTTACCATATTTGCTGAGGTTTTGTAATTAGAGCCCCTCTATTGATTTTTAATGAGTCCTGATTGCTATCAGGAAAGAACTGGGGCCCTCCCCTGTAGTGATAAAACTCCAAATATAGAGTGACGCTGTCTCTGAGGATCTGCGAGTTTTCTATTTCCATTGAACCTCTATTTGCTCCTTCTGTAATCTACGAACCTGAGCCAAGAATCCATCTTTTAACCAGCATCATTATGGGTATTCCATCAGATGTGGGATGACTTCTTCAGGGACTCAAATTTATGAGGATTTCTATGAACAAGAGGGAGCAAAGAGGAAATTGGAACCTACTGAATATTAATTGCTAAAAAATACCCTTAAAGGTATCCCCACTAGTTCTCCTTTTTTTACAAATTTAACATCTTCAAACAAATGATTAATTGTGCAATTATTGGTTATGGTAAAATGGGAAAAATACGTGCAAACGCATTAGAAGAAACAGGGCGAGCATGTGTGGTCGGTGTTTATGATACCGAAGAAATACAAGACACAAAGTTTCATGTCTATGATACAGACAGAGAACCTATCGATGCCCCAGAAGTACAAGCAGTATTCGTATGTACACCTAACTACAGAATTCCGACTCTCTGTAAAGATGCATTGCTTGCAGGCAAGCATGTTTTTTCGGAAAAGCCACCTGCATTTAATGCTGCCGAAATTGAAGACGTGATTACTGCAGAGGAGGATTCTGGTTGTACTCTTATGTATGGATTTAATCATAGGCATCATGATAGTATTAAAAAGATTAAACAAGTTGTAGAAGATGAGGGGTTGGGTAAAATATTGTGGATGAGAGGACGCTATGGAAAAGAGGTCAACGAATCATTTTTTGATGGATGGCGAGCAAAAAAAGAGCTTGCAGGTGGCGGGATTATGCTTGATCAAGGTATCCATATGCTAGATCTTTTCCTATATCTTTGCGGAGAATTTGACGAAATTCAAGCCATGGTTTCTAACCTCTACTGGAAGATTGAAGGGGTTGAAGATAATGTTTTTTTGAATCTGAGAAGCAGCGAAACAGGCATATGCGCATCACTGCACAGCACTATGACTCAATGGAGATATCTTTTTTCTCTTGAAGTTTTTCTTGAGGGAGGTGCTTTGATACTTAATGGGTTAAAGACAACCTCAGGAGCTTATGGTGATGAAATCTTGTCGATAAAGAGGAATCAAAGTCATACGCACGATGGCTCATACGAGAGCGAGGAAAGGATTGTGTATAAGGTTAATAATTCGTGGATGTCTGAAGTGAATCATTTTCTTGATTGTGTTAATGAAAATAAGAAAGTGATGATTGGTAATAGTTCGGATGCATTGAACGTCATGAAGGTTATGGATAAAGTGTATGAGCAAAAAGAATTGGTTAATAATAAAACATTTTAAATGTGATAAATTCTTTAAAAAGATTTCAAAATTTGGATAAGAAAGATTTTACAGTGTCAAGATTTATTAATGCCTTAATAAGGCGAATCGTTGGACTAAAATATATAGTATCGTATAATATGCCTTTTGGCTTTTCTAAGAAAAATAGAGAAAGACTGAGTAGGTTTAAAGATATACACAAATGGAAGAGATGTTTTGTTCTTGCAAATGGCCCAAGTTTGAGAAAAATGGATTTGGCATTGTTAAAAAATGAAATAACAATCGGGATGAATCGTATTTATTTAATGGAAAAAGTCAACGGTTTCATGCCAACGTATTTGGCTTGCATAGATAAGAAATCTCAAATAGAACAGTTTCATAATGAGTTAGATGAGCTTGATATACCTTGCTTTTTTAATTACGATATGCATGAATTTTTTTCAAAAAAAAACAATCAATACTTTATTAAAGGAAAGTTTAGTCCAGGATTTTCAAAAGATATTGTAAATGATCCGGTTGGTAATGGTAAAACTGTTACTTACGCCTGTATGCAAATTGCATACTATATGGGTTTTTCTGAAGTATATTTAATCGGTAAAGATCATAGTTATAATACATCAGAAAAAGCAGGGGAAAGGATAGAAAGTGATGGGAAAGAGGAAAATCATTTTGTTAAAGGTTACTATCGTCCTGGTCAAAAATGGGACGCGCCAGACTATAAAAGCGAAGAGTTTGCTTACAAACTTGCAAGAGATGTATTTGAAAAAGATGGAAGAATTATTAGAGATGCTACTATAGGTGGAAAGTTAGAAGTTTTCGAAAAAATAAATTATTATACTCTATTTGGTTCAAATTAATTAAGCTATGTCATTTTACTTTACAATAATTGATGATGCTGATGACGCAATCTATGAAAATATATCACCGATCTATGATTTGTTATATAAGCATAAAATTTATATAACGAAAACTGTCTGGGTTTATCCGCCAAGAGATAAAATGTCAAAAGGTGATTCACTTCAGAGACCTGAGTATCTCAACTTTGTCAAAAAAATTAAAGACGAAGGTTTTGAAGTAGGTATACATAATGTTGGTAGTGGTGAGTATAAGAGAGATGAGATTTTGAGAGGTATAGATGAGTTTAGAGATAAACTAGGCGAGTATCCAAAAATACACGTTAATCATTCATATAATAAAGATAGTATATACGGTGGATATAAAAGGTTTAATACGCCGATTAGCTCATTGATTAAAAAAATGTACAAGCAGTACTCAGGTGTATTTCATGGTGAAGAGCCAGAGTCACAGTACTTTTGGGGAGATAAACATAAAGAGATTATCCAGTTCAGCAGAAATCATGAATTTGATGGGATAAATACGACAAAGTACGACTCATATATGCCATATTTTGATCCTAAAAGATCAAAATATGCCAATTACTGGTACTCAGCAACCTTTGCCCCGAACCAGTGGGTTTATAATAAGATTGTAAATAAAAAAAGTATCGAGCAACTCGATAAAGAAAATGGAGCTTGCATACTGTTTACTCATTTAGGTTACTTTATGCAGGACGGCAAGATTGATAAAGGATTTATAGAGAGTCTGGAGATATTGGCTGATAATAAGGACGGAATTTATATACCGGTATCAAATGTCTTGGAGGAGATCGCTGAAAAAAGAGCAAGGCAAGGTGGTCAAAAATATCCTGTTATTGGCTCATATGCAAAGTTCAGTATGGAGCTTACCCATCTTCTTACAAGGATAAAATATAGAAAAATATTGAAGTTGGATGATTATGCGTTTAAAAAATTGGAAAAAAGTTAATATATACGTGTATGATATTGAAAAACAAAAAAATGTATTTCGATTATGGTCAATTGATCACTGTTATAAAAGATTGTATTGAAAGTAATTCAAAGGGCTATATTTGTGCTGTAAATGCAAATGTTTTGATTAATTGCTACAAAGATAATGAATATAATCAGGTGGTTAATTCTTCATTAATCAATATATGTGACGGTGTGAATGTCAAGCGTCTGAATAATGTTCTTTGTGAGGAAAAAATTCAAAATTACCCGGCACCGGATTTTTTCATGCGTGTTATAAACGAACAGCATTTTAAGAGTTTTTTTTTGGGGGGATCGCCAGAAATCTCTCTCTCTTTATGCAAGCATTTAAAAAAGAATTATCAAAATATAGAAATCAGTGACTTTTATTCACCTCCTTTTTTGAATGTTGAAGATTTTGATTACCAAGAAATCGCCAGTATTGTGAATAAATCACAACCTGACGTGATATGGGTTGGATTGGGTGCACCTAAACAAGAGATGTTTATGCATAAATTATTGCCATTCATTGAGCGTGGTGTTATGATTGGTGTTGGTGCAGTTTTTAATTTTTATTCCGGAAAAGAATCACTTAAAAGAGCACCGTATTTGTATAGAAAATATAATGTTGAGTGGCTTTATAGGGCTTTGCAAGAGCCAAAAAGAATAATACCAAGGCAAATTAGATCTGCATATTATCTGCCAAGAATATTTTTTTCAGATTTTATGGAGAAATATAGATGACTCTCCCAAATTTTGTTATAGCCGGTGCAACAAGATCAGGAACAACCTCCCTCTATTATTATTTAAAGCAGCATCCAGAGATAAGATTCCCTGATTTAAAAGAGCCAAGGTATTTCAGCTCTATAAATTTAAAACTTCCCCAAGCGGGTCCCGGAGATAATACAGTTGATGAAAAATTGATAACGAATATTTCTGATTATACAAGGTTATATGCCGATATTAAAGGTTATAAGCGTATAGGAGATGCAAGTTCAGAATATCTTTACCATTACGAAGAGACGGCTGATGAGATTCATAAAGTCTTGAATGATATTCCTGTTTTGATAATTTTGAGGAATCCCATAGAGAGAGCATACTCTGCATATAATAATCTTGTTAGGGATGGCAGGGAGTGTGAGACATTTGAAAAAGGTCTTGAGTTAGAGGATTTTCGTATTAAAAATAACTGGGATATGATGTGGGCATATAAGAGCGTCGGAATGTATTATAAGCAAGTTGAAAAGTATATGAAAGTCTTCTCAAGAGTGCATGTGATTATATTTGAAGAATTTGTTGAAAATGCTGATTATCATTTGGGCTCTGTTTATGACTTCTTGGGTATCTCAAAAGATGTTAATGTTGATACAGGTGTAAGCTATAGCCACTCGGGTACGCCAAAAAATAAATTTATCGGTTGGGTCACAAGCAGAAATAATCAATATATCTATCCATTGAGGAAGGCAGTAATGGAGAGTTTACCGCGATCCTTACTAGAAAAGTTTGCCGAGAAAATGTACTCAAAGTCACAAATTAAGCCGGAAACACGCGAATACTTGAGAAGCTATTATCAACAAGATATAAAGCGTTTAGAAGATTTGCTCTCAAAAGATTTATCTCACTGGCAGTAACCAAAAAAGGCTCGAATGATCAAGCTTGCAATTGTTGGCGCTGGGCGTATGGGTATAACGCATTACTCCATCATTAACAGTCATTCTGATATTACAATATCCTCTATTGCAGATCCTTCAGGCATCATGCTAAGCATGATGAAGAAGTATTTGCCTGTAAAGACATTTAAGGATTATCATGAATTGTTCAAGAAAGACAGGCCGGATGCCGTTTTAGTCTGCACACCCCCCAATCTCCACAGCGATATTCTCAAAACATCTTTCGATAATAAAGCACACGTTTTCGTAGAGAAGCCTTACACAACCGATCCGAATCAGGCTGATCAGTTGGCCCAATTATTCGAAAATGAGGGCTTAGTGAACCAAGTGGGCTATGTAAACCGTTTTAACGATGTCTTTAGGGCAGTCAAAGGTCTTTTAATGAAGGGGGTGATCGGAAAGCTTATCCGCTTCAAATCGGAAATGTTTAGTTGCACAATCGCTGAACCAGACGACGGAAGCGGGTGGAGAGGTTCACGTGAAAAAGGTGGTGGGGCTGTTTACGAAATGGCAGCACATGCTATTGATCTTGTGAATTATCTCGTTGGCAAGCCAGACAAGGTGATCGGCTCAAGCCTTAACAGCATTTACTCTAATCATGTCGAAGATGC
>RRYU01022926.1_pt1 | contig 14850 bp, 10 predicted proteins | sample 2162651 | NCBI WGS metagenome assembly RRYU01 (sample SAMN10267283, study PRJNA491782) | microbial mat metagenome | isolation source: biomat in the production well | place: Japan: Minami-Kanto gas field, natural gas well KTG3 | collected 2017-06 | reverse complement strand
CTGTCATTAGTTACCCGGTTGTTCCCCGCTCTGACCCTTTGCAGTTCCTGGAAACGCCCTCCCGGAAGAGTCGAGCAGCCCAGACTGCAATGAGGACAGATAGATGGGGCCTGCTGTAAGTCCCAGTAGCGGGTCTTAAAGCGGTTGGTGCGGTCAGTAAAGACCCCTGTCGGGCAGAAATCGACGATATTCCCAGAGAAATCGCTCTCCAGTGGACCATCTTTAAATCGACCGAAGAAAACACGCTGGCGTGAACCCATGACACCGAAGTCTTGCCCCCCACAATAATCTTTATAGGTCCGCACACAGCGATAACATTGGATGCAACGATTCATCTCTTGCGCAATAAATGGGCCGAGGTCCTGATTGGTGTAGGTCTTTTTGTTCCCTCGATAGCGGCGGATGCCATGCCCTGCACCAATCGTCATATCCTGCAGCTGGCACTCGCCCCCTTCATCACACACCGGACAATCATGCGGATGATTAGTCATCAGCCACTCACTGACCTGTTTGCGGAAGCCGACCGACTCCGCATCAGCGGTGGTCACAACCATCCCGTCTTCGGCAGCAATCAAACAGGACATCTTGAGGCCCTTTTGACTCCCCTCAAGAATCATCACGGCACACTGCCGGCAAGCGCCAACGGCACCCAACGCCTGATGGTAACAAAAATGCGGCACCACAATGCCCAGAGCTACAGCGGCATCCAATACGCTGGCGCCTTCTGCAACGGTTACACTTCGATTGTCGATAGTCAGTGTCGGCATATCATCTCTTAAAAAAGCGAGTGCCTGAACTGCTCAGCGCAGCCCAGCCCTCTCGTCTCACCTAGAAGGGACAGCGCCCTTTTTCTATATGGTCAATAACTTCCTGCTCAAACAACCTCATCAGGCCATCCAGCGGACCCATCGCACCTTCCGCCAGGGCACAAAAGCTACGTCCACAGATGTGATGGTATTGCTCCCTCAACATCTCGAGGTCAGCGGTTGTCCCCTCCCCTTTTTCGATCTTCTCCAGCAGCCAGCAAACCAGCGGCAACCCGTCACGACAGGGGGTACACCAGCCACAGCTCTCACGCGCAAAAAACTTCAGCAGATTCAGCGTCACAGCCAGCATACAGGTCTGATCATCAAAAGCCGTCACTCCGGCAGTTCCAAAACGACTGCCAACAGCAGCCAATGGATCAAAATCGAGCGGGATATCCATATGCTCTGCAGTCAAGTAGGGCGTCGAAGCACCACCTGGCAGACAGGCTTTAAACTTGCGTTTCTTCCAGACACCTCCACCATAGACATCAACAACCTCACGTAGAGAAATCCCGACTGGCAACTCAAAACATTCCGTTACATTCAGATGGCCCGAAAGTCCAAACAGTTTGGTCCCGGCGCCTTCAGGGTTTCGCGCAAGATCCTTGAACCACTCAGCTCCACCATTGACAATATGCGGTATGTTGGCAATCGTCTCGACGTTGTTAACCGTAGTCGGTCGCCCAAAGAGACCCCGCACTGCCGGGAAGGGGGGCTTCAATCGCGGATTTGGCCGCTTCCCTTCAAGACCGTTAAGCAATGCAGTCTCTTCCCCCAGAATATAGCGCCCGGCACTGCCGTGCAGATGGAGCTCAAAATCGAAGCCGCTGCCGAGAATATTTTTACCGAGATAACCGGCATTCTTTGCCTCCTCAACCGCCTGCTGCAATTTTTTCATCTGATCTTCATAGGCGTAACGGATAAAGACATAGCCGACATCAACATTCAATGCGTACGCCGAAAGGATCATCCCTTCGACCAGCTGATGCGGGTCGGCAGCCAGCAGCTCACCATCCTTGTAAGTTCCCGGCTCCATCTCATCGCAATTACAGACCAGGTACTTTGGTGACGGTTTGTCTGCGGGGAAGAATGACCACTTCAACCCGGTCGAGAACCCCGCTCCGCCACGGCCACGTAAGCCTGAGGCCTTAACTAACTGAACGATCTCAGTGGGAGACATACTCTTGAGCGCTTTGGTCAGAGCCTCATAACCACCGGTCTGACAATACTCTTTGAAGAAAACTGTCTCGCCCGGAACACGATTTTTAAACAGAAGCTGCGGGGTCTCGGTATCCATCATCCACCAGCCTCCTCACGTAGCTCAGAGATAATCTGGTCAAGACCATCACAGCTCAGATTCCCGTAGAAGCGACGGCCAACCATAATCGACGGTGCGCGGCCACAACCGCCAAGACAACAGGTCGGCAGCAGAGTGAACAAGCCGTCAGAGGTTGTCTGACCCAGCTCAACGCCAAGCTGGTGCTGCAGATGAGTCGCAATCTCTTCACCGCCACGTGACCAACAACAAACCGAATCGCAGATATGAATCGGATAGCGACCAACCTGCTGACGATAGATCTTGTCATAAAAGGTTGCGACCTCTTCAACTTCAATCGGAGTCACCCCAAGGATATCTGCTGCCAGCTCAACACCTTCATCCGGCACCCAACCATAGTGGTCCTGAATTCCGCGCAACACATCGATCACCATTTCACGTGGATGCTCAAGCCTCTGCGCTTCTGCACGAAAGCTGTCTATCTGTTTTTTGAGCAGTAATTTCTTCATAAACCTTTTCTTTTTGGCGACTAGTGCGCCCGAGGTGCCGAGAGAACCAAAGGAACAAGACAATCCCAGCCTTGCCTTCTCGACAGGCTACCTGTCCAGATCTGCCAGCACAAAATCGATGCTACCGAGAATTGTAATCAGGTCAGCCACCAGCCAGCCACGACTCATCTCCGGCACCAGCTGCATATGGGGAAAACTCGGCGTCCGGATTCGACAGCGATATGCGCCACTACCACCATCGCTCACCAGATAATAACCACACTCTCCCTTGCTCGATTCAGTCGCCCGATAACACTCGCCAAAGGGGGCACGAGGCCCACTGCTGACATTAACAAAATGATGAATCAGGCTTTCAATGTCCTTCAGTCCATCTTGGCGCTGCGAATAAGCGTAGCGATAATCATCAGTCATCCAACGTCCACCCGGCATACTGCGCGCGGCCTGACGTACAATCCTTAAGGACTGGCGCATCTCATTCAGGCGCACTCGAAAGCGGGCATAGCTGTCACCTGCGGTTTCGGTAACGACGTCAAAATCGAACCGCTCATAGCCACCGTAAGGGATGTTGCGCCGCAGGTCCCATTCGAAACCGGTCGCTCTCAGGTTTGGTCCGCTGATCCCCCAATCAAGCGCCTGCTCAGTGGTGATGACACCGATCCCCTCGGTTCGAACTCTGAAAATAGGCCCGTCACTGAGTAACTTGTCGAGTTCATCAATCCGCGCGCTGAAGGTCTCGGTAAAAGCGTCAACCCGCTGCCGCCAGCCGTCAGGCAAATCCTTCGGCAAGCCACCGATACGGAACCATGATGGGTGCATCCGCCCACCGGTAATCAGCTCGACGATATCAAAAATCTTTTCGCGCGATTCAAAGCAGTAGAATACCGGAGTCATCGCACCGACATCATGCGCAAAGCTGCCGAGCCAGACCAGATGATTTGCCAGGCGGAACAGCTCACAGAGCATCACCCGCACCACCTCGGCCCGCTCGGGAACCTTGACCCCCATCAGGGTCTCCAGGCTATTCAGATAAGCGAGATTATTCTGCACCCCGGACAGGTAGTCTATCCGGTCAGTGTAAGGGATAAATTGTGACCAGTGCTGACGTTCGCCGATCTTTTCAGCACCACGATGGTGATAACCAAGATCGATGTCTACATCAGAAATTTCTTCTCCGTGCAGGCGCAATACCAGACGCAAAACCCCATGGGTCCCCGGATGATGAGGGCCAAGGTTCAAAACCATTGATCCATCATCCTCACCTTCAAGCGGCACCAGCAGGTCACCATCAACAGGTAACATGTTTAAAGCGCTTTCAACCGTAAAGGGCGCCATCTCGGTCGCACGCGAAGGATGATCTTTACGCAAGGGATGCCCCACCCAGCTTTCAGGCATCAGAATCCGTCGTAAATCAGGGTGGCCGCGAAAATCGATGCCGAACATATCGAAGACTTCACGCTCATACCAGTTAGCGTTCGGCCAGATATCGACAATCGATACCCCCTGGGTCGGCTTGTCCCGCAGAGGAACCTTGACCCTGAGATAGCCGCCACGCTCGAAACTGAGGAGATGATAGACCAGAGTGTAGTCATGACCTGGTCGATGAATACGGGCACGTTCGTCGATAGCGGTAATATCTTCAAGACGACGATACGCAGGACGGACTTCATCCTTCAGATAACGCATCAGGGCCGGTAGATGTTCTGGAGAAGTCCGCAGAGTCGGCATATCAGCCGCATCCTCTTCATAGTGGACCTCACCATTAAAACGCTGACGGATCAGGTGGTAAAACTGATCAAAATCATCGCTGGAAAAAACTTTAGGCTGTGGTGTGCGCCAGGTCATGGCATCCCGCCGAGCAACAAAGTCTGGATGTTGCTGTGAGCTCCCCCTGAGCGCTGAAGAGCCATAACCCGGTCCACGTGGATCCCGGCTCTTGGTGACGCCATCGATCAAAATCGGAACGCTCGTCCCTTCGCTCCCGCCGGAGAGTCCCAATACCTTGCGCGTCGGCTGTTCCTCAGCGGCAATCTTTTCCTGCAGAGTAATCAAGCCCTGCATAAAGGCCTCGGGACGCGGCGGGCAGCCTGGGATATAAACGTCGACCGGCAAAATCTGATTGACGCCCTGAATAACCGAGTAGACATCATACATGCCGCCCGAATTTGCGCAGCTCCCCATCGCAATCACCCACTTAGGATTCGGCATCTGCTCGTAGAGACGCAGAATCGCTTCGCCCATCTTCTTGAAAGGGGTGCCCGAAATAATCATCAGATCCGCTTCACGCGGTGTGCCGCGCAAGACCTCTGCCCCAAACCGCGACAGGTCGAAGCGCGGAGTCATGCTGGTCATCATCTCAACGAAACAGCAGGAGAGACCAAAAAACATCGGCCAGAGGCTGTTCTTGCGTCCCCAGTTAATCAGATCATCCAGCTTCGCAAGTGCGACATTTGGTGGCAATTCTTCGTTCACCTGGACCCTCCCCGACCAGACCCATGCAGAAACCTGGAACCCCAATCCAGGCCCCCTTTCTTCCACAGGTAGAGCAAGCCCAGAAAAAGAATGGTTATAAAGAATGTGATCTGCCAGAACCCGGCCCAGCCAAGTCTGTCCCAGGTAACCGCCCAGGAGACAACAAAGATCGCCTCAACATCGAAGACGATAAAGAAGATTGCGACCAGGTAGAAAGGGACAGGCTGACGCAGGCGTGCATCACCGCTCGGCTTGACGGCAGATTCATAAGGTGACCCCTTTACTTCGCCGCCAGTACGCTGGCCAAGAAAGCGGGTAATCAATAAAAGGATGCCGATCAAGAGGACCGCGATCAGCACATATAGACCAAGAGAGACCAGCTCTTCGGTTGAAGGTGGCATTGAGTTCAGAAGAGCTCCGGTGGTAGATGCCGCAGTGTTTGCAGCCATGAACCCTCCAGCAGAAGACAAAATAAAACAGTTAGAATTATTAAACTAATCGCTGTAAAGCATAGCATATTGGAATCTGCTGCGGGGAGGTGAGTCAGAGAAAAAATTACAAATTTCTCAATCCTGACGTTCCAGTTCGATCGCCATTCGCGCCAATTCATCGCAACGTTCATTCTCGGCATGGCCAGCATGCCCCTTGACCCAGCACCACTCGATCTCATGCTTCCTCTGCAACTCGAGTAGCTGCTCCCAAAGGTCACGATTTGCAACAGGTTTTTTCTGGCTATTTTTCCAACCCCGCTGGACCCAGCCTTCGAGCCACTCGGTCATCCCCTTCTTCAGATACTGGGAATCGGTCGTCACGCGCACTCGACAGGGCCGTTTCAGAGCTTTCAACCCCTCGATGGCAGCGATCATCTCCATGCGATTATTTGTCGTTTCCGGGTCGAAACCGGAGAGTTCCTTGAGGTGCCCGTTATAGCGCATAACCGTACCCCAACCACCCGGGCCCGGGTTTCCACTGCAGGCTCCATCAGAGAATATCTCAACCATTTAACCTACTCCTTACACTCATCTTGCTGCCAGAAAAGATCAGCACATCGGGAGGTAAAGAGCACATTTCAACCGCGACTGTCAACCTGTCGCTCAATATGTCGGGCAAGATAAACACCCGACAACAGAGCCAGCAGCAGAGCAAAAAGAAATGACAGGGGTAGCCAGCGATGTGCCGTGCTGACCGCCAGGTGGAGTCTATCCTCGTGGCTATTAATCATCTTCACTTCGTAATCAACGATCATTGCAACGACGCTTACAAATTGTTCTTCTACCCCTTCCAGCTCTTCTTTTTTTATCAAAAGCGGCAACATCGAATAATCCTGCTCGATCAACATTTTTTCGACTTCGCTACTCAACTCGACAAGCCGCTGAGCCAGAGGGGCCAGCAAGGGGACATAGCTGTCATCAGCAGCATAAGAGAGTTCTACAAGCTGACGGTAACTCTGAACATTGGATTGTAATTTCTGGCGCGTATTACTGATCTCTTCTATCTCATTAAACAATAACCCCTCAATATTTTCGATTGAACTTTCATCTCGGGCTTTACTGGCCGAATAGAGCGACAGTAGATAACCTATCTCATGGGTTTCGGAGAGAAGGAGGCTCCCTTGAGTGCTGATACTGTGGATTAAATTAAGTCGTGGGAGATGTTCATCCGCCAACTGATCAAAGTGTCGTTCAATCGGGCGAATCGTATACAAAAACAGGAGTATCACTAACGCGAAAAACAACGAAATCAACAGACAGCCCGAAAAAATTTTACTCCTGATTTTCATGATCTGACCTGGTTCCTCTGCAAGTTCCCCGTCTAATGTCTGCACTCCAATTGCCTCTCCCAAAATACCATTATCAGGCAGCTGGCAATGATTGGGCAACCCACAGATTTTAATTGTGCAAAAATAGAGCAAGAGACTCGAGAGCTTGATGCTAAGTTACCAGAGTGATGTTGCAGACATCAGGACAAGAACAAGGACGCCCTAAACATCCGGTCGAACTTTCCAGTGAACTTCCTGCCCCGCAAAAAAGGGGACGATCGGGTTCCCGTTCGGTAAAATAATCTCTTCCGGCAGAGTCCAGGTCTCTTTGATCAGAGTCAGGGTTCCCTGATTGCGAGGCAAGCCATAGAAGTCTGCGCCATGACCTGAGGCGAATCCGTCCAGCTTGTCGAGCGCATTCAATTCGTCAAAGATCTGGGTATAAAGTTCAAGGGCACTCCAGGCTGAGTAACATCCCGCACAACCACAAGCACTCTCCTTGCGGTGTTTTTCATGGGGTGCAGAGTCTGTTCCGAGAAAAAACTTGGGTGATCCGGATGCCACCGCCGCGCGCAGCGCTTCCTGATGGGTGTTCCGTTTTAACACCGGCAGGCAGAAGTTGTGGGGACGAATCCCTCCCACCAGCAGATCGTTGCGATTCAACAACAAGTGCTGCGGAGTTATAGTCGCTGCAACATTTTCAGAAGATTCAGCGACAAACTGTACAGCCTCAGCAGTAGTGATATGCTCCAATATCACTTTCAACCCGGGATGGTTCTGAACGATTTTCTGTAAGTGGCTATCGATAAATGCTTTTTCCCGATCAAATATGTCGATATGTGACTCTGTTACCTCCCCATGAACCTGAAGTGGCATGCCAACCTCTTGCATCGCTTCAAACACTGGAGTCATGGCTGACAACTCATTGGGGGCAGCGTCGGAATTAGTCGTACCACCTGCCGGGTAAAGTTTGGCGGCAAGAATCCCGGCTGCCTCAGCTTGACGAATATCGTCCGGGCTAGTGCCATTTGTCAGATAGAGCGTCATGAGAGGTTCAAAGCTACTCCCTGCAGGAAGAGCCGCCTTAATCCGCTCACGGTAGGCTAAAGCCAGCTCGGCATTTGTCACCGGCGGCACCAGATTGGGCATCGCAATCGCGCGCGAGAAGCAACGAGCCGTAGCGGGAACCGTTTCAGCCAGCATATCGCCATCACGAAAGTGCAGGTGCCAATCATCAGGTTTTTGAATGGTGATCTCTGTCATGGCTTACTCTCTCTTTTTTACAGGGTTTCCCCTGCTTCTGGATCTAATAAAAGATGATCTGTCGGGTCTGATTGACAGTCTGCTTAACTCTCAATCTTTGGATTTCTAAAGCGCGTACAACCTATTCCTATAGCAAAAATACCGACAGAGACACCCAGTCCGACATAAAGCGGCGGCAACAAATCAAATGGGATGGCTCCGGAAAGTATCACGCAGGTCGGCGCAACAATGATCGATAAAGCACCAGAACGACGTAAATCATACTGCTGTAAGAATACAGCAAACAATACCGGAAAACATAGGGTTGCCCCGCGCAGGCCCATCGAAAGAAAGCTCCAATCCATGATTGCCGAACCAAGATTGAAGAGCAAGAGAACAAAAGCTGCCAACACCACGGTCAGGGTCAATCCGCGAAAGCAAAACAATTCCCTGGTTCTCCCCGACATCCAACGCTGAAGTACATCAATTCCCAGTAAAGTAGCAACAAAGGCAAGCAGAAACTGCGGTTCAGTCCCCATCAATACAATCCATATCAATCAGCTGCACCTGTGATTTGCGTCTAGAAAAAACGGGAGGCATCCCACAAGAAGCCTCAAACAGGCGACATTTTTTCCACAAAACAGCAAGCCAGGGTAACTCCTCAAATGTTTGCTGCTCTTGCTGCCAATGTTAGAGATCGGCCTATCTAAAATCGGTTCTTCGGACTCCAATGACTCCGCTTTGTGGCAACAGGTGGTATAGATTAAATGACCTAACAGGACAACAATTTCTGCACACTCCCACCCTGATCTCAGCTAAATTTACTCCTGACCGCATAACCACTCTTGATTTATAGCCGTCCTTCTTCTGCATTTTGCATCACCACGGAAACTCGCTCGCACTTTCACCTGCATCACGCGGGTCTCTGCGCCGCGCACCTTATGGCTTCAGTTTACAATTATTAAGTGGACAAGAACCACCAGCTTTGCTTGTGCCATGTGTAGCCCTGACCCCTGTGCATTTACTGACCCCTGTGCATTTATAAAAATAAGTGTGTAACATTAAGATCAAACTGAGTTGTTTTATCACTAAAAAAAGAGACTAATCTTACTCGTCTCGGCTTGCAAGAATAGCTAACTAACACCCGAAGTCCCGTGTGCACAAGATTAATGCACTTACTGTTTAATAAATAGACAAATGGCATGAAAAATGAATAAGACTTGATGGCCTCTGCCAAAGGCAGCCCGAAGGCGCAGCGCATTGTGCTGCTTTTTTATACACTAAATGTCATTCAACCCCCTGGAGGAAAGCATGTCACCGAACATTGATGAAAAAGTAGAGCCTATCTATAAAGAAGTCCTTGACCGTAACCCTGGTGAGATAGAATTCCATCAGGCAGTAAGGGAAGTCCTTGAATCTCTTGGACCAGTTCTCGTCAAACATCCAGAATTTGCAGACCACAAAATAATCGAACGTATTTGTGAACCAGAACGTCAAATAATTTTCAGAGTTCCATGGGTAGATGACAACGGAACGGTCCAGATCAATCGGGGCTTCCGCGTTGAATTCAACAGTGCCCTCGGTCCTTACAAGGGTGGTTTACGTTTTCATCCATCGGTCTATCTCGGCATTATCAAATTTCTCGGTTTTGAACAGATTTTTAAAAATGCTCTGACTGGGTTGCCAATCGGCGGCGGGAAGGGTGGGTCTGACTTCGACCCCAAGGGGAAATCTGATGCTGAGGTGATGCGCTTTTGTCAGAGTTTCATGACCGAGCTTTATCGTCATATTGGCGAACATACAGATGTTCCGGCTGGTGATATCGGTGTTGGTGGCCGTGAGATCGGGTTTATGTTCGGTCAGTACAAACGAATAACTAATCGCTGGGAGGCAGGAGTTTTAACCGGCAAGGGTCTTGACTGGGGTGGCTCGTTGGTTCGTACCGAAGCAACCGGCTATGGTGCCACCTTCTTTGTCGATGAAATGCTCAAGGCCCGCAAAGATACATTCGATGGCAAGACCTGCATCGTATCAGGCTCGGGCAACGTATCTATCTACACCATGGAAAAAATCGATCAACTCGGAGGAAAAACCATCGCCTGTTCTGATTCCAACGGTTACATATATGATGAAAAAGGGATCGATCTGGATTTGGTCAAACAGATCAAAGAGATCGAGCGGCGACGCATCAACGTATATACTGACACTCATAAGCACGCAAAATATATTGCCAAAGGTAACATCTGGGAAGTTCCCTGCCAGGTCGCTATGCCTTCAGCCACCCAGAACGAAATAAACGGCAAAGACGCAGCTTTACTGGTAAAGAACGGTTGTATTGCGGTTGGGGAAGGCGCGAACATGCCGACCACTCCCGAGGGGGTCAAGGTGTTCCTTGATGCGGGAATTGCCTACGGCCCGGGCAAAGCCGCCAACGCTGGAGGTGTCGCCACCAGCGCCCTGGAGATGCAACAGAATGCCTGCCGCGATTCCTGGACCTTTAAGCATACCGAGGATCGCTTGCGGGATCTAATGCAAAACATCCACCAAAATTGTTACGAAACGGCTGAAGAATATGGTACGCCCGGAAATTATGTTAACGGGGCCAATATTGCCGGATTCATTAAAGTCGCCAGGGCAATGGTTGCATTCGGCGTCATTTAAAGCTTAACAACAATTGTTGATCAGCCCTGTGACTATCGCTATGGTAGCCACAGGGCTTTTTTATAAGATCTCGCTCGTTTTTAAATCCAATAACCCGCAATAGACACCAACAGGATTTTACGGGCTGACCAAGTTAGCAACCCAAATGTATTCACTGGAGAAGATTTATGCCCAAGTCAGAGCGGGTTTCAACCGGCTATGGTGGATTAGATGAAATCCTTGACAGCCTTCGTATTGGTGACAATGTCGTCCTGAAAGTCGACAGAATTGAAGACTACCGTTATTTTGTCGGTCCCTTTGTCGACCAGGCTCTGGTGTGCGGGAAAAAGGTCGTTTACATGCGTTTCGGTGACCACCCGCTACTAGTTGACCCCTCGCCGCAAATTACGACCTACGAGTTCGACGCTAGACTGGGCTTTGAATCCTTCGCCAGCCAGGTCCACAAAGTCGTAACCGAAGAAGGAGTGGGGACTTTTTACGTCTTCGACTGTCTTTCTGAATTACTTTCTGCCTGGGCCACTGATCACATGATCGGTAACTTCTTCCGTGTGACCTGCCCCTACCTTTTTGAACTCGACACAGTCGCTTACTTTGCACTGGTTCGTGGGCATCATGCCATCCGGACTCTGGAGCGGATTCGTGATACGACACAGGTATTGATCGATATTTTCAGACACGACGATCAAATTCATGTTCAGCCTATGAAAGTTTGGCAAAGAAGTTCACCGACCATGTTTCTGCCTCATCGAAAACAAGGGGAGCAGTTCCTGCCTCTGGCCAACAGTTATGAAGCGACACAACTACTGAGCACCCTAACAGACAATCAGACACATAGCGCCTCCCGACAGTTGGATCATTGGCAGAAATTATTTCTTGAAGCAGAGCGATTGCTGGAAAGCCAGGCGTCAGATATCGAGCAGGCTCAAATGGTCAAACACATCTGCCGACATATCATCGGGGTCGAAGAAAGGATTCTGTCTCTTGCGATAAAGCATTTCAGCCTGGAGTATTTGTTGAACATCAAATCCCGGCTTATCGGTACGGGATTTGTCGGAGGCAAGGCCGTTGGAATGCTGTTGGCCCAGAACATCCTGAGGCAGGACACAAAATTCGACTGGAGTGAGTATCTTGAACCCCATGATTCATTCTTTGTCGGGTCAAATGTCTATTACTCCTATATCGTCCACAATGGGCTCTGGCGGTTATTTATGCAGCAGAAGACCCAGGAAGGCTATTTTGCAGCCGCAGGTGAGTTGCGTAAAGAGATGTTGCTCGGCAGTTTTCCCGATACGATTCGAGACGGCTTTCGTAAACTGCTCGACTACTACGGACAATATCCGATCATTATTCGCTCCAGTTCTCTCCTGGAAGACGGATTTGGAAATGCTTTTGCTGGCAAATATGAGAGCTTTTTTTGCGTCAATCAAGGTAGCCCTGAGGAACGTCTGGAGCAAGTAGAGGAGATAGTTCGAAAAATTTTCGCCAGTGCCATGAGCGAAGATGCTCTGACCTATCGCCTGCAACGGGGGCTTGATCAGAAGGATGAGCAAATGGCTCTGCTGGTACAGAGGGTCTCCGGCTCTTATCATCAGCACTATTACTTTCCTGAATTGGCCGGAGTTGGGGTTTCATACAATACTTTTGTCTGGGACAAGACAATGGATTCTCGTGCCGGAATGCTGCGTTTGGTCTTGGGGCTTGGCACCCGGGCTGTTGACCGGGTCGAAGGTGATTATCCTCGAATTGTTGCGTTGGATGCTCCAGAGAAACAGGTCCATAAAGGCTTCGAGGATACCCGTAAGTTTTCTCAGAGAGATGTAGACCTGCTGAATGTCAACGATAACTGTCTACAGACTGTGTCTTTACTCGCTCTGACTAAAGATGGTTTAGATATCCCCTGGCGGCGCTATGCAGTCCAGGACACTGAGACCATGCAACTGCTAGAACGTCGAGGGCAGAAGCAGGATGTCTGGCTGTTAACTTTTGATCAACTCTTTGCTGACAAAAAGTTCCCGCGATTGATGCAAAGAATGCTCAAATCTCTTGAGAAGGCCTATGAATATCCGGTCGATATTGAATTTACGGTAAATTTCACTTCCGAACTGGTTCCCAAGATCAATGTTGTCCAGTGCCGACCATTGCAGACCAAAGGGGCGGTAAAGGATGTTGCCATTCCGCGTAACATTCCAGACGAGCAGACCTTCTTCCGTACTGAGGGGAATTTCATGGGGGGAAACATCTCCCAGCCTCTTAAATGGGTTATCTGGGTCGATCCAGCGGAGTACAGTCTTTTGCCGACAACCGAAAAATACGAGATTGCTCGTCTGGTTGGTCTTCTCAACAAAAGGATCGCCGATAAAATCGATAGCCCGACTATGCTTCTTGGTCCCGGCCGCTGGGGCACATCTACGCCCGCAATGGGAGTGCCAATCACTTTTTCCGAAATTTGTAGCTTTTCAGTATTGGGCGAAGTCGCGTTCACTAGTGGCAATCTTATGCCGGAACTCTCTTTTGGTTCACATTTCTTTCAAGATCTGGTTGAAGCTGACATCTTCTATCTTGCGCTGTATCCCGAAAATAAAAAATGTTTTTTCAACAGTGGCTGGTTACAGAAGCAGCCTAATGCGCTTGAAGGCTTAGCACCGACCAGCGCGCGCCACAAAAAAGTTCTCAAAGTGTTTCGGGTTCCGGACAAAAATCTACATTTGATGGCTGACGTGGTTTCCCAGCAACTTATCTGCTTTCAATAAATGTCCGTGTTAAAAACTGATTAAAGTAAATATGACAAGAGTCAAGATAAAGGGGGTAAGTCTGACAAACGGTGACACGTAATTTCGCCGTGGTCTCATCCCCTTTCGCACACAAAAACCTATTGGTGCCGGCGCACGGCTTAGCTGAGACAGGAAATATCCCTTTTTAGAAATCTGGCCAGTTCGACCAAAGGCAACGTATCGCAATTCCTTGCGTAAATATCTCCCGGCAAAGCCGGGAGATATTTACTGTTGCAAGGGGTTTCGCCAGCACTGTCACCTGTGCTTTTTACTAGCGTCCACCAAGCAGTGACCCTAGAATCCCTCTCACCAACCTACGGCCAACGGCACTTCCAATTGAACGGGCAACACTTTTCATCATCGCCTCGCCGACAGTCTGACGGCCGGAGCCTTTTCGGTTTTGTGCTTGTGCTTGGCGCTTGTCTTCCTTGGCTTGCTCTTTTTCGGCTTTTTCCGCAACAGCAACACGAGAAGCTTCCATCGCACGTTGTTGCAACATCTCATAGGCTGATTCCCGGTCAATACTATCCGCATAACGCCCGGCAATTGGCGAACGCGACATCAAGGTTGCTCTTTCTGAGTCTGATGCGGGTCCAATACGCGATTCAGGCGGGCATATAAGCACTCTCTCCACAGGGGTGGGCGCTCCGGACTTATCCAGAGTCGAAACCAGCGCTTCACCGATTCCCAGTTCTGTAATTGCAGTCTCCGTGTCAATGTTCGGATTTTGTCTGAAGGTCTGGGCGACGGTTCTGACCGCCTTCTTATCTTTGGGTGTAAACGCACGCAATGCATGCTGAATGCGCATTCCAAGCTGGCCCAAAACGTCTTCAGGGATATCCAAAGGGCTCTGTGTTACAAAGAATACACCGACCCCTTTGGATCGGATCAGGCGCACGACCTGTTCAATTTTATCGAGTAAAACTTTTGGCGCACCATCAAATAACAGGTGGGCTTCATCAAAAAAGAGCACCAGTTCAGGCTTCTCAGCATCACCAACTTCTGGCAGATTTTCAAACAGTTCTGACAAAAGCCATAGTAAAAATGTGGCATAAAGCTTGGGGGACCTGGCCATCAAATCAGTGACATCCAGCAAGCTGATCACGGCCTGTCCAGAGAAATCTGTCAGCATCAGATCTGTCAGCTTCAGTGCGGGCTCACCAAAAAAGTTTTCGGCACCCTGCTCTTCAAGTACGAGCAGACGGCGCTGTATTGCACCAACACTGGCTGATGAAATATTCCCATACTCTGTTTTCAACTCAGCCGCATTATCCCCGACCCACCTCAGCATCGAACGCAGATCTTTCAAATCCAGGAGTAACAGACCTTCATCATCAGCAATTCGAAAAGCGGTGTA
>RRYU01002600.1_pt1 | contig 14856 bp, 12 predicted proteins | sample 2162651 | NCBI WGS metagenome assembly RRYU01 (sample SAMN10267283, study PRJNA491782) | microbial mat metagenome | isolation source: biomat in the production well | place: Japan: Minami-Kanto gas field, natural gas well KTG3 | collected 2017-06 | reverse complement strand
CCCATTCATCCATGGAGGGTAATTGTCTGCGCTGCTGCGCCCTCATTTGATCACACGATGCATCCATTTTCTACTTTTGATCTCCTGACTGCCGCGCCAGCATCCAACCCGCCAGCATATGCCCGGCCAGAATCCAGGGCAAGGTCACCGGTGTCACCGGCCCCTGCAAAATACCCGCCAGCCCCAGGCCACCCAGTGTCCACTTATCTTGTCCAGGACGCAACACCGGCAACAGCGCCACAATGCCATAAAAACTTGTATGCGGAAACAGACCAGCCGTCAGCCACCAGTGCCAGTTGCCCAACCGACTGCGATACCAGAGATAGGCCGCCAGCGCCAGTACAACCACACTGGCCCCCTGCCAGGCCGCCATCTGCGCAATCCGCCCGCGATAACTCCCCAACGACACCAGCCAGTCCTGCCAGATGCCCGGATTTATCAACGTCGGCGGCAGCGCCAGCAGCAGCGTCCCTACCAGCATGCCCCCCCACAAACGCCAGCGCAAGGACGCACCCCGATCCTGCCACAACAGCCAGAGCAATGGCAGCAACGACGCCTGTGGTTTTGTCATCGCCCAGGCAATTGCCAACCCCCACAACCAGCCCCGTCGTTCAGCACGTAACGCCGCCCACATCACCAGAATCACCGCCAGCGTACTCTGCCCCTCCACCAGATGCAGCACCATTGGCGCCCACAACAACAGCAACAACTGCGAACGCAGATCTTTGCGTATAATCAACCACCAGCCCAGTAGTTCCAGCCCCGTCCAGACATAAAACCCCAGCGCACCCAGCGGCACAAACAGTGCCAGCCAGGTCAACGCCGTCGGCGGATACGCAAACGCCCCGGCTGTAAACTCCGCCGAAATCTGGCCATACGGACTATCCCCACCCAGCCAGGCCTGCGTCGCCGCCATAAAGATCCGCCAGTCGATCTGAAATAGCTCTTTGAGATCATCGAACATACGTAGCTACTCCTGGTGTGAAAAGATATCACGACTGCCGATCATAACCACGAAGGGCACGAAGCAGAGAAAGATGCCGCATCCACACACCTTCTCTCAATCTTCGTGCCCTTCGTGCTCTTCGTGGTAAGAAAAGGAGGAAAATCGCTACGGCGACCCATCTCGCGCCGCATGATCGTTTAGCTCTTCCCGAATCACATAAATCGGCTTATTCTGCGTTTCATAATAGGTACGCACCACCAGTTCACCAATTAACCCCATGCTCATAAACTGCACACCCAGGATAATCAACAATGTCCCCAGCAACAGCAATGGCCGGTCGGCCAGGTTTGCCCCGGTGAAAAACTTCAACAGCACCAGATAGGTGTTAATCGCCCCACCTAGCAGCATCACGATCAGGCCAAACAGTCCAAAGAACTGCATCGGGCGCGTGGCATAGCTCAACAGAAAACGCACAGTCAGCAGATCGAGCATCACCCGGATCGTGCGGCTAATGCCATACTTAGACGCCCCATACTTGCGCGCCTCATGATGCACCGACAACTCGGCCACCTCAACACCCTGCCAGCTCGCAATCGCCGGAATAAAACGATGCAGCTCACCATACAGTTGAATATTGCGCAGCACCTCGGTACGATAGGCTTTCAACGAACAGCCATAATCCCGCAGATACACCCCCGTGGCCCATGAGATCAACCGGTTCGCCATCTGCGAGGGAAAGCGCCGACTCCAGTACGCATCCTGACGGTTCTCGCGCCAGCCACTCACCACATCATAGCCCTCGTCCAGCTTTTCCAGCAGATGCGGAATATCAGCCGGATCATTCTGCAGATCAGCATCAATCGTAATCACCACCTCGCCCCGCGCCCGGTCAAAGCCCGCCGCAAAAGCGGCTGTCTGCCCAAAGTTACGCCGAAAGCGCACCACATGCAGGCGCATATCAGATGCAGCCAGATCACGCAACAGCGCAAAACTGCGGTCACGGCTACCATCGTCGACGGCAATAATCTCATAGCCCAGATCTAACGTCTCTAGCTCGGCAGTCAGCCGCTGGTAGAGATACGGAATGCTCTCTTCCTCGTTATAGATCGGCACTACCACCGACAGATAAGGTGCATGATCAGGGTGATCTCTAGTCGCTTCGTTTGCTGTATTCACACGTAGTGCTTCCCGCACAACAGATTGCTCCATACTATATACTCCTTACCGGGGGAGCAGGCTCCACGCTACATCCAGGGTAGACAGGCCGCCATTGTACCCGAAAAGAACAGGCCGCGCTATTCTATTGTGCAAGTATTCACAAGTGGGGAAAAAGAATTTCCCCACCCCTGCACGGGGCAAGGCAGGGGTGGGGGAACACGGACGGGGCGTATCATTACCCACAGGGGTAGTTTTTTTGGCCGGATCGCATCGTAACGCCATCCGTAGGGACAGGCTTCTGCCTGTCCGTGGGGGCGTTTTCCGCATCAGGACGCCCTGCGGACGCGCAGAAGCGCGTCCCTACGAAAAAAAACCTACCCGTAAAAGATACCACTGGTTTATTCCATGTGGATAGCCCGTTGCGCCCTCGTAGGGGCGAATAATTATTCGCCCCTACCCTCGCTGGGGAATTACCCAGTAGTATCGTGAAAGGAGGGGGCAGGGGGAAAAAGGCGTATCGTCCAACTAAACGGTACAGTAAACATGAACCTTGTCTTAGGGGATAAACAAGCGGTGAGTACCAATCCACAAGGATCGTTATCATGAATGCTGGCGCTTCGCTTTGTGCGCAGCAAGTTTAGCACGTACCGCTTGATACTCAGGCTTTTCCGGTAAGGCTGCAATGTAGGCAAACCACTCCTGATTCTGTTCCTCCCAGTAGCGACGGATTTCCTCGGCTTCCTGAAGCACCTGCTGATATTCTGCCTCAACCTCAGCACGATGCGCCATAATATACGCCAGAACCTCCGTAACCTGTTCATCAGTCAGATCAAAGCGATCACGAATGAGCTTTGCTGGCCAGTCTGCCAGAACACAGTCCATAATACTGTACAGCGTAATACGAGTGCCAGCAATCGAAAGACCACGCTCCGTGCGCACAACGGTTTGCTGATGATTTGTTTTGCTGGACATCATATCTTCTCTACCCTTCTGATTGTGCTGCTATTGTAGCATAAACGCCAACCGCATACGTCCTGTTCGTGAACATAGGGCTACGTCAACGTCGAGAGATATCTACGTCGTGCCGCCTTCAGGCGGTCTCAAGATGCCGTTCGCAAGCCAGATGACCTTGGCACAACGGACACATTCCAGGACGTTGACGTTGCCCTATCCGTGAACATCTGGGGTGTAATAGGCAGCACATTTCGCGCCCCAGAACTGCGCCAGCATACAGGCTATGCGGTTGCATAGTGTATCGTTCTCCACTTCTCACATATCACGGAACCCATCCTAGAACAACATAGTTCAACAGCAGAAAAAGCATACCGACCAGACCCAGACTAACCACACCCAGCCGCAACCAGCCTTGCCGGATCACATGACCCAGGCCAATAAAAACCGGAAATGCCAGCAAGAGATGGCGCGGCAAGCCCATATAAGGATAATATGGCCCGGTATGGTAGCCAAAACTGACCATGATGATCACTACCACATAGATCCGATAACTCAGACGCATACCCCGCCAGGCAAAAGCTGTCAATAGTAAAAAACCTGCCCCCAGCACCAGATCGATCATCAGGCTATACTCAGGCGCATGCCAGAGTTTTGCCAGTGCCAGATAGAGTGCCTCCCAGGGCCATAAAAAAGCCTGCACCGGCACAACCTTACTGGAGTCTGGCGAGATTAGGAGTGAATAAATCAAGGCCTGAGGATGACTGAAATTCGCCCGCAGATCGTTCAGGGCTACAGCCCGATACACCAGCCAGACCAGCAGACCAGCAGGGATCAACCCGACTGCCAGCCAGTCTCGCCAGGAGGTAAGCGCCTGCCGCCAGTTGCGCCCCGATGCCTCCCATAATTCCCAGGCCAGCGGCAAGGCCAGAAACAGTCCCTGCTGGCGCGTCAGGGTGGCCAATGCCCCGGCTACCCCCGCTAACCACCAGGCCTGCTGCCGCGCCCAGATCAAGCACAGCACCGCCCAGAGTAACCAGAGACCTTCGGTATATGGTGCAAACAGTATGAAAGTCAAGGGCGAAAAAGCCAGCAGCAGCGTACTTGTCCGGGCCGCATCCTGGTCAAGATCGAGTCGAGCCAGGTACTCAAATGCAATCAGTAACGCCAGGCTCGCCAACGAACTGACCAGCATCAATCCAGTTAATGGGTTGCCCGTGAGCCATGCCAGCGGTGTAGCCAGCCAGGCAAACAACGGATGAAACTGAGCCGTACCGTCATCAGTGCGATAGCCCCGCTGGACAATCCATAGGTAATATGTGACATCCCAGCGTTCCCAGGGTGACAGCAGCACCCGCTCGATCCATGCACTGAAAGGCGCCACCGGTGGCCAGAGTGGCATAGCCTGTTCGCGTAGTGTGTGGGGGTTCTGTTGCGACACCAGCGCAGCCCATAGGCCAGCTACCAGGCGCAGTACGAGCCAGAGCAGAAATAATTGCCCGATATAGACAGATGCAGCTTTAGCGCGGATCATGCCGCCGACTGTATAGATCATCGCTCCTGACTCCTGGCCTGGAGCAGACTTATTCACAGGTGCGGTATCCTGCTGCTGGTACATCGTTATGCTCCCGTTATCCCGTTATTGTTCAGGGCACACGCACATACACATCATACAAACCATCCTGAAACAGCAAACGAAATGCACCGCTTGCCAGAACTGGTTCATACAGATCATTTTCACGCGTGAAGCGCCCGACTACCAGATAATCCGGGTTAGCTGCCAGCGGATCATAGTCGATCGGCACATCTTTTTCCTGCAGCAGACTACGCCGGTTCAACTCGACATGCAACTGGTCTGGGGGGAAATGATAGGGCCGATTGAGCAGAAAATGCAACTCACTCTCATACGTCTCAATCAGCGTATCCGGTGGCGTTTGTGTATTGAAGAACTCCGCCACACGCTGAGCCGAGCGATCCAGATTGCCAAAGTAATATCGCTGATACGCCAGCAGGGTCAGTGGCAAGGTCATAGCTACCAGCAACAGAGCCAGGAGGGCTGCCAGATTCCGGCGACTAACCTGAAAGCGCAGCAGTGCCGCAGTACGCTGCATAACACTGGCCAGATTATACTGATCGGTCAGGGCATACAATAGTGCAGCCACAAACACACTGCCGAAAAAGGTAGCCGGGAAAAGATACCGTGGCACCCCCACCGAGAGCAGGACATACCAGGCAAACCAGCTACCCGCCAGCGCCAGCAGCATCAGGCGCACCACATCCAGGTTGATATCTGTGTCTGACCGTCCGCGACGCTTGAAATACGGCCAGAGCAGTATCCACGCCGCATAGCCCAGCCCTAATGCCGTTGGTATGCCGAAAGATAAGGTCATCTGCAACGTATAGATCCGGCTAAAGGGCAACAGAACCAGTGCCATAATCTCGTAGAGACCTTCCACACCCTGGCTGAACATCTGGCGCTCCTGCATAAAGAAGCTCCATACCTGTCCCACCATACGTGAGGCCAGCAGCGACCCGGCAATCGAAGTGCCCAGCAGTCCTGCCAGCCGCCAGCGCCGTTCTAGCAACGCTAACACCAGCGGCACAGCCAGCGACACCAGCCAGAAGGGCGCGACCTGCGCCTTAGTAATCCGCGCTACACCCCAGCACAAAATAGCCAGCGGCAAAAACCAGAGCGAACGCCGCAGTGCGGTCAGGAAACAGGCATAGCCTGCCAGCAAATACAGCAACATGGGCATTTCGGCCAGCACCTGCTGGCCTATGATGATCGGGTTAAGCTGCGGATGCATCGACATCAACAGCAAGACAAATAGCGTACCGCCAGCAATCGCCCGGTTATACAGGTGATAAGCCAGATGATACATCAACAGCAATGCACCCACCGTGTACACCACCCCGACCAGTCGCCCCTGCCAGATCCCCACCCCCAGCAACTTGAAGCTCAACGCAATCGGCGCGGTGACAGTGTAGGCAGCTTGCAAACCATCAGGAACAGGTTGCCCATTCAAAAGCCGCCCATAATGACCAGACTCCACCCAGTTGCGTGTCACTGACAACGTCCAGCCTTCGTCCCACCACATCGGGCGGGCAGTGAGGTTGTAGAGCAACCCTAGAAAAAGGGTCAGGGCCAGGAGGGGCATAGTGGCGAAACGCCAGTTGATCCTTATTGTGATAAGCGGTTTTTTGGCGGTGTTAATCTGTTTCATGGGATTTATTGGTTAGAACGACAACCCAACTATAACGATTATGCAACATTACGCAGTTCTTCCCGCATAACCCGACGCACACGCTCCTCTAACGACTGGCGTTCAATATACTCACGCAGCGCATCATTCATCATGGTCTGATAATTACCACCACCCGCCTGTTCCACCTGCTGTTGGCGAAACCAGGCGATAATATCATCATCCAGGCGGATAGTGATCCGGGTTTTACCAGCAGGTAACGGATCAATCACCCCCCCGTTTCCCCTGACTGAAATCATACTCGTCTTCCATTATGCCTTATCCTTCATCCTGTGCTGGATATGCCGCATATAACGTCTATGCCTCAACGCACCCGTTCATATACCTCATATCGACCAATGGTACGTAGAGGGCGAAACGACCCATCGGCAATCACCTTGGTATAGACTTGCCATCGATGGCCAAATAACCCGACCACGAGATAATCGGGATCGGCTGCCAGGGGATCATAGTCTACGGGTACATCCTCCTGTAAAGAGAACCGACGATTCATGTCAACATGCGCCTGATCGGGAGGATAATGATACCGACGATTTAGTAAAAAGTGCAGTTCACTATCATACGTCTCAATCAGGGCATCTGCTGCCGTGTGACTATGCAGAAAATCGACAACTTGCTGGGCTGAATGATTATCCTGCTCATACAAAGGATACGCGCTATACATGTTGGGAATGGTGAGTATAGATGTGATCATCACGAGAAAAATTGCCAACCCTTCCCCGCTACGCTGTCTCCATGTTTGCCTGCTCTGTTGCCTGGGTACACCTCGCGAACAGAGCATAGCCCGAAGATGGCCGGTCAGGTGATAGAGGAAGGCAGCCACAAAGAAGCTCCCCAGAAAGATAGCCGGGAACAGGTAGCGCAGCCAGCCCACCGAGAGCAACACATACCAGGCGAACCAACTCCCCGCCAATACAAGCAGGGACAGGCGTACGCTGGCCAGATCTGTGCTTTCAGCCGTTGTTTCATTCCATCTGAGCCACCGCCACGCCTCCCAGGCCCCATAGCCCAGCCCCAGGAGGGTGGGCAATCCCAAAATAAGGCCATTACGTAGCGCCAGGAGGCGGTTGGCCGGGCGCAGTACCAATGCGGTTAACTGGTATAGCCCCTGGATCGGTGTTACCGGCAAAGTATGGCCCTGCAACAGAATACCCTGTGCCAGTACCAGGAGTTTTGCCGTAGCAAATGCCCCGCCTAGCGCGATGATCCAGAGTCCTGCCATGCGCCACTGCCGTTTGAGCAATACAGCACCCAACGCAGCACCCAGAGCTACAGCCCAGAATGGCAGCAGCTGAGCCTTTGTGATCAGGGCGATACCCCACCCCAGAATCGCCAGCGGCAGAAACCAGAGCGAACGCCGCAGTGTCAGCAGAAAACAGGCATAGCCTGCCAACACATAGAATAACATCGGCATCTCGGCCAGAACCTGTAAGCCCATAGTAAGAACGTGAAGACCGGGGTGCATAGGCATCAGCAGCAGTACAAACAGCGTACCAGCGGCAATCGTTGGGTTATAGAGCCGTAACGCCAGATAGTACATCAGGAGCACCGCCCCACCTGTACACACCGCCCCAAACACCCGTCCCTGCCAGATCCCCACCCCAAACAGCTTAAAACTCAGCGCAACCGGTGCCGTGACTGGCAAGGCTGCCTCAAGACCAGGCGGTGACAGTTCACCATTCAGCAATCGCCCATAGTGACCATGTTCGACCCATGTCCGTGCTACCGACAGAGTCCACCCCTCGTCCCACCATAGCGGATAAACAGTCAAATTCCCAATAAGCATGGTGCAGAAAGCCAGGATAAAGAACAGGATAACCACGCTACGCCACGGGAGACTCAATGTGATCGGTGGTTTTTCGGCAGTGTTGATTTGTTTCATAGGATTTATTGGTTAGAACGACAACCCAAGTATAAAGATTATGCAACATTGCGCAGTTCTTCCCGCACAACCCGCCGCACACGCTCCTCTAACGACTGGCGTTCAATATACTCACGCAGCGCAATCGCCTAACCCCCGCCCCTTGCAGGGGCGGGGGAACACAGAGGGGGTGTCCTGGCGGCACACGCACCGCGTGTGCCGCCAGGACGTCCCGTTTCCCCCCTCTTCCTCAGGGCTATCATTACCCACAATTGTACCGCATCAGGATGCAGTACAGCGTATGGCGTGCCACCTCCCCTTGGGTTCGGGCGGGGCTACGCCCCCGCACCCCCAACGTATGGGTAATGAAGCCCTCAGGGAGAGGGGGCAGGGGGAAGAGGGCATATCATGCAACCAAACGGTACAGTAGATGTGAACCATGCCTTAGCCATCTATGCCCGTAGCGCACACCGCTGGGATGAAAATGGGCATCGAGGGGCGAAACATGTTTCGCCCCTACCGTCCATCGGCTACTTTCCCACCAGCCTTACGTACCACAATCACCAGAGCACCACATGTCAGCTCATCAACGCTATAATCAGACAACTCAGCCTGAATCTCAGGTGTCAACAGATGTTCGCCTTCCCGGGCTAAACAATAGTGCTTTAACACCTCAAAGTGACGGGCAAAGGTCTTGAGATACTGATCTTTACGCCACTCATTCAGGGGGACATGAAAGGGCAGCCGTCGCTTACGTAAATGATCCCAGGCATCTACACCTTCCGGCAAGTGGCGCAATGGAATCTCCGTAAAGGTTACATTATGCCCGCCAGAGGGACTGGCGAAAGTATGGATGAGCACCCAGACCAGACCACCAGGGCGCAACACACGCTCCAGTTCCGCCACAACCGCCGGCACATCCAGGAAATGCTCAAAGGCTGCTACCGAAGTAGCCAGATCAAAGAAGTTATCCGGAAATGGTAGCCGTCCTACATCGCCACAAACCAGCGTCTGCGCCGCGGCTGCCTGTACAGACACACCCATTCGCCAGGCATAGATCTGCCGCGCCACCCGATAGGCTAGATCCGTTCCGGTAAACCGGGGACGATTGACCATATCAATGCCATACACCTGATGTCCAGACGCCCGTAAAATCGTATACTGCGGACGCAAGCGTCCGTTGGCCAGATCCAGGATGCGCAGTGAACCAGCCCCGTTCAGATACGACGCAATATCTGACTCGCGCTGTTGAGCGCCCCTGCACTCCATCCCAGAACGCACACCAGCCAGCAGTTGCCAGACATAACGCGGATATTCAGCAAGATAGGGATTCATCGGCGTGTCGTATTCCTTGTTCAAGCAAAATAGTATACCCAGTTGACCGAGAGCAAGACCTGCCAGATAAACGATCATAGTTCCCTTGCACAAACCATGTCTGCGCTACTGACAACGTCCACCCTGCTCCCACCACAATGGGCATGCGGAGAGGTTGGAGAGGAGCATAGCAAAGAGTAGGAGAGCCAGTATAGGCATAAAACCAGCACACCATTCTAAGCGCACTGTTATTATTTGATTCTGGACAGAGTCTGCGTGTTTCACAGCTTCTTTATTTACACATCTCGGCTTGCGAATAGGATTATCCAGGAAATTTGTCCGGAATTAATCACGCCGATCACCTAAAATGATGAAGACATTGCAACGCCACGGCTCACTTCCTTCGAGTCAGCTTGCCATGGCGTTTCGATGCTTATTCTAAGCTTATTCTGGCGCTACTCTATACATTCTGTTATTTAGACCCCGGAACGCTTCGTTACCGATTTCAAAGCCACCACTGTTCCCGTCCGCAGAGAGAGGAGACCGCCAGCAAGACTAAATAACAACATCAACATACGAATCAGCAAGGCGACCCCCATAGCTAAAACTGTCGAAACACCATAACTTGACAGTAATAGTACATAAATACTCTCTTGAAGCCCCAGACCATTGACTGAAACTGGTAACAGTAAAGACGCTGATCCAATCAATACAAGCCAGACTGCTGCTCCAGTTGTTACATCAATACCCAGCGCCTGCATCACACTCCAGTGAGTAGCGACGAGACTTAGATGAGATAATACCGAAAGACTGTAGCCTCCTGCCAGAAGACGTAACCAGAGATGGATAGTCCATTCAGGTGAATTATTCAGACCGAGAAAATGGCTAGAAGTATTTACAATTGCCGATCGCAGTTTAGGAAATCTTTTCCAGCAGATATAGCTCAACACACCAGTGCCAGAAATGATAAGAAAGCCTATCGACACAGCCCTCCAGGAAGCAAAGGATACCAAAAATTCATGCATCTGAAGATCTAAAGCAGGTATTCCAATCCACACACCTATCACAACGAGCGCACTGAATGCGAGTATCGCAATGCCCCGATCCAACGCTACGGAAAAAACGGCTTGTGGAACAGAGACATATTTACTCAGCAATGCAGCACGTACCCCATCTCCCCCGATTCCTGTAGGAAGAAAATTATTGTAAAACAGGCCCGCACCATACATCTCAAGCAAGGTATGATATCTGGGTGACGAACTATGCACCAGATACTGCCAACGGACTACATTAACCAGATGGCTTACAAGAACCAGTACAATGCTTGCTGCAACATATTGCCACTGTAGATTGACAACAACCAGCTTCATATCAGACCAGTGTACCTCGCGCAACAGTACTCCGATCAAAGTAATCGTAACAACAATCTGTAGTACACGTAGCCAGTTTCGCCATTGCACAGTATCGTTTCAATCCTTCTGACTTCGTGATGCGGGTTCTGCTAGAACAAAAATTTCGTCACCCCGCTTTGATGAGTTAAGCATAAAAAGATAATAGAGTGCATTTGAGATGAGCTTGCGAACAACCCCAAACTCACCAGTTGTACCTTTACTCCCGGTCAACTCCAGGAAGTTTCGATACAGTGGTGAATAAAGAGGAAAACCCCACTCGACAACTTTGATTACTCGGAATCCACTTTGCTCAACCTTCTGAACAAGTTCGCCTGATGCATAATTCCGAACATGCCCCACCTCGCCAGCCTCGAATCGCCGCATACGTCCCTGTATCGTGGAGATGATCAGATATTTACCCGTCATTTGAGCAAGATTGCGCAGAACAGCCCGATCATCGGGGATATGTTCAAGCACTTCGCTGCACACAACAAGATCAAATTGTTCGCTGAGATGCTCTTTCGATGTATCAAGCACCCAGAATTGCCCCTGTGAAACCCGTGCGCTTGCCATTTCTATAGCTGAATTGGAGATGTCAATACCATATGGTTTGATATGTGGAAAGCTTGATTGCAACTCGACGAGCAATTCACCCTGTCCACATCCCACATCCAGCACTGTTTCAAACGGAAGCTGACTAATGAGATTGAAAATATTCCGGCGGATATGACGAGAAAAAGGACCAAACTTTTTCATATCATCCCATTTGGTTTCCCATCCCTGATCATATTCAACAACACTCATTCCCTGCATTACCAGACTCCTGTTCGTTTATCAATGTTGTTTATGCATCCAGGGCAAGTTCCACATATCCCTGCCATCCTGCTGACGGCGTATATGCTAATCCCGGGTCATTCGACAGAAAGATGTTACACCAGCGTTCTACATTACTATGGATGTGCAAATCTTCCTGCGTGAACTGTCCTAATGGTAGCCAGTCACGTTCGGCAGCGCGACGAATATTTGGAATACGGTTTATATCAAAGCCCATCATACGCGCACAGACCATATCTACAGCCACCGGATTAAAGCCTGCTACCAGTAGCCCTGAGTCGTGGGGACGCGGTTTAAGCGGTCCTTCCTCCATACCACCGATAATTCCGTCGATCATTGAAAAATAGCGCCGCTGGGGGATATCGCGAATAACACCATCGCGATCGGCATAGAACAGCAACGTATTAAGATCGAGTACCATGCGCCACACCGTGTCATTACCATGCCAGTCGCCATCTTCAATCTGACTGATCGCGCCATTGCCTGTAACACGATCAACAACCGGCTTGATAAGACTTTTGTACAGATTGAAAAGCGGTATACCAAAATACTTTGCCCCCCACTGCCCCCATTCATGCGTAATCAAAAGATCTTTCGCTCGCTCTTTGAATTTAACATCAGCACGGGTATTATCGGCATACAGGTCACCACCATGGGTCGGACTACCCACTCGATGGTGGGGCAACCAGCGCTTCTCATTGGTGATCCCAACCAGGTTTTTCAAACTTAATGTCACCCCTGCTTTCCGATGTGTCTTGAGCTTGGCTAGACTGATCAATGCATCCGCCTGTAAAATACGGTTCGGAATGCTGTAAAGGTTACGATCAAGATTATGAGACTCCGTGATTGCATTTTCATACACGGCAGCAGTGCTACGATACAAATGTGCATGGTGCGCAATTTCAGTCAACATACTCTGCTGTCCCAGGTCTATCAAGCGATACCCTTCAGGATCACCTGTCAGACGTTGACTCTTCACCATCACCCGATTTTCATCGCGTGTCACCTGGAGATCGCGAAAATCTACTAGATCAATAGCTAGATTATGTCGCTGGTTGAGATAGACAACGGTAGGGCCTGTGCCCGTTAATTCGAGAATACGTGCGAAATCAACCTCTTTGATCGGTGAGTCAGCCACAGTTATACGACCCTCACCCCGATTTGCAATCAGCGTATAGTCAATAAATGCGCGAATAATGGATCCATGAACAACTGAGGCTTGAATACCAGGCATCCCTGCCGGGTGATCACTTATCACCAGGTTTGGTTTGAGTACTACATTGTCCCCTGGACGCACGATCCCACCCAGTGGATTCCACTCGGGTGTATCATAGTTATCTTGATCAAGTCCTAATAAAACAAACAGCTGTCGGATAGACTCATAAACAAAATTATCAGGATCAATTTCGTCGTCATTAAAGGGATATTCTGGGTAGCGGCGTGGTGGATGGAAAGGAGGTCGATCGGGATAACAAAAGCGACCAGTGTCACAAACCGCTACATCAGGTGTAAATAACATCAGTTCCGATGGTGTGTAAGCAGCCATACATAACCCTTAACTTATGCTTATAGGAACTTCAGAGATTGTGAAACGATACTTACCGGATGCAGTCGGGGTAAGATGGCTGCAAAGTTCAAACTGCACCTCGAATGCCGGATCACCATGCTGGTGAATAGTGTCTTCCAGAAATCGGAATGAGTCTTGCTGGTCAAAGCCTGACCCTGGTACAAGCTGGATCAATAGATTAGTTTTTGTTTTTTGCGTCACACGAAATTGCTGAATCCCCTGGAGTTTGTAAAAAAGATGTGTGAAGAATTCGCCATGCAATAACTTCCCAGCGGGCGAGGTTATAACATCGGTTGTACGTCCAATCACTGCATCCATCAAAGGCAAACCTCTACCACATGAACACAAATGCTGTGCGGGGATTCCCATATCGCCATTCTCGTAGCGAATAAAGGGCATTGCAAAGTTATTAAGATTTGTTATGACAATTCGACCAGTACTTCCGGGTGCTACTGGATGACCTTCGGCATCAAGAAATTCAACCAGATTATTCTCTCCTAATAGATGCAACCCTTGATGACACTCACATTCATGGGCAATATTATTAACTTCTCGGCAACCATACCGATCAAATACTGAACAGCCAAAGGTTTCTTCTAGCAGTAAACGATCAGCGGCGGTTAAGACTTCAGCCGATGTCTGGATGGAACGCAAGCTCAGGCCTGTAATGTCCTTTTCACGCATCAATCGCGCCAGGAGCGTTGCAGATGATACATATGCAACCAGCACATCCGGTTGAAAATGCACGAGGTTGTTCGCAGCCTCTACGAGGGTATCCGTGGTAAGATCAAAAGTATTGATCCATAACAAGTTGTATCCTACTCGATCCTTAAACTTGCCCCACCAACCTTTATGTACTGCTGCATCATAGTCAGACCCCCAGAGGAATGCCCAGCGCATACCCAGGCGATAACCTGCCATACGGTAGTTGCGAAGTTTGTCAGCAGCACTCCAGGCCTGGAAGTTATGGTCATGATAAAATGTTAGCGGATGCCCTGTAGAACCACCAGTATGATTTTCGAGTAAATGACGCAGATCTATCGGACTGGCAAGCAATTCATTCAGGTTTTCCTGAATATCTTGCTTGGTAAGTATGGGAAGTTTCACCAGATCCATCGGCGTTTGTATATCACGGGGAGACAGGCTGGCTTCATTAAAACGACGACGGTAAAAGGGTACTTTTGTATAGGCATGCTCAAGCAGCAAACCTAGCTTACGCATCTGAAGATCATGAATTTCAGAACTCGATTTCCACTGCATTTCTTCAAGTATTGCGGCATATCGACCATATGGTTTCCATCCATACCATAGATCAAAACCACTGCGTATAGCAGAACTGTGAAGTGAATTCAACACGCTTACTTCTCCGTCCGGCTCGATAATCATCCGTTACAAGAATGAGAAAAGCCATCGCTGTCGAGGCTACGATACTGATATTGATGCTAATCTTTCTCCTCTTCCACATCCATCCCCAACTCTCGCAACCGCGCCGCCAGGCGTTCCGCTCGCTGATATTCACGTTCCGCCCGCTGCTGTTCCTGTTCCGCCCGTTGACTCGCTTCCTCGGCCCG
>RRYU01005226.1_pt1 | contig 14864 bp, 12 predicted proteins | sample 2162651 | NCBI WGS metagenome assembly RRYU01 (sample SAMN10267283, study PRJNA491782) | microbial mat metagenome | isolation source: biomat in the production well | place: Japan: Minami-Kanto gas field, natural gas well KTG3 | collected 2017-06 | reverse complement strand
CACAACCCCCGATTGGTTGCAGATCAAGCACCTCGCCTTTCCAGCGGAACCACGTCCGGAGGGTGACGATAGGGAGAAAAACCATCTATGATGAACCGTGAACGATAGCTATGTGGCATGCACGCATCACCTATTCGCAGAAACATACAACGATAGGCAATTTTTAAAGTTTATGTACTAGCACAACTCCCTAGGAAGAGTTTTTTCTACGCGCCAATCCATATATTTCTTTATCATATAGTACCGGTTCGTAATAGATTCCAGCGAATCTCCGTCTGCCTGTTTACGGTCTATAAATTTGTCTAGTGTAGACGCCCATTCATGAAAAATGACATTATTAGCCTCTTGTAGATAGGGAGTGCGATCAAATTGATTGGCTTCTATAGCGGCATGTTTGAAATGGTGTACATAGGTGCGATGGGTTCTAATAGTAGAGTGCCCATGTTTTGCGGCTGACCAGCAGAGATGCACATCATCTGGGCCATAGATACGAAGACTTGGATGCATAAAAAAGCCAATATCAGCTATTATACTACGACTTAGAACCATACATGAACCACTTACAAAATCAGGAGGACTATCGATAATAGTGTCTCCGCCTTTATTGACAATCAGAAGGTCATTAACAAACGTTCCATAGGAAAATCCGTTGCAGAAGGCACTGAGTAAGTCATAAGGAGTACCTGCAAAACTTGCTTTCGTTTGATCCCAATAAGCCCGGCAATTACTCTGCTGATATGGGTGCCGCAAGCTAGTTGACAGTTGGAGTGGGCCAACAATCCTCACTCCTTCTAACCAATACTCATGCAGTACGTCACAAAGGTGTTCCAGCCACTTGTCTGAAACAACGGTGTCTTCATTAAGTAGGCAAATGACATCTCCTGAACTTAGGTTTAGTGCTTGCTTATTCGCTTCGATATGCCCAACATTGATTGAGTTATAGATGACTCTAGTATTTTGCAAGCGTATCGACTGCAAAAATTCACGTGACCCATCTACGGAGTTGTTGTCAACAATAATTATCTCATGAGGAACTGTTGTGTATTGAGCCAAGGAGTTCAGGCAAAGCTCGAGGTAAGCGAGTGCATTCCAACTTGTTATGATTATGCTAACCATCATGTCGTTGCCTGCTATTACAATGAGAATTTGCTGGCATAGGTTTGGTCTTTTCTATTTGGCACACTACCTTTGCACTTTTAGCCATTCCGCTCGGACGTCCGGGTGAGTTGCCGCATCGCTCTCCATCCGGTACAACAGGAGTTACCACACGCCAGTCAACCGGAGAAGCGCAATGCGGATACCAATTGTATGCGAGGATGAGCGGGTGCGCCAATATGCAGGAGCCTTCTGGGAGTGCTTCTCGCGCCCCCAACGACGGCATTTCGTGATTATGCTGGTGGCGCTGCTCCTGTGTCATGACCCGCGCACACTGAGCAATCTCTTCCGCACGGTCGCAGGAGCCGGGAGTGTGGCGAGCCTGAGTGGCCTTCTGGCAGAGGCACCGTGGGACGCCGGCGTGGTGGCGAGTACATGGTTCCGCCGCTTTCGTAAGCAGGTTGCCCCACAAGTGGCGGCCCTGCTCACGGAGCAGCGCGCCAGCCGGCCCCACCGACCTGGGCGTCCGAAGGCAACCAGTGTGACCGTTTACTTCATCGGCGATGACTCGACCTGCCACAAGCGATGTGGCAAGAAGATGGAAGGTCTGGGCAAGCACTACTCGACGACGGAGCGACGGGTGCTGACCGACCATAGCCTGGCACAGGCGCTCTACGCGGTCGCCGATCGTCGCTGTCCACTTGCGCCACAGTTGTATCATCAGAAAGCGGTCTGCGAAGCCGAGGGTGTGGTGTTTGCCAGCAAGAGTGACTTGATGGCTGAGCGCATCCGGAGTTTCAAGCCGGCCGCCGACACCCACACCCACGTCTTGCTCGATAGTTGGTACAGTGCCAAGCGCATCTGGGCCACCGCCAAAGCCCGAGGCTTCAGTATCAGCAGCGGGCTGGAGTCTAACCGCCTGATTCGCATCAACGACGCTCAAGCGAAGCTGGGATGGCGCTCGCAGGACCTGAAGACCTACGCGAGCAAGCTCACCGAGGACGACTACCAGCAGGCGGTGTAGTCGAATCAGGATGGAGCCGGGCGAGTGGTCTAGGTCCATACGCTGACAGCGACCGTCCGCAACCTCGGGCGCTGTCACGTCATCCTGGTGCGTGACAGCCTTGAGGCGTCGCTCGAAGAGTGCACCCGCCTCGCCGCCTCCAGTAAGCAGCACGTCACGACTGACGACGCCCAGCGCGCCATCCAGTGCGCCCATTGGGTCCATCTGCTCAATTGGCTCCGCCACCAGTTTCAGCATCAGGAAGCCTTCGATAGCATTGTCCGACAACTCGCCGCATAGCCATGGTTAAAAGTGCAAGGATAGTGTGGCAGATGATCTACCTTCCCCAAATTAAAAGTTATACTTAAGTTTGCAACTCGCGCACTGTAACTGCAATTGCTTGCTTGCCTTGTATAAAACCATCTGCATCGGTAATGTGATCAAATCTGTGAATAGCTCCCGAAGGAGGACGCTCCGGAAGGCGTACACGATATGCAAGTGGTTGGTCAGCTGCAAGCTCAATTGGTTGGGAGTTGGGATAGAGTGCAGGGAATGCAAGATTGAGTAGTGTGGCATCAACAAATGCTATAGCGTGTTGGTTAACAATATCAACACTAAAATGGGTGAACTTACTTTTTTCGAACAAGAACTGAGAATCGGCGTCCGTTCGATAGTGGTAAGCATGTTCCGATAGACGTATAAGATTGTCCCGTTGCCAAAGAGACATAATGGATGATGAGAGAAATATCTGTCGGACCAAGCTATACTCGCTCGTCTCAATTAGTTGCCAAGTCTGTGTCAATGGAAAGACCCTGACACCCCACTGAATAGGCAAATCCCTATCATTTATAAAGGCATTTGCATTGTTCTCGATTGCGGAAGTCAGTTCCTTCTGGAGCAATAAAGGCTCGGTGGAAAACATCATTATATCAAGATCTGAGAAGGCTGGGCTTTTACGCAAAATACTACCAAAAAAACGATCTCCAACGAAAATGCGCTCCTCAAGTACTCTTATACGGCTATTCGCAGTCCCTCGGGCTGTTGAGCCATAAACACAAGCAGTAAAAATACAGTCTCTCACGGTGTTAGAAAGTGCTGTAACTATACACCAACCAGCAACAGCTTGACGTAAGGATCGAACATTAACGCCGATGCGATGTGCATCATGCTCGAGCCGCTGAGTGAGCAGCTTATAATCTGTTTCAAGACTACCCGTAGATACAGCATCCTTGAACTGCGCGTCCAATGGGCTAAAGTTGATAGTCATGGCATCCCCCCCCACGCTTTTTGAAATGATATAGCAATCCTACCGGGGTTGTGAAGTCGCTGGATCGGCTGCCGCTTCCTGATGCGGCAAGTTCAGGGCTTGGCGAGAAGGACTTCACGACCGGCGTAGGACTGCTATAGTTGAATAACTAGATGTACAGAGAAATAATATGAGAATAACTTCATACTCGGTGCCTATATAAATCTAATTCAGGCTGTCAACATGAGATGTAGTCCCGCTCTTGCTTACAATACACTTGCCGAGCACTAATATATCAAGGCCGGATCGAAAGAAGCAACTAAGAGCGTCTTCTGGTGAACAGACAATTGGCTCACCCGCTAGGTTAAATGAGGTGTTGAGGAGCATTGGAATGCCAGTGATTTGCTCAAATGCCTCGATTAGACGGTAGTAGCGCTCGTTTGTGTCTAAATCAACAACCTGGACGCGTGCTGTTTTGTCAATCGGATGTACTACGCCCGCGATGTGCTCCCAGCGATCAGTGACGGTATCAAATGCTTTAATCATGAAGCGTGCATCCTTACATGAAATAAACCACTCGGCTGCGCGATGTGCCAGCACTGAAGGTGCAAACGGTCGCCAAGGTTCACGATGCTTTACTTCATTATTGAGGCGCTCACTCAGTCTGATGCTGCTGGGACTGGCAAGTATGCTGCGGTGTCCAAGCGCCCGAGGCCCAAATTCCATTCGCCCCTGGAACCAGCCGACGAACTTCCCTTCAACCAGAGATGCTGCTACTGTATTATATAAGTTATCTACAACCTTGTAGTCAATCTTATTCTTTCGCAGGATTGTCTCGATCGTATCATCACTGTATCCTGGCCCCCAATATACATGGTTGAGCCGCTCTGACGGGTTATGACCAAGTTGGTGGCTTATAATTTGGGCACATCCTAACGCTAAGCCTGCATCTCCGGCAACTGGCTGGATGAATAAGTCATCAACACATTTAAGTTCCATTATCTTCTTGTTTGCCATGCAGTTCATAGCTACGCCACCAGCCAAACACACGTTCCGAACTCCAGTTTGCCGATAGTTTTCGATGACCAGAGCACTGACCGCCTTTTCAGTGAAGTTCTGCACGTGCCAAGCAATATTAGCATGCTTCTGAGTAAGTGGAGCTTCTGGTCGTCGCTGTGGTGTTTCCAAGGCAGCCACAAGATGTTCGGCTCGTCTAAAGCGCTTTAGTAACTGACTTACATCATAACCTCGTGTGTGAATTTGAGTGTATGAGGCGAAGAACGCTTCAAGCAGAGGATCAGGTTCGCCATAGGCGGCAAGTGCCATAAGCTTCCCTTCTCCATCAAGTGCTTGAAACCCCAGGAACTCAGTGAAGAGGCTGTAGAAATGACCAAGAGAATTAGAGCTTGAAAACGTATGCACGCGTTGCAGTTTCCCCGAGCGCGCCTGCCAAAGTACGGTGCTATCGTACTCCCCAATGCCATCTATGGTAATCACTGAAGCCTCGTCAAAGCCCGAGCAAAAATATGCTGAGGCTGCATGGCTGAGGTGGTGAGACACAAAGGTGAGTGGAGGTCTACGCCGACTTTCCACTGTTCGCCTAAGCATGAGCCATATTTGCTCCTTACCCCAACGCCTAAATGTCAACTTCGTGATTGCGGTGCCGAGATGATTGTACTTGTTTAGAAAACCTTGTGCTTCCAAAATGCTGCGCCAAAACTCAGGAATATATCGAATATAAAGATTTGGATCGTATGGGATACCAATCATGGCGAGGTCGTCAAACTCAATGCCAGCAGCCTGCAAGCAATAGCGAATCGCTTGCCTTGGGAAAACGTTTTTAGCGTGTTTTACACGACAGAAGCGCTCTTCTTCGACTGCAGCAATTATTCGGCCATTGGCCAGTAGGCAAGCGGAAAAATCGTGTGTACCTAGTGCGGTCGGTTTGAATGCAAGGACGTAATCTGTCATGAATTTTCGTGTGTATGTGTATAGTTAACTCTAGCCACCTGAACCCAGCTATGGGCCGTACTACTCGACTGACGGATCGCTTCTAGCACGCGCTGGGTGCGTAAACCGTCTGCAAAGGTAGCTGCAACTGTAATAACACTTCGGTCGCCTGCCAACGCTCGCCTCAGGGCGTGCCCCATATGTACGGTTGCCTCCGCGTACTCAGGAAAGGTGCTAACAGCCTCACTAGTTAGCAGTTCATTCGGTGGTGTCACATCCTGGAATTGCCCATTATTTTGTGCATATAACAATTGTCGGCCAACAATGCGAATAGTACCTAAGTCGCCGTATAAGGTGACTTGCTGCGGCTCATCGACGGCAAGCACTAGACTCGCGCAGGAGGAGGCAACACCAGAGCGTGCAAACTGGACATGGAACATCGCAAAATCGTCAGCAGTGACTCTCCGAGTTGAAGTGAGCTCACCGACTTGAGAAGGATCTGGCCTGGCTGTGATATATGTATTAAGAGTCCCATTCACGGCCACAACCTCATCGTTGAGCAAATAGCAGAGCAGATCGATTTGGTGCGAACTTAGTGCACCCAAAACTCCTCCCCCCAAATCCGCGGCTGTCCACCGGTCCCACTGCCTTTGAGGGTTCGACCATGCACTAGCAACTGCTCGAGCATCGGCAAATCTAAGATTTCCAATAGCACCATCCGCGATCATGGAGCGTGCTTGCCGATATGAAGGGAGGAAGCGTAGTTCGTGGTCAATAAGAGCTAACAGGTGTGGTCTGTGTACAGCTGCGGAATGCATACGTATCGCTTCAGCAACGGTGAGCGACATCGGCTTCTCACAAAGAACATGTTTGCCTGCTTCAAGTGCTGTAATAGCCATTTCGCAGTGAAGCACTGGGGGGGTAGCTATACTGATGAGGCTGATTTCAGGATTAGTCAACATATCTTGCCAGCAATCTGTTGCGAAAGGAATAGTAAGTTGTTCGGCAATGCGTTTTGTTTTTTCAGCGTTCCTTCCAGCAAGTGCTACGATACGTAGGCCTGCTGCGCGAAAAGCAGGTACTTGTGTACGCGATCCCCATCCAGTGCCGATAATACCGATACCCGGTTGAGAAGGAAGGTTCCCGCCGGCTGTACCACTATCAGCAACCCAAGGAATTGTACTGTGAATGTCTGACCCTTTAATGGCCATCTGCAATTTCTCCTCTACGGCCTATCCAATAGGACTTACTCAGTTGGGCTGGTGAGCGCCGATTTGCGGGCTGAGCCTCACTTCATGACCCCCCTATTTGGGGTTTCTGAGAGCCACTTCTATTTAAATAATATTTCTGATCGGCCCTCAAAGGTTCAGCACGGCTCTTTTCAACCGCGTAACTCCTATCCAAATTCATTTCTAGGGCTTCAGTCAGCACTGTTACTACACGCAAGATGTCGCCCTTCGCGCTGTATTCGCTGTCGCATCATTCCAACAGCTGTACCAATACTTACGTGTGTGAGATTTTCCGTAGCGTTTGGCTGGTAATCAGCGAGCAAACAGGGCATGAGATCCCCTACGGGTGTGATTCCAATCACACTCTCACCCATTGGACAATCGTCGCACTTGGGGTGATTAAAGATGTCAACTGTCCGGATTGAAAGTTTCCCGGCGTACTCGTCACGTTTCTGTAGGAGCACTTGTAAGAGTATTGACTTGTGTTCGCTATTCAGCGAGAATATTTGATCCTGTAACGCTGCGACACCCTTTCCAAGCGCTACAACAGCAAGGAGCGTATAACTCAGGACGCCCATTTCTGCACATAGGTCAATCACATCACTGATCCGATGGACATTGCCTGGCGTGCAGACGCCGTGAACATCGACCTCAAAGCCCGTCTGTGTCGCTAGTTGTATTCCCCTGATGACGCGCTCAAAGTCGCCCGTGCGTTTCCGAAACCAGTCGTGGTACTCTTTCGGACCGTCGATACTGACGCTCATCTCACGTAATCCGGCTTCCCACAGATGGGTTGCCCGGCTAGGTGTCAGGGCAGACATGTTAGTATTAAGATCTACCCCAATACCCAAATCAACAGCTGTTGCGATAAGCACCTCTAAATCTTTTCGCAATAAGGGCTCCCCGCCAGTCAAAATTATCTTGCGCGCATTTACAGAGGGAAGTTGTTTTATAATCGTCACCCACTGTTCAGTGCTGAGTTCATCTGTTTGAGAACAAGCAAAACAGTGACGGCAAGCAAGGTTACATCGCCCTGTGACCTCTAGTGTTACACGCAAGCCATGACTACTGATCCGCCGAAATCTGCATCCCTGGTCTTTACCCTCGCGCACCGAGAAGGTTACTGCAGTCATAGGATAAATACTCCTTAGATCAAGCGCGAAGGTTGTCGAGCTGTTGTCTCACAGTTGCGAATGATACTGTAGTAAGTGGCAAGTGGTTGGTGTAGGCTGGATGTCCTAGTTGTCGCAAGAGAACAAACGCGCAATGGTCGACGGACTGCTCTATTAAACCTTGTTTGCCATCTCGTCGCAATGCGGTAATTAGCCCATCGGTTTCTATATCCTTCGGGATTGTCAGTGGAAGCCCGGTCATCGCTATCAACGCATTGTGTGCCAATAAGTCCTCATTCGATAGTAGCCCAATGTGATTAGCAAGGTGCGCGGCGAAGGCCATGCCTCTAGCGACCGCTTCACCGTGAGACATAGTGCCGTTGAATACGTGTTCAAGTGCGTGGCCTAGCGTGTGACCATAGTGAAGACGTAATCCTCGTGAACGTTCCGTGTGGTCACTTCGGTTAATGCTGAGCTTAACTTCAAGCGCGAGTTCTAAGATAGCACGATATTCCTCCATCGAATAATCGGCATTTGGCCGAATACACTCGCGTAGCCGTTGAACGGCAGAGACATCATCCGATACGAATGCCTCTTTGATAAGTTCAACCAAGCCCTCTTGAGCGTATTTGGCTGGAAGCGTTGAGAGATAAGCTAAATCAAAGAAGACAGCCTCGGGGGAGTAGAATGTCCCTAATAAGTTCTTGCCGTGGGCAGAGTTAGCCGATTGCCTTGTGGAAATGACGGAATCAAACATAGCTACGGTCGTGGTTGGAATATGAATGAGTGGCAGGCTACGGAATATTAGTGCTGCTATCATTCCTGCAATAGCACCCGGCACCCCACCTCCAAAGCCAACCACGCACGACCGTTGGTGAACTCCACGCTCAATTGCCGTTTCAATCAACTGTACAATATTGCTAATCGATTTGCTTGGCTCTCCCGGTACTACAGTAATAACTATACAAGGAAGCAGCGATGATAGTACTTGGAGAAACTTTTCCCCATGTAGCCCCCAAACTGTCTGATCACTAATGACTAGCGCAGATGTATACCCCTTGGCTGCTATCTGCAAGGCGACGGCATCGGTGCAACTGAGGCCAATATAGGCATTATAGGTGTGCGGTCCTAGTTGGATTACGCGATTTTCAAGTGCCTGCATGTAGTCAAGTCTCCTGCTATTGACCTCATTGACATTTGCCTAGCGTGGCATCATTGATCGAAATAATTTTGCCGCTGCTACACTGGTAAATTGTCAAAGAGGCATGGCTTCGCTACACGTTCGCTGTGATCTGTCTCCATTCTACAACGGTTTACCAATCCACGTACACAAATAATCCATATGAACCAATCGCTGATTTGTATCAAGTGCTGGTTGTTGGGGGAATGGTTCAGAGGGGTTTACTCGAACTGGACAATAGGGATCAGAAGCCAGCATAGACTTCTCTCCCGTTTCATGCACATGGTGGAGATAAGAACGAGCAGTACATCCGCCACCACATTGGGCTAATAAAGAACAACCACGGCATCCTGTGATTTCTTCAGGATGCGCATTTCGCTGACGAAACACCCGAAATTGCGGTGACTGAATAATATCTATCAAATCGTATTGCAGAAGATCGAGCGGTGATTTGAAATCGTGGAGATAAACACATGGGCTTACATAAATTCCACCATCAGGAGTGATTGAGTGGATGCGAAATGACGTGCGCCCACAGGGACAGCGCTTTGCAGACTGATACTGCGTAACTGCAGCAATAGGTGGCTCCCCTAAATCCACGGGTTGACACAACTGCATCAAAAGTGAAAATCCAGCATAGTAAAGGTCGGCCGGGAGAGCAATATCCATATGTTTAGGCTCAACCGGCTTGATAGGATTGATCCGGATGTTGGCATCGTAGCGTTTAGCCAGTGCAACTAGTTTATCGAGCCTATCAAGTGTAAAGTTCCAGCGCATTCCAGCCATAATACATGTGTGCGGCTTATTGTGTTGTTGGCAAATGCTTAGTGCTTCAATCGCTTGGTGATATAGTTTTGCCCCTCGATTATGATTGTGCTCTATCTCATCTGGAGAGTCAAACGAGACGTCCACATCGTTGAGAAGTTCGAACGCTGCACGATGGTCGCGGTAGAGATGCAGCAGCGTAATTCCACTTGTTGTTAGTCCAACCTCAATACCGACTTCTGTTAGCCGCTTAATGATGTAGGGCAACAATGTTCGCTTTGGGTTTGGCCCGTTGGTAAAGAGCGGCTCGTTACCTCCAAGATTAACTGTTTCAACACCATTGATCGCTAGTTGCTCTACAATACGATCAATCATGGGTACACTCATATCCTTGCCTTTGAGCCGTGCACTCATGCTGTAGCAGTGTGTGCAACGGTAAGGGCAATCATTACCAAGTGTCCAGCCGATGTTCTTTATATTTGGTGGGGTCTCTGGAAGATCACCAAACTCGTGGACAGGCCCAGTATTGAGGTTGTAGTGGGCACTTGCATCATATTGAGGCCGAGTCTCTTCCAAAGGAATCATGGTTAATCTCCAAGTACTTGTTGTGTGTGAAGGAATGCGCAGGGGTTAGTACGACGACGAAGCTTTGAGAAAGCAGGGCTTTAGAAAACAATCAGACGAGTAACAATCAAACGTTCTGTTAGGATTTTGCTGGTTACTGATGCAGATGTCATTCTACGACTCTTGTTGCGTGATTTTGGTAGACAGATAGCAGGAACGACGAACACAAGACTAAATCTGATACACCCTTAACCTAAAGGTTTTCTTTCGACCCGAAGACTTACTTCCGCACACAAAAATTCTTGCCTATTCATATCCTTAAATAGCGCGTTTGTCAAGAGTTAAAATCAGCTAGCGTTAGTGTCATCCCACGGAGCTACGCCAGCATGACAGCTATCTTTGCACTTTTAACTTTTTGACCTGAAACCAGCCGGAATCGTGTTGATTTTTTATTCGGCACCGGAGCTCGAGTTCCACGCCGTGCGCGACAGCCTCGACGCCCAGGACAGCTTGCGTGGCTCCGTCCGCGCCGAGGAGCTCAGCGAGACCGCCAGGGCGGCCACTGCGGTGATGGAAGGGGCGATCACACTGGCGAACGGAGAGGCGCTCGACAGCCTCACCCTAGTCCCGACAGCCCACCTCGCGCCGCCGCCTACACCACACAGTCTAGCACACGAGCCTCAGCTGAAGCAGCTACCGACTAAGCCACTACGGGCAAAGTCGCGACGGGAGACACTGGAGGAGACCTTCCGAAAGCTCGGCTTAAGCACAGGGTGGATCGCGGATCTCGGTCGCGGGGGCGAGATGGAACCCAAGAAAGGAGGGCGCTGGACGTTCTCCGGGGCGGAGGTACGCTGGGTCGCCCGCGAGCGGGCCGACTATGAGAAAGCGATGAAGTTCCGCAGGAAGCTGGAGAACGACTGCCGGCGCCTGAACGGCTTGCCACCGAAGCGGTGCAAGAAGAAGCGGCGGCCCCACGACTACGACGATGATGACGAGCCACTATGACGCAGCACCCAGATATCCAATGAGCTCAACACGGTTCAGTGATGCCATAATTCTCTCCCCTCAGTACTCCACAATCTCCGAGCCGTTCTGCGTAGGCGGGCACCCACCAGCCTTATCCTGAGGAACGGCAGGTAGCTCAACAGGAGCACCACTACTCGCTTCCTGTGGCCCCGCAGAGCCCTCAACACAAGCAGCACCCTGCACCTTTTCGTCACCGAGGTCTCGACCGGCCGCGCCAGCCTCGACCTTTGGCCCTCCACGTCCGGGTAGCCGCCGCACTCGACGCTCCGCAGCATCGATCTCCTCGATCACGGAAGGCCCATCTCTAACCGGCTGCGGGTGTTCAATCCCTTTGGAGGCACCGGGCTGGGCCGATTTACCAGGTAGAAGGCGGCTCACACGCACCTGTTGGGCAGCGCCCCCGGCGATCACGAAGCACTCCCCCGGCTGGAGCCGCTTCACCAGGTCGGCGTGAATCTTCAGCTCTTCGCTCGCCAAGATTGTGCCCTCGCCGACCGCGTACTCTCGATCACCAGCGCCCATCCCTCGCTCGGCGAAGCCCACTCGCCGCTGGAAGCTCACACTCTGCCCTGATCGAGGGAGCAGCCGCTCAGGGTCAGCGCACTGGTGAATCACCAGCCCGGCAGCCGCGCCTAGAATGCGATCCGCATCGGCACCCATGCCCGCGTAGCTCTGGGCAGTGACCACAATGCCGGCACCACGGAAGCGCACCATCTCGAACAAGGTGGCCGCGTTGGCGCCGCCGAAGGCGATCGCGGGGAACTCGTCGATGATGAACAGTACCCGCTCGTCGTGCGGCTTGCGGGTCGACACGTAGTGCGCAAAGTCCTCCAGCAGATAACGCCCCAGGCTCGCCGTCTGATCGCGCAGCTCCAGCCCCTTCAGCAAGATGTAGCCGGCCTGCATACCCTCGAAGGCCCAGGAGCCGTCGAGCCCGCCCCGTAGTGCGCGAAAGAACGAGCGGTAGCGATTGTAGGCCGCCTGAGCGTCCTCTTTGCGAATGCCAGCCAGCTCGCGGATCTCGGGCCGGCCGTTGTAGATCACCAACAGGTTATCCAGGCTCAGCCGCTCCAGCATATCGTCGCTCGATCGCGGCGACCCAGGTGGTGCGTCTACGGCCAGACTCAGCATTAGCAAAGCGCGTAGAACACGTCGATCACTACTCGGTGCACAAAGTTCTGGATCGCCTTCTGACGGTGCTCCTCGTACCAGAGCGTCTCGATGTCGCACCCGCGCTGATCGGCGAGCAGCTCAGCGCCGGCGCTCGTCAGGGCGTAGGCATCGGCCTGCCAGCGGAACGAGAGCGTCCCGCTCTCAAAGCTCCGGCCCAGGCGAGCCACCAGGCCGGCCGCCTGTAGGCCCGCCATGCGGTGGTACAGATTCGAGTAACCTGGTTAGTGTCCGTCGCCTGCTGCTCGGCGAGGGCGCAGTAGCGCATTCGCCAGGTGTCGAAGTGCAACCACTCCAGCGCGCAGGCCGTGAGGTAGCGCGCGCACGATAGGGAGTACAGCATTGCCACATCGCGCGGCTGTAGGCGCATCCGGCGAGCAGCTTTACGGCTCGCCGGCGGACTCGTACGGTTTGCGTTGTCGGCCATAGCATGACTTCACTGATCCTCAGGCGATGTGCCTGATAACATCATCCACCCTCACCGATGCCCCCGTGCCCTTCTTGTGCGATGATCGCTGCATCGCCTGTAACCAACAGCATTCGTTCGCCAGGGAGGGTTTGTTATGCCTGAGTCCACCACCAATGGGGCCGGCGCTGGGCTCCAGCTCCGCGACTGGCTGGCCGAGCCGGAGATGTCGGCGGAGCAGTCGCCGGCCGGTGAGCCGAACCGTCCACAGCCCCAGCCGAGCATGCCACCACCGGCCATCACCGAGCACCAACGCCGCCAGGTCGTCTCCGATGCGGCGCTGGTCGTGCCGGATCTGGTGCGCCTGCAGCTCGACACCGCGCTCTTCGGTGATCGCTCGCCGCACGGCAGCGCCGGGCCGGACGGCGCGCCGCGTAGCAAGAATCTGACCGTGCTGGTCGGCACGGTGCGGGTGCGCACCAATCGGCGCGGCCAGACCCAGCGCGAGATCACCGACCTCGGCGCGGTGCGCTATCGCTATGAGCTGAGCATCAACGAGGTCTTCGCCAGCGCCACCGGCGTCGCCTATGAGAACTACCGCTTCCCGATCACGATGCCCGACGCCGTGCTGGCGCGCTGCGGCGACCTGCTGGTGGATGGCCAGCGGGTGGCGGTACTCGGCCCGATCGCCCTCGATGTGACCTACGACTCGCGCTTCCAGACCGACGCCTACGATGCCGGGCTGCGCACCTGGACGGTGCAGATGGATGTGCTCGATGTGCGCGCCGTCGGCGACGAGGTGCCGGATATGGCCTGGGTGCAGCTTGAGGGCGAGGTGATCGACCGGCCACGCATCTTTGCCCACCGCTACGGCGACCGCCGCGAAATGATCGACCGCTATGCCGGCATCAGCCTGCGCTGTCGCGAGCTGCTCGCCGGGTCGCGCGGCGCCGCGGCGCGGGCGGTTACCCGGGTGGTGCCGATCGAGGTGCTGATCGACCCGCATGAGGAGCTGATCGCCGCCAGCGATGCGCTGCTGCGGCCCGGCAACCTGGTGCGTATCGAGGGTCGCTTCAGCCCCTCGACCTACCAGATTCGCCCGTCACGCCGCCAGGAGCGAGACGAACCTAGCCACGAGCAGCGCCCCGACGAGATCGCCCAGGCGCTGGAGCGCACGCGCACTGCAATCGTGACGCGCAATGCCGAACTGCACGACCAGGCCGAGCGTCATCAGCAGGCAGTGCAGACGGTTCAGGAGCGCAACCGGGCGCGGGCGGCTGAGGGCAAGCAAGCGCTGTCACTGCCGAACGCCCCGGCCCGGCCGCTCTCCGACCAGGCGCTAGAGCAGCGCATTCTCCAGGCCCAGCGCCGCCTGTTGACCGGCACCCGCATCCGGGTTGAGGTCGGCTATGTGGAACTGCTGCGCGGCACGCCGATCAGCGCCGACGCACGCGCGCAGCTGATTGCCGACCGTGAGGCCGAGGAGCGCACCCGCCAGTCCCGCCGGCAGTCGGGAACATCCCGGCAGCCCCGCGCCCAGCCGGATGTCGATGCGCGCGCGGCGGCCCTCGACCAGGCGACCGAGCAGATGATGCAGCGGGTGGCGGCGGACGAGGCGGTGAACGACATGGATGCGCTGGCGGCCGTGCCCGAGGCTGAGACGGCGCTGCCCACGGCGCGCTCGCCAGGCCGGCCGCGCCGGCGGGTGGCCGACACTGCACCAGTCGTTGAGCCGCTGCCCGATGATGAGCCGGGCCAGCCATAGTGGCCGACCCAGCGGCGACGATCACGCTGATTGGGCGCAGCAGCACATGGGGGTTCCGGGTCTCAGCGTCACAGCCGCGTCAGCAGGGACAGGCCATGCCACCCGATCCGCGTCGGGTGGTGATGGCCTGGCTGCATCATCGCAGCTACGGCACGCTGGGTGTCTACCTGGCTGAGCACCCATCCGATCTCGGTCTGCTCCCGCCGCCGCGCCAGTGGCTCCGGGTGCGCGGCCAGATCCAGCCGTGGCGGGTGCATGCCCAGCCCGATGACCCGCGCTCGGCGGTGGATCCAGATCTTACCTCACTCGCGCTGATGGTCTCCGAGATGACCCTGGTCGAGTGCGCTGAT
>RRYU01005551.1_pt1 | contig 14866 bp, 9 predicted proteins | sample 2162651 | NCBI WGS metagenome assembly RRYU01 (sample SAMN10267283, study PRJNA491782) | microbial mat metagenome | isolation source: biomat in the production well | place: Japan: Minami-Kanto gas field, natural gas well KTG3 | collected 2017-06 | reverse complement strand
TTACCCACAATCGTACCGCATTCGAATGCGGTACGATTGTGGGTAATGATACGCCCTGAGGGCGAGGGAGGGTATCGTCCTGGCGATGTGACGCAGCGGCACAGCCGCTGCGTCACATCGCCGCATCGTCTCCCTCTCCCCATCCAGGGGAGAGGGTAGGGAGGTGGGGTATCTAAGATGTCACGAGCATTGTGGTAAAAAATCCACCCCTGCGAGGGTAGGGGGTGGGGTATCCAGCATGGCACGGGTATGGGGCAAAAAAACCTCCCCTGTGAGATACCTGAATATATAAGGAGCTACATATGCCAGCAATTACGATGGATCAGATTGTATCATTATGTAAACGTCGTGGCTTTATTTTTCCTGGCAGCGATATCTATGGTGGGCTGCAGGGCACCTACGACTACGGCCCGCTCGGCGTGGAGTTGAAAAATAACCTGAAGGCGGCATGGTGGCGGGCGAATGTTTATGAGCGCGATGATATGGAAGGGCTTGACGCCGCCATCCTGATGAACCGGCTGGTCTGGAAATATTCAGGCCATGAAGAAACGTTTGTCGATCCATTGGTCGACTGCATGGTTTGCAAGGGGCGCTTCCGGGCTGATCGACTCAAGGATGCACGGTGTCTGCTGCATGCCAACAAACGACCTGGCGAGTGTGAGGGCACGTTTACCGAGCCACGCCCATTTAATATGATGTTTCAGACCCAGATCGGGCCGGTGGCCGATTCAGACTCGTTTGCCTACTTACGACCGGAAACGGCCCAGGGGATTTTTGTCAACTTTGCGAATGTGCTGGCAACAACCAGCCGGAAGCTGCCGTTTGGTATTGCGCAGATCGGCAAGGCGTTCCGCAATGAGATTAACCCGCGTAACTTTATCTTCCGTGTGCGCGAGTTCGAGCAGATGGAAATTGAGTACTTTGTCAAGCCTGGTGAAGAGGATGCCTGGCATCAACGCTGGTTAGACGACCGGCTGGCCTGGTGGCGTAGTCTGGGGCTGCATAGCGACAACTTGCAGGTGTACAATACCCCCGCCGATGAACTGGCGCACTATTCCAAGGCCACCTTTGACTTGATGTATCGCTTTCCAATCGGCTTTGAGGAACTAGAGGGGATTGCCAGCCGTACCGATTATGACCTGGGGTCGCATTCCAAAGACCAGGAACGCATGCAGATTATGGCACGGGTTAATCCTAATGCGGATAGCACCGAACGCCTGACCTATTTTGACCAGGAGAGCGGTCAGCATATTGTGCCCTTTGTGATCGAGCCATCCGCCGGGGTAGACCGGGGTGTGCTGGCGCTGCTGACCGAGGCCTACGACGAGCAGCAGATCAAAGAACTGAAACCTGAACGACAGCAGGCCGTAACCGATGCACTGGATGCCTTTCTCAAGAGTGTCGATCGCAACGACAAACTGCCAGCCGAACAGCGCGACGAGGTGCTGGCCTATGGTGCAGCGATCCGCCGTGACCTGCCCGCCAGTTTGCCGCAGGTTCAGGCCCTGATCGACATGCCCGGCGCACGCGGGATCGAGTTGAGCAAGAAGCTGCGCGGCCAGGCTGATCCAGCCATCGACGAGAGTTTTCGTACCGTACTGCATCTCAAACCGTCGCTGGCGCCGATCAAAGTGGCTGTGCTACCACTTAAGCGCAATCAAGACGAGATTGTGGCGATTGCCCGCCAGATTCGCAAGGATCTACAGGCTGATGGCACCATGCGTACGATCTATGATGATACCGGCGCGATTGGGCGGCTGTATCGACGCCAGGACGAAATTGGCACGCCGTTCTGTGTTACGGTCGACTTCGACACACTGGGTCAGGGCAAGGACGTAACGCTGAAAGATACGGTGACAGTGCGCGACCGTGATAGTATGCAGCAAGAGCGCGTACCAATTGGGGAGTTACAGGCTTATTTAAAAGCGAAAATCGTGTAAGTACAAAGCGTGGCAGCATCTGCGTTATGCCGCAGCACAACACGGATGGACAGACATCGACGGCTCTCAGCGGGCTGCGCCCTCACTGCACACCACTGGATGCATCGTGCGATCAATGAGGGCGCAGCATCCCAGACACATATCACCAGAGACGGACAAACGGGCGATACTGCGCCCCGACGCACTGTCAGCGATGATAACAACGACGTACGGGCGCAGCCCCTCCCAGCATGGGCAAACGACAAAAAAAGGACAACTGGCACACATAGGCGCTCCGGCGCTCTCAGCGGGCTGCGCCCTCCATGCACAACAATAGATACGTTGTCCGATCAATGAGGGTTCATGGTTTGTGCATAGGAGATTCCTCCCGCCGCCGCTACCATACCCTGGCATCCAGGAAGTCCTTCACCGACGGCTCCGGTCGGAATGACATGGAGGTTTATGGAGGCATGGAAGCATGAGTTCCATACTGTTTTACGCTTTGCGCTTTGCGCTCTCATACACCGCCACTACCTGCGGCAGCACAACCTCTACAGCAAAACGACACTGCGCCGTCTGACGGGCCTGGGCGCCCAGGCGCTGCCGCACGGACGGATGGTGGAGCAGATAGGCCAGGCAATATGCAAACTGTGCAGGAGTACGTGCCAGCATCCCACTCTCACCATCAACAATGATATCGGGCGTGCCACCGGTAGGCATCGCCAGCATAGGCACACCCAGCATAGCCGCCTCTAGCAGCACCCGGCTCAGTGGTTCCCCCCAGGCTGATGGAAACAACAACAGATCACAGCGCGCCATCAGCCGCACAACCTCATCGTGCGACACCCAATCCAGGAAACGGACAGGCACACCCAGCGCAGCCAGGCCGTGTTCCAGGCCAGCCTTGAGCGAGCCACTCCCAGCAATCACCAGCGTATGCCCGGCCAGATCCGGCCTGGATATGCCACTCTGCACCAGGTAACGGATGATCTCTCCCAGCCGATCAGCGCCTTTATTGCGTTCCAGCTTGCCCACAAAGAGCAAGAACGGCCCCGGCAGGTCAGTCTGCGGTGGCGTGGCGGCAATTTGCTCGATCCAGCCCCGATCGACCATATTGGGAATCACATGCAGCCGTTCAGGTGGAACAATAGCCGCCAGCCGACGCGCCACATAGTGACTCACGGCAATTACAGCATCAGCACGTGCCAGAAATGCAGCCCGGCGACGCAGATGAGCCAGCATATAAGGCATAGCAACCAGCGCCAGTATGCCAGGCAGCGGCCCCAATCGCGCTGGCAGATCGGTAGCCAGGCTGGCCCAGGTAGAACGCTCATACGGTACACAATTGCCATGCAACCCGGTGGCGAAATAATCCCAGGGCCAGTGGTCGCGCACCGTGGCAACAACCGGCAGCCCCAGGCGCTGCCCGGCCAGCACGGCTGGTGGTACACTCTGCACATGCTGGGCATGGATCACCAGCGGCGGCACTGCCGCCCGCGCCTGGTCGATCAGCAAAGCGGCCAGAGCGGGCCACAAACGTTCATGGCGGAAATAATTCTGCACAAACGGCAGACGTGGCGCAACATAGCCATGGCGTAGCGTTGGCACACCTGATACATCGCTATGGTGCGTCCCCCGCTGGCCCTGAACTGGCACGACGGCTGTGACAGTATGCCCCTGGTCGAGCAGCGCACGCGCCAGCGTGTACGTACTCCATGCCGCCCCACCGACACTGCCGGGCGGAAAAACATCACTGGGCAGCAAAATATGCATGGCCTTATTCTTGCATCATATAAAACTTACGCAGTTGCAAGGATACCATATTTTTCAGATAGGCGATGGTACGATAGATATGCAAACTTCTGGTATACTTTTGATATATCCACCAGACCTGATACTTTATCACAAACGTGTACACGCAGGCGCAAAGCCAGCAAGAAACGTGTCTTCTTCGTGTCCTTTCGACTGCCCTTTCGACTACGCTCAGGACATAGTTCAGCGCAGGCTGTGCGCCTGTGCAAGCGTTCAAGCTAGCGTCTGGCAAAAGTACTGCTGCCAGGCTATGACAGGAGCAATGTTATGATTCAGAAAATTCGCACAGAGATCGTGCCTTTTCTGCAAAAACTACTGAAGAAATGGCAGTCCGACAATGTGGCAGTTCTGGCTACTTCGATGGCTTATTATGCCCTATTTTCAATTTTTCCATTGTTGTTAATCATTCTCAGTGTGGTGGGCCTGATCATCGGCTCGGAAAACTCGCTGCTGCGTCAATCACTCCGTGTCGTTGGTCAGGAAGAGATGGCTGAACAGGTAACCAATCAGGCCGATGCGGAAGCGCAAATCTTCAACCTGATCAACGACTCACTCTCGCCCGAAGCGGCTGCACAGATCGAAGATGTGTTGAACCGTATGAACCAGAAGAGCGCCAGGGCAGGCATTATCGGCTTTGTCACGCTGCTGTTTGCCGCCAGCCGTGTGTTTGCTGCGCTAGACCAGGCTTTTCAGACGATCTGGGATACGAAAGACTCGAATGCAGAAGCAACCGGAATTCTGCACATGGCACGCACAATGATTCTCAAGAAACTGCTGGCTTTTGGCCTGGTGCTGAGTTGTGCCGCTCTATTGCTCCTATCAATGCTCTCTGGCGTTGTGATCGGTGTCGTGCAATCATTTATACCCGAACTACCCGGCAGCGTCTATCTGTGGCGCGGGGTGCAAATGCTGGTCTCGCTGACACTGCTTACCTTTGCGTTTATGTTGCTCTTCAAGTTCCTCCCCGACACACACGTAACCTGGAAAGATGTACGCCTGGCGGCACTGATTACGGCGATCCTGTTTACGATCTTTATCAATATTAGCAGCTTTTACATCGGGCGCAGCGACTTTGCCACCTATGGCGCAATTGGCAGCGTCATGGCGTTGCTGGTATGGATCTTTCTGAGTACGCAGGTATTGTTTCTGGGCGTGGAGCTTTCACAGATCTATGCCTATACCTATGGCAGTTATCAGTCGGAACCGGAACCGGCGGCTACGGTGCAAATAGGAGCATAGAAAGACCAGTCACCATGGTAGCACCGGCATCGTGCCGGTGTCTGCCTATCTTCACCCTGGCGGGGTGAAGGCATACCCCATGCGGGAGCCTGGCTCCCCTCGCAGGGGTGAGCTTTTTACCACGATGCTTATGACATCGATGATCCCCCCCTACCCCCTCCCTCTCATGATACCACTGGGTAATTCCAGATGAGCGCCCATCTCGCAGACGGCTTGTACCTCCCTCCACGGAAGATGGGTTCTAGCGCGAAGCGTGGCTGTGACGGTGTCACCTATCGGCTCAGGACGCACGCGAACCGGTTTTTGGGCACACGTCGACCTGACATGCGTAGCAGGCCGTTGAACGAGAATTACCCAGTATCTCTCATGGGTAGGTTTTTCCGTAGGGACGCGCTTCTGCGCGTCCGCATGGCGTCCTGATGCGAAACACGTCCCCACGGACAGGCAGAAGCCTGTCCCTACGGATCGCGTTAGAACGCCATCTGCATCAGGATGCCGTAGAGCGGACAGTTCATCGCCCTTAACAGGCATGGGCGGGGCTACGCCCCGCCGATACAATAATGTTTTCGGTTTGTTTTGGCGGCAAAGCCGCCAAAACAAACCGAAAACAATTTTTTGTGGGGGCCGGAGGCCCCCATACGCATCACCTGTAGGGCGGTAGCCCTAAAAACACAAAGACATGCTTTGGGGGTCGGAGGCCCCCAAAGCCCCGCCGGGAGGCGTACCGTGATGCATATGGGGCCGGAGGCCCCCCGCATGCCCCACATGTGGGTAATGTACATGTATAGCCCCAACGGGGAGAGGGGAGCCATATGGCTATTACGGTGTCGGTGTTGCGGTAGGACGCGCCTTAACCACCATCTGTACGACATCACCGGGGAAACAGGGATTGCCAGGCGGTGGATCCTGATCAATCACTGTACCAAAGGGCACATTGCTATCGTCTGTAGCAAAAGCAATCCCCGACAATAACTCGGCATCTTCTAGCGCTATTTCAGCATCAAACTGATCCAGCCCGATCAGATCGGGCACCTGACACGCAATTTCGGTAGGGGTTGGCTCAGTGGTTGCGGTAGGCGGCAATGGCTCAGGCGTGGCGGTAGGCTCAGGCAGACTGGTAGGCGGCAGCGGTACTATCGCCGTCGGCTCAGGCGCGAGCGTGGGATCAAGCGACTGCGACGCAGGTGTGCTGGTAGCCGTCACATTTTGGAAGGGCAGTTCAGACAACCAGGTACGCAAGGTAGCAGGGCCAATCAGCAGCGCCAGCACAGCCAGGAGTGCCACGGGGATAATTGCCCCTACACAGCAACCGATGCGACGCCGTGGCTTCTGTGGTTGTGGTTGGGTCGCCACTGATGGCGGCGGCGGTGGTGTTACGGGGGTCTTCCAGGATGATGACGGCTGAGCGGGCACAACAGGCGGCGTGGACAATGGCGTAGTTGCTGGTACAGCAGCATACGGCCCGGACACTTGGGCCAGATCCTGGCGCAGTTCTGCCACACTCTGATAACGCTGATCAGGTTGCAACTGCAGCAGACGTAGAACAATATCGCTGAGGCGCGGCGAAATAGCACTATTCAGCGTATTCAAGGGCTGAAGCGTATCTTTGACCACCCGTTCAGGTGCGCCGGGCGGAATCTGACCACTCAGCATAGTGTAGAGCGTGGCCCCCAACGCATACAGATCCGAACGTGGATCGGTTCCCCCCTTCTGATACTGTTCAATCGGCGCATAATTATGGCTGACACTCACACGCGTACGTGGATCAATTGTGTCAGGATCATACTGCTTGGCCAGACCAAAGTCAACCAGATAGACCCGGCCATCATCGCTAACGCGGATATTAGCTGGCTTGATATCGCGGTGAATAATCGGCGGAATACGACTATGCAAATACTCCAACGCATCCAGCACCGGGTCGATCATCTCCAGCGCCTGCGCCTGACCCAGCGCACCCCGTTGCTCTAACACCTGACTGAGATCCTGGCCGGGAACATAGTCCATCACGATATAGTAGTTATTTCCTTCGTTGAAATAATCACCCACATCAGTCAGGGCCGAATGCTCTAATCCAGCCAGAATTTCCACCTCGCGGTCGATGCTCCAGAGATACGCACGGTCATCTGGCGCAACATTGCGTAACTCCTTGACAGCAACATCTCGTTTCAGGCGGCGATCGGTAGCTTTATAGACCGTACCAAAGCCACCCTGGCCCAGCCGCCCGGTTATCTCATAGCGATTCTGCAGCACATCACCAATTTGCACGTCCTGCTCCTGCTACAACTCTACTGCCCTGGACATCTTATTATATCTTAGACATGGTTTCAGACAGAATATTCCAGCATGACAGTTGGCGTAGGGGCGACCGGCCGGTCGCCCCTACACGACGCCATGAATGGATTATCCAACTGTAAAATAAACCTGAAACCATGTCTTAGCGAAACGGCGGTGATACAAGCAACCCACCCATACCGATCTTATTCGGACCGCGAAAATCTTGTTCCTCCTGGTCAAAATAGATCACATAGGGTGTATCCGGCCCCAGGTTGCGCGTATAGATCTCCGCGTAGCTGCCCACCTCGCGCACAATATTCAGCGCAAAGTCGTTTGACAAGCCCATATTCTCACCAATGTTGGTTTCACGCGGATTCCCCAGGAAGCGGCGCACACGCGGATCCTGATCAAGTTCAGCCCGATCCTGCCAGTACGTCTGCGGATCTTCGGCGTCGGCGCTATCAGTAGACGCAAGTTGTAGCAGTTCGGCTTCCATCGTCGCATAGACGGCCCAATTTACCACATCGTGCCAGGTGCTATCATTTTCGGCCACAATTGGACCGAGCGGTTCTTTGGAGATCGGCTGATCGATAATGCGATGCTCATCAGGGTTAGCCAGCAGTGCCCGACGCACAGCCAGTTGCGACGTATCACTGGTAACTGCTTCACATTCGCCATTTTCATAGGCCGCAAACACCTCGTCGACCGTATTTCGGGGAACGGGGGCATAGGCCAATTGCATAGCCTGGAACTGATCACGCAGATTCTGCTCGGTGGTGGTTGGCGCACCGGCAGTTCCTCGCAGATAACAGATGCGATAACCGGCCAGATCACTCAACCCGCCCACTGGTTCACCGGTGGTGGTACTGGTCAGATCGCGCCGCACCAGAAAGCGCTGACCATCGTGATATGTTGTGGGACCAAAATCCAGCCGAATAGTTGAGGCTGGATCAGCCCCCTCGATGCCTGTATCGCGCGAGGCGGTCCAGGTTGAGTTGCGGATCAGCACATCGACATCGCCATCGACCACGGCCTGAAAACGCATGCGCGAAGAGAGCGGAAAGAATTCTACCGCATCGGCGTCACCAAAGATCGCCGCAGCAATCACCCGGCAGTAGTCGGCATCAAAGCCCACAAAGTTACCATGATCGATGTTCAAGTCGTCCAGCACGACTTCGCGCTCGGTGTCGGGCACACTAAAGCCCGGCAATCCACCATTGATGCCACAACGCAGCACCCCACGTGCCTGAACTTCTTGCAGGCGGCTACGGGTACTACTGGTAGATGCTGGCTCGTCAGACGTTGCTGTGACGGTGGGCGTTTCTGCACTAACAGGAGGCACTTCAGTCGATGCACTGGCAGCGGTGGGCGGAGCGACTGGCGGTGGCGTAAGGGCATCGGTCGGTTGTTGGGCGGTATTGTTTTGATTGTTCAGGAAATTGCATCCGACAAGCAAAACAGGCAGTAGCAAACAGATTAAGAGATGTTTCATTAGTATATCCTCATGTGAAAATAGCCAACGGACGGTAGGGGCGACCGGTCGGTCGCCCCTACATCCCTATTTTCATGCCAACCGTGTGCGCCCTGGCGCATGGCGAACTGATGTGAAAATAGCTGATGGACGATTGACCGTCGGCATCCGAACGATGGGTAGGGACGAGCGGCCGCCCACTCCTACAAGCCCATTTTCATCCCGACTGTGTGCGCCCTGGCACACAGCCCACGGCGAATTCTCTGGTACAGGTCTCGCTCATTGTAGCACAACCAGGATGATCTAAAAATTGGAAGGGAAAAAGTCCTGATTGCAGGGCACAGGTTCGCCTGTCTTCCTTTTTCTTTTCACAGAGAGGGCATAAAAACAGGCTGCCCTCAGAGGGCAGCCCGGGTAGTGTACGCGTAATCGTACCCCCGATTCTGTTATAATGCCGTCATCTCTCTCTCTGCGCCGCAGAGGCCGCTCCTGGCTTGCCGGGTGTTACCTGGCCTCACCGTTGCGGCGGCGATGCGAACGAGCGGGGTGGTACAAACGCCTACAGGCTCCCACCGATAAGCCCATCCCACGCACCTTGCTCCCCATCAGCCAGCGCAGTCGCCTGGCCGCCGACATCGCTGCCGACGCCGGTAGGCTCTTACCCTACCCTTTCACCCCTTACCAGACAAGCTGGCGGGACTGCTCTCTGTTGCCGTCTTACGTCACACACGGCTTACGCCACTATGTGCCCCCGCTTACGGTTTCGCGGGGTAGCCTTCCATCCAACCAGATTGGCCGGATGGGCGAGGAGTCGGGAAGTTCCTCTAAGGCAGGTCTGCTGCCTCAGCGACGGCGCGTTACGCGCACACCTGTTCCGCCTTTAGTATACCACGCTCACACGCACAGTGCAAAGTATCATTGCGAGAACTGGATCACCACAGAGACACAGAGACACGCAGGATATGCAGCTTTACGCTCAGGACGTAGCCAGAGCAATCACGTCTTCGACGCCCAGGCCATATATCTGTGGTGGGGTCACGCCCAGGAGCATGAGATAGGTAGCTAACTGGCTGCGATGATGCACTTCATGCTCAACCATTGCCAGCAATAACCGCCACGCTTTCACCGGCGGGCCATTCAGGGTTGGGCGCGATTGCTGCAGGTCGTTGTCGGTTAAGGTGCGCAGGGATTCCTGAGCTGTGTTATGCACATCTGCCAGCCGGGCCAGGATGGTTTCAAGCGTTTCATGCACCTGGGCTGTATGGCCAGGATACACCCATTTGCCGGTCACAACCACGCCAACAAACATCTGCTCGCCAGCAGCCAGATGCCGTACAATATCGCCACAGGTAAATTCAGTTGCCTGCGGCGACCAGTCGATCTGATCCGCAGGCACTGTGCGGATATAGTGGATTGTGCGGCGGCGAATAGCATCAAAGTAGGTGATGAATTGTTCTATGCCCTGGATCACGGCAGGTCTCCCTTTAACTGCACAGTGCGTTCAGCACGCGCAACATGTTTTTCGTTTAAACGTCTCGTCTATGTGTAGATTATGTACATTCTATTATACATAAGACATGGTTTCAGGATGACCAACTGTACTGTACACGTCATAGACGAATTGGTCGCTTGAATCACCCCACCCCCTGGCCCCCGCCCTGCACGGGGCGGGGGAAACCGGACGGGGCGTCCTGGCGGCACACGCTGTGCGTGTGCCGCCAGGACGCCCCGTTTCCCCCCTCTCCCTGAGGGAGAGGGGGGCAGGGGGGAGAGGGCGTATCGTCCAACTAAACTGTAACGTAAACATGAACCATGTCTAAGCAAAGGAATGCGTATGCTGCGAAGAAGCATGTATCTTCTGCTCGCCCTGGTGCTCACGCTACTGTGGATTTCACCAGGTTTCGCCGCTGTACCACCAGATTATACTCCGGTCGGGCCAGGTGATGTCTATCTGGCGCTGGGCGACTCACTGGCTACCGGAACGGAAGCGCCTGGCAACAACGATGGGCAGGGTGGGTATCCAGATCATATTCTGGCCCGATTGCAGGCAGATAATGCCCAAATATCTTATGTCAATCTTGGCCGGGCGGGTGAAACCAGTGGATCGATGCTATACGGATATGGCAGCGATGCGCCGCAACTAGAACGGGCGATCCAGCAGATCTATGCTGAACGCGCTGCCGGGCGACGCGTCGGACTGGTGACGCTGGATATTGGGGGGAACGATATGTTTGGCATTCTGCCGCCGTTTATGGGCGGTCGGGGTGCGCCACCGGAACAGACGCTGGAAGAGTTTGCAGCCAATCTGCGCAGTATTTTCGACCAGTTGCAGGCAGCTTTGACCATCGACGGGGTGCGTCAGGGCGATCTGGTGATTATGAATTACTATAACGCCTATCCGGGGCTGAGTAGCGGGCTGGACGCCTGGATCGCCCGCTTTAACGGCGTTATCCACAGCGAAGCGGCCCAGCGGGGCATTCCGGTTGCCGAAGTGGCCCGGGCCTTTGCCGGGCACGAAGCCGAATATCTGTATGTGCAGTATCCTTACAACCTGTTTACCCACGATACCATCACCGCTTTTGATTTTCATCCCCGTCCCGCCGGGCATCAGGCCATTGCGCAGGAGTTTCTGACCTTGACACTTCGGTAAGGGGCGAGACAACGATGTGATCTGCCCGCGCTCAAGACGCAGATTGCGACCATCCTTATCACAGATCGCCGAACAGTCGTGATCCAGGTTCGCTACGCTTTTATCTCTGAACTCGTACCTGCGCAAACGCCAGCGTCGGCGATCCGTCCGCCAATGGCAGAATGTCGCCTGTATCCGTGTGACGCAGACTCACCCGCAGCGTATAGTCGCCCGGCGGCATCTGGGCATCGGCCTCGATCATATACGCCACTCCGCTCAAATACTGCGTATGCCAGTCCGTCGGCGGCACATCGCAGTGGGGCCGCGCCAGCTTGACCGGCATGCCGTCGGCGGCAACAAGCTCTACCAATGGCGCATAGCCTGGCTCTATGTCGGGCTGTTCGCGCCAGTACAGTACCAGCGCCGCCGCCTGCCCCGGTGACAGTACCTGGCGATCCAGATCATAGCCGCGCAGCAGCACATTACGCTGCCAGTGTGCATCCAGCCGATACTGCGGCACAACTTCTATCAGCGAACGCTGCAAGGGAAAATTCGTCACCGGCTGCCGGTCAAACGCTGCCTGGTAGTCTTCCAGCGCATAGATCTGCGCAATATCTGCCGGTGGTTGTCGACTATAAATATCCATTTTTTTTACATTATCCACCAGCACCGAGCCAAGCAGATAATAGTTTGGCGGCACATCGATCTTCAGCGTCGAGGCGGCCACCGACCAGGCCGCAAAATAGTATGCCGGGTCACGCAGGCAGCGCAGCATGCCGTGTGTATACCAGCCGGTGATCAATTCCTTCTCATTGCTCTCAAAATCGCCCTGCAGCTCGTTGCGGCGATACAATTCACCAATCACCTTCCAGCCAGCCTGGCGCGGAAAGCCAAAGAAACTGCCCTGGGGCATGCTATCGCCATAGGCCGCCCGATAGATCGCCGGGCGCGCCTGCGGAAACACCGCCCGATATTCAGGATTCTGGCGCACAAACACCAGGTACATATACGGCAGCGCCAGCAGCAAGATTGTCACGCCGCTTAGCTTTAGCAGACTGCCAGGCCAAGCCAGACGCCGCGCCCGCAGCCAGCCGTATGCCTGCCAGAACGCCAGACTTACCAGCAGCGCTGCGGCAACAGTGATGGTATAAAAGTGCGACTTTGGCGAAGCGATCAGGAACGCCTGCGCCCCAAACGCGCTGCCAAACCAGATCAGCAGCGTCCGTAATGCCGCCGGAGTCGCCGCAGCCAGCACCAACCCGGCCAGTGGCACGCCCAGCCCAACAATTGCCAGATTGACACCCGCCAGCTCCAGCCGCCCCGGCGCCAGCACCAGCAGCACACTGCCCGTGAGCAGCAGCAGCGCCAGCAACCCGGCCAGCGCACGTGGTTGTACATAGCTCCAGAGCCAGACCAGCATGCCGCCGCCCAGCAGCAGCGCCGCCGCCCCAATCTGGTAGGTGGTGTTATAAAATGTTGCCAGCAGATAATAGTCGATCAGATTATTGAAAAAAGCCAGGCCGTCGCTATCCTGGCCCGTGCGCCCGGCAACATATGCCAGGGTGCGTGCAAAGCGCGCATGGAGGGAGAAAGGCACATAGAAGCTGGCCAGCAGGCCCACTCCAACCACAAGCGGCCAGCCCAACCCACGCCACCAGTCGCCCCACTGCCAGCCGCGCCGCCCGCCGCCCGCCAGCACCAGCCAGACCAGCGCCGGGGCCACATAGACGGCATCATAGTGCGCCAGCAAGCCAACTGCCAGCAACACAGCCGCACTGATCAGATAACGCCGGGGCTGCGTCACGCCCGCATAGAAACGCCAGCAGCACCACAACGCCCCCAGCGACATCAGCACCACAACACTCTGATACTGCACCACCCGCGCAAACGCAATCATAAAGCCGTCCAGCGCCAGAATCGCCGCCGCCGTCAGACCAATCGCCACGCCAGTGTGTTCGAACATGCGTCGTGCCAGAACAAAGCAGCCCGGCAGAATCGCCATACTCGCCAGCGCAAAGGGCAATCGCGCCACCCACTCATTCAGGTAACCCGTCAGCACCAGTACCCCCGCGGGTATCAACACCTCCACCGGCCCCTTCTTATGCACCAGCAGAATCTCATCCTGACCATGCAGCATCCCCGCCGCAATCAGCACAGCCCGCCCCTCATCACCCTGGAACTCTGCGCCGCCCAGAAACGTCAGCCGCAGAAACGCCCCGATCAGCAGAATGAGCAGCAAGATGGGCAAGCGGCTGCGCTTCAGCGCGTCCGTGCGCGTCTGTGCGTCCGTGCGCCCTAACAACCACGCCAGCCAGAGAGTCAGCCCATCCAACGACAACAGCAACATCCACCAGTGTAGCGGCCCTGGCAGGGCATGCAGCCCCAGCACCAGCAGCGCCGCCAGCGCCAGTCCGCCACAGATGCCCAGAAAGGCCAGCGTCACCGGGTCTTGCTCCTGGCGAAACAGCAACCACGCCAGCAACACGCCCGGCAGCAACAGCAACCCCAACGCCGCCGTCCCGCGTACCTCCACCGGCAGCGGCAGCAGCAACAGCAGATGCAGTCCTAGAAAAACCAGGGCGAGCAGACCATACATCGTAAACCGTTGGCCTACCAGCAACAGGGATGTAGGGGCGACCGGCCGGTCGCCCCTACCAGCGCCTATGTTCACATCAGGACGGCATAAAACCACCCTCCATCCCGCTATGCTCACATGTACGGTTTTTCTGTAGGGACGCGCAGAAGCGCGTCCGCAGGACGTCCTGATGTGGAAAACGTCCGCACGGACAGGCTTCTGCCTGTCCCTACGGATCGCGTCACAACGCCATCCGTCCAAAAATCTTACACCTGTGAGCCACCCTACCAGCGCCAGCGTCGCCACACCGAGAAGCCACCACCATCCTGGTGCCATGGCTGCCACCAGCGTATAAAGGTTGTGGAAAACCCACACCGCCAGCAGAGCCAGCATCAGGCTCACGCGCAACGAGCGCCGCCACTGCCGACCCTCTGGCCAGATCGCCCGGTCAAGCAACCAGAACACCCCGGCACACACCATCAGCCCCCAGACCAGCGCAAACGTCCGCCCCAACGGTACGCTTACTACTGCCCTCGTCGAAGCCAATGGCAGCACACGCAGCTGATCTAGCGGTACCCCCAGCAAACGCCCATCTCGATCCGCCGAGCGATAGGACGACATCACCAGATCCAGCGGCGTTGCTGCCATCCCATCGGGCAGCAACACGCGATAAACCCGCCAGCCTGACTGAACCGGCATCCTCGCCAGCACCTTGCCCTCGGACACCAGGTATAACTGCTGGTCGAGTGCCTGTGCCGCAGCATCACCGTGAATGCGCAGATCGAGCGCCAGCGGCCCGCCAGTGATATCGTGCAGCAACACCCGCGACCCGGAGGTTGTCCAGCGAAAGCTGGTAGTGGCATCGTATTCGGGCGCAAACAGATTAGCCGTAAAACGCGTATCGCCCGGCGTACCAATATCGATATCGATCACACGCGGCGGGGGGG
>RRYU01016854.1_pt1 | contig 14878 bp, 15 predicted proteins | sample 2162651 | NCBI WGS metagenome assembly RRYU01 (sample SAMN10267283, study PRJNA491782) | microbial mat metagenome | isolation source: biomat in the production well | place: Japan: Minami-Kanto gas field, natural gas well KTG3 | collected 2017-06 | reverse complement strand
CCCGAGAAGCAACTGCGTGAACGTGAATGGCAGATCTGGATTCTGGGATTTATTGTTCATGATTACACGAAGGTGTATGGTGTCAAGATCGATGCAGGACGTCTTTCTGCAATACGTGACATCGTTGCCCATCTGGGGGATCGCCTGCGCTTCGATGCGTTTCTGGCTGACTGGAAACGCTACCTTGATGATATCGTGTTTCTTGCCCAGAATACGCAAACGGTTGTTGGCGCAAATCTAAACTGGAGTATGTATCCCGATCTGCAATTACGCGAACGTCGCCTGTTTATCCTGCGCGATCTTGCAGCATTTGCTGATGTGCTGGTTCATATTACGCGCCCAGCCGATGTAGCAGAACGTGATAGTCGTGGACGCAATACCGCCCAGAACCTGCGCACGAAACTGGGGGTGTTGTTTGGCATAGAAAGCATCCCACGTCTGGCATACCATCAACTCACGGATGTGCGTGGCCTGTTATCGAATGTGATCAATAACGCCATTATGCGTGTGCTGGAACAGCAAGAGTATCATCCCTACCTCTTTTTCCCTGATGGAGTCGTGTATATCGTCGCACATGGACAGCAAGCGACGCTTGAGACCGAAAAACTCATTGATGCCCTCTGGTCTGACGTTGGCGCCACACTTGCAGGAATGGATGAATCCCTCGCGCAGCCTGGCGATCAGTCCGAGAGTGAGGACGTAGAAACACTGGAAGGCGGCCTACGGATTAACCGAACCAAAGATTATATGAAAGTCCCACCAGTGCTGTACGAGTTGCTTTCACCGGGGATGTTGCTGCTGGCAGGACGGCAGGCGGCGCTGCGCATCCGCACACCACTGGCGGCTGAACGGCTGGGAGCGGAAATTAGTGATCAGCGCCAGATAGATAGTGCCAGATTATCGGCAAAAGAAAAGAAGGAACTATTTGCAGATCTTGGACATGTGTTCATGCAAGAACATGGGTTTCCAACAGACGTACGAGTAGATCAACTGGCTGAATTCCTGGGATTTATCTGGCGGCGTATGCTGCGCCAATGGTTTCCTAAATCCGACTGGGCCACTCGTCTGCTGCTCGATATCCTTGGCCTGGCGGATGAGATACGCCTCGAACGAGCAGAGGCAGCGCGAAGCGGAACGCCAACTGGCTGGTTTTATGTGGCTGCCCGGTATCTCCAGCGCCATTCTCTTCGTCCAGATCAACTTGAACACCAGATGGAAACAATTAGCCAGCAGGTGCTGCATTTCCTGGATACCCATGGACACCATCCGTCGAGCGATAATCGCTTTCAAACGGCATTCTATGACTATGTAGGTAGCGTGCTGATGGTTGATGGGCAGATGCTTATGCCACCATCCAGGGTGATGGATCGTTTTGCCCAGGAGCTTCAACAGTATACCGAACGCAAAGCGACCAACAAAGTGCAGTGTTCGCTCTGTTCTTCACCCTATGAGGCACGCCAACAAGACAAGAGCGAAGTAATCTTTAAGCCACAACAGTATAGCAACAAAACGCGTCTGGATACCTCCACCGTTGTGCGAGGCATTTGTCCTATCTGCGCACTTGAGATGATGTTGCGTCAGGTGCAACAGGGCATGCGAGCCGGATCGTCTCAGGATGAGAAACCAGTGACGTTGTTCCTCTATCCTACTTATTTCTTTACGGCAGAAACGGCGCAGGTGATCCACGATTTTATCAACCTGCTGCGCGATCTCAGCCTGCCTGATCTGATATTCAGCCACCTGGGACGAACGGGGTTTACCCTGGATGCGCTGATTGCATACGACGCGTTTGTCGCCCTGGAACCAGACGAGCCGCCCAGAACGCAATGGACACTGCGAAAGCCAGCCTTCTCGGAACGTGATCCTGCTTCATTATTCTTCTTCACGCTGCGGCCAGCAATGAGTAAGCCAACAGATACAGATGCCTGGATTATACCGGCGTTTTACACATTGGCACTTCCTTTACTGCTTGATGTGAAGGTTGTTACCACGACCTCGTTTATGCCAATTTATGGGAATGGTGCAGAGTTTCGTAGTACGGCTGTTCTTGACGCACCCCATGCTTTCACAAAGTATCTGTTCGATGACGATCATGTGCGCTTAGATCAGATTGAAGACACGCTATGGCGATTGCTCCGTCTCTATGAATTGCATTTGGATGTCTTTAGTGAGCCAAAAGATCTGCACTGGGGTATGCTCAATGCCGTAGCCAAAGATGTTGCTACGGATCCATACTCTATTTTCAGTTATTACGACCGCAAGCAACGAAAGCCAAAGGAGGAAAAAAATCAAAAGAATGGCAAGCACAAGGCAAAGGCCAGGACGCAACCTCAAACGGACAGCAATGGTGGTATTCCGCCGTTCGTTGTAAATCGCTATATGTCCATCTATAGCGTTTTTGAACCGGGCAGAGATACCCGGCCAGGAGGAAAAACCAGTATGGGCTTTATCGGAAAATTGGTAGATGACTATGCCCAGTTTTATCGCGCAGATTATAAGCACCTCGACTCAGCGTATACCATCCTTAGACCCCTAGGAACAGCTATTGATGTCACTAAGAATAGTAGTCCAGATACGGAGGATGACGATCTGATTTTAATGATAGCAGGCGCTATTGAGGATGAAATGGATCGAATTAAGAACGATAGTGCAACTACATCAGGGTATGATCCGCTCAATCGCAGATCGACCGAGGGGGTATTGAAATCGAGGCAGGCCATTTATCATTTCGCCCACCAGTTTATTACCTCTTGTTTCAAAGACTATTGCAAAAGCAATCGTGGCATCTTGCGTGAACGCGCCAACCGCATTCGTTCGGCAGCCCATTTCTACTATCTCGCTAACTATGCCCGTTCTGAACGTCAGCCAGAGTCAAAATCCAGCCAGTCCAGTATTGCAACCTCAGGGAGTAAAAACATATGAGCATCCTCGCAAACCTTGCCAGCGATATGACGGTCTTTCACACACTGATTCCGCCAAAACCAGCGGGCAAGTATGTTCATTTTGTACTGTTACGCGAAACTGAATCATTTCCCCTCTTTCAAACCGACGGCAGCCTGAATGTCATCCGGGTACGTGGTGGCCTGGCTGAAGCGAACAAAGATCCGATGACACGTTTGATTCTTTTCAAGCGCAAACAATCTTCGCCAGAACGCCTGACCGGGCGTGAGCTATTACGCTCAGTTAGTATTATTACGGATACGAAAGATGTCAAAGAGCGCTATTGTGAATACAACAGTGCAGATTTCTGCAAGCGTTGCCCTGATTGTATTCTGTACGGGTATGCTATTGGGAGCGAGGGAGCTGAGAAATCCAAAGTCTATGTCGACACCGCCTATTCCATCACGCCGTATGAAACCTCACATAAAGCATTCTCGTTCAACGCCCTGTTTGAGCATGGCACTATGACTGAACAGGGTACCGGCAAGACACGCAGTAGCTTTGGCGAGCAGGACTATGTTATTCCGCAGGTTTTCTTTCCAAGTATTGTCACCCTGCGTGACCCAACCTATGAAGCGTTCTTGTACATCATGGGTAATCTCTTGCGAACCGAACGCTATGGTGCTCAGGAAACCCGTACCGGGCGTGTCTACAATCACGTGATCGGTGTAGTCTTTAGCAATGGTGAGATTTTCAGTAATTTGCGCTTTACCCAGGGAATGTATGATCTTCTGCAATCTAATGGTCAGGCCGATGATTTGCTTGAACGTGAAGCAGCCCTTGTTGCTGCCCGCCAGACCTACCAGGATTTGATTGTCCAGGAACCTGTCATCCACGATACCGCCTTCATTGGTTCTGAAGCAGCTACCCTTTGTCGGGAGTTAACTGCGCTGTATAGCAATCAACAACAGTCCCATGATCTGCTCTGGAAACTTGATGAGACGACGCGTATGTATGCGAAGAAAGCTCGTGAAACAAAGTAGGAACCAGCAATGCAGATAGTACGCTGTACATTAACCCTTCACGAGAGCTTGTATTACGCAACACGTGAAATGGGCACGTTGTACGAAACAGGACAGTATGTGCATAACTATGCGCTGACCTATGCGCTGTTTAATGATACACGCATTCAGGTACCCTATTTCTGCAACAGCTACCGTCCAACATACGCGAATGATATGCTCCAGGTGAGCCAGGCAGGTGTGTACGTAACCCCTGCTCTACCGCTGAAGATAGAATATCTTCTGGTGACGTGGAAGATGGGACAGGTAACATATTATCGGAAATCTGAGCAGTTTGGTGGACGCAACTATCCTGCAAATATTGGCCGCGCCAAAGAACTGGCTCCCGAATCAACGTTTACCTGCTATGTGCTGAGTACGCAACCGATCCAGGTGCCACGCTGGATACGCCTGGGCAAATGGCATAGCAAAACGCTGGTGGAAACCGAGCAGGTCGACGTCGTGGAGCGCGATGGGCCTTTTACTGCCGTCTGTGCGCTTAACCCGCTCGATGTACCTGATGGCATGCTGCGTGCCTTTGATATCATCTCAATGCCTCCCTCCAGCCTGGTTGCTAATGCCCGTCTGGAGGGGCGCTACTACGAAATTGATGGCCGCGGGCGCGGCATACCTGTCGGGCTGCGCTACACCCTGCCCATCGCCGATCAGTCGGTCAGACGCAAACGAGGGTAACAGTAATGGGGTGACCATGTCACCCAGGCAAAAATAGAACGATGCTGAACAACATATCAGCAGAAAGGCCAGAAATCATGCATCCCGATCTCTATGCCCTGGTTTTACGCCTTGGCCCGGCTGACAACACCGCACCGCCGCGGCCCCAGGGGCATGGTGCCCATGCCCTGTTCCTTGATCTGCTACGTCAGGTCGATGCGAACCTGGCCCGGCAGTTGCACGCCGACGCGCCCAGCAAGCCCTTTACGGTGGCAATCGTGCCCGGTGTGCGTTCACGATCGCACCGACCGCACCAGCATGGTGCGCACGATGTGATTGAACTGCGCGTTACTCTGATGCATAGCGATCTGTTTGCGCCATTTACCCATGCTCTGCTACAGCAAACTACTCTACCATCGCTGCGCCTGGGCAACGCCAACCTGATCCTGCTCGATGTGCTGGGCACACCTGGCAGCCATGCCTGGGCTGGCTATTCGTCATGTGCGGAGGTCTGGGCAACAACAACGCCCGTGGCACAGATTGAACTTGAATTTGCAACTGCCACGGCGATTAGCCAGGGCACCCGTGATGGCAAACGTCCGCGTTTAGAGATCTTGCCCGGGCCAGAGGCTGTGTTCAAGAGCATTGCCCGTCGCTGGAACGATCTGGCCCCCGCCGAGATGGAGCTAAATCTGGATCTGGTCGAAGCCGCCGCCCGTGATAGCCTGATTACCCGATACAATCTGTCATCGACCCAGATCAGCCTGGGCAAAGGCCCCCAGAAGGGCTTTGTGGGCCGCTGTACCTATGAACTTCCCGACAATCGTGAATATGCACACGTGCTGACCATGCTGGCCAATGCTGTGTTCTACCTGGGGGTGGGGTCGAAAACGGCGCGAGGCATGGGGCTATGCCGCCGGCTGGATTCTGTGAAAGAAGAGGCACTATGACTACCCAACCCGACTACATCCCGCTCTCGATGATCAATGCCCTGGCCTATTGCCCCCGGCGATTCTACTATGAATATGTTCAGCACGAGATGCTGCTCAACGAGCATGTGGTCGAAGGCACATTGCGTCATCAAGGCATTGACCTGGGCGGAACTGCCTGGGTGGGCAATGCCGTACAGCAGCGGCGCATCTACGTCTGGAGTGAGCGGTTGCACCTGGCTGGCTTCTGTGATCTGGTCGAGGAACGCGACGACCAGATCTATCCGGTTGAGTATAAGAAAGGCAAGCCCGGAAAATGGCGATCCGATCATGCCCAACTCTGTGCCCAGGCCCTCTGCCTGGAAGAGCGTCTGGGTATCACCATTGACCAGGGGGCGATCTTCTACTTTGCTGCCCGCCGCCGCGAGGTGGTTATCTTTACACCGGAGCTGCGTACTGAAGTAGAACGTCTGACAGCAGAGGCCCATCGTCTGGCAGCCAGTGATATCCTTCCGTTACCGATTGATCAGAAAGCTAAATGCCGGGATTGTTCGCTCCAGCCTTTGTGTTTGCCCGACGAAGTGCGCACGCTTGCAGCCAACCCGCAGCTGGGCAATTGGGCTGATCTAATGTGAAAATAGGAGGGGCGAAACATCTTATGAGCGCGAAAAAGCCCTGGGATGGTCGAGACGCCCAACCATCCGTCCGTTCGGCGAAACATGCATCTGAATCACGCCATCCCTCGAGCCTCACAGGGGTAGGTTTTTCGATGGATGGCGTTCCAACGCCATCCGTAGGGACAGCTTCTGCCTCTGTCCGTGGGGACGTGTTCCGCATCAAGATGCTCTGCGGACGCGCTTCTGCGCGTCCCTACGGAAAAAACTCCGTGTGCCAGGCGACCCACACCCAGGCTGTAAATGCTGCGGACGCGCTTCTGCGCGTCCCTACGGAAAAAACCTACCCGTGAGAGATCCCTCGCCCCTGCACGGAAAGGAAACAACCGCATGAACAAACACGTGTCCGAAAGCAATAAAGATCCGGAGATCTGCATGACAACACTCTATCTGACCGAACAATACAGCATAGTCAAGGTCGAGGGCGAGGCCCTGCGCGTCCAGTTCCCCAAAGACCAGACTGCGCAGCAACCAGGGCGGGTGGTGCGCATTCCGCTCACTAAAATCGATCAGGTCATGGTACTGGGCGACATCACCCTGACCACCCCGGCCCTGCACACCCTGCTCGAACGGCGCATTGCCATTCATTATCTTTCGGCACGCGGACGCTCCTACGGCGCTCTGACGGCTGATCCCGGCAAAAACGCCGCAGTACGACTGGCACAGTACGCACTTGTCCAGGACACTGTCCGTCGCTTTGCCGTTGCTCGTCAGTGTGTGGCTGGCAAACTGCTGAATATGCGCACCACCCTGGTACGGTATGCCCGTTCACGCGAGAACGCCGACCCTCTGCGTGCGGCAGCCCACCAGATCCGCACCTGTCTGCGCGAAATCACAAATCTACCTATTCCGACCGATGTTGACCCGACGGATCGTATGCACGGCTTCGGGCCACTTCTCGGTCTGGAAGGCAGTGGCACTGCGGCCTATTATCGCGTCTTTGGCATCCTGTTCAAAGAGAACTGGACATTTCCCGGACGAGTCAAACGCCCTCCGACCGATCCGGTGAATGCCTTGCTCTCATTTGGCTACACCGTCCTCACCAACCAGATCGTTTCGCTCATTCACGCGGTTGGCCTGGATGCGGGACTCGGCGTGTTGCACCAACCGGGGTTTGGCAAACCCGCCCTGGCTCTCGATCTGGTCGAAGAATTTCGCCCGATCATTGTAGACTCCGTCGTTATCACAATGCTCAACACCGGACAGATCACGCCCGAGGACTTCAGTGCAGAACTGGGTGCCTACCGGCTAGACGATGAGCCACGCAAGGCTTTTTTGACGAAACTAGAAGAACGTCTGTCGGAGCAGATCCATCATCCGCTGTTTGGATATCGCACCAGCTACCGACGCTGCATGGAACTGCAGATCCGGCTGGTGGCCAAATATGCACAGGGCGAGATCGACCGCTACATTCCATTTACTGTCCGTTGACGGAATGGAGGAGGCAACATAGCCGTCTGTTACATCCTCACCACCGTCACCTGGTCAGGACAAGAACGAGAAAGAACCATGCCAATGAACATGCATGACACCACCATGCTCTACGTCATCGCCTACGATATTCCAGACGACAAAAGACGCACAAAAGTCCATCGCGTTCTCTGTGGCTACGGCATATGGACACAATACTCCTTATTTGAGTGCTGGCTAACCCGGCGACAGTTCATCGAACTCCAGGCGGATCTGGCCCGGTATCTTCGTGCCGAACGCGACAGCGTCCGATTTTATCCCCTGTGTGGCACATGTCAGGAAAAAGTCATCACCGTTGGCAGTGATCGGCCCAATGATCCCGTTGCGGTGATTATTTAAAGAAAGCCCCATGCTCCGCCAGGAATCGAGCGGCGCAGCATGGGGGTAAATCCCGGGAGTCGCTCGATTCTATCCATACGGCTGCACGATGCGACAAAATCTATGGTATAGTAGAGCCAGGAGGAGCATATGGGCCAGCATACTCGTTCCAGCAGAGCGGGTCTCGAAAGAGGTACGATTGAGGTGATACTGGTGCGCTCCAGACACGCAGGGTTCCAGACGCCAAAAATCCGCCCGGCGGATTGAAACCGCGCATACCTGCAAACACTTATCTAGATCGCAATTCGTTCCAGACGCCAAAAATCCGCCCGGCGGATTGAAACGTCAACTCGGTGACGGTGCCGTCTTCCTCGACCGGTTCCAGACGCCAAAAATCCGCCCGGCGGATTGAAACTGCATCTGAGATTGCCATAGAGATTAGTCCTGTAGGGTTCCAGACGCCAAAAATCCGCCCGGCGGATTGAAACCCCACATCACGCAGTCCCTTAACTCAAAGCCCGCTGTTCCAGACGCCAAAAATCCGCCCGGCGGATTGAAACCGCCATTCTCGCGCATATTGTATGATGTCTTGCTGTTCCAGACGCCAAAAATCCGCCCGGCGGATTGAAACTCGGCGGGCCGGGTGACACTGGCGTTGATCACCGCACGTTCCAGACGCCAAAAATCCGCCCGGCGGATTGAAACATAGTTCATTTGTGCATCGCGGAACATATCATATGCGTTCCAGACGCCAAAAATCCGCCCGGCGGATTGAAACTCCATTTGACATGGCTGTGTCATACGATGGCGGAGTTCCAGACGCCAAAAATCCGCCCGGCGGATTGAAACCTGCGGTACGCGGTTGTATTGACGACGAACGTCATAAGTTCCAGACGCCAAAAATCCGCCCGGCGGATTGAAACGAGTAGCCTTTATCCCGGCGCGGCGACCGGATCGGAGAGTTCCAGACGCCAAAAATCCGCCCGGCGGATTGAAACTCATAGAGTGCTGCAATCCAGGGCAGCAACTGGCTGGTTCCAGACGCCAAAAATCCGCCCGGCGGATTGAAACATCTGGTTCATCCCTCCACCTCCCTTTTACATGTTCCGTTCCAGACGCCAAAAATCCGCCCGGCGGATTGAAACGTGGGTACATTCTCCCGATAAAAGTTCGTGGATCGGGTTCCAGACGCCAAAAATCCGCCCGGCGGATTGAAACAGGACTGGCCTGCGGTGCAACACGCCGCACTCGCGTTCCAGACGCCAAAAATCCGCCCGGCGGATTGAAACGCTAATTTCGGAAGCATTAACCGAAGATTATCAAGTTCCAGACGCCAAAAATCCGCCCGGCGGATTGAAACTTGTGCAAGAGTACGACGCCGAGGACGGGTATTATGGTTCCAGACGCCAAAAATCCGCCCGGCGGATTGAAACCCAGTCTACCGCCACGAGGCGGGGATATATGGCCGGAGTTCCAGACGCCAAAAATCCGCCCGGCGGATTGAAACAACGGTTTTTCTTCATCCATGTCAATCCTTGTCTACGTTCCAGACGCCAAAAATCCGCCCGGCGGATTGAAACGCGATTGTACCGGATGAGTGGACAGACGAACGCGCGTTCCAGACGCCAAAAATCCGCCCGGCGGATTGAAACGAGTCTGTCAATGTACATCTCCATCAAGATTTGAGCGGGTTCCAGACGCCAAAAATCCGCCCGGCGGATTGAAACAAAAATCTCATCGACGTCATCAGCCGACAGGCCAGGTTCCAGACGCCAAAAATCCGCCCGGCGGATTGAAACTGAGTTCCGTATGACTCGTCCGTCCTGGTTCGATGCGTTCCAGACGCCAAAAATCCGCCCGGCGGATTGAAACCCTGATCTTGCGCAAGGTCGGTCGGGCACTGAAAGAGTTCCAGACGCCAAAAATCCGCCCGGCGGATTGAAACACCCCGCTCGGTCTGGATCGCCCCCGCGATCAGGCGGTTCCAGACGCCAAAAATCCGCCCGGCGGATTGAAACAGTTTAATCACGATAATCCTTTCTACAATCCAAACAGGTTCCAGACGCCAAAAATCCGCCCGGCGGATTGAAACATCTCGGATCATCAGCAGCGCCTCGCCGACTTCATAGTTCCAGACGCCAAAAATCCGCCCGGCGGATTGAAACCTCAAATATCCCCACATCCGGATCGTTGTGGTGTTTCGTTCCAGACGCCAAAAATCCGCCCGGCGGATTGAAACCCTCTTCATCTGTTGTCATCTCAACGCCATCAAGTACAAGTTCCAGACGCCAAAAATCCGCCCGGCGGATTGAAACAACGTAAAGCCTGCAACCGTCACCTGATCCTGGGAACGTTCCAGACGCCAAAAATCCGCCCGGCGGATTGAAACAGGCGCTGCTCTGCCATCGTGAGACTTGCTGTCACTGTTCCAGACGCCAAAAATCCGCCCGGCGGATTGAAACACAAGAAGGCATATCCATCTAATCGTACAAATAGGTTCCAGACGCCAAAAATCCGCCCGGCGGATTGAAACTTCTCGATTAATCGCTTCTCGTGTAGTTCCTTCACCGTTCCAGACGCCAAAAATCCGCCCGGCGGATTGAAACATCACAAGATGTCAACACTCCCGCCCCACTGGACACGTTCCAGACGCCAAAAATCCGCCCGGCGGATTGAAACTCTCTATCAGCCGACGAAGATTGTCATGGGCCTGAGTTCCAGACGCCAAAAATCCGCCCGGCGGATTGAAACTTCGGCATAGAACTCTGCAAACACAAGAAACATGGGTTCCAGACGCCAAAAATCCGCCCGGCGGATTGAAACATTCTCCTGTAGTAGGTCGGAATAAAAACTCACGCGGGGTTCCAGACGCCAAAAATCCGCCCGGCGGATTGAAACATCCTTCTTCCCTCTCTGAATACAACTCACACATTTCCAGTTCCAGACGCCAAAAATCCGCCCGGCGGATTGAAACATCTCCGATCCGGCAGCCGCGCCGGGATAAAAGCTAGTTCCAGACGCCAAAAATCCGCCCGGCGGATTGAAACTTGCTTTTAGGCCAGATAAGGTTATCGTGGTATTGAGTTCCAGACGCCAAAAATCCGCCCGGCGGATTGAAACATAAAAAACTACTCCCCGTCCAGCGCCGCCTCAGCAGGTTCCAGACGCCAAAAATCCGCCCGGCGGATTGAAACGCTAATGCTTCCTTCTTCGTCGCATACGTCCCCACGTTCCAGACGCCAAAAATCCGCCCGGCGGATTGAAACACAACCTGTACGGCTCAATCCTGGCGGTACGCGGCGACGTTCCAGACGCCAAAAATCCGCCCGGCGGATTGAAACGTGTCATAACTTTCTGCAGGCCACGTAAGTTTTACAGTTCCAGACGCCAAAAATCCGCCCGGCGGATTGAAACACTGGCCTTCTTTGCGCAAGAAAGCCGCTACGGGACGGTTCCAGACGCCAAAAATCCGCCCGGCGGATTGAAACACAGTTCGGGAGATTGGGGAGATACCTCGAACCGAGTTCCAGACGCCAAAAATCCGCCCGGCGGATTGAAACAAGATCGGGACGGCAGTCGGCGGGGCGCAGATTGCTGTTCCAGACGCCAAAAATCCGCCCGGCGGATTGAAACACCTATCAGGCGCTGGCCGGGACGTTCTACACCGAGGTTCCAGACGCCAAAAATCCGCCCGGCGGATTGAAACATATCATTGCCCTGATAGCCAGCAATGAAATAGTGTTCCAGACGCCAAAAATCCGCCCGGCGGATTGAAACCTGCACCATGCACAGGCCGAGCCAGCCGCGATCACGCGTTCCAGACGCCAAAAATCCGCCCGGCGGATTGAAACGTCTTAGCGACAACCCCGCTTGTCACGAACCTGGACGGTTCCAGACGCCAAAAATCCGCCCGGCGGATTGAAACTAACATGTAGGGGTATGATGAAAAGAAAAAACTTACGGTTCCAGACGCCAAAAATCCGCCCGGCGGATTGAAACATCTGGATCACCCATGCACGATACACAGAGAGCAAGTTCCAGACGCCAAAAATCCGCCCGGCGGATTGAAACATGCGCTTGTCCATACTCACTCCTGTTCACAGTTTGGTTCCAGACGCCAAAAATCCGCCCGGCGGATTGAAACCCGTTGCGTGTGACGATGCGTTCGGCGGGCGTATCGTTCCAGACGCCAAAAATCCGCCCGGCGGATTGAAACCCTCCGTCACACGCGCTTCAAGAGCCATCCGTCGCGTTCCAGACGCCAAAAATCCGCCCGGCGGATTGAAACTTAGGCGCAATGTCTCGCTGTAGTCCTGTCCAGCGGTTCCAGACGCCAAAAATCCGCCCGGCGGATTGAAACAAATCACGGATCACAAGTGGCCTATCAGCGATAATCGTCGTTCCAGACGCCAAAAATCCGCCCGGCGGATTGAAACAGATGACCTTTATAGAGTTATGCGCGGTCTGGAAATGTTCCAGACGCCAAAAATCCGCCCGGCGGATTGAAACATCGAGGTGGCAGTCAGGGAGAAGGCAAAGCGGGAGTTCCAGACGCCAAAAATCCGCCCGGCGGATTGAAACTTCATAGCGCCTCGACTTCAGCGAGAAAGCGCAGATACCGTTCCAGACGCCAAAAATCCGCCCGGCGGATTGAAACAAAGAGGTTTTTCGACATGATACGCTCACACCTGTCGTTCCAGACGCCAAAAATCCGCCCGGCGGATTGAAACTTGCCGTAGATCTCGACCGCATTTGCGGTGTTAAAAGTTCCAGACGCCAAAAATCCGCCCGGCGGATTGAAACTGGCAAAAAAGGCATATGAGACGGTACGGACAGCGATGGTTCCAGACGCCAAAAATCCGCCCGGCGGATTGAAACTCTTCGTAGCCTGCACTATCGCGCTTGCTATCCAGGTTCCAGACGCCAAAAATCCGCCCGGCGGATTGAAACCTGTAACCAGCGTTCACAGGGAGCATCTGCGCCATGCCGTTCCAGACGCCAAAAATCCGCCCGGCGGATTGAAACGGCTACAGGTGCCACACTGCCAGGGTAGAGAGAGGTTCCAGACGCCAAAAATCCGCCCGGCGGATTGAAACTAAACAAGTTCTTTAGATCAAAATAAAATAGTACACAGTTCCAGACGCCAAAAATCCGCCCGGCGGATTGAAACACTTCGTTATGGAACTGGTGAATCATCTCGTGCAGGTTCCAGACGCCAAAAATCCGCCCGGCGGATTGAAACTGCGCTTTCTTTGGGGCATGTTCGTCCCTTTCTACCAGGTTCCAGACGCCAAAAATCCGCCCGGCGGATTGAAACCCAGGATGAGGTAAAAGCGGGGATGGAGGATGTCAAAAGTTCCAGACGCCAAAAATCCGCCCGGCGGATTGAAACAGCGGGCTGATCATCCCGTATTCAGCCGACAGGATGCGTTCCAGACGCCAAAAATCCGCCCGGCGGATTGAAACGTCCTGGGGATTTCCCCAGGTCTGATGCCTCCTTTCGTTCCAGACGCCAAAAATCCGCCCGGCGGATTGAAACTATCAGCGGTTTTTTCGCACGTTTCTGCATTGGGAGTTCCAGACGCCAAAAATCCGCCCGGCGGATTGAAACCACCCGTCAGCGAATTGATAGGCGTGTAAAAATACCCGTTCCAGACGCCAAAAATCCGCCCGGCGGATTGAAACCAACCGGCGGGTATGCGATTGCGCAGGGCTTTGTCGCGACGTTCCAGACGCCAAAAATCCGCCCGGCGGATTGAAACACTGATGGTATGATCGTGAACGCGGGCTTTTACGCGTTCCAGACGCCAAAAATCCGCCCGGCGGATTGAAACTTGTTGATCACCAACCACAAACCCAGGGCCAATGCGTTCCAGACGCCAAAAATCCGCCCGGCGGATTGAAACTTGTTGATCACCAACCACAAACCCAGGGCCAATGCGTTCCAGACGCCAAAAATCCGCCCGGCGGATTGAAACCCGTGATCTGTTGTGTTGCTAACGCTGTCGCCATAGGTTCCAGACGCCAAAAATCCGCCCGGGAGGGCCGCGCTAGACATAAGACGTCGATGGGCGGGGAGTCACGAGACATAATCGGACGATCTGTATTATTTCCCGACTTCGTGAGTCGACGTACCGACATCGTGAACCGCTCAGACGTTCGCATCTTGTGTGGGTCGCGTGGGTGCATGTGGAGCGGGAGTCGCGCCGAGCGATCCCGCTGTGTCCCCATCACCCCCCATAGATCGGCGTCTGGGGGCGATCGTTGCCCCGATGGGGCACCCAGGACGCGCTGCAGGCATACGCCCCCAGACCAGTCAGCCGCTTGGCTGTGCCGACCAGTCTGGGGAGGGATCATGGCAGGCTCGCCCCCGGCGGAGGCGGCAGCGTGCCATCTGTTAGAACGGAATGTCCTCCCGATCATCCACGACGCGGGGCAGGATCGGCTGCCCCGCCGTCGCTGGGGATCTGGCGGTCGTGCGCTGTTCAGCGGCCCGCACCTGCGCGACCGCCGTTTTCAGCGTCGTCATCCAGCCCGCTGTCGCCCGTGTCTCCGACCCATGCCTGCGGGCTCCGCGCTGCCGACGCTGCTCCGCGACCGCCTCCTGGCGGATCTGGTCGACCCAGGCAGCGAAGGGCACTGGCCCGCTGACCCGCAGCCCTTTCAGCGCCACCCGTTTGACCTCCCGTCCCTGGTGTTCGATGATCAGATCGTGCGCTGTGGCATCGACCTGGACGCCCACGCGCTGCCCGTGATAGGCGGTACCGACATAATAATACTGCTTGTCGACCGCAATCCGGCCATCTTTCCCGGCCGTCCGCGTGAACCGCAGGCCATCGATGGGCAGCAGCCAGCTATCTGGATCCACCTGTTC
>RRYU01022124.1_pt2 | contig 14888 bp, 20 predicted proteins | sample 2162651 | NCBI WGS metagenome assembly RRYU01 (sample SAMN10267283, study PRJNA491782) | microbial mat metagenome | isolation source: biomat in the production well | place: Japan: Minami-Kanto gas field, natural gas well KTG3 | collected 2017-06 | reverse complement strand
GTCTGTCTTGTAGACGCCAAGCTCAACGGCGAGGCATGGGTAGAGTTGATCAAGAAAGCTACATGCCATGCAGGTTCGAATCCTGCCTCAGCTTCAAATTTTTAGAAGCAAACTTTAGGGTGAGGTATGAAAATACTTGTCGCATGTGAATATTCAGGAATTGTCCGCGACGCCTTTATAGCAGACGCTATGAGCTGTGATTTACTGCCGACCGAATCGCCGGGCCCGCATTACCAAGGCGATGTACTCGACATAATAAACGACGGATGGGATATGCTAATTGCCTTTCCGCCTTGCACGCATCTGGCTGTATCGGGCGCGAGGTGGTTCGAGGAAAAAAGAAAGGATGGGGGACAACAAAAAGCGATTGACTTTTTTCTTCGGACGTGCAACGCAAACGTTCCAAAGATAGCCGTAGAGAATCCGATAAGTATAATGAGTACGTACTACCGAAAACCCGATCAGATTAGATGTTTGGGCACGGTGAAACCAAAGCAACATGTCTGTGGCTAAAAAACCTGCCAAGGCTTCAGTCGACGAACATTGTCGAAGGAAGAGAACAGAGGATATGGAGAATGCCGCCAAGCAAGGATAGAGCAAAAGAAAGATCGAAAACGTTTAGCGGAATAGCGCAAGCAATGGCAACCCCATGGGGGTGAAACATGAAAGAGATAATTGAACACGGAAAAACGTTGCACGAGGCGAAACGCCGCATCGCCGAACTGGAAGCCGAAAACGCCGCACTGCGGGAGAAAGCGAGGTGCTCGTGGACCGAGATGGACCCTGAAAACTTCCCCGGCTCGTACGAGACGCAATGTGGGCATGCGTGGGTCTTCATCGACGGCGACGCTGCGTTCAACGGGGCTAAGTTTTGCCCGTATTGTAGTGGGGAGATAGAGGTTGCGCCCACGCCCAACACTTAACTATTGGAAACGTATATGAAAGAGGATAAAATAACAGGGGGTTCATATCCTGAGCGAGCAATGTCACAGCTTGAACTTTGGGTAAAAGGCATTTCCCTTCACAATACAGTTGATAGTCCTGATTTTTCATGCTGTAATACAGCTATGAATACGCCTTTTGAGCAACGAAAGACATTTGCTGAACTAATTAAAGCAGATGACCCAAGAGCAGAGCAAATGTTAATGGGATTTCTTGGGGAGCTTTTGGCGAAGATGAACGTTGACAAAGACGTACGTATAGCTGGAAGACACAAAACAGAAAATAATTAACAATAGAAGAATAGAAATAAACATGAATAAACAGCTACAAGACTACGCTCGTGCGCAAATTAAAGACGGCTTGAGCCGGTTGTCAGAAGGACAGCAGCTTTTGTTCAAGCGTATGTATGCTCACGGGGCGCTCGGTATTACCGAAAACCGGGCTCTTACGGAAGAAGAGCTTTCAACGCCGGTTGAGGAGATTGTGGATAAAACGCCTGAAGAAAAACTCGATTGGGCAATGCAGCAGGTAAAAAACACGCGGAGAAAGAGAGCATGACCATCGAAGACTTAAAGCGGAAGGTAAACGACCACATGATCCGCCACTACCGCGTGTCGCTGGACGATCTGGAGCAGACGGATACACCGGGGTACTGGCAGGACAAAGAGGCGAAGATGCACCCAGGATACCCCTTACACGGATGCCTCGGTTGCGACGGGCCGTTCCGTGCGACGTATACGTATTACGATTCCTCGCGAGTCAACGGTCGGTTCGCGAGCCCGACAAGAACGTGGAAAAGATTAAAGGAAGCATCCTCTGAAAGAGGAATAACCCATAACAAAAACAAAGGAGAAAAGGCATGTTTGTAAAATTGGAGGTCGAAAAGGTGCGCAAGGTCGCGCGCGAGTATGTTTCGCGAAAAGTTATCCCCGTGCTATGGGCAGAGGGGGACGAAGTTTGCACAGAAGAAGAAAAAGTTCAGGCGGAGAAGGCGGCGCTTACCGTCCTGCTTGATTTCATGCAGGAGGAGTACGACGAGCCCATGATGAAAGATGTCAGGGAGTTTCTGGCTAAAGATGCACCGCAGGTAAAGTGCGAAGCAAACACGGTTGAAATTTTTCACGCTTTTGCGGAAGAAGTGGAAGCGCAGATAGCGACACCGGAACTGTTGAGCAGTCTGCTGGAGGGAGCCCCGGAAGAAGTGACCGAAGACCTCGTTCGTGCAAAGGTAGTCGAGACCGTAGTCTCCCCTATCAGCAATATTCTGGTCCACACTCTTTTCCCTGGCACCGTTGCCGCGGAGACGCTTTTTCGCGTGAGGGCTTTGGAAGTCTCCGAAGGGCGTGAGCCGAAGGAGGAATCTACCCGCATTTTGTTGCGCGCTTTTGCGTACTGCGGGTATAAAATGCAGACCCTGATGATGCTGCTCCAGTAGTCACAACTTGGTACGGAGTGACCAGTTACGGGTCTTGCCTTACGAAAAACATCCCCCCATCGGAAGGGTACTCTATTACGGAGTACCCTTCTATTGTTTTTGCCGCTCGGCAAACGCTCATAAAGTCTGTCAACGAGCCTTCCCACTCAATTGCTTCGTACGCAGTTTCCGCGGGGATTTCTTTCGAGGAACAAGAGTCGAGAAATTCCGCGAGCCCCGCGGTTTTTTTCTCTACCTCTACTACCGGGAGCAGGGATATTCGTCCTAACGTTCCCACGCTATCTCCGTTGGGCAGTATGACGGAGCCACGGCGAAACCATACCGCGCTTTCTGCGGGGGGCTGGAGGTTCGCTTTCGCGTTATCCAACCTGACAAACCATTTTCTCTCTTTTTCTTTGACGCCGAACTTGGGTGCGTCTCTTTCTGATAAGACCGACATATTGTGTGCTATGCGTGCGGCGTTAATAAGCGCCGTCGCTCCTCGAGCCGCGTTCGGGTCGTCCGGTCGGAGGTTTGAAGCCGCCTGAGAAGTGTGGTGTACGAGGCCGACAGCGCACCCCGTAGCCGTCGCTATTTTCTGAAAAGCCCAGAGGACTTTGTCGATCTGCATGTTATCGTTCTCGTTAACCGCGTGTGTCCGTACGAAAGGATCGGCGATAAACACTTTGATGTTGTGCTGCCGGATATATTCAATGACCGTGTTTATCGCACTGTCGTTGATGACCACCCCTTCGTGGGGGGCCAGCTTTGCCAGGGTAAGCGGATTGTCTCTACCGGAAGACAAGTGTATGTTTTCAAGGACGGAGGGGGGCAGGCCATGCTCCAGAACGAGCGCGTATACTCGCCGGTGTATTTCTTCGATCGGGTCTTCGGTGTTGTATACCCATACACCTCCAGGCTCTTCAACGCGGAACCCGGAGTAGCTTTCCCCGCTTGCGATAGCGATAGCATCGAGCAAAGTCAACGTGGATTTACCGGTACCCCCAGGGGAAGCTATCACCGATATAAAGCCGGAGATAAACCGGTTTTTCATTATCCACCGTCGCGCCGGGATAGCGTCGAACGGTATTTCTGAACCGCGGGTCGTCGCTATCTCCGTTTCTGAAACAAACTCCGCCGCTGTTGTCGCGACTCTCGGCTCATAGGCGGCGATGGAGGAAGCGATTTTTTCTACCTGCCACTCCGGAAGGGGCTCTGCGAGTTGCTGTTCGTTAACGACGAGCAGTGCCGCCCGAATCGCTTCGAAAGACAGTCCTCGAGACCGCATGGTTCCTGCAATAGAGGTCAGCGTTGTGTCTCTCTTACCTTCTTCTACGAGAATCCCGGTCTCGAGCACGTCTTTTTCTTTCCGGGCCTCCTTCAGTCTTTTTGATACCCACAAAGGCAAAGACGCGACAGCGTCGTCGTGTACAATGGTGTAGGGCTCTCCGTCTATCTTTGACCCAGGGCATACAAGAAAACCTCCTACAGCGCGGGTATCCACCCCTGGAGCCAGACTGCTCGCCGTATTAGACCCGTCTCCTTGAAAGTATAGATGGAACCCCCCGGAAGGGGTTTTTACGGTAAAAGTTTCCGGTAGAACCCCGAATTTGTCTTCTAATGCTTGAAGATTTTTCCCTCCGTGCTTTCCTTTTTTATTGTCAACGTCGATCGCGACTTTTCCTTCTTGCAGAGCAACCCCCCAATTGCAATCCGGACGGCGCGCATGGTACCCTCTAATATCTTCCTCTGTCGCAGTTGCCGCCCATTTTCGCCATTTCACCGCGGGTTGCTTGGTATTTTTAAGCAGGGGGAAGACGGCAAACCCCCTATGGAACATCTCTAATGCCCCTTCGAAAGGAGATGAAAAACGCATAATCAGCTGAGGATAGATTCTTCGAGAGTTTGCGGGGCAAAAGCCGGGTGGCGGGTGCTCCCGTTATCAATCCAGTCGGTAAACCGGGGCGCCCGTTCCTCCCCTAAAACAAGGATGCCGGCGTTCGTCAACTGCCTCGCCCTCTTTTTTCCGGGGGAGGCTCGACGAGCAAGATACGCGGAAAGGTGTTGTATGCGGATGCCTGCGGCGTTACTCACGCGCTTTTTCTCCCCCTTCTCCCAAAAAGCGGGAGCGATGGTATCTCTTCGATCGAGATTCATGGCGTTTGGTTTTTTGTTCGAGAAAAGTTACGTTTAAAATGTAACACTTAACCTCGATACAACAAAATGTTTTATGACGGAAAGTATTTTTGTGTCTCGCCTGAAACCTATGACGAGGTATATTCGCTGCGTCGGGCCGGGTTTCGAAAGAAAAAAGGGGACAGTTTGTGGCGCGCCCGCTTTGTTTCTCAGGCGGTAAGGTATAAAAAATTCCCGCGCGAGATAATCAACGAGGTGTATGAACAATACGAGGAAGCCATTAAAAGGAACCGGGAAGGAACGAAATACGACGACACCGATGAATATGCGTACCAACAGCGGGGAGTCGATGCCATGAAAAAACTCATGTTCGATGAAAAGGGAAACCCTTTTCTTTTTTCAAGCGCCTATCTGGCAGACGACATGGGGATCGGAAAAACCAAGCAGCTGATTATGCTCCGAGAGCAGACCGGGTTGCACCGAACATTGGTGGTATGTCCGGCGACGGCCAAGTATAACTGGAGAGATCAGTTACAACAGTGGGGGAAAGAGCGCGACATCTGTGTTGTAGAGGGGCGTGCTGCGGTGTTTCCTTCGGACGCGACCATAGTAATCATCAATTTCGACATTTGCGCTTTTTACGCAGAAGAGCTTCGAGAAAAAGAGTGGGACCTGGTTATCCTTGATGAAGCGCAGTACCAGAAGAATAAAAAGTCCGCTCGGGCTCGCGCTATTTATGGGGGGCGAACTCCGCAGGGTAACGTTCTCTCTCCTGTTCCGGCAAAATGCCGAGTAGCCGCTTCCGGAACCCCCGTTCTCAGCCGACCGGAAGAGCTGTACTCCACCCTTCATTACCTGGACCCCATTGCGTGGCCGGATTACGGGAGGTTCGTCGCCCGGTACTGCGGGGCATATCGGGATGCGTTTGGACGTCTTAACACAAAAGGCGCCTCCAATCTTGAGGAATTGCACGATCGTTTGGCCGCGACCATTCTTGTACGAAGGCGAAAACGGCAGGAGGTTGCGTTTACAGGGCTCAGCACCAAACATCTTCTCCCGCCGACCATTGTCCGTCCAGAAGCCGACGAACATTTTCTCGATATCCAGGAGCGAACCGCTGACATTCTGTGGCGTATGGGCATAAACCCGGAAGAATCTGTCACCGAAGAAAGCTACGACCGGATAGTCCGGGCGTTCAATAAAGACCCGAAATGCCCCGTGCCGTTTGATGAGATATCTCGAGTTTACGCTGAAACGGGTGTCGCAAAAATACCGCATGCCGTTTCCTACATAAAAGAAAAGCTGTCGGAACGCGATAAACTGTTAGTGTTTGCGCATCACAGGGAAGTTATCCGCAGTATCGCCGAGGCGTTCCCGAACACACTGGTTATCAACGGCGCGGTTTCGGCGAAAAAGCGTTTTGACCGGCAAAAGCTTTTCCAGGATGATCCGGAATACCGACTTATGGTGGCCGAGATTCGTGCGGGAGGGGTTGCGCTTACCTTGACCGCGGCCAGCATGGTCGCTTTTATTGAAGGCTCGTGGGTCCCCGCGGACATGCAGCAAGCCGCGGATCGGATTGACAGAGTGACGCAAAAAGAGCCGAACATATACGTATCATCGCTTATTGCAGAAGGGACTCTTGATCCGTATATGATGTTTGTTCGGAATCGGAAAAATAAGATCGTAAAAAAGATTTTGGACGGTAACCTTTAGTTTCGTATACTGCACTTAAAACAAAAAGCATGAGCATTGAAATTGAATTGGGGGAACTCAACTTTCAGGCAAGACGTCAGAACGTCCTGCTCGAAGCCATACTATACCAGCTGAACCTGCTGTCCCACGCTACGGCGCAAACATACGCCAAGACACACGGTAAAGAGGTAGCCGACCTGCTTCGGGAGACATCCTTGCGAGAGCTTCAGACGCTAATGCGTCGGTATATCGGGACGTTCGGCGCGCCTGAGGCACTGTCGCTTCTTCAGCAGTATAGCGCAGAACGGGTGTCTGAGATACCGAGAACCCGTAGAAAAGAGTTTAAGTCGCACGTTCTTGCGCTGTTAAGCGCGGAAGAGAAACAAGTAATCACGGAAAAAACACATGTCAGAGAAACACAGTAAACTCTCCCCGTCAAAGGCAAAAACGTGGATGTCCTGTCCCGGCTACGTGCAGTACGCACGCCTTTTCCCAAAACAGGAGTCTGGACGAGCCGCGGATATGGGGACCGCGGTTCACAAAGTAGTCGAGCAGTGTCTACGGGACCCTTCTCTCATGGCAAGCTCTTTTGAAGGGCATCGGGTAAACGGGTTTGTAATGGACGAAGAGCTTATTCGGGCGGCAACGTTCTACGTAAACTATGTTCGTGGTTTTGTGGCTGGGAGAGAAGGGTTGTTTGTCGAGGAAAAAGTAGAACTTTCGTGGGTACACCGCGATATATGGGGGACGGCAGACGCTTTTTTCTACGATCAAGACCACAAGGTTCTGCACGTTTTCGACTACAAGAACGGATCGGGGGTGTTCGTGGAGGCCGAGTGGAACCCGCAGCTCATGATATACGCCGCCGGGGTGGTGTCTCGGGTGTACCATAAAATAGCGGACGTCGAAAACACTACAGTCAGTATGCACGTCATTCAGCCTCGATACGATTTTGATGAACCGGTGCGCCGGTTTGACCTTTCACTTGGAGAACTCATGTTGTGGGCCGCGACAACGCTAAAAACAGCCGCGAAGAACACCGAGCAAGAAGGCGCTCCGCTTGTAGCGGGGGAGCAATGCACCTTTTGTGAGTGTATTGCGCTATGCCCGGCGTACGAAAAACACGATCGGTCTCTGGTCTTGCGGGACTTCGAACCTTTGCATCCGGTAAAACCGGAAGACCTTTCCCCGGAGCAGATTGCATACCTTTTGGAAGGTACTGCCTGGATAAAGCGGTACTGTGAAGCCGTCGCAAAATTTGCGCACGCACAGGCGACACAGAAAGGGATCATACCCCCGCGGCATAAACTGGTGGCCAGTGTGGGGAATCGAGCATGGGACGACGAGACTCGCGCGCTTTCTGTCCTGTCCTCCATGGGGGTCCCAAAAGAGAAAGTAGTGGAGGTTTCTCTTCGCTCTCCCGCGCAAGTAGAAAAAATCGCCGTAAAATATGGAGTAGATAAAACGGCGCTATCAACGCTGTACAGTCGGCCTTCTCGAGGGCTGGCGCTTGTACGAGAAACTGATAAACGCCCTGCGATAGAAACGGGGGTCAGTTTCAGTGAACCAACAAAACAACCACAAAAACAAAGGAGATATCATGGCAAACGCATCTTCTGAATCAGTGCGAATCGTCACCCCGGAGTTCGTCGTTTCTTTTCCCCACCTGAAAGAGCCTCACGCTTTCAAGGAAGGGGACCCGGCAAGGTATATGGTTACAATGCTGTTCCCTAAAGAGGACGAGGAGGCGCTGGAAGGAATGAAGGATGTAGCGCACGTTGCACTCGCCGGGCTGTTCGGCGACAATCCGGACAAGTGGCCGAGAAAACTCTGGAATCCTTTCCGGGATGGAGACGCTGAATATCCGGATACTGAAGGGTTCCCCGGTCGTATCTTTGTTGCGGCCAAATCCACGCGGCCTCCGCAGCTGCTCTTGCAGCGCCCTGACGGTTCTCGCGTTTATACGCAGGACACTGAGGAGTTTTACGCAGGAAGCATCTGCAAAGCGTCGGTAACGGCTTTTGCTTTCGATCAGCAGACGAAAGGAGTCGGCTTTTGGCTCAACGCCATCATGAAGATCAGAGACGGCGAACGCATCGGCCACTCCTACAACGCCGAGGATGATTTCGGGGAAGTCGAAGACGAGATGAGCCCCACACACGACGAACAGGAAGACGAGTCCGCGGGCGCCAAGGGGAAAGCCCGTAAATCAAGTCGCCGCGCCTTTTAACACCAAACAAACATTGCGATGGAAAAAAGCAAGTATGTTACCGGGAAGGTGTCGCAACACGATCTTTACCGTACTATCGCGGAGCGGGCCGATGTGCCGTTCCGCGCAGTACAGGTAATTATGGACCTCTTTCAGGAGGAGGTGCAGAAAAATCTTTCCGAGGGTAAAGAAATACGCATTATGAATCTCTTTACCATCAGAATTGTCACGCGAACCGCCCGAACGTTCTACAGCCCTCTTTCCGGTACTTTCTTTCGAGGAGACCGTCCAGGGCTGAAGGTCAGAATCTCAGAAAAACTCCGGAAAAATGTCGTCAAAAATCTATCTTGACTTCGAAACACGCAGCAAGGCCCCGATAAAAAATTGCGGGGCCTACGTGTATGCGGAACACGAATCCACGGATGTCTTGTGCCTCGTGTTAAAAAGTGCACAACAAAAGCCGATGGTGTGGATACCTTCGTGGGTCTTTTCGTCGGGTCTTGTTCGAACTCGCGAAGATTACAAAAAGCAAGTACGGGCTCTGGGGCTCACCCCTATATCCGATCAGCGGTTAACGCAAACACTTCATTCTGAAGCTACCTTGATCGGCTATAATGTTGAATTTGAACAGGCTATATGGCACGAGGTGATGCACAAGAAGTACGGCTTCCCCGAAACACCTGGCGGAGGGTGGGGGGATACCATGGCTAAAGCCGGGTACTACGCGCTCCCGCGGTCGTTGGAAAAAGCGTGTGAGGCGCTACAGCTGCCTGCACAGAAAGACATTATGGGGGGAAGAGTCATGCGCCGTCTCGCGCAACCGAACGTATCAACGGGAGCGTGGACGGAGAACCCCGAAGACTTCCTCAGACTCATAGAATACTGTGCAGACGACGTGCGCGCAACAGAAGGTTTCGACGAGGCGCTTCAGGATTTACCGGAAGAAGAGCAAAAGGTGTGGGGGTTCAACCAGAAAATAAACCAGAGGGGAGTAGGCATCGACCTCTTCGGGGTAGAGCGGATTATCGGGTGGGTCGAAGAGCAGAAACAACGGCTGCTCGATGAAGCAAAAGCTATCCTCGGATTTTCCCCTACGCAAGTCGAAGAACTCCGAAAGTGGCTGGAAATAGAACTGGTTCGTCCAGTGGAAAACGTGCAAAAAAGTACGGTCGAAGAGCTGCTTGCTCTGCCGGACTTACCCGAAGCCGTTCGTCGGGTGCTCGATATCCGGGCGCAGGTCGGTAAATCTTCGGTGTCGAAATTCACGGCAATGAAGAACCGCACGTCGAAAGACGGTCGTCTGAGGGGGATGTTCCTGTATCACGGTGCCACGACAGGCCGGTTTGCCGGTAGAGGAGTACAGCTTCAGAATCTTATCCGGAACTCTTTCAGCGCCGATGAAGTGGACGCCATGCTGTACGGAGAATATTCGGGAGACTCTATTTTGACCGACGCCTCTCGCGCAGTGCGGGGGATGCTCGTCCCAGAACAGGGTAAACTGTTTATGTGCAGCGATTTTTCACAAATCGAAGCGAGAGTGTTGGCGTGGCTGTCGGGGCACGACTTTGACCTGGAGATTTTCCGCCAGGACAAGGATGTGTATGTTGCAGCAGCAACCGGCATCTTTTCAAAGCCTTACGACAAGATAACCAAAGACGAAAGGGCCATAGGAAAAGTCGCCGTACTTGCGCTTGGGTATCAAGGATGGACCGGCGCCTTTGCGCAATTCGCGAAAGTCTACGGAGTGTCTGTCGAAGAAGAGCTTGCGGTGGACATCATAAAAAACTGGCGTGCTTCGCATGAAGAGGTGTGCCAGTTCTGGTCTGGTGTGGAAGATGCAGCCCGGCGCGCAGTAAAGACGGGAGAAGACCATTTATACCGGGGGGTTGCCTACGGGGTCCGCGGAAACTTTCTCTGCTGCCGCCTTCCGTCCGGACGACTGATCCGATATTTCCGCCCGCATATTCGCCATGTGGTAGATAAGTTCGACCGGAAGAAAGAGGCCATCGGGTACTACGGTTATGACAACAAAAACGGTAACCGGTGGGGGATGAAAACCACATACGGGGGAAAGCTCACCGAAAACATCGTGCAAGCCGTAGCTCGAGACGTGTTTGTCGAGGCGATGCTGCGAGCGTATCAACGGTATGGACTGCTACCCGTAGCACACATACACGATGAAGTAATCGTCGAGGTGGAGAAGAAAAGAGCAAACGACCGGTTTCTCCATGAATTTGAAAACGAACTCCAGCGAGCGCCCGAATGGGCAAAGGGTCTGCCGGTAAAAGTGGCGGACGGCTGGATAAAACACAGGTATCAGAAATGAAGAAATTTTTCGTGTACGGGATACTCAAGGATTACGTTGACGGGGTAAAAGCTTCAGACGAAGCAGAACTCGATGGACATAAAAAAATACGCGGAGTGGGTGGGTACGATACGGTCATTCCGCAGGCCGGTGAAAAAGTGACAGGTCGTCTGCTGACGGTTACAGATACCACCGCCGAACGGTTTGATGCGATTGAAGGGTGGCCGCAGTTCTACCTTCGAAAGCAAGTCACGGTTCGCAATCTCCGAACCGGACAGTTGAACAGAACTGCATGGGTCTATTTTCAACCGCTAAAGATGTTAGAGCACCATGGTTTTATACGAATTTCCCGTAGAAGGTGAGCCGGTGATCCAGAAGCACCGTTCTGACGATCTCCCGGTTGGAGTTGATGCCGCGTATCTGCATAATAATCGCTCGGAGGTGCTATGCTACAACCGGCGAATTTTTATTACGCCGAACGCCGCTAAAAGGTTGGTTCCGGTGTTTGCGCAAATCGCGAAGATGGAGGGGGATGAAACGGGGAGAAAACGGGGTCCGGTGGAACGCTACATCGTATCTCCGGAGTTTTGTCAGACCGTGCGAGCGCACATGGAGGTACGGTGTTTCTCCTCTCAGAGTCTTTCTCTCGATATCGGGAGAGGAGTGCAGTTCATGAAGACAATATTCACCGGCAAAAGTCGGACTATCGCGCGGTCTGCGGTTCAGCGTATCGCGCGAAGCCTTCGACTGCCGGAAGCCGAGTTGTTCTCTTTACTGGAAAAAGTAGACTCCGCGCCATAGCAGAGTCTACTTTTCGGAAGAAGGGAGGCTGGGGACACCGAGTTCCGCCATCTCTTTATTAGAAAGGTACGTCCCGACAAGGCCGGGGTCAAGTTTTCCGTCCATCGCAATCGTGGAGTCCCCTGCAAGGATACGGTACTTACCCCGGTACGATTCTTCGAGCAGAACAGACAGGTCGGTATCCCGTGTAACGATAAGCCGTGTGCCGGTACACCCGAAAAGGGATAGCGCGCAAAGGCTAAGAAGAATCGCGGTTCTTGTGAATCCGTTTTCGAACATAGTCAACGAGTTTATCGTGATTGGACTGGTCGCCCGCCCCTGTATCAAGGGTCGAAACGGAGGAAGCTTTCTTCCCATATTTGTCACCGAGAGCAGAAATAATGGCGACGACCAGTTGCGCTAATTTTATCACCCAAGCAGGCATACGTCACTCCGATGCACCTATGGCCTTGATAGCCGCGATGGCTTCCTCGACCTCCAGTTTAATCACGTTGAGTTCTTCCGCGGTAAGTTTTCCGTCCGCCAGAGCGGAAGCGAGAGCCGCCGGAATGTCGTCTGTCTGGTCGATGGCGTGCAGAACGGCTTCGAACTTCTTGCTTGTTGCAAAGTAGCCGACGACCATGGTTACAATAACAGGGGCGACCGTTATAACAATCTGCCACCAATCGAGCTGAGAAAGTGCTTCACCCATAAAAACCTCACTGTTTAAGCGTGTTAGAAAGATCAATTGTTTTTGTGCTTCTGTTTATCCAGCCCCGGAGAAACTTCCTTTTCGACGCATACCGGTTGGCCAGGTCCCGATAAAAAAGAATCTCCGCTAAACACATTCGCTCGATTACCCTCCCGACAGGGAGAGCGAAAACCGAAGCCAGCGTTTTCGAACCTATGATGCCGTCTGGTTTGGCGCCTACAGCCGTCTGTAACAGACGGGCGGTTCTTCCTACTCCGGATACGACCGCCATAAGGAAAATACGTATTTTAAGAGACGGCGGCAAATCATTCGCTCGAACAGGGTCCCAGAACTTCACCCGGTAAAACGCTTTCAGATAGGGCATAAGAACGGCCAGCCTCCGCTCTCCTTTATCCACGAGCCTCCAACCCGGCCAGGCGGGGTGTTTGTTTCGCGCCACACCGCCGATAGTCCAACCTCCCGTATCACCGGAGACCCGGTGCAGGTTTAAAACGCCTGTACGCAGGCTGTTCGGGTCTTCCACTCGTAAAAGAGCGAGCATCGCGTCGTCAGTCATTTTTTCTGTGTTTACAGTTTTCACCGATACACTCGTTAGCAATCGCCTGGTAGAACCTGTCCGAGTCTCTTCCTTGCCGAAGGAGGTCGTTTCGCAGTTCCATCTGCTCGTTCTTCAACCGCAAATTTTTAATGGATTCCCGGCCAGACCGGAAGGTGGTAACCGCCAGAACCACGAACACTACATCCTTGACCGTTGCCACTACGTCGAAACTGCTCAGTCCTTCCACCATAAACTGCTGAAAAAGATCATGAAAAGGGTACGTGCCTGACAGCACATACTCATACACGTACAGCCCCGCGGCGCCGAAAACTTGCCCCGCGAAGCCCGTAAAATCCTGAAGCGATTGCAACGTTCCTCGAATAATCCGATCCGGCATTACACACCTCTCCACGTGGTTGCGATATCGTTTGAGTACACCGAGAACCCGCGAATCGAAAGATCAGTGCCACCCTGCACCAATAGCCTAATATACTTAACAGAGTCGTGAACCGAAAACTGGACTGCTTGCGCGCTGTCAGAACCGGTTCTATATCCTCCCCCGAAATCCGAGGACCACGACAGCGACCTCGCAGGAGTTCCGAGAGCGTAAGGGTGGTTTGGATCACCGTTGTCCAGTCTATTCCCGGAAGCGCCGTAGCAGACAACGAAGATTCGGCAACCCCCATCGTCGATATGCGGCGTTATGATAAATTGTTTGGCCTGTTCTGTATCAATGAAAATGCCGACGCCTCGCGTTGCCGCAAACCCCAACCCGAGAGTGTTGTGCGTTATGCTCGAGACTGCGTCGTAGACTGCGGAGGTTCCGGATTTACCGAAGTGGCAATCAGGAAGGTTCGAACTCACTCCGGGGGTACCGGTAACCGTTTTGCCGAATTGCCCGGTTTTGAACACCAGTTGGTTCAGTTCAAACTTGGTAAACAGCTTTTCGCTGTTCACGTGCGAGCTTAACTGAACGTCCCCCCGAAAAGTAATCGGAATGTCACCGTTATCATAGGTCGCACCGTAGTGGTTGTAGTAGCTCTCATTTTCCTCAATGGCGAACCCGATGCCATCCGAACTTCCGTGTTCATTCCGGCAGCCCTGGAAAATGTTGTACTTTCCGTATTTCATATAGACACACGCGGACTCCGCGCCGCCGGTCAGGCCATCGCCTTTCAACTCAAAATTGACCCCGTGAAACACGTTGCCGTTGTTATAATACGCCCGTCCTGAGTCTGAGGCGAAACGAACGCCGTAGCGGTCTTTGTCCGTGTACCCGGCATGCGTGAACATGGCAATCCTGCCTCCGTAAAACATATTCTGGTTCACCCACCCTCCGGAGGTATCGGCGTACAGGTCCACCCCGATTTTATTTCCCTCGACTACGCCCAGGTAAATCGTGTTGTAGGCGAAACCGCTATCACCGGAGTAGCAGACAACGCCGCGGGTGAATAGCTGAGCCGAAACATGCAGCGTTGCGTTTTTGTGTTGTTCGATCAGCAACCCGATATTGTCGTCGTAGTCCCAGCTCGACATGGTCTCACGGACCACCTTTATGCGGGCCCACCGTCCTCCGGTATCTTCTTCCATCGTGACAAACGGAGTTTCCGCTGAACCCGTGTACAGCAGTTGACCCCAATTACCGACGTCGAAGTTGAACCCTGCACCGATGGTAAGCGTAGATGCACAAGCCCACGTTTCTTTTCCGGAGCCAAACATCAGAAAGGCGCCAGAGGTTTCGCAAAAATCGAAAGCAGCCTGAATCGCGCTGCTATCATCAGTTGTTCCGTCTCCTTTCGCGCCAAACGCCCGGACGTTGATAGTGCTGGACTTCACTCTTTTCCACCGACGCCCTGAAGCATCGACAATAACCGAACCTCCGTCATCCGTTGAAGTGGTGTCCGCGGAGTCATAGTAGAAAAGACCCCCGCCGTTATCCCCTTCGGCATAGTACCCTGCGACCAAGAGATAGTCCCCGTCAAACACGGCAGTCGTTAGCGCTTGAAGCGCTGCGATGTTTGCCGCATCCCCGACAGCCCCTGAACCCGCCGGGCCGGTTTCACCCTGAGGCCCCTGAGGCCCGGTATCGCCCTGAGGACCGGTTTCACCCTGAGGCCCCTGAGGCCCGGTCGCACCCTGAGGCCCCTGAGGACCGGT
>RRYU01000960.1_pt1 | contig 14891 bp, 16 predicted proteins | sample 2162651 | NCBI WGS metagenome assembly RRYU01 (sample SAMN10267283, study PRJNA491782) | microbial mat metagenome | isolation source: biomat in the production well | place: Japan: Minami-Kanto gas field, natural gas well KTG3 | collected 2017-06 | reverse complement strand
ACTCTCGACTTTGTCTCCTGAGTCGTTCTACCTCGGACTCCTGTCCTCGTACCTCCTGCATCCATGCAGTCGTTGTTGGACGAAAAAAACCCTCTCCGGCAGTGATGAATATGAAAGATCAACTGACCCTAGTAATCATCCTGATTCTGGGTGAAATGAGTTGCATTCACACCTTCTATCCATGTTAGTGTGGTATAAGTTTTAGTCGCCCACCAATGCTTTATTGCAGGATAACAGAATACCTCGTGGTCCCACAGGACGGACTTTTATCCCGATACTTTTTCACTTCAATTTTCAGAACGCCAAAGATTGTGATTTGTGGTGTATCTAGTCTGAATATCCATTATTAATTAACAGGAGTTAATACCATGAGCAAAGGCCAAAAAAGTAATAAAGAGAGTAAGAAAAAGCCTGCAATGACACCTAAAGAAAAGAAAGCAGCAAAGAAGGACAAAAAGGATTCACATGGCTTATTTGCTAATAATGAATAAGGCAATAAAGAAAATCTAAAAAAAAGATGGTAACTGTTTAAGAATAAGTGCATGCAAAAGCGCTTATCTTGACAGGTAGATATCGAGTGACTGTAGTTATTGTGCGGGATACTTTGCTTGAGTTAGATTTGATATGTTGACATTTGTCATATTTATGAATTGAAAGTTAATATTGCAGACTAGTTGCTGTTTATTACTGAAAGTTTGGAGATTTTTTGACGTAGTCCACATAAAATCACTTCTATCTATAGTCTCCTTGCAACACTTTCGAGGTAGACGATTCCATATCAGAACAGGAGCTGCTAATGACTCTTTTTAGAACACTCTTATACGCACTAATGCTTTCTTTAATGGTGGGTTGTGTTAGTACAACCTCAGATAGTGACGATGATGATCATGAGGATCGTGACACTGAACTCGATAGCAATGATAACGATACCAATACCACTGACACCGGAACAGATACAAATACTGGAACTGGTACAACTACCAATACAGGTACAACTACTAATACATTCACCCTGACATCGAGCAGTGTTCCGAATAATGTACTTAATCTGGCAAATACATCATGTACGGGTGGCAGCAGTCTGAGCCCACAGTTGAGTTGGACTGCATCGACAGCTCAGGGTGTGAATACCTATGCGATCATTGTCGATGAGCCAACAACCTCATTAGTTCATTGGGCCGTATATAAGTTGACAACAGCTACCACTACCCTTGCAGAGGGAGCTTCAAACAGTGCAATGCCAACACCCAATGTGACAGTTGAGGGAATAAATGATTTTAGTAGTCAAAGCTATACAGCTCCGTGCCCAACAGATGGCCTTTCACACACCTATAAGGCAACCATCTTTGCCTTTAATACCCATCCAACAATCAATGAGACAGTAGATATCTATACCAGTGCAGAGTTTAAAACCACATTTGCTGCAAGTATCGTGGATGATACATCCATTACATTTACCTATCCGTAACTACGTTATGTATGAACGAAAAGCCACCTTTGGGTTAGAGAAGACCTCAAAGGTATTCTGTTAGAAGGACTGGAAAAAACAATGCCAGTCAGCTTAACTGACTGGCATTAACCTTTGGGTGGCTTTTTTGTTTAGTTCGTGATCATTTTTTATATTAGCAGTATCTAATATTAATTATTGTTTATACAGTGATAAGCTCAATGCATTATCTAATATGGATACATTCTATTAGAATATACAGTGTTTATTTGATCTCATTAGATGGGGTTTCAGATAATGAGAACACACTGAAATGAATCATCACAGATAGCCCTCCTTTTGAAAATTCGTGCGATTCATTCATCAATTAACAATAAAAGACAGCGGCGTCTGTCTTGGATCCATTACTGAGGCAGAGCATGAACCAGCTTGCAAGCGAAGACGTAGTAGCACCCGTAAAACAATCTTATTTCTCAACCAAGCAGATTGTTGCAGCGCTGATCTTTACCATATTGGCATTTTATCTGGCATCTGTGGTACCAACGGTACAAATTGCCTGGGTAGCAGCGATATTGGTGTTAACAATTTATCTGTTTGCATTTGAGGTAGTTGGTGTTGATGTTGCTGCTGCCAGTGTAATGGTACTACTGGGCTTAACCTCACTTTTTGCACCTGTGATGGGGCTGGAGCAAGGCCTGGTAGATAATAAACATCTGTTTGATGGCTTCTCATCCAATGCGGTGATTTCGATTATTGCGGTCATGATCATTGGCGCTGGACTCGATAAAACCGGGATTATGAGTAAAGTAGCGGCGTTTATCCTGAAAATTGGCGGCACCACCGAAGCACGAATTATCCCGATTATTTCCGCGACTGTTGGTTTTATCTCTTCATTTATGCAAAACGTAGGTGCAGCGGCGCTGTTCCTGCCAGTTGTTTCAAGAATTTCTGCCCGCTCCGGGTTGCCAATGTCCAGATTATTGATGCCCATGGGCTTTACCGCGATTTTAGGTGGCACCATGACCATGGTTGGCTCCAGTCCACTGATTTTGTTAAATGATTTGATTCTCACATCTAACAAGGCATTACCCGCACAGCACCAGATGGACACATGGGGGTTGTTTTCAGTGACACCTGTCGGATTAGCCCTGATTGTGACCGGAATTGTCTACTTTGTGATTGCTGGTCGATTTGTATTGCCTAAAACAAAAAGTGAAAGCAGTACCAAAGCAGAAAATCCGATGAAATATATCCATGATGTTTATGGTGTGGATTATGCGTTACATGAAATTGTCATTACTGATGGTAGTGAGTTAATTGGAAAACAGCTTGATGATATTGAATCTTCACATCGTATTAGAGTTATAGCGACCAAGCGTTCAGGTGAGGAGAATCGTTTTGGTCCTGGTGCATTAGCCAGAGATGTCAGTCTGGATGCGGGCATGGTTTTGGGGGTTGTTGCGGAACCTGAAGATCTGGAAATATTTGTATCAGAGTATGGATTAAGAAAACGCGAGGTGATGCGAACCTTTATTGACGATCTTTCGCCATTAAAGGCAGGTATTGCTGAGGTTGTTATTCCCCCAGGCTCTGGTCTGATCGGTAAAAGTGCTCGTGATATCTGGATGCGTAAAGCCTATGGTCTGGCAATGATAGGGCTGCACCGTAATGGTGAAACCATGCGTGAAGGGGATGATATTCGTAATCTGCCTCTGATGGCAGGTGATACTCTGGTCGTACATACTGCCTGGTCTGCACTGGCAAGATTAGAAAGCAGTCGTGATTTTGTGGTTGTGACTACAGAATACCCGCATGAAGAAGAGATGCGTACAGGTAAAATTGTACCAGCTCTTATCTTCTTTGGTATTGCGCTTTACATGGTGCTATTTACCGATATTCGATTATCAGTTGCATTGCTGACCGGTGCCATGGGCATGATTCTTTCCGGTGTTTTGTCAATTGATGAAGCTTATAAGGCTGTGAGTTGGAAAACAGTATTTTTATTAGCTTCACTGATCCCGCTGGGACTGGCAGTGGAAACCTCAGGTACCGCTAAGTGGATCGCTGATCAGGTGCTTTCGGTTGTTGGTGATATGCCAATATGGGTTATTCAAGCCTCTATTGCAGTACTGGCAACATTTTTTACATTGGTAATGTCCAATGTAGGTGCGACAGTTCTCCTGGTACCCCTGGCGGTGAATATCGCGATAGGCGCGGGAGCCAATCCAGCGGTGTTTGCATTAACGGTCGCGATTGCTACCTCAAATTCATTCCTCATACCTACCCATCAGGTAAATGCATTGATCATGGGTCCAGCGGGCTATCGGGTTGCTGATTTTCTGAAAGCCGGTGGCATTATGACAGTACTGTTTTTAGTTGTTATGATGATAATGATGAATTTGGTTTTCTAAAATCGGATGATGCCATAGGATGAAAATACTGCTACCTACATTGCTGGTAGGGCTTTGCCTTATAATGCCAGGATATGCAATGGCATCATCAGGTGCAGATGATCTTAAATTAACCCATACTTGGGTAGGCCTCTTCTCATTAATTGTTTTCGCAATTGCCTATCTATTGGTAATGGCAGAAGAATTTACCAATTTACGTAAATCCAAACCGGTTATTCTGGCAGCGGGAATAATTTGGGCTGTGATTGCCTGGGTCTATGCTCATAATGGCATGACCAAAATTGTTGAGCAGGCTGTGCGCCACAACCTACTTGAGTACGCCGAGTTAATGCTGTTCCTGCTGGTCGCAATGACCTATATCAACGCAATGGAAGAGCGGCGCGTTTTCGATGCGTTACGTGCCTGGCTCATCCGGATGGGTTTTGGATTTAAGTCACTGTTCTGGATCACCGGTACTCTGGCATTCTTTATTTCACCGATTGCAGATAACCTGACGACTGCTTTGCTGATGTGTGCAGTTGTACTTGCCGTAGGTGGAGATAATGGACGTTTTGTTACACTAGCCTGCATTAATATTGTGGTGGGAGCTAATGCTGGCGGTGCATTTTCACCATTTGGCGACATCACTACCTTGATGGTGTGGCAAAAAGGGATTGTCGATTTTTGGACCTTCTTTGCCCTGTTTATTCCTTCTGCAGTAAATTATGTCGTGCCTGCGGCAATCATGCATTTTGCGGTACCAGATGTTAAACCAACCGCATCAGATGAAAAGGTTACGATGCAACGGGGTGCCAGAAGAATCATCCTGCTCTTCTTGGCGACAATCACCACCGCGGTGACTTTCCACAATTTCCTCCATCTGCCTCCGGTGATTGGAATGATAACCGGGTTGGGCTATCTGCAACTATTTGGATTCTATCTCAAACAGACCTATGCAAAAGACTGTTTAGAGCATACAGTCAATGTTGATAACTGCGAAAATATCGATGAAGAAGAGCGTGATAGCAACATGGGAACCCCTGTTGCCTTTGATGTGTTTACACCCGTTGCCAGAGCCGAATGGGATACGTTGTTCTTTTTTTATGGTGTCGTATTATGTGTGGGTGGACTTGGATTCCTGGGTTATTTGAGTATGGCATCAGAACTGATGTATACCGATTGGGGTGCAACCAAGGCCAATATTGCTGTGGGGATGCTCTCAGCTATTGTTGATAACATTCCGGTGATGTTTGCAGTGCTAACGATGAATCCCGATATGTCTACAGGTCAGTGGTTGCTGGTGACTTTAACCGCAGGTGTAGGTGGATCGATGCTCTCGATAGGTTCTGCAGCAGGCGTAGCTCTAATGGGGCAGGCTAGAGGCAAATATACCTTCTTTGGACATTTAAAATGGACTCCGGTGATTGCACTTGGATACGGTGCCAGCATCTACGTCCACATGTGGTTTAACAGCCACTATTTTTAACTCTGAAAAGCTTTAATGAATAAACAAGATATTCAAAAAATACGTATTGATATTGTCAGTGATGATCAAAGCGTGTTGTCGATGCTATTTGACAAGGAAGGGACAATTAGCCGTCAGGGAAATGGTACCATCCCCGCTGATCCCTTTGCAGTAATGAGCCAAAATGATGGCTCTATATTTGCCAAGTTAATAGACCAGATTGATGAGCGTGTATTTGCACATGCCGGTGTTTATGATCATCCAGACAAATCAGGTCAGGCTATTAACTATAGTGTGGCCATGCAGGCAGAGGATGAGACAGTCACCTTTTTTGAATTTCGCCTGGGTACCCAGACCAAAGATGTCGGGGAACTGCTGCCTTACTTTGATCAATACATCTCCAGTGCAGTACTCATGACCAATGAGTGGTATGACAAGGAAAAAGCAGCATCACTTGCTCACTGATGTTAACGCCAACAATTTTTATGTAAGTATATGAATATACAGACATGAAGATACCAGTATCACCCCCTGACCTTACAGCGCTATTGACTGGTAATGCTGATCGTTTACTCCAGATGACACGGACAGGAACTCCTGTTGACCCCAAAGGTCATTACTTTCATTGGGATAAACTACGACATCTAGCCCCACCGGATGTTTATTCGAACAATGAAGAGTGGTGGTTTAGCGTGAAAATGGCGTGCCAGAGTACTTATAGACCATTACCGCTTTATAGTATTCAAGGTAAGCCTTTTCAATTTGCATCATCAGATAAGGTCATACGTGAACTACATTGGCTTGATCGTTATGCCGCTGGCAATATCCAATCAAGTGATGCCATAACCAATGCGCAAACACGTAATACCTACCTAATCCGTTCATTGATTGAGGAGGCCATCAACTCCAGTCAACTGGAAGTGATCCATCAGGCTGTTAATGAGTTACATTCATATCTTGACGAAAAAATACAAGGTGTTACAGAGACTGAAAGGTTACTGGTTAATAATCCTCGTTTAAAAAGAAAACTAAACTTCAGACAGTTAGCACTGCTACGTCATGCTTTAAAGCATCCGCGGTTTAGTTATATTGTTCTCGAGCATCAAAGGTCACATGGTATTTCATACGATGTCGCGCGAAAGGATCTAGTGGAGATGGCAGATAAACTCAAGTTATTGCTAAATACAAAAAAGGGTAAGCAATATTACTTTGTAGCACCCACGGATCTTGAGCAAAGGATTGCACAAACAAAACAATGATATCTTCTGTATTGAATAAAGAAATGGTTATGTCAGAGTGAAGCTACTAAAAAGTGAAACTGTAAACATAAAATCCTGATTGGTGAATGAGAGAAAAGATATGAAAATAACCCGCCTGGAAGATTGTGAGTTACAACCCGTCAACATGAGTGGAATAGAAGGGGTAAGTAAGCAGGTACCCATTGGTAAAGCTGATGGTGCGCCTCATTTTTCAATTCGTGTTTTTACTGTTGAGCCAGGAGGGCATACCCCCCATCATAGCCATGATGCTGAACATCTCAATTATATTCTTGAAGGAGAAGGCGAGGTAATGGATGGAGACACCCCGCAAAAGATCCGTAAAGGTGATTATATTCTGGTAAAACCTAATGATAAGCATCAATACCGCAATAGTGGATCTACTCCACTAGTGTTTATGTGTATGGTTCCCAGTGAATATGAATAACAGCGTATAAATAAGCAGGATTTGAATATGACCACCATTGGTACACCTTTCTCTTCTTCGGCAACAAAAGTTTTGTTATGCGGCTCTGGTGAGCTTGGTAAAGAGCTGGTGATAGAATTGCAACGTTATGGGTGTGAAGTGATTGCCTGTGATCGTTATGCAAACGCGCCGGCAATGCAGGTGGCAGATCGCGCGCATACCTTTTCCATGCTTGATGGTAGCGAACTGCGACGAGTGATTGAGCTGGAAAAACCTGACTATATCGTACCGGAAATTGAAGCGATCTCTACAGCAACTCTGGTTGAGCTTGAAAGTGAGGGATTTCATGTGGTGCCAACAGCCAGGGCAGTACAATTAACGATGAACCGTGAAGGTATCCGTCGTCTGGCTGAAGAAAAATTGGGATTACCTACTTCGCCTTACCGTTTTGTCGATAATAAAGAAGACTTTATTAAAGCTGTTTCTGAGGTAGGTATACCTTGTGTCGTAAAACCAATCATGAGTTCTTCAGGTAAAGGACAAAGCACAATTAAGTCAGAAGCAGATATTGAACCAAGCTGGAACTATGCACAGGAAGGTGGACGGACAGGTGCCGGTCGGGTAATTATAGAAGGGTTTGTAAAGTTTGATTATGAAATTACCCTGTTAACAATACGACATAAAAACGGTACCAGTTTTTGCCTGCCAATAGGTCATCGCCAGGAGGATGGTGACTATCAGGAGTCGTGGCAACCCCAACTCATGAACGAGGCAGTATTGGCTCGCTCAAAAGAGATCGCTACAAAAGTAACGAATGCTCTGGGTGGTCGAGGGATTTTTGGTGTTGAGCTATTTATTAAAGGAGATGAGGTCTATTTTAGCGAAGTATCACCACGCCCGCATGATACTGGGATGGTGACAATGATCTCACAGGATCTCTCGCAGTTTGCTCTTCATGCACGTGCCATTCTGGGTTTACCCATACCTAATATTCAACAACATGGCCCATCGGCATCTGCGGTGATTCTGGTAGAGGGTGATTCAAATGAAATTCGCTTTAGTAATCTTGATAATGCATTGTCTGAAGCAAATACTCAATTACGGCTATTTGGAAAGCCCGAAGTGAATGGAAAACGCCGAATGGGTGTGGTTTTGGCAAGAGCTAGTGACATTGAACATGCCAGAGAGAAAGCATCCAGAGCAGCAGCAAAGGTTAATCCAATACTGTAGCCATTTCATCTACACAACAAATGATAAAAAACGTTAGCTTAATTTGAAAAGCCGACTGAGTGAGATGGCTCCCTTTTACAGATACTGCTACAGGATTTAGGTTTCATATTTACAAACATTACGCACTTTCTCCCATGCTTCAGCATTATGGTGTGGGGAATAAGCACCACTTTCATCGTGGACTTCACGCCCTGTAATGGGTGGATTGAAGGCACAGATCAAACGCATATCAGTAAAACCGCGCAGGTAGTGCTCATCGTTGTCGTTAAGTAGGTACATAACCTCAGATCTGTATAAGCGCATTTAAATCGCCTCTATCGACTCTGATTTTGGGTTTCTTAGGTTGAAAAGTATAAGCAATAACACCAGCCAACAGATGAACTATGAAGCTAATAGGGCTACGGTGTCGAGTATGTTCAATCTGTGACTGATTTTTTAACTGGTCAATGATTGTTTCAATGATGTAACGTTTACGCAGCATCAGTCTATCCCATAGCCTCATCAGTTTCGGCTTCATGTTCTTACGAATGGTAGTGATAAAAGTAATATCTTGCTCTGCCAGTTCATCAGTTAATGATTGTGACAAATAACCTTTATCCGCATACAGGCTCCCCCAGAGGTTCCGAACCATATCCGGTAATGGTTGGCGGTCATCGGTATTACCTGTGGTTACTTTCACAGAAAGCACTTCACCCACATCATTAACCAGCAGATGCAGTTTAAAGCCATAGAACCATCCCATCGTTCCCTTACCGCGTTCAGCCCAGCCATCAAACACTTTGTTTCTGGGGATGCGGATATTATGACAGACAGCTATCTTCGTGGAATCGACAAAAGCAATCCCTGTTGGTTTGCCATAACGGTGTGGCAGGTAGGCACATAGTGGAATAATGACACCCTGTAACAGCTTTAACATCCGGGTATAGCTGACCAAATCTGGAAATGCGTCTGTCAGATGTTTTTGTGCGTACAGGATATAGAATGACTTGAAGTCTCTGAATCGTAGTTGATGAAACAGTACAAGCAGCGTAATCACTTCACTTTCAGTCAAACGTCCGGGTTTCTGGCGTTTCTTTTCTCCTGATTGAATGAGTGAATGCTTCCAAGCTGGTATGAACTGTTTACAAAAGTCATCGACATCACAGTAGAGTTCTTCTAAATTATCCATGCTTGAGTCCTTTTTGGTTTGTTCTCGACAAACGATCAGATCGGACTTCAAGCGTTTAGTTCACTCTTTATTCAGTTTTTTTCTTATGCGCAGCTGGGGTTACATAGTACCGTCTTTTATTGGGTGGATTCTGCCGGTTTTTATATCTTCGATTTCACCTTCACCGCCGACACAGTAGACCGCCTCTATATGATGTTTATACCAGATGTGAGTTTCAGTACCTGCCTTGATAATGGTTTCGTGAAAGGAAAACCCGGCCGCATCGTCATTGAGGACAAAACGACGGCTTACCCAGTTACCATTTTCAGCATGTACCTCACGTTCAGTACCGCTGATCTGATCAAGAGTGCGAATAATCATGCGGCAACATCACCTCTTTTTGCTGCCTCCTTCTGTACCAGTAAACTTCCAATGACTGAATCAATAATGGCAATTCCTTTACGTAGAGTATCTTCTTCAATGATTAATGCGGGGAGGAATTTCACTACGGTATCGTCAGCGCCAGCCAGCTCGATAACCAGCTTATTGGCAAAGGCCTCTGCAGATATTTCAGCTGGTAGTCCAGCACGATCAAACTCGAGTCCCCAAACCATGCCACGGCCGCGCAATTTTATATCAAGCCGGGCACTATATTTTTTAACGATCTTACTTAGCTCCTCTTCCATAATCTGACCCTTGTACTTAATGGATTCAGCGAAGTCATCATTATCCCAGTAGCTTAGTGCCTGAGTAGCAGCGACGAAGGCCAGGTTATTACCACGAAAGGTACCGGTATGTTCACCAGGCTGCCATTGGTCGAGCTCTGGTCGCATCAGCAAAAGAGCCATTGGTAAACCGCCTCCAATCGACTTGGAAACCGTTACCATGTCAGGTTTGATGCCGGCCTCTTCAAAACTGAAAAAGTGACCGGTTCGGCCATTGCCCATCTGAATATCGTCAATAATAAACAGAATATCGTACTTATGACAAAGCGCTTCCAGCTGCTGTAGCCATTGAACACTGGCAACATTGATGCCACCCTCTCCTTGCACGGTCTCTACGATGACTGCTGCTGGTAGATCGACGCCACTGGATTTGTCAGAGAGAAACTTTTGCAGATAATCAATAGTGTTAACGTCAGGGCCAAAATAGCCATCAAAGGGTACTGAGTCAGCATTGTTTCGTGCACCGTAAGATTCATCGCGATAGAAATCATTACCCGTTACGGCTAACGATCCCATGGTCAGCCCATGATAACCATTGGTGAAAGCTATTATATTGGAGCGACGCTTGATCATACGTGCCAGTTTAAGGGCTGTTTCTACCGCATTGGTTCCGGTAGGGCCGGTAAACTGAACCTTATAATCGAGATTACGTGGGACAAGAATGGTGTCGCGAAGTTTTTGCAGGAAATTTTTCTTTGCAACCGTTGCCTTATCCAGACCATGAACAATGCCGCCGTGTTGTAGGTATGCAATCAATGCCTCACTGATCATCGGGTTGTTGTGACCGTAGTTGAGGGTGCCGGCTCCTGCAAAGAAATCGATATATTCATTCTCCTGCTCATCGTAAAGAAAGGCTCCCTGTGCCTTATCAAATACAGCAGGAAAGGCGCGGACATAACCGCGAACTTCAGATTCCATCTCTTCAAAAATACGCATAAATAAAACTCCTTTGAATGATCAATTCGTTGTATTGAGAGGGATCCGTAACAGAATCTCACTTTCATGAATGTTGTCTGAACCAAAAGCCTTCGCTTCAAGGAAGGTCTGCTCTTCAACTGTGCTGCGATGCACTTGTGCAAGGCGCTCAAAAAGATGACGTGAAGCAGCATTACCTGGATTTACTGTGACTTCCGCATAACGCAGATCAGTATGTTCCAGTCGTTGTAACAGAGTATCGAGCATACGTGTGGCAAGTTTTTGTCCACGTAGAGACTGATCCACCACAACTTGCCAAATAAATAGTGTGTTTTTACGTACAGGGAGATGGTAAGCAGATATAAAGCCCACTATAGTTCGCTTATACTCAGCAACGATACAGCTCTCGCTAAAGTGTTCGCAAAGCAGGTAATAACTATAGACAGAGTTCAGGTCTAGAGGTGGGCTTTTAGAAATCAGGTTATGTATTTTGTAGCCATCACTATTTTGGGGTTTGCGTAGGTAGATTTCGTCTTGTTGTAAATGGAGCATGATTCTTGCTGCAATATATTTAGGGCACGAAATATTAACATGTAAAGTATATTTGCGCAAAAATGGTAACTATTTTAAAAACTACAAATACTAGTTACTTTTTTAAGCTGTTAAATTAACTGATGTAGCAAATAAAGGGTTAGATGATGGAAACGCACGATCAGGTTCTGGTTTCATTGCGCCAAATTATTCGCGCTATTGATTTGCACTCTAAACATATTGAGCGGGAGTCCGGTCTAACGGGGCCACAATTGCTGGTCATGCAATCAATATCAAAAAAAGATATAGTCACAGCAGGGCTAATAGCGCGTGAAGTAAATTTAAGTCAGGCAACAGTTACCACCATACTGGATCGGTTAGAAAAGAAGGCCTATGTAACCCGTGAGCGTAGTCTGGAAGATAAGCGCAAGGTAATGATTGGCTTGACTGAAGCAGGGGAACTGATTCTCAAACAGGCGCCAACACTGCTTCAGGAAAGCTTCATTGATAATTTCGGGAAGCTGGAGGATTGGGAACAAAGTCTTCTCCTTGCATCATTGCAACGTGTTGCAAATATGATGCAGGCTGAAAACCTGGATGCGGCACCGCTATTGGATAGCAGTGATGAACAGGTGGTAAAAAAGATCTGGTAAAGGGCTATTTTTCTCAGAGTATCTGTGCAGGTTAGTGTTTAGTGAGGACGGTTCCAGTAGTTAAACAGGCCTGAGACAGAACCTGGTAGCAGGTCTACCCATTCAGAATATTCATCATCATCCATATCGGGATCATCTTCGTCTTCAAGCATAGCCAGCTTGGCAATGGGGGTCAGTAATGCATTGGTATGGCTATCCAGTGTTTTCCAGATACTATGATGCTGATCCACTGCATACATAAATCCAACACACCATCCTTCAAAGGCTTCCAGCACTTCACCCTCTTCCTCCGTTTCGATTACCAGTGGTTCAAATTCATCACCATTCTCAAGTGTCTGAACGATCTCCTGATTCAGGCGTTGCATTAACTGGGTGAAATGTTCTTTTTCATCATTATCAATAAAAGCCGGGCTATTCCATATATACTCTAGCCACTGACCACGTTCGATGGTTTGCGGCAGTACCGCCAGACCGCTGAGATAGCCATGAGCTTCATCGACAGAGAGGGTTTCATCATCACAAGCCTCTGATAATAAAAAGCTATCAAGCTCGGTTAGTTCGTCTTCAGAAAGCGGGATGGAAAGATCGGTCATTAGGGAATTCCACAAATGGTGTTGAAGTAGGCGGACTATAGACCTATTTGTGAGCGTGGTAAATTATTGATGGATCATTACAATGGCGGTGATCAATAAAAAGGGGATATAAGTTTGGCAAATTCACTCAGCGACCAACTGCTAAAAGCAGGATTAGTCGATAAAAAGCGCCATCAAAAGGTACAAAAGCAGGCGCAAAAACAGAAGAAAAAAGTGCTTCATGGTAATGCCGCCAAAAATGATGAGGCTACCCGGCTGGCGCTACAGGCAGCAGCTGAAAAGCGTGAGCGTGATCGCCAGCTAAATCTTCAACAAAAACAGTTAGCTGAAGAGAAAGCGATTAGCGCCCAAATTCGTCAGCTAATTGAGAGCAACCAGCGTCTTGACGAAGGTGATGTTGCCTATAATTTCAGTGATGACAACTTAATTAAAACGCTCTACATCACTGAGCGGCTCCAGCAGCAGCTAAGTCATGGCTATTTAAAGATTGTGAAGTTCGAGGGTAGCTATGCTTTGGTTCCCGCTGCGGTTGCTGAAAAAATTGCCCTTCGCGATGAGAGCTATATCATCAGACAGGATGTAACAAAGCCTGATATGAAAGAGGATGATCCTTATGCAGATTATCAGGTTCCGGATGATTTGATGTGGTAGGTCATCTTTCAGTGTGGGGCAAAAATCTGCCTATTTTGAGTCAAATAGTCGATAAAGCACGCTTTTTAATAAGAATTCACTAATTTGGCTTGATGTTCGACGACGAAAAAAATACAATCGCGCGGAATTTCCTACGCAGTTCAGTAACAGGATCGGAATAATCCCCGGTTTTTACTGAAAGCGATGACCTCCGGAACCGATGTAATGGGTACACCAGAAAGTTGTAAACACTGGTGACAGTACTTTTTACACTGAACGGAACAGGGATGATTAGGGACACCCTGTAAACGGGTCTTGTGTAAACGAGGCTCAAAAAGCTTTGTTACACAGTTCATCTGAATGTAAGCCATTTATGAACGAACAGAATATTAACTTTAAACCAGAGTATTAAAATGACTGATTTAGCCAAATACCGAAATATCGGCATCTTTGCCCACGTTGACGCGGGTAAAACGACCACCACCGAGCGTATTCTTAACCTGACAGGTAAGACTCATAAAATTGGTGAAGTACATGATGGCGAAGCCACAACTGACTTCATGGATCAGGAGCGTGAGCGTGGTATTACCATTCAGTCGGCAGCAACTACCTGTTTCTGGAAAGAACACCAGATGAACATCATCGATACACCGGGACACGTTGACTTCACGATTGAAGTTTACCGCTCTCTTAAGGTTCTTGATGGTGGTGTTGGTGTTTTCTGTGGATCCGGCGGTGTAGAGCCTCAGTCAGAGACCAACTGGCGTTATGCAAACGAATCAGAAGTTGCACGTATAATTCTGGTTAACAAGCTAGACCGTATGGGTGCAGATTTTTACCGTGTGGTTGATCAGGTTAAAAATATCCTTGGTGCAGTACCATTGGTAATGGTTTTGCCTATTGGTATTGAAGAAGACTTCAAAGGTGTTGTTGATCTGCTGACTCGTAAGGCATGGTTGTGGGATGACTCGGGTGATCCACATAACTACCATATTGAAGATGTACCTGCTGAGATGGCTGATAAGGTTGAAGAGTATCGTGAGCAGTTGATTGAAACTGCTATAGAACAGGACGATGATCTGATGGAAGCCTATCTTGAAGGTGAAGAGCCATCAATTGAAGATATCAAGCGTTGTATTCGCAAGGGCACTATCGCACTGGACTTCTTCCCGACTTACTGCGGCTCTGCATTTAAGAATAAAGGTATCCAGCTGGTTCTGGATGCGGTTGTTGATTATCTTCCTAGCCCTATTGAAGTTGAGCCTCAGCCAGAGGTTGATCTGGAAGGTAACGAAACAGGTAAGAAAGCCATTGTGGATCCAGATGGCCCACTGCGCGCACTGGCATTCAAAATTATGGATGACCGCTTTGGTGCTCTGACCTTTACCCGTATCTATTCGGGTAAACTGGCCAAGGGTGACACTGTACTGAACACCTTTACCGGTAAGACTGAGCGTATCGGTCGTATCGTTGAAATGCATG
>RRYU01000064.1_pt1 | contig 14891 bp, 11 predicted proteins | sample 2162651 | NCBI WGS metagenome assembly RRYU01 (sample SAMN10267283, study PRJNA491782) | microbial mat metagenome | isolation source: biomat in the production well | place: Japan: Minami-Kanto gas field, natural gas well KTG3 | collected 2017-06 | reverse complement strand
GGGGGGGCTTCCTGCCCCACACCGGTCTTTGATCGTTTCTTCGCCAAGGGCGTGCCCTTTAAAACCGGTTATGGGCTAACTGAAGCTGGCCCGAATAACTTCTGGCTACCTGATGAGGATGTGCAGCGCAAAGTCGGTTCAGTCGGTACGCCGCTGTTTCATGTGGAAAGCCACATTGTCGATCCACAGGGGCATCCATGTGGGCCAGGCGAGGTGGGTGAATTGCTGCTGCGTGGCCCCCATATCGTACCTGGTTACTGGAATAATCCCGATGCAACGGCGCAAACTATCCGCGATGGCTGGTTGCACACTGGCGACCTGGCGCACAGCGATGAGGAAGGCTATTTCTATATTGTTGGTCGCAGCAAAGATATGATTATTTCTGGTGGCGAGAATATCTATCCGGCTGAAGTCGAAAGTGTTATGCTCGATCATCCCACTGTGGCCGAGGCCGCCCTGATTGCCGTGCCCCATCCACATTGGAATGAGGTCGGACGGGCGATTGTGGTGGTGCAGCCGGATACACAACTGCCTGCTCAGGAACTGATGACCTTTGTCGCTGAACGCCTGGCCAGTTATAAGGTGCCCCGGTCGGTTGTCTTTGTCGATGCATTGCCCAAAACTGGCGCAGGCAAGATCGATAAGAAGTTGCTCCAGCAGCAGTATGGAGGCGAATAATGAGCACACATGTTGCTATTGTCACCGGCGGGGCTAGTGGAATCGGGCAGGCATGCGCCGAGGCACTGGCAAATCATGGCCATCAGGTGATCGTTGCCGATCTGAAAGAGGAACAGGGGCAGTCGGTTGCCCGGATGATCGGAGGCCACTTTGTCCAGGCCGACCTGGCGCGCCGTGCCGATTGCCGACGTGTGGTTGATGAAACGCTGGAACGCTTTGGCAAGATCGATATCCTGGTGAATGATGCGGGGTTTCAACATATTGATCCAGTCGAGGATTTTTCGGAAGATACATGGGATCGCTTGCTGGCGGTGATGTTGACGGCACCTTTTCTGTTGTCAAAATATTGCTGGCCGTCTATGAAATCACGCGGTTGGGGCCGGATTGTCAATATCGGGTCGGTACATAGCCTGCGCGCTTCGCCTTTCAAGGTGGGTTATATTTCGGCTAAACATGGGTTGCTTGGTATGACCCGCACGCTGGCCCTGGAAGGTGCGCCGTTTGGGATTACGGTCAATACAATCTGCCCGGCGTATGTGCGTACCCCCCTCGTCGAGAGTCAGATCGCCGACCAGGCCCGTACACGGGGGATCTCTGCTGAAGAGGTGATTGAACAGGTGATGCTTGCGCCAGCCGCGATCAAACGCCTGGTTGAGCCAGGTGAGGTTGCCGATCTGGTACTGTATCTCTGTTCGGAGTCGGCCCGCTCAATTACTGGTGTAGACTGGCCTATCGATCTGGGATGGACGGCTCATTAAGCGCAAAGCTGTCAAGCGCAAAGTGCAATGAGAACCATTGGGCCGCAGGCGGAAACGTCTGCGCTACGCTGACAGTGAGCTATTTCGCCTATGAGTGCGATTGATGACATTAAAGCACGCCTGGATATTGTCGATATCATCGGCGAGAGTGTTTCCCTGCGTAAAACGGGGCGTCATTTTGTCGGCTTTTGCCCCTTTCATGCCAATACGCGCACACCGGCTTTTACCGTCTTCCCGGATACGCAAAGTTTCTATTGCTTTGGCTGCCATGCCGCTGGTACGCTGTTTGACTTTGTTATGCGCCAACAGGGCCTGGACTTCCGCGAGGCCTTGCAGCAACTGGCGCAGCGCGCCGGGGTGCAACTGGTCGAACGAAGCGACGCAGAAGAACAGCAAGACCGTCAGCGTACCCGCCTGCTCGAAATCAATCTTGCCGCTGCGAAATATTTCAACTATGTGCTGCTGAACCTCTCACGAGCCCAACTGGCCCGCGCTTATATCGAACAGCGTGCCATCGACAATGCCACGGTCGAGGCTTTTCAACTCGGTTATAGCCTGGAAGATTGGAGCCATCTGCTAACCTATCTGACCGATAAGAAAGGGTTTGCACCCGATGAGGTAGAGGCAGCCGGGTTGGCCATCGAGCGCGAACAGGGTGGGTACTATGACCGCTTTCGGGGACGTTTGATCTTTCCCATCCGCGATGCCCGAGGCGCAGTTGTCGGGTTTGGCGGGCGTGCTATTGGTGACGCTCAGCCCAAGTACTTAAATTCGCCCCAAACAGCCCTGTTTGACAAAAGCTACGTGCTCTATGGCCTGGATCTGGCCCGCGATGCCATCCGCCAGGCTGACGCTACGGTGATTGTCGAGGGATATATCGATGTCATCACAGCGCATCAGCACGGCTTTCGCAATGTTGTCGCCCCTCTGGGGACTGCGCTAACCGCCGGGCATGTGGCGATGTTGAAGAAGCTTTCGCAGAATGTCTACCTGGCATTAGACGCCGATCCGGCCGGGTTGCGCGCAACCCTGCGTGGGCTGGATACGTTACAGCAAGTCCAGGACGAAAATAGTTCACACCCGGTGGTGTCGGCTCAGGGGCTGGTTCACTGGGAAAGCGATGTATCCTTGCGAATCATCAAGCTCCCCGCCGGACAGGATCCAGACGAGGTGATCAAGGCCGACCCACAGCACTGGCGTATGCTGGTCGATACGGCTATGCCAGTGGTAGATTTTTATATGGAAGCCTATACCGCCGACCTGGATCTCTCCCAGGCCCAGCAGCAGCGGGTGGCCCTGGATCGGCTGTTACCGATTATCGCACAACTGGAAGGGGCGCAGCAGCGTGTTTATGTTGCCCGGTTGGAACAGATCGTGGGCATTCGTGCCGAACTGATCCTGGATCTGTTACACGAGAATACCAACCCAAAGCGACGCGACCAGAAACGCCCTGCTCAGATCCAGCATCAGCCAGCACCAGCGATACAGGCACATGCGCCCATCAGAGACAACCTGACCCGCGAGGATTATCTGCTGGGACTGGCGCTGCACTATCCGGCGATATGCGCTCTGGTGGAAGAAGCCCTGATCCAGGATCTACAGATCTACCCGCGTATGCGTGAACTGATTGGCGTAACCTTTGAAAGCCTGCTGGAACAGATCGAAAATCGTATGATCTGGCAAACCATAGCGGCAAACCCGCCAGCACTCGACGCACAGAACGGGCATACGATAGACAATGCACTGATGCCCGCATACCTGAATGCCCTGCCCATTGCAGATACACTACGCAGCCACGCCGAACGCCTGCTGGCGGTACAATTGCCCCCCAGGCAAGAATACTTATATCGGCAGAGTGCGCTTGCCATTGCTAAACACTTGCGCATTAGCCAGGTACGCCACTGGCACGAGCGGTTGCACCAGCAAGCACATACATTTGATTTGCCCGATCGCCCCGACTCGATGCCCGATCCAGCTGACCCGGATCACGAACCTGGTGCCGATTATATGCACACCCTGGCACTCTTACGTGAGCTACAAGACTACCTGGCCGCCCTGACTACTCCTCGCCGTAGCAGCAGCTTCCCGGATCTACGCGATCGCTTCAGTAAATAACCAGACAGACGTACGCGGTGGGCATATAAACCCCACGTTTGTCGGAACAAAAGACGTGTTTCGCCTGCGGCAGCGTGGTACTGTACATTCTTTTTTCAAACATTCTGGCCTCCGGCCAGAATGTTTGAAAAAAAGATCTTCTTCCGCCCTGCCGGAGGCGATATCTGCTCGCAAGATGGACGACTGCGTACTTCCTGTAAATAACAGGACTTACACAGTGATGGATGCAATCAGACTTGTGTCCACATGAAAAACCTGTTTCGCCTGCCGTTCGACAGACTGATCGTGAGCTTGTCGAACGGCACAGTAGACGGCAGCGCGGAATATTCTATTCTTTGTTCAAATAATGTTGTTAGCGTACATACGTCCTGGGTGAACCAGACGCCCTCACCTCCCTGCCCCCCTCTCAGGGGTAGGTTTTTGAATGGATGGCGTTCTAAGGCAATCCGTAGGGACAGGCGGAAGCTTGTCCGTGTGGACGTTTTTCGCATCAGGACGCTATGCGGACGCGCAGAAGCGCGTCCCTACTACCCGTGCGAGCCCTGCCCCCCTCTCCCTGAGGGAGAGAGGGGAAACGGGGCGTCCTGGCGGCACACGCTGCGCGTGTGCCGCCAGGACGCCCCGTCCAACTCCCCCGCCCCTTGCAGGGGCGGGGGCCGGGGGGTGGGGTGATTCAGATGCACGGTTTGCCAAATTGATGGTTGGAAGTCTTCACCATCCCAGGACTTTTTCGCGCTAATAACATTTTTTGAAGAAAAGATCCGTCTTTCACCCTGCCGCCTGCCGTGAGCTTATCGAACGGGAGGCAATATCAGTCCAGAGGATGGATGACCGCGTACGTCTTATAAATAAAGCCTAAAAGCATATAGCAACATTTTGTATGTTATAATGCCCACAGAACGCACACCTGTGCTGAGGTTTTCCCATGAGCAACGAGCGCCTGCTCAACCCTGATCCACATCCCGACGACGACCAGCGCGGCGAGAAAAGCCTGCGCCCTCGCTTGCTGGGCGAGTTTATCGGGCAGGAAAAGGTCGTTGAACAACTTCATATTGCCATTGCCGCCGCCAGGGCACGCAAAGAACCGCTGGATCATACGCTTTTCTATGGGCCACCCGGACTGGGCAAAACATCGCTGGCCGGTGTGATCGCCAATGAAATGGGCGTCAACATGAAAATCACCAGCGGGCCAGCTATCGACCGCGCCGGTGACCTGGCCGCTATTCTGACCAATCTGCAAAAAGACGATGTGCTGTTTATCGACGAAGTACATCGCCTGAATCGCGCCGTGGAAGAGGTACTCTACCCGGCGATGGAAGATTTTGCCCTGGACTTAATTGTGGGCAAGGGGCCGAGTGCGCGCAATATCCGGCTTAAAATTCCCCGGTTTACCACCATTAGCGCAACCACGCGCCTGGCCCTGCTGACCTCGCCGCTACGTGATCGGTTTGTGTCGATCCACCGGCTGGAGTTTTATACCGACGATGCCATGCACGAGATTGTCTCACGATCGGCGCGTATTCTGGGCGTACACGTTACCCCCGATGGAGCCTACGAGATTGGGCGGCGCGCACGCGGCACACCGCGTATTGGCAACCGATTGCTGCGCCGTGTGCGCGACTATGCCCAGGTTGTAGCCGAGGGCAGCATTACGCTCGAAGTGGCGCGCGAGGCCCTGGCCATTCTAGAGATTGATGAACTGGGCATGGACGAGAACGACCGTCGGCTCTTACGCACGATTATCGAACTATTTAGCGGCGGCCCGGTCGGGCTATCGACGCTGGCAGCAGCCCTGGCCGAAGAGGTCGACGCTATCGAAGATGTGTATGAGCCGTTTCTGTTGCAACTGGGCTTTTTGCAGCGGACGCCACGTGGGCGCATAGCAACGCCACGGGCCTATCAGCATCTGGGCTTTCCCTACACCGCGCAGCCATCTGCCAATGATGATCCCAATGCGCCCCAACAGGGGCGACTGTGGTGAATATGCCGAAAGGCTAGAAGCAGCCGTTATTCTGCAATTCTTAAAAGCGATTGTCGGGCAATACGCCGATGAGATCGACCGGATTGAACCAGTCACAGCCTGACTGACTAGAGAAAAGTAGACAGCCTGAACTCCGTCTATGTTCGCTATGAACACCTACATAATTGTACGCATTTCTATACAAGGAGCTTTGTATGCCCAGCTCAACCTCAATGGCGGTCTTTATGATCGCCGCAGCCGCCCTGCTGATCACACCTGGCCCTGCCGTCCTGTATATTATTGCTCGCAGCATCGACCAGGGGCGTCTGGCGGGCATTGTATCGGTGCTGGGGATTGCATCGGGGGCATTATTCCATATCGCTGCGGCGGCGCTGGGCCTCTCGGCGTTGCTAATGTCATCGGCACTGGCTTTTAACCTGGTAAAATATGTTGGGGCAGGGTATCTGATCTATCTGGGTGTACGCAAATTGCTCGCCCACGCAGAGCTAGAAACGTCTGTTGTCACCGAGCCGAAAAAGCTTACGCGTATTTTCTACGAAGGCCTGGTTGTCAATCTACTGAACCCCAAGACGGCCCTGTTCTTCTTTGCTTTTTTGCCTCAGTTTGTCGATCTAGCGCGTGGGCCAGCCGCCCCGCAGATCCTGGCTCTGGGGCTGATCTTTACCATAATGGCGATTCTAAGTGATGGCATGTATGCCCTGCTGGCTGGTAGTGCAGGCCACTGGCTCAAGGGCAACCGCCATTTTCTGCATGCCCAGCGCTATGTCGCCGGGGCAGTCTATATCGCGCTGGGGATTAAAACGGCCTTTTCTGGTTCAGCAAGTGGCAAATAAGAGAATCCTACATGATAGCAACAGGGCTGATCACGATTGTCTTCATCATCGGCATAATAATGGTACTGGCTGTCAGCCTGGTGTGGAATAACCGCAAAGGCAACGGGCTGAAACTGGCAGATGTTGGCAGCATTCTGGATCAAGCGATCTGGGCCTATCGCCAGCACTTTGTTATGATCCTGTCGCTCTCGACAATATGTGTTTTTCTGGGCAGTATCAGTGGATATGCTATGCCTCTGCTGGGGATAACCTCTACTTTTACAGTAATGAATGGCAGCAGCGGACTGGATCTCTATCCGCTATTGATGATGCTGGTGAGTTTGCTGAGCATGCTGGGTATCGGCCGCACCCTGCTGGCGTATGGTGCCGCACGAGCAGTATGGATGAGCAAGACGAATCGGGTAGCCAGCGTTGGCAGTTTGTTCAGACATCAACCGCCCGGCAAACTGCTGGGTTTACTGGCTTTTATGATCATTCCCTCGATCATAACATCATTCATGAGCATTATTGGCGTCCTACCAGCGCTGCTCTGGGCACTTACCCCCGCTACCATGGTATTTGAGTCGGTTGGCCCATACGAGGCATTTCAACGTAGCTACCGGTTAATCTGGAAAAATTTTGGTGCTTTGTTGCATACGCTGGTGCCCCTATGGCTGATCGGGTTGCTCGTAAACGCCTCCTTGCTGGCTGGAAGTATCACGGCATTCAATATGCTGACCCTGCCGCCTGAGCTTATTACCTCGATGATGCTTCTGGCCTTTATGTTGAGCAATATTATCACCGCGCCACTGACGGCCTTTGGCGCGGTTTCATTCTATCAGTATGTCCATGAGCGTTTGCCAGTGCCAACCATAACGGCGTAAGCATGGCTCGCGCGTGGGTCAGGGAGTAGGCGCGGCTTGCAGCCGCGCACGTTGCACGTGCGGCTATAAGCGCACCTACAGCACTAGACGCGGAGTGGCCCTCACCCCATCCTGATGCGGTAGAGCAGGTAGCTTCCCACCTTCCACGGGTACCGGCGGGGCTGCGCCCTGCCAAGATTCTATTGGTTTCGGTTTGGTGTGGCGGCTTTGCCGCCACACCAAACCGAAACCAATTTTTTTTGTGGGGGGCCGGAGGCCCATACGCATGACCTGTAGGGCGGCAGCCCTAAAAAACCACGTTGTCGTGCGAGATAGTGCCAGCTTTGCTGGCACTATCTCGGCGGGGCGCACACCGCCGGGATGAAAATGGGCTTGTAGGGGCGACCGGCCAGTCGCCCCTACCGTCCATCGGCTATTTTCACATTAGATATGGATCGCCTCACCGTTTACCACGGCATGCGCTGCCTCACCGATAGCCTCATAGAGCGTAGGATGGGCATGGATCGTATGCATCATACTCTCGCCGGTAGCCTCGTGACTGAGGGCAATTCCCCCCTCGCTGATCATCTCGGTGACGGACGGACCGATCATATGCACACCCAACACTTCGTCGTACTGTTTATCAGCCACAATCTTGATAAAGCCGGCGCGACTCTGCCCCAGGATACGTGCCTTGCCATTGGCCGAGAAGGGGAATTTGCCGACCTTCACCTGGTAGCCACGCTCTTTGGCCTTTGCCTCGGATAAGCCGACACTGGCAATCTCGGGATTACAGTAAGTACAGGCTGGAATATGCTGGTAGTCTATCGGCTGGACAGTGAGCCCGGCAATATGCTCGACCGCCAGAATGCCCTCGGCGCTGGCTACATGCGCCAGCCAGGGCGTCGGCACACAGTCGCCAATGGCATAAATCCCCCCGACATTGGTGCGCATATGGGCATCGACCTTGATAAAACCACGCTGATCCATTTCAATGCCGACTTCTTTCAACCCCAGGTTCTGCGTGCGCGGCGCAATGCCAATTCCCAGCAACATCTTCTCGGCCTGAACCTGCTGCTCCTTGCCGCTACTGTCGGTGATATTCGCCACAACCTGGCTCTCGCTGCGATCTACACTATTCAGTTTTGCCCCGGCCAGCATCTTGATCCGGCGGCGCTGAAAAACCTTGACCAGCTCGGCGCTGATCTCTTCATCTTCAAGCGGCACAATCCGCGGTAGCGCCTCGACAATTGTCACCTCGGCGCCAAATGTGCGAAACATCGAGGCAAACTCAACCCCGATAGCGCCTGCACCCACTACCAGCAGGCTTTTTGGCACATCTTGCAGTTCCAACATACCCGTTGAAGAGAGAATCCGTTCACCATCAAACTCAATACCCGGCAACGCACGCGGCTGTGCCCCGGTAGCGATAATAATATTTTTCGTCTGGAGGGTTTGCTCGCCACCCGCATTGAGCTGGACATGCACCTGCCCACCGCCACGTACCGTGGCCCAGCCCTGAATCAGATCGACTTTATTCTTCTTGAACAGATAGCCAACACCATCGGTACTCTGTTTTACCACGGTCTGCTTATGCTTCATTGCCGTTGGCAGATCAAAAGCGACTTCGTTAATCATCACCCCGAACCGCTTGCCATCACGCGCCTCTTCCAGCAGATCAGCACTATGCAGGAGCGCCTTGGTGGGAATACACCCGATATTCAAGCAAACACCACCTAACGCGCCCGCCTCGACACAGGCCGTTTTCAGGCCAAGCTGACCAGCCCGAATCGCGGCAACATACCCGCCCGGCCCTGAACCGATAATAACGACATCATACTGTGTATCGCTCACACCTGCTTCCTTTCTTATGCAACCGTAGACGAGGCAACTCTACGCTATGTCTGCTACCCAGAGCTTAGACTACGGCTCATGCTTCTGGTACTAACTCGCCTGTAAAGGCATTATCCTGAAAGCGCGGGCATCCCCCATGCAAACGGGCCAGAGACTGGCGATCCCGGTGGCGTTGTCTTCCAATGTAGAATACGAATCTGTATGAAATCTATTGTAGCACGCTCACCAGCAAGCCAGAGCGCAAAAGCCTGCGTTTGATCTGCTGGCCCTCCAGCATAACCGGGTACCTGCTGTTATGTTATACTAAGCCATGGTCTCAGAAGTACGTTCCGGTTTGGCTGGACTGAAGTTATAGAGCTTTCTGGTAGACGATACGCCCTCACCCCCTGCCCCCTCTCCCTCAGGGAGAAGGGGAAATGGGGATGCCCCGTCCGGTTCCCCCCGCCCGTGCAGGGGCAGGGGCCAGATCTCAGGGGTAGGTTTTTCGATGATGGTTTCCAACGCGATCCGTAGGGACAGGCTTCTGCCTGTCCGTGCGGACGTTTGCCTCATCAGGACGCGATGCGGACGCGCAGAAGCGCGTCCCGACGGAAAAAACCTACCCGTGAGAGATACCGCTGGGTCATTCCAGATGAGCGGGCATGGTTGCCAACGCCGGGTGCGCGGGCGTCCCGCCCGCTTCACCCCATGCGGGCGAGACGGGACGACCGCGCACCCAGAATCCGAATGAGCCAGTGGTATCGTGAGAGAGCCAGGGGGTGGGGTGATTCAAGCGGGTTCATCCATCTGTGAATGGTACAGGAACGTTGACTATTTTGAAACCATGTCTAACAGAACGACGCAGTAAGGCCACCGGCCAGTCGACCCTCCGCATCCACGTAAGCCGGGACAAACATCAAGCAACCAGCATACACACACTATACAAGAAGGTCATTTTATATGCGCATGACGAAACGTGAACGTTTGACTGCTGCCATTTTCGGCGAAGAAGTTGATCGTGTACCGGTATCGCTCTGGCGACACTTCCCGGCAGATGATACCAACCCCGAACAACTGGCTCTCTCGGTCGCATCATTTCAACAGGAGTATGACTGGGACTTCATCAAACTAACCCCACTGAGTAACTATTCAGTCGCAGACTGGGGCGGTACAATCGCCTACCAGGGCAATCCCGAGGGCACCAGCGATTATGTCACGCCCCCGCTGATCACCCGACCAGAAGACTGGAGCAAACTCAAGCCGCTGAATAGCCACTCCGGGCATCTTGGCGACCAGATCACCTGTCTGCAACGCCTGCGCGAACTGGTTGGCCCGGATGTTCCGATCATTGAAACGGTTTTCAGTCCGCTCTCACAGGTCAAACGCCTGGTAGGGCGCGGGGCCGAAATCGTGCATCTGCGGCGCTATCCGCAGGCGCTAGGAGCAGCCCTGGAGCTTATTACCACAATGACGATCTCATTTGTCGAGGCCGCTTTAGCAGCGGGGGCTGATGGAATTTTCTATGCCGTCCAACATGCCAGCGCTGACTTGCTCAGTGTAGCCGAATATCAAGCTATTTTGCGCCCCCTGGATCTGCGTATCCTCGAAGCTGCCAGGGGCGGAGGATTCAACCTGCTGCATCTACACGGGCTACATACTTACTTCGACCTGTTTACCGACTATCCCATCCATGCGCTCAACTGGCATGATCGCGACACCGGCCCATCACTATCAGAAGGTGCCCAACGTTTTCCAGGGCTGGTTGTTGGTGGCCTGAGCCAGCGTGATATGATTGAAGGCAACCCGGAGACGATTCGCAAACTGGTTCAGGAGACCATAACCAGCAGCAACGGACGGCGGATCTGTTTATCGACCGGCTGTGTGCTACCAACGGTTGCGCCCTGGGGCAATATTCGCGCCCTGCGTGCGGCGGTTGAAGAGGCGACACCGTAGGAGCATACAGTGCCCCTACGCCAGTAACTGATCCACCAGACCTTCGAGGCCGTCTAGATCTAGATCATCACCAGCCGCAAGCTGGCTGGCCAGGATGTCTAGATTAATCACTGCGGCAGCTTCCAGATCAGGCGCACGCTCAAAACCACTCTGAACCAGATGCAAACGTTCCAGCGCAAAACCATGATCCTGTAAAAGCGTTTGCAAAGCCGTCAGGCGTTGTCGCTGTGTCTGCCAGGTGCGCACCGGTACGAGAATATGATCGGCCAGTTTTAGCAGACGGACACTGTGGTCATTCAAAGCATGGGGCGTATCGACCACAACAACTTCATAGTGTGAGCGCAAGCGATACATAACCTGGCTCAACTCTTCAACACCAACCGTGGTTCCACGGACAATATTTTCCGGTGCAGGCAAAACATGCAGCCCGCTGTGATGATGGATTAACTCTTCTTCGGGCCAGCCCACAAACGCAATCCGAGCAGCCAGATCATCGAGTGTCACACCGGCAGATAATCCTAGCAGCGCCGCAGCATTGCCAAATTGCAGATCGGCATCAACAAGCACCACACGCATATCGCGCTTACGCAACAGCAATGCCAGGCCACATGCCAGAGCCGTGCTACCATTGCCACCACCCGGGCTATAGACAGTCAGAATGATGCCCCGGCGTGTCATCGCCAGTATACGAGAATCCGGCCCATCCAGTGTCGGCCCTGCGATGAGCCGATCTTGAATCGCCGCCTTATGGGTCACAAGCGCCAGTGCCTGCGAGAACCAGCGCGCCCGGATCAGCGCCACACGGAAACTCTCCAGAGTTGGCGGCTTGATCAAATAATCACGTACGCCACTCTGGGCAGCATAACGCACACGTTCAGCATCAACACGTGCCGCCAGCAATATGACATATGTCATTGGCGCATATTGACGCAACTGCGCAGCCATATCAAATGCGCCACGACCAAACTGATCTGCATCGATCAAAACCACACTATAGGACACTTGAACTGCCTGCGCCAGCACCTGTTCGGCGGTATACGCCTGATCGACATCAGATACTTCACACGGCTGACGCAGAATATCAGCCAGGCGCACGGCTGCTCCGGCTGTCCTGCTTACCAGCAGCATACGATCAGGCTTGTCCTCTGTAAGCTGCACAGAGCCATACAAAGCTGGCTGAAACGTATTACCAGCCCGGATGAGCGCCGAGACAACCAGATCGGTTGTCAGGGGCGTTGTAAGGATATCATAGGCCCCCAGAGGCAACCAGCGGGTCAATTGGTCAGTAGGGATATTCCTGTGTAGCACAAACACCAGCAACCGACTATGCCTGAGTGTCAGATGCAGCAACGATGTAGCAGCTTCAAATGCGCCAGGCAGATCCGCGTCGAGCAGGATGACATCCGGTTGATAGGCCAGAGAGAGGGATTGCAGTTCAAGGATATCCTGAGCATGAGCGACCAGATCAATCACTCGCTCGATCGCGGGATGACTATGCAAAATAGCATCCAATTCAGTAGAGGCAGTAGCAAGTAGAACGCGCAGCATCGAACTACGTCAACAAACGCCGAATACGCAGGTAGGGCACAATTTTCTGCTCAAGCGGCCAGGTTGTCAGCATACGGGTATACGTGACACCACGACGAGCGCAGACCATACCGATCCGTTGCTGCCACGCAGCAACCCGACGACGATACGTCGCCAGTGTTTCGGCATCAAGTGTCAACGGCAGACACTGGCCACTTTCACTATCCTCGAGTTCAACCGGGCCTTGCAGATCCGGGCGCAGTTCATGCGGATCAAGCAAATGCAGCAGCAACACCTGCCAGCGCGGCGGCAACAAAACCTGCAAGCCATCGTCCAGGCCATCAGACGAGAGCAAATCCGAGCAAATCACCATCACCCCACCGGTAGGATTCTGCACCGCATACTGCCTTAGTACCGATCCCAGATTGGTCTGTTTTTGCAGAGATATGCCTTCAATATACTGCAACAGTTCAACCAGGCGTGCCTTGCCCTGGAGCGGACCAAACGGGCGTTCCAGCTCACCACCAAACGGTACAACCCGCAAGCGATCATGATGGGCCAGAGCAAGATAGCCCAGCGCACCCACCAGTTGCTGCGCCGTACGCAATTTTGGCGGTTGCCCCCATGCCATGCTGCGCGACGTATCCAGAAGTAGATGGACATTGATACTCTGTTCTGTCTCGCCCAGCTTGACCAGTACATGATCCTGACGGGCATACGCATTCCAATCGATATAGCGCATATCATCGCCGCTGGTATAGGGGCGATGATCGCTAAAAACCGTGGTGGGAAGCTGACGACGACTCAGATGCTCACCGCCAGATGGTCGCCCGCGCAGCGTCCGTTGCGCCTGCAAACTCAGGCGTTCGAGCCGGCGCAGAAACGCCTCATCGAACAACGGCTCATCGCGGACACTACTCCGCCTGTGAAAAATATTCTTGAACCACATCGCGCAAATCCGCTGGTATACGTAAAGGATCTTCGCCCGCCCGGACACGATTACTATTGGGGCTACCGCTACCCGGCTGAAAGCCACCAACACCCGCCCCTGTTGTTGCACCATTCTGGGGATCGCCATCCGCGAGAATATCCCCCTCTCCGGTACTATCCAGTTCCAGGGGCACACCTTCGACCTGCAATCGATCATTCTGTGACTGAGCGCGCTCATCACCAGGTAGGGGACTATTGCCTGCACCGCTGCCAGCACCCTGCCCCTGCTCCTGACCTGAGTCGGCCTGATCAGGCTGGCCCGACGCATCTTCCTGCCCAGCCTGACCCGTTTCAGGTGGTGCATTTTGTGCGCCAAGCTGTTCCGTAACTTGCGCCAGATCTTCGAGCGCCGCAGCCGCATCCTGGCCACCCTGTTCCAGTTGAGCAGCATTCCGACGCAGCTGATCATCTAACATTGAGTTGGGATTATCTGCCCCAATCTGCTCGGCAGCCTCGCGCAATGCTGATGCCAGATCGCCACGTGTAGCCGGTGAAAGCTGGCTGGCCTGATCTGCCAGCGTACGCAGCTCCTGAGCCGCCTGTTCGGTATCGCCACGATCCAGCGCATCAGCCGCCGGGCGGGTGACACTCTGATCGCGCAAGGCATCCGCCAGAGCAGACATAGCGGCGGCGCGATTCTCGCTACTCTCACCAGTTTCAGTTCCTTCGCCCGTATCGGGCTGCCCAGACTGGTCCTGACCACCGGCCTGTTCCTCCTGCGGGCCAGCAAACGGCTCTGGCGGAAACTCCTCAACTGGATTTTGCGGATCAACCAGCGGAGGCAGCGGCGATGCCACAGGCTGCACATTCAGTGGCCCCAGCCCGACAAACAGCAGTAACCCAACAACCATCACCAGCAGAGCCACCACCGTGGTCACCTCGGACCAGGGAAAGCGCTGCCGGGTAGAAACATACCGTTGGACACGATTGATCGTCTGATTTGATTGTTCCAGCAAGTGAGCTGCTACTCCCTCCGGAGCACCGCCCTGTGCGCTGACCTCCAGCGCTGTGGTCAACTGTTCATTCAGCCGGAAGCGTTGATCCAGCCGCCGGGCCGCCTGATATGACGACATTCTGGGGCGGAAAAACCACACCACACTGAAGACCAGACAGATCAGAACCACCAGACCGAGTATACCGAAATACAGCGGCCAGTCGAACACCAGGTGCAAGCCCAGAGCTACACACCAGACCGACAGGCCAATCCATACAAAGCGCAGCAGCATACGCAGCGTATACCGCGACCGGCGGGTATCGGCAAGCTGTTTAAGCTGACCATCAAGAGTCTGGCGCATTGATGATTTAGCCACGGAGAATCCTCTATATTCCTTCTTTGCAGAAGATCGAAATGTTGATGATGTGAATATCGTGCATATGCAGT
>RRYU01003962.1_pt1 | contig 14900 bp, 15 predicted proteins | sample 2162651 | NCBI WGS metagenome assembly RRYU01 (sample SAMN10267283, study PRJNA491782) | microbial mat metagenome | isolation source: biomat in the production well | place: Japan: Minami-Kanto gas field, natural gas well KTG3 | collected 2017-06 | reverse complement strand
CCTTCTCGCGCTCCGACTGGCGTCGCTGCACCCTGCCCAGACGCCAGCCGCATTCCACTGACAGCATGACGAGGAGAAAGGTCGCTGCAAAAAGGCCCGGCAGGGGCACGATATCGATGAAACTGTTGGCGCCGATATTCATTTCAGTGCTCCGCCTTCATATCCGATCGCCGCCCCCGCTGACGGCTCCGACTTGCAAGGGAATGGTGCGATCTACGAAATAGAGATCGAACATGCGTCTCGCGACAGCTAAAATGATCTTCGTCATCATCCGTACACCCGTAAATCCGCAGAAGCTGGTTTTACCACCGAGAAAGCCGTAAAACTTGTCGAAACCCCGCCGGGTCGGCCAGAGCTCGAAGGGCCCGGCGACATGGCCGCGCGGTAAAAGATCTCGTTGCGACCGCCCCGGTTACAGCGGCGACGCGTTAGCGCCGTCCGCTGTAACCGTCCGTCAGTGGACTATTACTTCACCTTCTGCACAGATGGAATTTTCCAGGAGCCATCGAGGATGGAAGGTGATTTTTCTGTCGGCCAGTAAAGGCGGAGCATCAGGATGAATCGATCCGCAGGTGCCGGGAGCCAGTTGGACTCCTTCTCCGGACCGGGGTTGTCATGTTGAAGGTAGATATCCAACGAGCCGTCCCCATTCAATTTGAAATCGTTGCGGGAGCTGATCGTGTACCGGTTAAGCGGATTGTCTACGAAGAAGTAGTCCGCGTTATACATCGTCAGCGACCAGAAACCTTCAACGGGCGGAAGTTGTCCTTTCGGGAAGTGCATGACGTATTTGCTTGCACCCGTGTAAGGCTTTCCTTCGGTGTCTGCTTCCGAAGTAGGATAAACGGCGTCCTGTGGACGATTCGCACCTAACCCGATCGCTGTAACGAGGGCGCGCTGAAGGTAGTCTGTTCCGTAGAGGCCGGTTTTGGTGGTGAACAGCCAGCCATTGATTTGCTCTCCTGCACTCTTGAAATGGGTCATGATTTTGCCGAAGGCGCCTTTAGGCACATCCTTCAGCGCTGCTTGTTCCGCAGGATCGAGTGCGGCGAAGTCAAACGGTTCTCCTGGCTTAATACCGAGTTTGGCCATCTTCGCGACTATGGAAGCATCTGCCGCAGACGCCGGGTTGTCGCGCATCAAGGTCGCCAGCAGGTTGAAGTAGGTCGAGATATCGAGGGCATTCACCTGCTCTCGCACAGCGGTCTTCATATCAATGCTGGGGTCGACCTTTCCGGCCGGCGGCGTAAAGGGCTTGCCGTAGGAACTCAACGGTGCAAGGGAGATGTCGTCCTGCATCTTGTGGACCTTGGCGTAATCCTCCGGAGTGCCGGTGCAATAGATTCGCCCCAGAAGCCACACGATGCTGGTCGGTGATTTGTATTCAGTGACGCCGTCGGGAAGTTTTCCTTTCCAGCCAGGGCCAGTGATGGCGTATGTCTGCGGACCAGTGCCGGTTGTACGTTTGCCGGGTACCTGGAAAACGTCCGTCCAACCATCGAGCATAGGGAAGAGATAGTAACGATCATTGGCATCCGGCAGACTCAAGATCCAGGGCTCATTGCCTACGTCAATCCACGCGGTGGTATAGAGCGTGTCGGCGTTGGGCGCGGTAACATCTTTGAATTCAGCTGTGGGATAAGATCGGTACTTAAGCAGATGCCCCATGGGTGCACGTTTGCCATCCGGCTCACTGACGTTGGTCATCACACGCCTGGTCATCTCCATGGTGATCAGTGGGTAGCCGTAGATATAGGCATCCTCTGCGATCTGTTGCACTTCCTGCACGGAAACACTGCTCGCAGCCTGCGCCGATGCAAACGGCAAGGCCAAAAGCATCGCAAACGTGCAAGCGACTGACTTAATGAACGTAGTTTTCATAATGTTTATCTCCTTGTTGTATAAAAAAATGGCGAATAGGGCAGCTGACCTCGATCTGCATCGATGGCGCGGTTGCCAGGACTCCGGGCACAGCTGCGGGTCCGTTCCCCCACCCATTGATAAGCAGATTCAGACTCCTTTCTCATACTGTTCGCTGTTGTGAGACATCCGTGCGGCATGGAAATCCACGCACTCATCTGTTTACTTGACCATGTATTGCTTTGCTTCAAGGCAGACGCCGAAAGCTCTTTTAAAGTTGCTCATCTGCTCGGCGCTGGCCTGCTGCGACTGCTGCGACTGCGCCGCCAACTGTGTGGATGCCTGTTCCTGCCCAGCCATGGCTCTGCGGCGAGCCCCCACCGCGCCAACCGCAGCACCAATGGCCGCGCCTTTGCCAGCGTCATCATCAGCAATCTCACCGATCACGGCCCCGGCAGCGGCACCACCTATGGCGCCCCTTAAGCCTGCACCCTTGCCCGATTGTGCGACCTGCTCCTGAGCCTGCGCCGTCTGCTGTTGTTGCTGACTGCTCTGCTGCTGGAGCGCAAAGGGATCAACCCCTGCGTTCTGAACCGCCCAGTTGTAACATTCGCTCTCATCCTTCGACTGCTGGGCAGCATCCTGGCCGGTGGTCGGAAAGACATAGACATTCAGGGTCGCGGCCAGGGTTTTCTGACTGGTCGGGGCTGCGAGACCCGTCGTCGCCTGGGCATAAAGCAGCGCAGGCACCAACAGCAGACCAGCCAGCACAACATAAATCCTCGCCTTCATTACGACTATCATGGTTCGGTTCTCCTCAATATTTTGGATTCAATGCTTTGTCCCCGTTTAAGAACAAACGATGGGGAGGTTCGACGTTTCCCGTTGGTTCAGCTCTTGGACAGACCTTCTTCCATGGCACCGGAAAGTTTGATCAATGGTTTTCGAATCTAACAGCAGGCCAGAACAGTTTCTTACCTGGCAATCTCAACCTCCCGCTTCGACGTGTAGAGCATGCGCATCATGTCGTATTCGAAGGGTGAACCCGAACGGTAGTAGCGGAACGATTCGCGATGGCGCTTGTCGATCGCCGCCACGCCGTTAAAGATCAGGGTTACGTCATCATCATCCACCCAGGCCGGCGGCCCAGCCGCTCCGAAGGCCACCGTATCGGCCACCAGACCGGTGGTGTCGCGCAGATTGGACGGTCCGAAGACCGGCAGCACGATGTATGGGCCGTTGCCGACCCCGTAGTGTCCCAGGGTCTGACCAAAATCCTCGGTCTGACGTGACATGCCCCACCCTGTTGCCGGATCCCACAAACCGGCGACACCGACCGTAGTGTTGACCACGAAGCGTGCCAGGGTAACGCCGGTCCGTTTGAGTTTCAGCTGCAGCAGGTTGTTGGTGAAGTTGTTGAACTCAAAGACGTTGTCAACGAAATTCGACACCCGCTTCTCCACGTAGTCCGGCGTGATGAACTCATAGCTGTTAACCACCGGCAGGTAGAGGAACTTGTCGAAATAGTAATTGAAGGTGTAGGCGCGCCGGTTGAACCCCTGCAGCGGGTCATAGACATCGACGGCATAGTCGACGGACTCCTTGACGATGTCCTCGACCTTGTGCCGCGGCGGCTCATAGGCGATGTTCGGGTCCGGTTTCGGGGTAACGCTGCAGCCGGTCGCAAACAGAAGCGCCAGCCCGATCAGGGCAGACATGGACAAACGTAATCTCTGGTCAATTGATATGTGCATGGTCATCCCCTCTCTCAATTCCTGAATGCCTGAAAAAAGCCGATCATTGCCGCGACGTTGTCTGGGTAGGCCATGTTGCCGCAGTGTCCGCCGTGCGGGAAGATCCTGGCGCGACTGCCAAACAGTTCGCGCAGGTAGTCAATCTCGCCGGGCAGCAGGATCAGGTCGTCTTCGTTATGGATCAGGCCGAATTTGGGAGAGGTGCGCAGATAATCCTCGATACTGCGCAGGCTCAGCTGTTTGATCAGCTCGACTTCCGTGATCTGCGGATCCCGAGCCTGGAAATGCGGCAGAACGATCCCGTGGAAATAGTCGAGGAACGTGAGCCGGCCGAGCGCCTTGACATAGTCGGTGGCCCGGTCATGCCGTCTCAGGACCAGGTTTTTGGGCACCACGTAGCCGGCCTTGGTCAGAACGTCGCTGGTGAAGACCATGTTCTGCGAACTGATCCGGAAATCAAGGCCGATCAGTGCCTTGAGCGGTTCGTCGCTCTGCGGCTTGCGGTGCTGGTAGGCCTTGTAAAGAAACTGGTCGTTGAACTCGACAGCTTCCCCATGGGCATAGACATCGGCAAAGGCCTTGACGAGCCGCTGGTAGAAGTCGTTGAAGCTGTCCGGCCCGCCGGGGATGTTGTACGCCAGCATCTCATCAAGGATTAGCACCGAGTTGTAAAGGCTGACCGGCGGGTTGATCAGCAGCACCTTGCGGAAATTAAAGGCTTTCTCCTGCTCGTCGAGCCTGGCGATAAAGGCCGACTGCGCCGCGCCCAGGCTGTAGCCGGAGAGGTAGAAGTCGGTCACTTCCATCTGCTTGCCGTGCTTCTGCCAGATCGCCTGCATGACCTTGTAGAGGTCGGCCGAGTCTTCCTGCAGGTGCCCCGGCACGCCGCTGGTCGAGGCGGCAACGATGAAGTTCGGATGGGTCGGCGAGGAGAGCGAGACCACGTGGTAACCGGCCTGATAAAAAGCCTTCTGCATGACCTGCATCTTGGCACTGGTGAAACTCGCCCCGGTGCCGGCGACCAGGAAGATCAGCGGTGCCGGCCCCTTCTGGCGAATGGTGGAGTAGCGCAGTTCATCGAGGTTCCAGAGAATTCCCGGCACGTTGCGGTCGGGGAACATCTTGATCGTATCGATTTTGACCGGAATTTCTGCCGGCAGTTGCGCGGCGTATTCCGCCGGAGTGTTGACGACCGTGGCAACGTAAGGATCGCTGAACGGGTAGTCATAAGCACTTACCAGCCCACCGCTAAACAACAGCAGGCTGAGGCAGAGCGCCAAATGTCGATTGAATTGCTCGAACATGCGTTCTCCTTGCATTAGAGATTGTCGAAGTGGTTACGGTTGCATTTTGCCTGTGGCAGGTTATATGCCGTCTCAGTCCAGTGAAGCAAAGAGTCGGCCTGGGTCTTTACGAAGTCTTGACAGGACAGGGATTACGGCCCTGTCCTGTCATTATGTTCGTCAACCAGTTGACTGTTTATTTCCCTCGAGCCTCGTCGAGGCGGGCACGGAAGCGCTTGGCCCAGAAATCGAAAGCATCCTTGGTGTCTTCCCACTTGCCGCGGAAAACCGCCTTGCCGCCTTGCCGACGGTCAACCGCAGCCGCGAGGCGCTCGCCGCTCAAGGAGTCGAGCAGTTCGAATTCCGTGCTGGCTTCACCGGTGCCAAGATTGTCGCCGCTGATCGCCTTGGTCGCGCCGGCGGCAACCATCCCCACCGGGATGATGGTCGACATGGTGTTGGCCACCGGCTTGGACGGTTTCACCTCGGTGATGGCAACGCGGACGCGCAGAACGCCCGGGCCGGGCTGGTCAACGATCTGATAGCCTTCCTGCACCGCATCGAACAGCGCTTTCTGATAATAATCGGTCATTTCCTTGAGCATGGCGGGGTCGACTGCCTGATATTCTGCATCGTCGCTGAGCATAACGACGACCCGGTCAAACATGATCTTGTTGTAAGGCTGCAGATTGACTCCGGGCTTCATATAGTACAGCGCGGCGCGGTCACTGCCACCTGTCTGCAACTGGCTGTAGTCGCTCAGGAAACTGGTTGTTTCCACGCTTTTCATGCCGCTGGCAGCGCATCCGGCGAACACAACCGCAACGGCAATCAGTAATCCAAACCAACAAATGTTTTTTTTCATGTGATTTCTCCTTTTGGCTAGTAAATCTGTGCCTATGTTGTCTAGAAACTCCGGACGAAAACTGGCTATTATTTGTAGCCGACATCTTTAAGCGCATAATTACAGCGGTTGCTGATCTTGCTCTCATTGCTGTCGAGGCAATCAAGCAGGCGCCCCTCGCCGGGCTTGATTTCGCTGCAGTAGGTTTTGAGATCATCGCGGCACTCGCCGACGGCATAGGCCAGGGTGGTCAGCGTCCGGTCAAGTTGGCCGATCGACTCGTAAAGTGCGTATTCGCAACGCGGCGACACCTTGTCCTGGAAAGCGTAGAGACAGGCCAGGATGCGCCCTTCACCCGGAGTGACGTCCTTGCAGAACGTGGTCAGCTCCTGCTGGCATCCTTCTGCAAAGGTGTCGAGAGCGCCCTGGGCGCCTTGCGTCAGTGGGTCCGTGGCCGCATAGGCCGGGGATGTCAAGACCAGGATCAACAGCAAAACCATCATCGTGCGTTTGTTCATTTCATTCTCTCCGTCATCCGTGTTGGGTTGGTATGCGATCGTATTTCCTGTCCAAGAGCAGGATTGTCAATGTTTGCTTTTGTCAGTCCTGGCCAGTTCAACCAGCTCCAGGCCGCCGACGTCATTTGTCTCGTAAAACAAAGCCACCGGCGGCAATTGCGAAGACTCCATCACCTCAAGGACACGGCGGTACATAGGTGACCGCAGGTGACGGTCGAGGGCCTCACGGCTGCGCCACCGTTCGGTGTAGCAGATCACCTTGCGCTCTTCATCGGTGCCGACCGTGATCGTGCAGTCAAGGCAATCCGCGTTCGCGGCATTGGGGCCTTGCAGAGATTCGAGGACGTCGATGATGACGGGCTCCATCTCCGCCGCCGGGTAGATTTTGATCAGGGCGAGGTACATGGTGTTCAATAACTCCACGAAGGTGACATTGAGACAAACCCACGAAGCATGCCAAATTCGGCAAGGGTCGCTGTTCCTGGATAAGACCTTGAATATCTGATGGATTATTACGATGATGGGGAAAGAATCGGGCAGAGGCGCCCGAGAGATAAGGACGAAATAGCATCTTCAGGACGGCATGCCGTCCAAGGCAGATCAGGAATGGTTTTTTTGCAGACCGAGCTTGCGCATCCGCGAATAGAGAGTCGAGGGATTCAGGCCGAGCCGTTCCGCCGCGCCATCCGGGCCCTTGATCCGACCATGGGTCACATCAAGAATCATCTGGATGTGCTGCCGCTCGACATCCTCGAGAGTCACCGCCGACATGGCCCCCTGCTTCTGCGCATACAAGTGCTGCAACTCGAGGGTCTCCCCCTTGCTGACGATCAAAGCGTGCTCGATGACGTTGCGCAACTCGCGGATATTGCCCGGCCAGGAGCGGCTTTTCAGCCAATCCATGTCGCGGTTGGCAATGCGGCGAATCTTCTTGCCCATGCGTTCGCCGAACTCGTTGACGAATTCCCAGACGATCTGCGGGATATCATTGGGGCGGTCGCGAAGCGGCGGAATGTGAATCGGGAAAACGTTGAGTCGATAATAAAGGTCTTGGCGAAAGCGCCCTTGCTCCACCTCTTCGAGAAGTTCACGATTCGTTGCGGCAAGAATCCGTACGTCAACCTTGATGGTCGTCGGGCTGCCAAGGCGCTCGAACTCCCCTTCCTGCAAGACCCGCAGCAGCTTGGACTGGGTCTCCAGCGGCATTTCGGCTATCTCGTCAAGAAACAGGGTGGAGCCGTTCGCCAGTTCAAAGCGACCGACCTGCTTGCTAAGAGCTCCAGTGAAAGCGCCTTTTTCGCGACCGAACAGTTCGCTCTCCACCAGGGCCGCAGGCAGGGCCGCGCAATTCACCTTGATCATGGCCTGCCGTCCGCGTTCGCTGAGCCGGTGGATGGTCTGGGCGACCAGTTCCTTGCCGGTGCCGGTTTCTCCCTGGATCAAAACCGTGCTGCCGGTGCGCGCGACCTGCTCGATCTGTGTCATAACCGCCTGCATACATTGGCTTGTGCCCGAGAAGTGCGGAAGCATGTCGACCTTGGCGGCCTCGTTGCGCAGGTAGGCGTTCTCCTCTTCGAGCTGTTCGCGCAGACGCTCGATCTCCGTGAACTGCTCCTGCAGCTGCAGTTCCATCTGTTTGCGTCCGGTCACATCAAGGGTCACCCCCATGAGTCGGGGGCGCCAGTCCATTTTTTGCGCCTGCAGACGACCCCTGGAGTTCATCCAGCGGACCTGGCCATCGGCAGAGCAGACCCGGTATTCGATGCTGGTTTCCTTGCCGGTGCGACAGGCCTCTTCTATGGCCGCAGTCACCAGACCCCGGTCGTCGACATGTATATCGGCCAAAAACCGCTCGATTGTCAATTCAAGATCGGCGTCGAAACCGAACATCTCCCGGGTCTTGTCGGTAATCCAAAGCCTGCCGCTGACGATATCGAGATCCCAGAGCCCGGCTTCTGCAGAGGCCGCGGCCAGATCGAGACGCTCCTTGCCTGAGCGCAGGGCAAGCTCAGCATCCCGGCGATGCAGGGCGCTGACGAAGATCTCACCGAGCAGGCGCAGGTGCTCAACGATCTCGTCGGACCAGTCGCGTTCGACTTTCTGTGCCTGGACTGCGATCAGATGATGAACACGCGTGCCGATAAAAAGCGGGAGAGTCAAAGCCGACTGGGTACCCATCAGCACATACGACTGCCGGTCGATGTCCGCCTCAGGGGGGAGATCATCCGTCCTGGGCAAGACCATGTCCTTGCCCTTGATAACCAGCTTCTGATAACCCCAGGGGAACATTTCGGCAAGGTTGAGCTCACCGGAGACAGGCTCGATCCCCTCGGCAAACCAAATATGGGAGACCTTGACAACCGGCGAGTCCTTAACAAGCTCGAGCAGCCCGCCGCGATCCACACCAAGCGGCTCCAGAAAATCCTTGAGGCAGCACAGGATTTCTTCATCGAGAGTTTCAGACGATGCGTGCATCATGCGTGCAGAAATCTCAGCGATCAACTTGCCTTTATCCAATGATTTATTGATCCCCGGGCTGACTGCTGCCGATTGGTTTCTGGCTTTCATCGGTAACCTCCACGAGACTTGCGGGGCCTGTCTTCATGAACGGATTTCCAAGGCAACGATGACCCGAAAGGGAAAGACTCGCATTGGATCACTACCATTCCCGTAAGGGTTGATATTTCGACCCATGGTTAAATTTACTCTGCTGCTCACCTTTGTCAATTCATTTCTTGACAAAGTTCTTGCAATCGTAAGGCGTTCAAAACGTTAGCGGATGTTCTGGCGCCCAAATGAGAGAAGGATCAAAACCACCCGCAACGCATGGTTGAAACGTTCTTCAATCGCAATCCGGGTCGTCGTTGTGCAGAATCAGCCAGGTGATTCCTGCTGTCGAAAAGTGGGTCTATTTCGGGCTTCCTGAGCGTTGCCAACATGTTGAAATTACTTGTTTTTATTGTTGCTTTTGCGCTAAAATGTGCAAGGGAATCAGATGGTTGCCTTTCAAACCCTTGCACGTAGAGGTTGCCAAATGTATCGAAAAACGCCTGAGGGCCAACTCGCTTGCGAGGCCTTCTACCTGCCGTTCGGCGGCAAGCTCAGCGGTGAAAATCGATGGGTTCGCCTGGCCGGTATCATCCCGTGGGATCTGGCCGAATCGTTTTACTCGGAGCAGTTCTCCCCAAATCCTCAAGGGCCGTCCGCCAAGCCGGCACGGTTAGCGCTTGGCGCCTTGATCATCAAGGAACGCCTTGGCGTCAGTGATGAGGAAGCCGTCGAGCAGATCCGCGAGAACCCCTATCTTCAGTACTTCTTGGGGTTTCACGAGTTTCGCGATCAAGCACCTTTCGATCCGTCGATGTATGTTCACTTTCGCAAGCGCTTCAGCCTGGAACAGCTCGGCCAGATCAATGAAGCGATTGTCAAGGCGGAACTGGCCTCCGAGCAGGCGAATGAGCCTTCCGGGCCTGACGATGATGACGACACCAACAGCAACACCCCATCAGACGGCAACCGGGGCAAGCTGCTGATTGATGCGACCTGCGCTCCGGCGGATATCCGTTATCCGACCGACATCAGCCTGGTCAATGAGGCCCGGGAAAAGAGCGAGCAGATCATCGACACCCTGTTTGAGCCGCTCAAGGGGTCATGTCCAAAGCCACGAACCTACCGGCAGAAAGCCCGGCGCCTTTTTGTTGCTCACACAAAAACCCGCAAGCCCTCATCGCGCCAGAGACGCAAGGCGTTAGGACAGCAACTGCGTTTTCTGGGCCGCAATCTCAAGACCATTGCCCAGTTGGCCGAGCAGACGCCGCTGACGCATCTCGATCGCCATCAGTACCGCAATCTGCTGGTGATTCATGAACTTTACCGCCAGCAGCAGTGGATGTTTGAAAACCGTTGCCACCGCATCAGCGGTCGGATTGTCAGTCTCAGCCAACCACATATCCGGCCCATCGTGCGAGGCAAAACGTCTGCGCCGGTGGAGTTCGGCGCCAAGCTCTCTGCCAGCGTGGTCGACGGCGCCGTGTTTCTCGACCGGCTGGATTGGGACCCCTATAACGAGTCAGGCGATCTGGTCGCACAGGTTGAGGCCTACAAACAGCGCTTCGGCTGCTATCCGGAATCCGTGCATTGCGATAGAATCTACCGGACCCGTGAGAACCGCACGTTTTGCAAGAAACACAACATCCGGATGTCCGGGCCTGCCTTGGGGCGTCCACCGAAACAAACGGCAGAGAACGCGCAGGAGCTGCGAGACAAAAAACAGCAACGGCGGCAGGACGAAATCGACCGGATTCCCATTGAAGGCAAGTTCGGCCAAGGCAAGCGCCGCTTCAGTCTGGACCGCATCATGGCCAAGTTGCCGGAGACCAGCGAAACGGTCATGGCAACCATCTTTATTGTGATGAATCTGGAAAGATGGCTGAAAAAGCTATTTTTTGCCCTCATTTTCTGCCGGTGGCCTACGCGAAAACAGCTTCTGACCGTTCCTTGGGGCGAGATTGCCCTCAGATGTCAGAATTTTCTGCTCGACGCGTCGTCGCCACCGTCGCGGATTTATTGTCACAGAGCATAAGCCGTGGTGGTGACCGGCTTGAAAATAATTGTTCAGGAAGCCCTATTGTACTATCCAAAATCTCAAAAGCGAACGAAGTGTTTGTTTGTGGCTATGGGTTGCAGTGAGACCACCTGGATCATGCGGCTACCAGCAATTTCAAGCTCCATAAGTCGAAAATCGTTCCATCCTGTCGAAAAGTGACAATATTTCAGCTCGTCTGTCGAAAAACAATTTTATTCCCGGTCGGGAAGAAAGAGCTTGAGTTTTGCTCTCCCTGTCTATATTCTTACCGATAAGGAAGATTATTGAGCATGGAGCACTTATGGACAGCAAAACCATCCCGAACGGGAATATTTCAAATCCGGAGCAGCTCGGTGCACTGATCCGCCAAGTGCGAAAAGGGCAGGAGATCACCCAGGAGGACCTCTCGTCCCTTGTTGGCGTGGGACCACGACTGATTGGTGAGATCGAGAGGGGAAAGCCGACCGCAGAGATCGGCAAAGTTTTTCAACTGCTGGCCGGCCTGGGATTGGTCATCTCCATTAAGCCCCGGACTACAAGGGATCATCGGGAATAGGCCATGGAAAAAATCACTGAGCAACTCGTGGTCACTCTGGGAGACCGCCGCATCGGCATTCTGCGCCGGCAGAACGGACAGCTTGCCTTCGTTTACGACCAACAATGGCGGGATGATCCCCGCAACCATCCCCTGTCCCTCTCGCTGCCGTTGCGTGAAGCGCCGTTTGCCGATGTCGACACCCGGACCTGGTTTGGTAACCTGCTGCCGGAGGGTGACCTGCTGAATGCCGTCGCCCGCCGCCTGGGAAGAAGTACCGGCGATGTCTTCGGTCTGCTCACTGATCTCGGCGGCGAGTGTGCTGGTGCGATCAGCCTTCTTCCGCAAAGGAAAGCCTCACCGGAAGTCGGCCGTTACCAGCCGTTTCCTGAAGACGAGCTCTTTGCCCTGGTGTCTGCCGACCCGCCCCTGCCTCTACTGGCCGGTGAGACAGGTGTCCGCCTCTCCCTGGCCGGTGCCCAGAACAAGGTACCGGTTTATGTCGAGGGTAACAGTATCTTCAAAGCGATCGGGACCCTGGCGACCAGCCATATTCTCAAACCCCCGATTCGTGCTGCCATCTCCCTGCCCCACACGGTGGAAAACGAAGCCTTCTGCATGCAGTTGGCCGGCAAATTGGGCCTCAATGTGCCGAACGCAGAGGTGCGGACTGTTCGAGATCAAAACTATTACCTGGTGGAGCGTTTTGATCGGCGGCGGGAACAAGGACGGATCGAGCGTCTGCATCAGGAAGATTTTTGTCAGGCGCTGGGTGTCGAGGCCAACCTGAAATATGAAGAAAGTGGCGGGCCCGCGCTGTCAGCAATTTGGCGCCTGCTGCGCAGCCACAGTTCTGCGCCGGCTGTGGACGGACGCCAGCTGCTACGCTGGATCGCCTTCAATTTTCTGATCGGCAACGCCGACGCCCATGGAAAGAATCTGGCGCTGCTTTACGACGAAACCGGCAGCGTGCACCTGGCACCTTTTTATGATCTCCTGTGTACTTCCGTCTATTCGGAGCTTGATCAGCGGATGGCCATGCGTCTGGGAGGCGAGCGTCGGCCGGATCGTTTGCGCCGTAAGCACTGGGAACGCTTGGCCGAGGATTTGGGCATCGCTCCGCGTGCGGTTTTTGGGGAACTGGAGAATCTGACCCAGAGGATTGAACAGACTGCGGAAACTCTTGCCGGGGAATTCAATGATCGCTACGGCTGCGGCGAAACCATGAACGCCATCCTGGAAACAATTCGTCGTCGGTGCGGGCGAGCCTGGGCTTTTCTCGGGGGGAGACCGGAGTAAGAAACAAGAGCCATCTGCTTCCTGTTAACTCAACCGCCCAGAAAGAGCTTAACCTCCTCCCGGTTACTCCGACACGGCTTGTGGCGTCCGCTCAGCCAGTCGGACAACTGCTCGGGGTCACGGCCCATTCCGGCACTTCGCCCAGGGGTCGGACCAAGTTAAGTCATTGTAATCGCAAACAAAAAAATGTCAAAATACCTGCTATTTTAGGGTTATGGGCTTATTTTCAAGGTCGAAAATAGCTCCATATACTTTTAATCCGATTGTATTTTCCAAGGGAGGGGAACATGCCGAGAGCCAACCGGTTCTTTATGCCGGAACATGTCTGGCATATCACACACAGATGTCACAAAAAGGAGTTTTTACTGAAGTTTGCCCGCAACGACAAGAGCGGTTATGCGCTCTCGGTGCAGCGTGACGAGGAGCAGATCAACGTGCCGGTCCAGGCGGAGCAATTCCGGTATGTCTCCGAATTCCTGCGCCACCTGTCGCTGCAGCAGGCCTGGGTGGAGGAGCCGGAGCGTCCGGCAGAATAAGGCAGGGGATGGCCTGGCTGGCGATCAGCCGGGCTTGCCGTATGCGTGGGAAGCGTTCTATCAGCGGTACTATTGAGTGCATCAGGGCCAAGGTTGACTGCATCGGTAGTGGCCAAATTTCAGCTCAAGGGCGTTGGCAAGGATTGACAATTGACAAAGATTGCCATAAAATGCCTTTGGTGATCTTTGCATAGAAAGGAGACAATTATGGCCACAATGAATATCTCCCTGCCAGAACAAATGAAGACTTGGGTTGAAGAGTGCGTACACTCCGGGAGATACGCTAACGCCTCGGACTACGTGCGAGACCTGATCAGAAGAGACCACCTGCAACTGGAACAATTACGCCAAGCATTAATTGAAGGGGAGAACTCTGGCCCCTCTGCCGGGTTGGATATTGACGCTTTCATCGCTGACAAGAAGCGGTCCTTGTCATTATGAGCGGGATTGTTTTATCCCCTAAGGCCAAAGCGGACCTTTCAGAAATTTGGGATTACACCTGTTCTGGATGGGGTGCTGAACAAGCCGAAAAGTACGTTCGTGAACTATGGGCCGTGATGCAGGAACAGACCCGTGATCTCACAAGCTCTGTTGATATTGGTGACGTGAGAAAAGGATACAGGAAAGTAAGGGCAGGCTCTCATGCCATTTTCTTTAAAGTGAACAGGGCGGATATTGTTGCTGTTGTTAGAATATTGCACCAGAAAATGGATTTCGATAGGCATCTTTAGCCCATTGAGCATGGCGGCGGATGCTGACGTCTTTCACGGTGCGACTGTAGCGCTGATTTCCTTTGACTCTTTCCTGAAGGAAGCCATGCTTGTGTTAATAATTCACACAGAAGGTCGGGCCATGGCCAGAACAACAAGCATTGCTCTTGGCTCAGAACTAGATGACTTTGGAGATAACTGATGAAGCCCTTGACCGGGACCGCCAGGTTCGAGAAGAACAGTGGACCGAAAGCCTCGCTGTCGGAGGACGTGACTGCGTTACCGGTTTTCAAGACAAATTGAGAACAAGGAGCAAGAGGCGCAAGATCGTGACAGAAGGAGAGGGTTTCATTATTCGGGAAGGATTAAGTCGCTATGGGGCTGTTTTTGGGAAGCTAAAGCTATGGAAATCAAAAAGAAAATGGAAAAGCCATGGCATCTTTAGCCCATTGAGCCGGTCATTATGAGCAAGCCGGCAGGTTATTTGTTCGGGTCGGACGCGCCACTTTAACTGCCGCTGCTTTTCAGGATGTCTTATCCTCGGGTGGAGCAGTCTGGCTTGCCCGGGCGCTGGCACTGCCAAGAATGTTGCGCAGCTGCGCTTCGAGCGTTTCGAGCTGGGTCGCCGCCTCGAGGCGTTTTCTGCGGCCTTCATCGGCAATGCGCAGGCTCTCTTCGATGGTGTCGATTAAAGCGGTATTGGCCTGTTTGACCGCTTCGATGTCAAACACGCCCCGTTCGATTTCGTGGCGCGCCTCGGCGTTGCCCTGCTTGAGGTTCTCGGCGTTCGCCTTGAGCAATTCGTTGGTGAGTTCACTGGCCGCACGGATGCTGCCGGCCGCTTCGCGGGAGCGGTGGATGGTCAGCGCCTGGGCCAACTGCTGCCGCCACAATGGCAGGGTATTGGCGGTGGTCGAGACGATCTTGTTGATCAGCCCCTTGTCGTTCTCCTGGACCAGGCGAATGCTGGGCAGGC
>RRYU01000253.1_pt1 | contig 14941 bp, 10 predicted proteins | sample 2162651 | NCBI WGS metagenome assembly RRYU01 (sample SAMN10267283, study PRJNA491782) | microbial mat metagenome | isolation source: biomat in the production well | place: Japan: Minami-Kanto gas field, natural gas well KTG3 | collected 2017-06 | reverse complement strand
ATATTGATGTGCCGATTGACGAACTCGACATCGCCGAAATTGCCATCGGCCAGCGGGTACGCATCACCCTCGATGCGCTACCCGGCAGTGAGTTGGGTGGCAGTGTCAGTGCGGTAGCGCCCCAAGCCACCCGCAGTGACCAGGGAACCACCACGTATGCCGTCACGGTTGATCTGGACGCCGACAGCCAGGGGGTGCGCCCCGGCATGACCGCTGTGGTGGCGATTGTCACCAGCGAGAAGAATGATGCCCTGTTGGTGCCCCGCCGTGCCGTGCGGAGCGAGAATGGCCAGAGTTATGTGCTGGTCTTCGATCCGGCTGGGCAGCCCAAAGCGGTGGTGAGCGGGGGCGCGGCCAGCTTCGAGCCAGCCAGCGTGCGCCGCGAGGTGACGTTGGGCCTGAGTAACAGTGAGGTGGTCGAGATCCTGAGTGGCCTCGACGCCGGTGAGAAGATACTGGTGCAGGATGTGGTCAGCACGTTTAACCCGATGGGACAAGGGCGATGAGCGATCTGATTGTAGTCCGCGATCTGGCCAAGGTCTACCGCATGGGCGATGTGGAAGTCCACGCCCTACGAGGCATCTCGCTGACGATCCACGAGGGTGAGATGGTGGCGATCATGGGGCCATCGGGCAGTGGTAAGAGTACGCTGATGAATATCATCGGCTGCCTCGATCAGCCGAGTAGTGGTAGTTACCTATTGGATGGCGTGGATGTCGGCGATCTCGATGACAACGAGTTGGCCGCCATCCGCAACCAGAAGATCGGTTTTGTCTTCCAACAATACATGCTGCTCCAGCGCACCAGTGCGCTGCGCAATGTGGAATTGCCCATGCTCTATGGCGGAAACCGCAGCCACCGCCATGAACGCGCCAAAGCGGCACTCGAAGCAGTGGGGATGGGGTCGCGCATGCACCATAAACCCAACGAACTTTCGGGTGGCCAGCAACAGCGCGTCGCCATTGCCCGCGCCCTCGTCAACAACCCGCGCATCATCATGGCCGACGAGCCGACCGGGGCGCTCGATACCCATACCGGCGAGGAGATCATGAACATCTTCCAGCGCCTCAACAGTGAGCAGGGCATTACCGTCATTCTCGTCACCCACGAACATGATGTGGCCCAACATGCCCAACGCATCATCAGCGTGCGCGATGGGGTGGTGGCTACCGATGAGCCAGTCGTGGATCGCACGCTAGCCGGGGTAGCTGTGGACACAACACCAGTAGACGCGCCATGAACATCATCGAATCTTTCCGCATCTCCTTCCAAGCCCTGCTGACCAACAAACTGCGGGCAGCCCTGACCATGCTCGGCATCGTCATTGGGGTGGGCGCGGTGATCGGAATGCTGGCGCTCGGTAATGGCTTCCAGGGCTTTCTCAATAGCCAGTTTGACCAACTCGGCATCGGGACGGTCTATGTGGCTCCGTTTATTGACACCAACCGCATTGATGTCCTCCAGACTGCCAGCCTCACCAGTGCGGATGCGCAGGCGATCATGCAGCCTGGCCGCGCCCCCTCGGTGCAGGCAGTGGCTATCGAGTGGAGCGACAATGTGCAGGTGTTGGCCAATGGGCAACGCGCAACCTACTCGGTACGGGCGCTGAGTCCCTCGTTCTTTGCGATTAGCCCACAGGATCTCGCCGCTGGACGGCTGCTCAACGATGCAGACGAGGAGAACCGCGCCCGCGTGGCGGTGATCGGGCGCAGTGTGGCCGAGAACCTCTATGGTGGGCTAGAGGTCGCCTTTGGCCAACGCATCGGCCTGAATGGCGTGCAGTTCGAGATCGTCGGTGTCCTATCAAACCCACCCGGCCAGGTCAGTGTCGGCAGTGATCCCGCTGAAGCGATCTTTATCCCCTACGAGACCGGGATCACGCGGCTCTTCCGCAACCAGACCACCGATCTGATCAATGTCTCGTTCATGACCGTCAAGGCGGTGGATCGGGATCGCATTGATGCCGCAGTGCGCGAGATCACCAGCATACTGCGCGAGCAACACCGCCTCACCTACCAGGACAACGACTTTACGATCATCAACCCGGAGCAGTTTGCACAGCAGGCCAGCGCCGTCATCGGAGCCTTCAACGCCTTTCTGGGCATTGTGGCCGGGATCTCGCTGCTCGTGGGCGGGATCGGGATTATGAATATCATGCTGGTGAGCGTCACCGAACGCACCAAAGAGATCGGGCTGCGCAAGGCAGTCGGGGCGCGCCGCAGCGACATTCTGATGCAGTTCTTGATCGAGGCCGTCGTCCTCTGTCTGATCGGGAGTGCGATTGGGATCTTGCTTGGCTACGGTCTCTCACTGGTCGGCACCTGGGTGTTGGTCAATCTCTTCCAAGCTGAAGGAGCGCAGGCCACCGTACAACTCGCCAATGTGCTGCTGGCAAGCGGCATCGCGGCGGCGATTGGCATCGCCTTCGGCTTCTTCCCGGCCCTAACGGCGGCACGCCTCAACCCAATTGAGGCGCTACGTACTGAGTAGAGGTACCCCATGTCCATCCTCGAAGCCTTTCGGGTCGCCTGGCAAGCCATGCTGACCCACAAACTGCGCTCGTTCCTCACCATGCTCGGCATCATCATCGGGGTGGGCGCGGTGGTGGGCATGCTGGCGATTGGTGATGGCTACCAACTCTTCATTGAGCGCGAGTTCAATAAGATCGGGGTTGGTGTATTTTATGTCAACCCAAACGTAGACAGCCGCAACACCGACGAAACGCTGCGCCCGCAACTGCGCGCCGACGATGTCGCGGCGATCATGCGGCCCGGTGCCTCCCCGGCGGTGGAGTTCGTGGCCCTCGAACTGAACCGCAGCGGCACGGTGAGTGCGGGCGGGCCGCGCTACCTCTTCGGTATTAAAGGCGTGACCCCCAACTTCTTCCAGATCGGCGACACCTCGTTGGGGGATGGGCGCTACTTCACCGAGGCCGAAGAACTGGCCAATGCGCGAGTAGCAGTGATTGGTGATGGCGTAGCTACCACCCTGTTTGGCAGCATCTACCAAGCAGTGGGCGAACGCATCAGCCTGAACGGAGTCCAATTCGAGGTGATCGGGGTCAGCACGACCAAACAGAGCGGCCTTGCTGGCGCACTCGGACGCTTCTCCAGCCCCAGCGAACAGGTCTATGTGCCCTACCTCACCGCCCGCGACCGGCTCTTCCGCAACAATGTCACCTCACGGGTGGATGTATCGAGCATGACCGTCAAAGCGCGCAGCGTACCAGAGATCGAAGAGGCGATCCGCCAAGTCACCGAGGTGTTGCGCCAGGAACACCGGCTCACCTACCAAGCCAACGACTTCCGCGTCACCAACCCACAGCAAGCCTCGGAACAGTTCAAACAGATCACCGCAGGGTTCAGTGCATTCCTAGGCACCATCGGTGGGATCTCGCTATTAGTGGGGGGGATCGGGATCATGAACATCATGCTAGTGAGTGTGGCGCAGCGCACCAAAGAGATCGGGCTACGCAAAGCGGTAGGGGCAAAGCGACGCGACATCATGTGGCAGTTCTTGATCGAAGCGGTAGTGCTGTGTCTCGCAGGTGGGGCACTCGGTATTGGGCTAGGCTACCTCTTCTCCTTCGGCGGCAGCTACATCCTCTACGCCCTCTCGGAAGATCCGACGGTAAAAGCGAGTGTATCGCTCAGTTCGATCATCATGGCCACCTCCATCTCCGCCGGGATCGGCATCTTCTTCGGCCTCTTCCCGGCCATGCGCGCCGCCCGGCTCGATCCGATCAGGGCGCTGCGCAACGAGTAGAGAAACTAGTACCAGTGGATAGGCGTGCTTACCCAAATTCCACCCAAAGCGGTTATAATTGTGCGGAGAATGCCCCATAAGCAAGCATTTACCGCTATAATGGCCTAATCGGTTCTGGCTGTTATCGCGGGGCGCTATGAATGACATTGACTGGATACGGGATCGAGCCAGGCGATCACTGTATCGGCTTCTACCACGAGTACGCAGCACCTTCAACAATGATGCCGATTCCGATCCGGGTGCTTGGCGTACCTTCGAGGCGCGCCTGACTCGTGAGTGGGAACGGCTTTTTGGGCTACTCTTCCAACTCTACGGGCACGAGTACGATTTCTTCTTCCAGATAGAACAGGTATTGGTGCTGGCGGCACGCGCATGGTTCGCCCGCCCCCAGTCCCTGCGCGATCTTGATGAGCGCCGTGAGGCCGATCCAGAGTGGTTCCAATCACAACATATGGTTGGCGCAGTGCTCTACGTCGATCTCTTCGCTGGAAGCCTCGCCGGCCTACGGGAACGCCTGCCCTACCTCAAACAGCTTGGTATCACCTACCTCCATCTGATGCCGATCTTTGATACCCCCTCTGACCAAAACGATGGCGGGTATGCGATCAATAGCTACCGTACCATCAATCCGGCATTGGGAACCTTGCGCGAATTAGCCGAATTGGCCAAACAGCTACGCAATGATGGTATCAGCCTCGTGCTCGATTTCGTCTGTAACCATACCTCAGACCAACACGAGTGGGCGAGACGGGCACGGGCGGGTGAGCGTGACTACCAGAACTTCTACCTGCTCTTCCCGGATCGCACGTTGCCGGATCAGTATGATGCAACCCTGCGCCAGATCTTTCCTACCCAGCGGCGCGGCAGTTTCACCTGGGACGAAGGGATGCGCTGTTGGATCTGGACAACCTTCAACCACTTTCAGTGGGATCTCAACTATCGCAACCCAGAGGTCTTTCGGGCAATGGCCTCGGAGATGCTCTTCCTCGCCAATGTCGGTGTGGAAGTGTTACGATTAGATGCAGTCGCCTTCATCTGGAAGCAACTTGGTACCGATTGTGAGAACCGTCCTGAGGCACATCTGATCATTCAAGCCTATAATGCCCTAGCACGCATTGCCGCACCCTCACTCTGCTTCAAGTCGGAGGCAATCGTGCATCCCGATGAAGTGGTACGCTATATTCGTCCGGATGAAAGCCAACTCTCCTACAATCCCTTGCTCATGGCGCTCTGCTGGGAAGCCTTGGCTACCCGTGAGGTACGTCTATTGACCCATGCCCTCCGTACCCGCTGGAAGATCGCCGATGGCTGCGCTTGGGTCAATTACCTCCGCTGCCACGATGATATTGGCTGGACATTTGACGATCAGGATGCCCGTTCTGTTGGAATTGACCCGTATGGCCATCGGCGCTTCCTGAATGCCTTCTATACCGGGGAGTTTCCTGACTCGTTTGCGCGTGGTGTGCCATTCCAGTTCAATCCAGAAACCGGGGACGGCCGTGTTTCGGGCACACTGGCTTCACTAGCAGGCTTGGAGCAGGCGATTCAAGCCCAAGATGCAACCCTGATTGAGCTTGCTATTCAGCGCATCTTGCTCTTACATAGTATTATTCTTAGTGTGGGTGGTATTCCGCTCATCTACATCGGAGATGAAGTGGCGACATGCAACGACTATAGCTATGTCAATACGCCCGCCAAGGCTGATGATAGTCGCTGGGTGCATCGGATTGCCTTTGCTTGGCATCATCGCGCACGGTGGGACGACCCCGAATCGCCCCAAGGGAAGGTCTACCATGCGCTCATGCAGTTGATACGCCTGCGTAAACACCTTCCAGCCTTCGCAGGGAACGATATGACCGTGATTGATACTGGTAGCCCTCATCTGCTAGGCTATATCCGTCAGCACCATGGCCAACGTCTATTGGTAGTTGCAAATTTTTCTGAGACCCCCCAGGATTTTAGTGCCAACCGCTTGCGCCTCTATGGGATGGGCTACCACTTTCATGACTTCAATAGTGGTACAGCGGTGAACGCAGGGGTAGGTCTCGTATTGGCCCCCTACCAGTTTGTGTGGCTGGAAGCACGGGCAGAGTGATCTGTGGTAAATAGTTGCCAATGCCTTCTGCGTCGGCAATGTGTAGTGAGGTGATGTCATGACAACGCCGCTATCCATCCCACCTGATGGGGTTACTCCATCCAATGATCTGAGCCAACAGTTAGCCGAACTTCAGGCTGAGAATGCCCGCCTGCGGGCTGAAATGGAACTCATCCCCTCGGTTGTTCAGGAAGTGATTGATGAACAGATGCGGCGTACTTCGCTGCTTACCCAGTTGACGATTGAGGCTCGTGAAGCCCTCGCTTCTGAACAGTTGGTTGAACAGACTCTGCGGGCGATATTCAATACGACCGGGATTGAGTCGGGGGTGATTCTCAGTTCGCCCGGTGTACAAGTTGAATTGGCGCTCTATATTCTTGAAGGTAAGGTTCAGAATATTGATCCTAGTGTTGCCCGTATGGTGCTCGAAAAGGGGCTGGCCGGTTGGGTGATGCGTAATGGTAGTAGTGTGGTGCTGCCCGATATTACCCGCGACCGGCGCTGGCTCCAACGCCATGAGCAACCCAAGGCGGGTAGTGTCATTGCTACGCCGATCCGTCAGGCGAACCAGACCTTTGGGGTGTTGACGGCCTATCGCCCCACACCAAATGCCTTTAATAGCCAGGATCTGGTGATGTTGGAGGGGGTGGGGGCATTGTTGGGGGTGACGCTGAGTGCAGCGCGTTACCAGGCAAGTGAACGTCAGCGCCGCGATCAGGCCATGACACTGCTCAACATGACCCAGTTCCTCTCGGCGGAACGGAGCCTCACCGAATTGTCGGCGATGCTCAACAAGCAGGGTTCGGCGGTCTTTGGCGCACGCTGGGGGTTGCTCTTCCTCAGTGATGAAGATGATGATCCGACCAATGCGATCATCCATCCGGTGCTGCCTGGCCCCCCCAATCTCTGGGAGTCCTATGCAGAATTGGCTGCTCCTTCCGCCCACTTGGCCTGGTCTACCCAACGGATCGTCTCGACCAACCCTACCCCTGATAGTACCTGCCTCGCGTTGCCGCTTACCCACCATGGCTTGACAATTGGCAGTTTTGTGCTGGTGCATCCCGGTAGAACCGGCTTCTCGGCCAATATCTGGTCGCTGCTGACGGTCTTTACCCATATGGTGGCGGCAGCCTGTACGAATGTCCAGTTGGTATCGCGGCTAACCGATCAGGCTCACCTCTTGGAGAAGCAGGTCGCGGAACGTACCCAACAACTCCAGCGTTCACGCAATGCCCTGCGGGTGGTGTTTGATAGCCTCTCGGACGGAGTGGTTCTCCTCGATTCAGAAGAGCGCCTGATTGCGGCCAATACGCTCTTCTGCCAGAAGATTGTGGGACGCCATCCGCGTGAGGTGGTCGGGATGACCTATAGCGCGGTCTGGAACTTGGTAGAGAGCCAACCCAATGTGCGCTTCGAATTGATCCCCGGCCCTGACCCGGCGCGCCCAGAGATGGTGGTGCATGTGGGTAGGTTGCCCGAACAACGCACGTTTACGGTGCGCCGCACGACTGTCGAAGCTGAGACCCAAATGGGCGAGCAGTATCTCGAATTTTGGCAGGAGCTACGCAATGCGTAACCTGCACGTATATCCTCTTCTCTCTGCGAGTTGCGAGCATCTATGCCTGAATTGATCACCACTCCCAGCGGCTTGCGTCTGTTGGTTGAGACCTTGCCCCATACCTACTCGGTCTCTATTGGCTGTTTTGTCCATGCCGGCTCACGCCACGAACCAGATGCCCACGCCGGTGTTGCCCACTTCATCGAGCATATGTGTTTTAAGGGTAGCCGCGCCTTTCCCACCGCACGCCAGATCTCTGAGGCGGTGGAGGGGGTTGGTGGTATCCTCAATGCCTCTACCTCGTATGAATCGACGGTCTACTGGGCGAAGGTGGCAACGATCCATGTTGATCGCGCTTTGGCGGTGTTAGCCGATATGCTCACCCACCCGCTCTTTGATCCGCGTGAGTTAGAGAAGGAGCGCCGAGTCATTATTGAGGAGATTCGTGGCATTCAGGATTCGCCGAGCGACCTGATCCACGAGTTGCTCAATCAGGTCATGTGGGGCGATCAGGCGTTGGGCCGCGATATTGCCGGCAGTGTCGAGACGGTCGCCGCGATCTCACGTGCCGATCTGCTCGATTTCTTCCACCGCCACTATAACCGCGATACCGTGGTCATTTCGGTGGCCGGGAATATTCAGGTTGAAGAGGTGGTTGCAGCGGTGGATCGTGCCTTTGCCGATCTCCCACAGGGGACTCTCCCTGCCCCCCTTGTGCCTCCACAACCCCGTCGTGGCCCTCTGGTGAATCTCGTGGGCCGCGATATTGAACAGGGGAATTTCTGTTTGGGTGTGCCAGCACTCTCCTATAACGATCCGGATCGCCGCGCACTCCAGGTGCTCGATTCCGTCTTGGGCGGCGGGATGTCCTCACGCCTCTTCCAGGTGCTGCGCGAGGAGAATGGTATGGCCTATAGTGTTGGTTCTTACCATACCGAACTCTCCGATACGGGCATGTGGGTGCTCTATGGTAGCCTTGAACCCGATTCGCTGCGCGATGGCTTGGTGATCTGCCGCGATATGTTGCAAGATCTCCTCTACCATGGTATTACCCCTGAAGAGTTGGCAATGGTGAAAGAGCAGGTCAAAGGCGGGATTCTGCTCTCACTCGAAGATACCTGGTCGGTGGCCTCGCGCAATGGTGCCCACATGCTGCGCTATGGCCACGTTATGCCCGTTGAGCAGGTGGTCGCCGAGGTTGAGGCGGTCACGGCGGAACATGTCCAGCAGGTGGCGCAACGCCTCCTCCAGCCAGAGGCGCTGCACCTGGCGGTTCTCGGCCCGTATGACGCTGATGATGAGCAAGATCTGGTTGCGCTCGTGCATAGGGCAGCCTAGTCACTATCTTAAGGGGAAGTCATGTCTGCACAGGACATTAAAGAGGCAATACAGTACGCACTCGCGTTTGCTACGGCTGGAGCCGGGACATCCTTTAGTATCAAGACGTTCCTTCCAATACCTGCGATTGATGCTGTTCCCCAGGCATTGATCGTCAAGACGATGGCCCATCAGTTGGGGCAGGTCTATGGGTATAGCAATTTGAAGGGCTTGACCACGTTTGCGGGTATTCTGACGGGTTCGGGCAGTGGGATGAAGGTGGCTACTGAACTGGCATCGGGCTTGCCGATTGCCGGCGCAGGGGCGAATGCGGCTACTTCATTTGCCCTCCATATGACGACCGGGATTAGCCTGATCATTGTCTTTGAGTTGATACAGCAGCAGGTGATTCCTGCTGAGTATATTCGCAACACAACAACAAGCGACATCACGTTCCTCCTCGGTCTGGCCTCGCAGGTCTTGGCTGATGTGCTCCGTGGCAACGATGGGGTGGAGTCAGCATTGGCGGCGGTGCAGAAGTTTAAGGTTCCGAGCACCCCCACCGCGTAGTGGAGCTATGGCTTGATGGCCAGCCGATAGGTGTAGAGACGGGGCTAGAACTCCGGCGATCGGCTGAGTTGGCATGCCTGCCACCACCAGGGGCAACGCTCCAACTCTGGTTGGCCGATCTCCTCCTTGCCCCCTTCTTACGCCCCGGTGATTCTACCTGGCGCTGGACGATCCCGCCCCAGACGAGTATGGGGGCACTGCCACTGCGTCTGTGTGCTACATGGCCAACGGGCACGACCCATGAGGTGCGGATGTTCCTCTGGGTCGGTTCGTCGGCACTCGACCAGGCGCAGTACCATGCACTGCTGGTGGATCTCTACACACTGAGCTCACGCTTGGTGCTGGCACTCCGGGGCACCCTACTCCCCACCACCTGGGGCACTCCGTCTACCCCGCACACCCCCACCGAGAACCTGTCCACCCTACTCGCTGCGGATCTAGATCGATTCTGTAGCGCGGCGGAGTGTCTGCTGCGCCACCCCCCCGACCAGCGCCATCCCCACGTGGCAGTGCGTGACCCCGGCCAGATGCGCGATTTCTCCCGCTTAGATCGTATCCCCCCCGATGGGTTGCTCGAACCACACTACCGCACCAGTTATGACTCATTGGAGAATCGCCTGCTCAAACAGACGCTCCAGCGCCTCGAACGCCGGCTTGCCCACGTGCTCACTCTCCCCGATCTCCCCGATCCTGCGCGTATCCTACTTACATCCACCCATAGCCGTATCCAACACCTCCATGCCAGCCCGCAACTCCAAACGGTGGGCCGCTTCACGCCCATTGCTCACCCCACCTGGCGTATGCAGCGCGATCCCCACCTACGCCGGGTATGGCAGATGTGGCGCCACCTTCAACACCAACCCATGCTCGTGCTGGATGCCGACACCATGGCGCTCCCCATCCAACGCCTCGATCTGCTCTATGAACGCTGGTGTACGCTCCAGGTGCTCCTCACCCTGCTCGATCTGCCCAACATACAACCACTCGCCCAAACCATCCTGCATCCCTCCGAGGATGATTGGGCACTCGTGCTCCGCGAGGGGGGCAGCCTGCTTCAGGTGGGGTATGGCACATTCCACCTCAACCTCCGCTACCAACCACGCTACCCGCCGGGTGGCCATGATCTGGGTTCGCTGGATCGCCATACCCGCATCCCCGATATTGCCATCGAAATAACATGTCCTGATACGCATCCTCGTGTAATCATTCTCGATGCCAAATACCGCCACGACAACCACAGAGGCTTACCAGAAGAAGCCCTCGCCGACGCCTATCGCTACCAGGGCAGCATCGGTACCCCCACGGGGCAACGGGTGGTAACACACGTGGCGCTGCTCTACCCCGGCCATGGAGCGGCTGAATGCTACCCCAATGGCATCGCCGTCATCCCGCTCCGCCCCGGTATGACACAAGACCTCAGCCACTGGTTAGCGCAGATCGTGTAGACAATGTATGGTACAATAACCCCCATCCTATTTGTTGCCATCATCTATATGCACTATTGCATGAGGAGTGCCGCACCGTGCTGATCGGCCTCTCTGCTCTCAGTTTCAGCTACCGCTGTGGCCTGATCGGTCGCGGTACCAATCGGGTTGTTAGCAAGCCGTTCAGCATTGACGACATCATCACGTTGGCGGTGCGAGCGGGGTTACAGAGTATCGAGTTCCCCCTAGATATGCTTCCAGATCTCGGTACTGAGCGTCTGCACGCGCTGCGGGCGCGCATTGCGGCGTGCCACCTGATCCCAGTGGTGGATAGCGATGTCGCCGATGTGGCCACCTTAGAGCGACACATCCCCGCAGCGGCCGCATTGGGGGCGCGGGTCTTGCGCGTGACGATCAGTTCGGTACTGGAGGGGTGGCGATCACGGCTGATCCATGATTGGAGCCGCTACCTCGAAGAGGTGAGTGCCCGCCTGCGGGCGGTACGCTCGTTAGCCGAACAGCATAACGTCATTCTCGCTGTAGAGAACCACCAAGATGCCACCGCAGATGATCTGCTCCAGATCATGGCGGCGGTGGGTGGGAGCCATATTGGTGTCACCTTCGACGCCACCAATGCGTTCATTGTCGCCGAAGAGCCACTCGCCTTCCTGGAGCAGGTCAGCCCCTACGTGCGCAATATCCACATCTCCGACTATACGGTCTACCCGTCGGATCAGGGTTGGCGCTTAGTGCGCTGCTCGCTCGGTGAAGGTGATATGAACCTACGGCGGCTCTTTGCGGCGATTGAGCAGTATGCCCCCAGTGCCCCGTGCCAAATCGAACTGATCAACCATAGCGCCCGCCATATCCGGCTCTTTGCCGATGATTGGTGGGTAGGCTACCCACCCCGCGATGTGCGCCACCTCCTGCCGGTGCTGCGCGAGTTTGCCCGCAGTTCCCGTTCGGTGGGTGATGATTGGCGTACCCCGTGGGAACGGGGAGCCGGTGAGGAGATGAACAGTTTCTACGAGGATCAACAGTTCGCTTCGAGCATCACCTACCTGCGCACCATAGGAATGTTGCCGCGAGTCTAGCCTGAGGGAGTCCTATGCCGCACACTATTGCGGTCATTCATGGCCCAAATCTGAACATGTTGGGGCGGCGCGAGCCGGAGATCTACGGAACGATGACCCTGCTGGCGATTGATCAGGCGTTGCATGAACGCGCCACCGCTGCCGGGATGGAACTGCACTGCATCCAATCCAACCACGAGGGAGATCTGGTTGATTTCATCCAGACCACCGGCTGGTCGGCAGATGGGATCATCATTAACCCCGGTGCGCTCACCCACTACGGCTTATCGCTGCGCGACGCCTTGGCGATGCTCAAGGTTCCGATCATCGAGGTACACCTCTCGAACGTCTACCGGCGCGAGCCATTCCGCCACACCTCGGTGGTAGCTCCGGTCGCCACCGGCCAGATCGCCGGGTTGGGGTGGCGCGGCTACCTCATGGCGCTAGAGTGGCTGATTGCTGAGTATCGCCCAACGTGAAAACATTCTGGGATGCGCCGCATGGCTTCGAGGAGGAAGCCACGCACGGCTACTATACCCCAGCAGCATCCAGCCCCGCGACTGCTGCGTATGCTGCCCGCGTGGCCGGGTGCGCAGCCCCCAATACCGCCTCGCGCATAGCCACGGCGCGCAGCATGTGGCTGCGTGCTGCTCCATGATCGCCCTGGGCTAGAGCGATGCGGCTCGTAATAAGATAGGACTCGGCGCGATCCGCATGATCGGGACTGAGTTGTTCCCAGTGGTACTGAGCTCTCTCGATGTAGTCAGCGGCAGCAGCAAGATCGCCCTGCTGCAAAGCCAGCCGCGCCTGGTCGCCGCGCATACGCGCCAAGATATAGTGATCGGGCCAGATGCGCTCTTCATAGATCTGCTCGGCCTGCGCGAATGCCTGATCTGCCCCGGCGGTGTCGCCCTTAGCCAGTGCCACGCGCCCCACATACCAGTAGCTCTCGGCCATTTCACCATCTTTCGGCTTGCGCTCGGCCTTGCGCAGATCGAACATAGCATTCACATACTCCTCGGCACGCGGATCCTTACAGACCAAGGCCACTTCGGCCATGTGCATGAGCGTCTGGGCGCGGGCGATGGCATAGTTGCCCCCAGCACGCTCGAAGCAGCGCAGCGCGAGGCGCAGGTAGCGCATAGCAGCGCGGTAGCGCCCCTGCCTAAAGACCGCAAAGCCCAGGTTGCGCAGGCTGCGGGCAGTGTTGGCATGAGCCAGCCCGTGTTCGCGGCGGCGCACCGCAACGGCTTGGCGCAGCAGGCGGTAAGCCCGGTCGTAGTCGTTGCGATGGAAGGCGATAAAGTAGCCTAGGTTGTTGGACAGATCGGCACTCCTGGGATGCTCCGGGCTATAGGTCTGCTCGCAAATAACCAGTGCCTCGCTATAGTAGGCTTCGGCCTGTTCCGTCTGTTCGTTGTACATCTGATGCACCAGAGCGAGCAGTTCCAGGGTTTCGCACAACATGGCCGCATCGGGCTGTGCGGCAGCCCGCAGCGTGGTGTGTGACCACGTCAACCATTCAATTGAGGCCGCAAAGTCGCGGGAGAGGTAGAGTTGCCAACCCAGCGCATTGGCCAGTTGGATGGCGGACAGATCGTGGCGAGGCTGAGCGGCACTCGCCACAGCCCGCAGGTGGGTAAGCAACCCCACCGGTGCAGCATTCCCACCATCACTAAAGCGTTGCGCCAGATCGAGGCTTGCCCGTTCCACATCGGCCTGCACCTCTGGGCCATGTGGCGTGTTACGGATAAACTCGGCAATCAGCCGGTGGACTCGCACCGTATCGCTGGATGTCGCCTCCATCAGCCCCAGATCGCCAACCAGCCGCTTGAGCGCCGGTTGCGCCACATCCTGGCTCAGACCAGCACTCGCCAACAGAAGTTCGAGCAGGAGCGGCTCGCCGGGGGCAAAGTGGGCAGCACGGGCGAGCAGAGCCATAGCTTGGGCATCAACCGGCTGGGCCGGATCGAGTTGCGCCAGCGCCATGGTCAGCACGTTACTCAGATGCTGGGGGTGGTCAGTTGGCGATGGACTCATGCCCTCCAGTGATGGATGATCGAGCGCACTCTGGGCTTGCAGTTCAGCCAGATACTGCTCCGGCGTAAAGAAGGGGGCGCGGTAGGCTAAATAGGAACCAGCCAGATGCAGCGCCAGCGGCAGATCGCCGAGCAGTTGGGCAATCGTATCAACCGCAGGCGTAGAGACCTCATCAACCCCAGCGGCGTGCAGATGGGCGTGCAAGAGACCAACGCTCACTTCCCGATCAAAGATCGGCAGTGGCAGCCGTACAGTAACCAGAGCCGCATTCCAGCGCGTGCGGCGGCTGGTGAGGAGGATGCGGCTGCCGCCGTGGGCTGGTCGCCAGCGGGCGAGCAGATGCTCATCTTCGCAGTTATCGAAGATGAGCAAGCGCGGTTCTGGCTCGTGCCAACTCTGAAAGACCCGCTCGGCGCATTGGGTCAGCGGTAGCAGCGCAGCGGACGGGTGCGCGTAACAAGCGGCGACCGCCGCCAACACCGAATTAGGATCGGCAAAACTGAGCCAGAAGACCCCCGCCGGGAAGAGCGCCCCATAGCGGTGGGCAAACTCAGTCGCGAGCTGGGTCTTACCGATCCCAGCGATGCCGGTAATCGCCACCGTCGCATCCTGAGGACTCAACATCTGCGCAATACGCAGCAGCATAGCCTCGCGGCCCATAAAGAGGGGATTCCGGCCTAGTGTCAGGCGCGAACCGGGCGGCGGCGAGGCATGATTGGGCAGCGCATCGCTCGGCAACTGCCAACGCGGCTCAAAGAGGGCGCGCAGTTCGGGCGGTTCTGTGAACGGCTTCTTTCCGGCACTACCCCAAAGATCAAGTGCATCGGCATAGGATGTCAACGCACCACACTCAACAAAGAAGGTGATGAGGCGGAGGAGATTGGCTTTTTTGGGCACCCCATTAAGTTCCCACAGATAGATCGTGTTGGAATTCACCCCTAGAGCCTTGGCGAGAGCCTCTTGGCTCAAAGGGGGCTGACAGCATTCACGGTAGAACGCAATTCCACGTTTTTTCGCCATAGCATGCTCGTTATGTTGCAAAAATCCCCAATCAATCCCCAATTGTTTCCCAATGACGGAGCGGGAGGGGGCTTCTATA
>RRYU01009954.1_pt1 | contig 14943 bp, 13 predicted proteins | sample 2162651 | NCBI WGS metagenome assembly RRYU01 (sample SAMN10267283, study PRJNA491782) | microbial mat metagenome | isolation source: biomat in the production well | place: Japan: Minami-Kanto gas field, natural gas well KTG3 | collected 2017-06 | reverse complement strand
TGTGGAAGCACGGCAACGTGTGAAGCTAACCCGTACTAATTGACCGTGAGGCTTGACCATATAACACCCGAAGGCTTTGGGTGGTGGTCGAAAGCAACATCCCAAACATCCCTATTGCGCTATAACCGAATGCCCTGAAGAGTAGGATGGAGACAGTCGGGCCAGCGCCCTCCTGTGTGGTTCTCCCTCCTTTTTTCACCAACAGTTTTCCTGGCGGCCATAGAGCACTGGAACCACCTGATCCCATCCCGAACTCAGAAGTGAAACGGTGCATCGCCGATGATAGTGTGGGAGTTCCCATGCGAAAGTAGGTCACTGCCAGGGCTTTATTATCTGAAACCCCTGAGGCAAAATCGCCTCAGGGGTTTTCTTTTGCCCGTCATATGCCTATCTCCTACTCTATGCCTGCTATCCAATATCGTGTTTTTATCGCTCATCCGCAGGCCCATTTGATTGATATAGAACTGCGTATCCCATCACCTGACCCCAATGGACAGATCGTCAGTCTGCCCGCATGGATACCAGGCAGTTATATGATTCGGGATTTTGCCAGGAATGTGCTCCAGTTTGAGGCAAGCACCAGCCACGGGTCTTTGTCCTGGGAAAAACTGGATAAGCAGACCTGGCGATGCGAGCCATGTGCATGCGATACCCAACTGATCGTTCGATATCAGGTGTATGCCTGGGACCTTTCAGTGCGGTCGGCGCATGTCGACACTACCCATGCCTATTTCAATGGGACCAGTGTATTCCTTCGGGTGCATGGGCAGGATGCCGATCAGCTACAGGTTGAAATCCAACGGCCCGCTGCCGATATTGCACAAGCTTGGACCCTGGCCACCAGTATGTCGGTGGATGCGGTTGATGCAGATGGGTTTGGTCTGTACCTGGCACAGGACTATTCTGATCTCATCGATCATCCTGTGGAAATGGGTTCGTTGAGTCACTTTGACTTTTCCGTGCAGGGTGTTGCACACAGAATGGCCATATACGGCAGGCATCAGGCAGATATGCAGACCCTGGCCCGGGACTTGTCAAAGATTTGTAAACAGCACAGTGAATTGTTTGGTGAGTTGCCTCTCGACCGGTATCTGTTTCTGGTCATGGCCGTTGGAGATGGCTATGGGGGATTGGAGCACAGGTATTCCACAAGTCTACTGTGCAGTCGTGACGATCTTATAAAAACAGGTATTTCCACAAAAGACGAGGGCTATAGACGTTTTCTTGGATTGTGTTCCCATGAGTATTTTCATCTGTGGAATGTAAAACGCATCCAACCGGAAGTGTTCAAAGGCCAGGGTCTGGACAATGAAGTCCATACTCAGTTGCTCTGGATGTTTGAGGGCTTTACCTCGTACTATGACGACTTGGCACTGGTGCGAAGTAACTGCATCGAATGCAAGGAGTATCTCGGTATTCTTGCAAATACAATTACCGGGGTTATGCGGGGGAAGGGGCGGCTCAAGCAGAGCGTGGCAGAGTCCAGCTTCGATGCCTGGACCCGCTTTTACAAGCAGGATGAAAATGCCCCGAATGCCATTGTGAGTTATTACACCAAGGGTTCCTTGATCGCCTTGGCACTGGATCTGAGCTTAAGAGGCAAAACCGACGGCGCTTGTACACTGGATGATGTCATGCGTGCATTATGGAAACGATTTGGAAGAACAGGAAACGGTGTCAAACAAGGCGATGTGGAATCACTGGTATCTGAAATCAGCGGCATGGATATGTCGGAATTCTTTGCTCAAGCAGTCTATGGGACAAGTGATCTGCCACTGAAGAAACTCCTGAGATATGTTGGAATCGACATGCATTTGAGGCCCTCCAGTAATGAGAAGGATGCAGGGGGGGTTGTCGAGAAGTTTCAGTCGGTCATACCCAGGCATTTTTTGGGTGTGCGCATGGGCAAATGCCAAGATGCCGTGATAAGTCATGTCTTTGACGGAGGCGCAGCCCAGTCTGCCGGATTGTCTGCCGGGGATCAGATCCTGGCAATCAATGGGATCAGAGTCAGTGCTGCAAATGTCGAATCAATGGTGGAGCAGGCCGATGATGATCAGGAACTCGACATCCATATTTTTCGCCGGGACGAGTTGATGCGGTTCAGGGTCAGGCCCTTGCCGGCTCCAGAGGACACCTGTGATCTGAAATTAATCAACGATGACACAGAGGCCGGCAACAGGCGCTCTGCCTGGCTGCATGCCCCTGCATGCTAGCCAGATGCCGGAACACGATGCCCGACTGCGTCTGATCGAATTGCTGGCGGACGGAAAATTTCATTCCGGCGTGCAACTGGCCACATTACTGGATGTCAGCCGGGCCGCCATCTGGAAACAGATTCGTGCCTTGCAGAATAATTTCGGCCTGAGCATTGAATCCCACCGCTCCAAGGGTTACCGCTTACCGCAGCCGCTCGAATTACTCAGCAAGTCAAAAATACTATCCCTGCTAAATGATGATACCCGGGACAGTCTGCACGCCATCCATATTCACCCCATTATAGACTCCACAAATACCTGGCTCATGTCCCAGGCCGTCGATGGCATGCCATCTGGTTCAGTGTGTCTGGCGGAACGGCAGATTCAGGGGCGTGGAAGACATGGACGCATCTGGGTGTCCCCTTTCGGAAGCAATATCTACCTGTCCCTGCTATGGCGCTATGACCTTTCTCTGACCCAACTGGGCGGGCTGAGTATCGCCTGTGGAGTGGCGGTTGCACAGGCACTTCATCAGTTCGGGGTATCGGGACATGCGCTCAAGTGGCCTAATGATGTGCTCTGGCAGCGACGTAAACTCGCCGGTCTGTTGTTAGAAGTGAAAGGTGAGGTCGCAGGTCCCAGCCTGGTCGTCGTGGGCATCGGTCTGAATACGGCGCTAACGGAGGCCGAAGCGGCTGAGATAGATCAGCCATGGGTTTCCCTTTCACACATGCCAGACGTAGATGCCCGATGCCGTAATAATCTGGCCGCGCTTTTGATAAAGAATCTGTCCCGGGTGATGCTTGAATACCCAAACACAGGCCTCAGCCCATATCTGCGACAGTGGGAGCGATTCGATCATTACAGGGGCGAGCGGGTTTGTCTTCAGATCGGCCCCAGGCTGGTATGTGGTGAATATCTGGGCGTCGCCTATGACGGATCCATTCGCATCCTGGTCAATGGTATACCCCGTAGTTACAACGTGGGTGAAGTGCAACTGAACCGTGCGTTGGAATGAATTTATATTATGTCGCTTGGCTTGGCGAGATATTTGAGAAAGCTAATTAGAAGTAAAAAATTTAATGGTATTAAGAATGATTCTTGCTTTCTTTGCCGTGAAATCATGCCGGGATCGGCTTTTGAACGACCAGATATGTTTGTTTATGCACATGTTGCTGGATGTATCCACGCTAAGCCATTGATTTGTTGTATTCGCCTGTGGTTTATTTGATGCCAGCCCAACCTGTTGATTTTATTGGTTAAATCGAATTGTATAAATAATGAGCAATTTGTTTGCAGGGCTTCATTGGTGGGGCCGCAAGGCGGGTGTTAAGATCTTTTCCCCATACTTATCCACAGACTTTGTGGATAAGTGCAGGCAAGTATTAGGGCAGAGGGATAATTCGGTTTGAATCTGCCCATGGCTCAGATCACAGGAGGCTCAAATGGCAGATGCGGCACCTAAATTCGTACATGGGTTTCCGGACCGATTGCAGGATCATCGGGTTGTGGTATTGGGGGCCAGTCCCAAGCCGGGACGCTATGCCAATATGGCTCAGCGCCTGCTGATGGAAATGGGATACCAGGTGATCCCAGTGCATCCAAAGATGCGGGAGATCGAAGGGCTACCCGTGGCTGCGAATCTGCAAATGATACAGCAACCCATACACACCCTGACCATGTACGTGGGAGCACAGCGGTCTCTGGATTTGATCGAAGATATCATCCACCTGAATCCACGCCGGGTGATATTCAATCCGGGCAGTGAATCGTCGGAACTGGAACGACGCTTGCGCGCGGCCCATATTCCTCATGTGGAAGGCTGTACCTTGGTGATGCTCAAGACCCGGCAGTTTTGAGTGGAAGATTGGCAAGATATAGAAGGTCTGGCCCAGAGGGTTCTACTCAAGGATGGCAGTCTATTGAATCTGGTGCTGCTGTCTGCGCACATGGCGGAGCAACACCGTGGGTGGTTGCGTGGCCGCATCTTCCTGATTCATATGCTGAGCTTTGCCCGGAAATGCGGCATTCATTTGTTGCGGGGCTACACCCTCGCGGAGAACGCCCCTATGTTGCACCTGTTCGATGTTTTTGGGGCGGATAAACCAGTGGAGGAGGACGGATTGCTAAGAGTTGACCTGCCGGTTGCACATTGTGCACAGACACTATGATTGCAGCGGCCAGGGGAGTGATGACGCAGGACGTACTCAGGGTTCACAAGCAGGGGCCCAGTCTGCGATACGCCGTCCGCACCCAAAATCCCTCAGCACATTTCTTCTCGGACACCGGTTGTGGCGGAAGCCGTTGAAACCGGTTTTTGGGTTATGGGTGCGGACTGCGTGAACTTCACCCGTTCATTTTCACTATAGTGCTTTCCGTGGCGGATTGCCGTAAGCCGGTGCGGAGGGCTGTGTAGGATATTGCCCCGTGAGCCCGTGGCATCAGGGAAAATGTACTGACCCAACTCATGCCGTCGGCAAAGCGCACCCGGTAAACTTGCAGCTGGACTATGAGTGAAATGTCTGACGGCTTCTACCCTGGCGAGTTTCCGCGAGCGACTTGTCCATGGAGATTGACACGCTCCAGCAGAGCGTAATCCTAAAGAGGAAACGGTATGGCGCAAACACTGGTGCGCTATTCCAATGTGCTGGAAATTGTCGGCGATATTCTCAAGGTGCGTATTCCCGGGGTGGGGGATGAGGAGACCGGCGCAGGCGTTGCCTTCAATGATCTGGCCCTGGTAGAGGATCCGGGGGGATTCCGCTCCCTGGCGCGGGTGATTCGGCTGGAACATGACGTGGCCGCACTGCAGGTGTTTTCCGGGACCAAGGGCCTGTCCAACCGGGCCTCCACCCGCTTTCTCGGTCATCCGATGCGGGTGACATACTCCACCAATATTCTGGGCAGAGTGTTTCGGGGCGACGGCAATCCCCTGGACACAGGGCCTGAATTGTCTCAGGACCCCAAGATCGACATCGGTGGCCCCTCGGTGAATCCGTTGCGCCGACACCTGGCGTCCAAGATGATCCGCACCAATGTTCCCATGATCGATGTGTTCAATGCCTTGGTGGAGAGCCAGAAGATCCCTATCTTTTCAGTGGCGGGCGAGCCCTATAACGAACTACTGGCACACATCGGCATCCAGGCGGATGCGGACATCGTGGTATTCGGTGGGCTGGGTCTTATCTTCGACGACTATTATTTCTTCCGCCGCCAGTTTGAGGATGCGGGTGTTTTCGCCCGCACCGCCATGTTCGTCAATCTGGCGTCAGATCCCATCGTGGAACGTTTGTTGGTGCCGGATATGGCGCTGGCGGTGGCGGAGAAATTTGCGGTGGAGGAAGGCAAGCGGGTGCTGGTTCTACTCACCGACATGACCGCGTATGCCGATGCCATGAAAGAAGTCGGCATCGCCATGGAGGCCGTGCCCTCGAATCGCGGTTATATGGGTGACCTGTACTCGCAACTGGCGCGCCGCTATGAGAAGGCAGCGGACTACAAGGATGGAGGTTCGGTGACCATACTCACTGTAACCACCATGCCGGGTGACGACGTGACCCATCCGGTGCCGGACAATACCGGCTATATAACCGAGGGCCAGTTTTATCTGCACGGCGGAATGATCGATCCCTTCGGCTCCCTGTCCCGGCTCAAGCAGCATGTGATGGGCAAGGTCACCCGTGAAGATCATGTTCAGGTCATGAATACCATGGTGCGCCTGTATTCCGGGGCCAGGGATGCCGAACAGAAGCAGGCCATGGCCTTTGAACTGTCCGACTACGACGCCAGGCTGGTGAAGTTCGGGCGTCTGTTTCGCGAGAGATTCATGGATATCCGTGTCAATCTGGAACTGGAGGCGGCCCTGGACCTTTGCTGGCGCACCATGGCGGAATGTTTCAAGCGCGAGGAGTTGCTGATGAAGCAGAGCCTGGTTGAAAAGTATTTCCACGAGTTGGATGGCGAGACGGACACGGTATAGACACAAGTATTCGAGGCAATGGAGGCTATCCGAAAAGCATGGCACGACTGTCTCTCAACAAGTCCTCCCTGTCCAGACAAGGCCGGCAGCTCAAGACCTATGAGCGCTTTCTGCCTTCGCTGGAGATGAAGCGCAAACAGTTGTTGGCTGAGCGGGGTAAGGCCCGGGCGCACCTGGAAGGGACCCGGCGCGCCATCGAGGATCTACACCACCGGGTGGGCAGGGATCTGCCCATGCTTGCCAACCATGAGGTGGAAATGGACGGGCTGGTGAGCGTCGATGATGTCCGGCTGGGCGTGGAGAATCTGGTCGGTACCCGTTTGCCCACTTTGGAAGGTGTGGATGTGCGGGTGCGCGACTATGGTCTCATGGCTAAACCTCATTGGGTGGACAATGTCGTACTTGAACTCACCCGCATGCTGGAACTGCACCTGGCCCGACAGGTGGCGGTGCGGCGTCTGGAATTGCTGGAAATGGCGGTCCGCAAGGTGACCCAGAGGGTGAATCTGTTCGAGAAAGTCCTGATCCCCCAGGCCAGGGAGAACATCCGCATCATCCGCATTGCCCTGTCCGATGCTGAACGCTCCGCCGTGGTACGGGCCAAGATAGCCAAAGGCAAGCGCCATAGAGAGGGGCTGGCATGAGTATCGTCAAGCTCGAGAAGCTGAGCCTGATCGGGCTGCTGAGCGACAAGGACAGGGTCCTCGACCGCCTGCAGAGCCTGGGCTGCATGCACCTGCTGCCATTGGCTAGTACGCCCAGGGACATGGAAGGCCTGCCGCCGGAACGGGCGGAAAATGCCCGCAAGGCTTTGCGTTATCTGATGGATGTGCCGGAGAAAAGGCATCAGATCCGCAATGACAGCCGATTCAATATGGACACGGCTGTATTCGCGGTGCTGGCCAACCGCCATCGGCTGCGTGATGTGATGGACCGTCGGGATGCCCTGCGGCAGCGCATCAGCAGTCTCGCACCCTGGGGCGATTTTGAACTGCCGCACCTGGACGAATTGAATGGTAATCGATTGTGGTTTTATGTAATTCCCCGCAACCGCATGCACCAGTTGGCCGTCAGCGAGCTGCCCTGGCAGGTTGTGCATCAGGATTACAATGCCGACTGGGTGGTGGTCATCAGTCCTGAGGAGCCGCCGTCGGAGAGCATGCCGGTGCAGCGGGTGCGCACCGGTCCACATTCACTGAGCTGGCTGCTCAGGCACCTGGAAGCCACCGAACTGGAACTGGAGGACATTCATGCGGAGCGCCAGTCCCTGACGCGCTGGATTTACCAGATGACCCGCCACCTGGCGGCGGCGGAGAATGTTGTCTCGCTCAAGTACGCCAAGACCCATACCCTGGACCGGGATACCCTGTTCGCGGTCCAGGGATGGGTGCCGTCGGACGAAACCGATGGCGTGCGAGCATTGGCACAAGACATGGGCCTGGCACTGCTGATAGAGCCTACTGCACCAGGGGACAAACCGCCGACGCTGTTGAAGAATCCGGAGACCCTGGCCGCCGGTGAAGACCTGGTGGGTTTCTACCAGGTGCCCGCCTATCATGCCTGGGACCCGTCTCAAGTGCTTTTTTTCTCCTTTGCTCTGTTTTTCGCCATGATCCTGTCGGATGCGGGCTACGCCGCCGTGTTGGGGGTCATGCTTGCCATATATTGGCGGCACATGGGATGTTCCCGTATCGGTCGCCGTATACGGGTTCTGGCCAGTCTGCTGGTGGGCGGCTCCCTGGTCTGGGGCGTGCTGGTCGGGAGTTATTTCGGTTTTGCCCCGCCCCCTGGTTTCTGGCTGCTTCCGCCGGCTATCCTGGACCTGCGGGATTTTGACACCATGATGCGCGTTTCCGTAGGTATAGGCGTGCTGCATCTGATTATGGCCAACGGCCGCATGGTTTTACAGGACTGGGGCGGGACCGAAGGCGGTGTCGCCATGGGATGGATACTGACCATGCTGGGCGGCTATGTCCTGTGGCTGGGCGGGGGAGCGCCCGGGCTGACTTCCACAATGGGGCAGACCGGTATTGTGGTGGGGTTGGGGCTGGTACTGTTCATGGCGGGCGGGCGACGGCCGGGTGGTATCCGTTCAGTGCCGCTGCGTCTGCTCGACGGTTTGTGGGCATTGACCCGAGTCACCAAGATATTTGGTGATGTCCTGTCCTATCTGCGCCTGTTTGCCCTGGGCCTTGCATCCGCCTCTCTGGCGCTGACATTCAACGACCTTGCCCGTCAGGTGAACGAGGAAGTGGAGGGTCTGGGTTTGCTGTTGGCCATCATAATCATGCTGGTGGGCCATCTGCTCAACCTGGCCTTGAGTATCATGAGCGGAGTGGTGCACGGGCTGCGCTTGAATTACATAGAATTTTTCAACTGGGCTCTCTCCGGCGAAGGCTATCCGTTTCGCCCTTTCAGAAAGAAGGAGTTGAACGAATGAACGAATTGGTCATTGCACTGGGCTGGGCAGGGCTGTATGGGGTCATGGCCCTGGGAGCCATCGGCAGTATCATCGGTTGCTCCATCGCGGGTCAGGCGGCCATTGGGGCCATGGTTGACACCGAGTCCGGCCATGGCCGCTACATAGGCGTATCGGTCATGCCCTCGTCCCAGATCATCTATGGAATAGTGGTGATGTTCACCCTGCAAAGGGATATCACACCCGTGACCGGCCCGGCCCTGTTCGGTATCGGCATCCTGGCCGGGCTGGCCCTGATGTTCTCCGCCATGCGCCAGGGACAGGCCTGCGCCTCGGCCATCCATGCCAGCAAGACCAAGCCGGAGATATTCGGCCTGTCCCTGGCCCCCGCCGCAATCGTCGAGGGGTTTGCGGTGTTTGCCTTCGTATTTGCTTTGGTGCTGGCCGGGAGTATTCCGGGATGAACAAAGCCTCCAAAGCAAGTCCGCCGGGCAAGGACAGACTCAATGGACTCGCCAGCTCCGGCGTGGAGGCCCTGATCGAGCGCTTGCGCGAGCAAGGGGTCGAGGAGGGTCGCCGGGAAGCGCGGCATATCGAGCTCGAAGCGAACAAGAAGGCGGCGGCGATTGAGCAGGCGGCGGAGGACAAGGCCAAACAGATCATCGCGCAGGCCATGGCCAGGGCCGATGCCTTGAAAAAAGGCGGCAAGGAGGCCCTCAAGGTCGCCATGCGCGACGCCGTGCTGGCGCTGCGTTCCGTACTGGTGGAGACGGTCAGCGATAATGTGCGCCGTCTCATCACCACCGAGATGGACAAGCAGGAATTCCTGCGCCAGCTAATCCGTGACGTTGCGGGTCAGGCCAGGGAACGGGCGGGGGTGGACAGGGGCGAGAAGATCAAAGTGGTCCTGCCGCGCACCCTGGTGGGTTTGGAGGATCTGCGCCACGATCCGCTACGCCTGCATGAAGGCGGTATGACCCATTTCGTGCTCAACGTGGCCGGCGAGGCGCTGGCGGATGGCGTCAGCATCGGCCTGGCGGAAAACGATGGGCAGCACGGCATCCGCCTATATCTGGAAGACAAACGTGTCAGCATAGACCTGACGGATGATGCTGTGGCCGAGGTGCTGCTGGCGCATCTGCAACCACGTTTTCGCGCCGTGCTCGAAGGTACGGTCAAATGATTGGCGCATCGTCTCTTAGGATCATAATGGCATGCCACTGGCCCGGCCATCGCGCACTGACTTGTCAATTCTGCAAAAATACAGCTCAGCACCATGACCAGGTATGTCCAGGGCGTTCCCCGCTGCCATGAGCGACCCGACCCGCTATGCGATGCTCATATGCAGCCTGCCGCACCATGGGAGCCTGTTTCGAGCCAGCCGTCCACCCCTGTCGCGCTTCCGCCTGTATCAGTTCCTGCATATGCTTGATGACAGGGACAAGGCGGATCATCAGGTCGTCTCACGCCTGTTGGATTGGTATCACCAGGATCAGAACCGGAGTGATGCGGAGCTTATCGCCGATGCGCACCGCCGGATTCCCGGCCTGTTCAACCCCATGGCCCGTGATCTGGTGGAGTGGCGACTGGAGATGCGCAGCGTGCTGGCCGCCCTGCGCCATAGACAACGGGGCAAAGACCGGCCCCCGGAGGGGAGGGCGTGGGCATATGGCCGCTGGGTGCCCACCATGCTGAGCCACTGGGATGAACCCGACCTGGGTGTGGAGCGGGTCTACCCCTGGATAAGCGAGGCACGCAGTTTGTTCGAGGCCGGTGATTCACTGGGCCTGGAGCGCCTGCTGCTCAGCGTGGTCTGGCAAGACCTGGGACGGCGCGCCGAAGGCCATGAATTCGATTTCGAAGCAGTGTTGATCTACTGCCTGCGTTGGGACTTGATCGCCCGTTGGACCGGCTATCGGGAACAGCCCGCCTGCACTCGGTTCGAACACTTGGTGCGAGAGGGGCTTTCCGGCATGTCTGAGGACTTCCTGTACGAACCATTCCATTGTCTGGACTAGCACCGATGCACAACCCGGTTGAACATGAACGATCAGGAGATGGATAAAATGGCCATGTCATTGCAGCCGCCAATGCAGGGGAATCGGCCCGATTCACTGGCCAGGGTGGTTGCGGTGCAGGAGAGTCTGGTCACCATCGAGGCGGGCTGGAAAGACGGCAAACGCCTGCCGCTGATGAAAAACGAGGTGCTCTACATCCGCCCTGCCCGCGCCGGCACGGAGGCCTACACGGAAAGGCTCAAGTCCGAGACCCTGCGGGTGCGTGGGGATCTGGCCGATGTGCAGGTGTTTGAAGATACCAGCGGCGTGGCCGTGGGCGATCCGGTGGAACAGAGCGGTGAGATGTTGTCGGTGGTGCTGGGCCCAGGCCTGTTGTCCCAGATCTACGACGGCCTGCAGAACCCCCTGGAACATATTGCCCACCTGCACGGCAGCTTTCTGCCCCGAGGCGTGGACCTGGATGCCTTGGATCAGCACAAGAAATGGTCCTTCGTGCCCCAGGTGCAGACTGGCGCCCGGCTGCGCGCCGGAGGCATCCTGGGTACGGTGCAGGAGGGTAAGTTTGCGCACCGCATCATGGTCCCATTTGATGAACCAGGCGAGGTGGAAGTAGCCTGGATCATGGGCGGCAGCGTCACGGTGGATACCCCCGTAGTGCGCATTCGCAACTCGGCAGGCCAAGAGTGCGCCCTGGATCTGACCCGGCGTTGGCCAGTGCGCCGCCCCCTGGTCGAGGACATGTTGCGCAACCGTGGCATGGAGCGTTTCTATCCCAAAGAGCCCATGGTTACAACCATCCGTCTGGTGGACACCTTCTTTCCTGTGGCCAGGGGCGGTACCGGTTGCATTCCGGGCCCATTCGGCGCGGGTAAGACCGTGTTGCAGCACCTGTTGGCCAGGCACGCCGCGGTGGATATCGTCATTGTTGTGGCTTGCGGCGAGCGCGCCGGCGAGGTTGTGGAGACCATCACCGAGTTCCCTCTGCTAAAGGACCCACGTACCGGTGGCTCCCTGATGGACCGCACCATCATCATTTGCAACACTTCCTCCATGCCGGTGGCCGCCCGTGAGGCTTCGATCTACACCGGTGTAACCCTGGGCGAATACTACCGACAGATGGGTTTCAACGTGCTGTTGCTGGCGGATTCCACTTCGCGCTGGGCTCAGGCTATGCGTGAAACCTCGGGTCGATTGGAGGAGATCCCCGGTGAGGAGGCGTTCCCGGCATACCTGGACTCCGCCATCCGAGGTGTTTACGAACGGGCTGGCGTCATCTGTTGTGCTGGTGGAGAGTATGGCAGCCTGACCCTGATCGGCACCGTGTCCCCGGCGGGCGGTAATTTTGAGGAACCTGTCACCCAGTCCACCCTGAGTACGGTGAAGTGTTTCCTGGGCCTGTCATACGAGCGCGCTTACAAACGTTTCTACCCCGCCATCGACCCCTTGCTTTCCTGGTCCCGCTACCTGGACCAGTTGTCCGGTTGGTACAAGCGCCACCTGGATCCGGCCTGGGTGGACAGGGTCAGGCGTATCCAGGTCCTGCTGGCAGAAGGTGATGGTGTACAGCAGATGATGCAGGTTACCGGCGAAGAGGGTGTGAGCACGGCCGACTATGTCACCTACCAGAAGGCCTTGTTCGTGGACATGGTGTTTCTGCAGCAAGACGCCTTTGACCCGGTGGATGCCTCCACCCCGCTGCAGCGCCAGTATGAGACCCTGGGGCTTATCCACGACCTGGTGATACGGGATTACCGGTTTTCTGACAAGGATGCGGTGCGGGCCAATTTCACCCGCCTTACCGGCCTGTTCAGAAACCTCAATTATGCTGCCTTAGGTACTCCGGATTACCGGCGCCTGAAGGATTCGATCGACGAGTTGGCGGGCAGTATGTGATATGCGGGGCTGGCGCCTGCCGGTGCGCGTCGACCTGATGTCAGCACAAGGGTAAAAGATCCCGCAGGTACAACATCGATTCCCTGCGGCTTGAGTGGTTATTCAGTTCTGTAAGGATAGCACCTGAATCAGGTTGGTACCTCCCGCCTCCTGCTTCTGGCCCGAGGTAACCACCACCAGATCACCCTGTTCCACCATGCCAAGCTTCCTGGCCACCGCGCAGCCCAGGTCGATAGTCTGCTCGTCCGATTTTCTACCTTGCAACAATACGGGTATGACCCCCCAGTTCAGACTCAGGCGGCGTGCCACCTTAAGCGAGGAGGTGAGAGCCAGGATGGGGCATTCCGGACGGTGCTTGGAGGCCAGGCGCGCGGTGAAGCCGGTCTCGGTGAGGCAGTATATGGCTGCGGCATTGAGTCGGTCGGCCATATGTACTGCCGATTCGCTCACTGCGGCCGTGACCAGGTTCGAGGGATGCAGGGCAACCTGTTGCAGGAAGCCGTATTCACGCAGCGAGGCCTCTGCGCGTATCGCCAGTTGTGACATGGTGCTCACCGTCTCGACCGGGTATTTGCCCACCGCGGTCTCGCCGGAGAGCATCACCGCAGATGTGCCGTCTAGGATGGCGTTGGCCACGTCCGAGGCCTCGGCTCGTGTGGGCTTGGGGTTGAATTCCATGGACGCCAGCATCTCGGTGGCGGTGATCACCGGCTTGCCGTTGCTCACCGTGGTGCGGATGATCTTCTTCTGGGTGCTGGGCACGTCGGCCAAAGGCAGTTCCACCCCCAGGTCGCCCCGCGCCACCATGATGCCGTCGGCGGCGAGTACGATCGCCTCGAGATTGCGTACTCCTGCCTTGTTCTCGATCTTTGCGATGATGGGGATCTCAACCCCGCGTTCACGCAGGATCCGGCGCATGTTGTGGATATCGTCGGCACTTTGCACGAAGGAGGCGGCGATATAGTCCACATCGTTATCGGCAGCGAAACCGAGTTCCGTCACCATATCCTCGCTGCGGGCCGGGTCAATGGCGCTGATGGGGAGTTGGGTGTCGGGCAGGTTGACCCCTTTGTTGTCGCGCAGGATTCCCCCTACCACCACCTTGCACAGGATCTCACGCTCCTGTACCGAGCGTACGCGCAGTTCCATCGCCCCATCGTCCAGCAGGATGGGATCCCCAGGGTTTACTTCCTGGCCGAGGCCGGGATAGGTGACCGAAACACCCCTTCCGTCCCCCGGGCGCGGGTCCGTGTACAGGCTGAATGTCTGGCCCGAGATCAGTTCCACCAGGCCGCCTTCGAGTTGAGTCGTGCGAATTTCTATGCCACGGGTATCGATCATGACCGCTATCTGACGGTGTGCCCGTTCAGACGCGGCGCGGATGCGTGAGATGCGCTCCCGGTGTTCCTTGTAGGATCCGTGAGAGAGATTCAGGCGGGCCACGGTCATGCCTGCCCGTATCATCGCCTCCAGGGTCTCAGGTGTGTCACAGGCTGGACCTATGGTAGCCACGATCTTGGTCTTGCGGAATTGGGTGCGTTTTTTCATGGTGGATACGGCCGAATCAATAAGGGAGCCAAGTATAACCCCGCTTTCCACAATGCTTCAGCCCGGATTAGGCATTCGGCAGAGTTGTAGAGTGCAAGGTATTGATTCGATGCGTGAAGCTTCCCCTTCCATCATCCGGCATGATGGAAGGGGGAAATTTCAGTGCCGCTATGGCTTTCGGCTGAAATAGCTGTTCGGAGCGTGAGGCGGATAATGAGACAGTTGGCAATGTGAGTATGAGTCTTGGTATTCGGCCCATGTGGATGGCGGTCCGGGGCTATCCGGACCGCCGTGGAACCGACCCCGGCCTACCATTCAGCGTAGCTGTAACGCGGCGAGTGGTCACCGTCCAGCATGCGGTTCACGTCATTATGGCGGACCCCCCAGTCACCCTTGTAGTCGTCATAATGCGGCTTGTGTCTTGCGTGTCTATACGCCTCGTTGTGCTTGAACTTGCGGATGAGTCGGCTCGCCTTGTCCTGTTTGTGCCTGAGGATACGGCGTTCCTTGTGCGACAGACGCCTGTCATCGGTGAATGTCTGCACCAGACGTTCGATACGCCGCTGCTGTTTTTTCAGCTTGCGGGCTTCATGGCGGGTCAGTTCACCGGAGCGGATACCAGAGCGGATGCGATGTTGCTGCCGGTCCTGGCGTTCGGCCACTTGGGTAATCCCGTGATCATGGGCATGACGGGCTTGCGCGGGCAGGGCGGCGAATAAGGCCAGCCCGGAGATTATCAATGATGTGGCAATGCGTTTCATGTTGTCGTCTCCTGTGAGGGGTTGTCTTTCAACCACGGCTACAGGATAGGGAAGGCAGCATGAACACTGACTGAATGGTTCCAGGGGCAGGAAAAATGCTTATTCGGGGCAACTTGGTTGATCCAAG
>RRYU01000199.1_pt1 | contig 14953 bp, 10 predicted proteins | sample 2162651 | NCBI WGS metagenome assembly RRYU01 (sample SAMN10267283, study PRJNA491782) | microbial mat metagenome | isolation source: biomat in the production well | place: Japan: Minami-Kanto gas field, natural gas well KTG3 | collected 2017-06 | reverse complement strand
GGCCAGTTTCGCCTCAACAGACTTCTTTTCGTTCTGCGCGGCACCCAGGCCAGCCTGGGCCGTTACCAGCTTCTCCTTCCAGGGTGTAGCGTCCATGCTGAAGATCGGTTCGCCCTTATTGATGGGGACGTTGGGCTTTGCATGCACCTCAGTGACGATACCGCCGAACTCCGGGGCGAGTTGGATCACGAAGCGCTCTACCACCAGTTCCTTGGAATAAGGGGTCGTCTGACCGAGCACCACTACCTCGGTCAGCGCTGCAGCACCATAGATGCCAAAGACGACGAACTTCCAGAACAGGTTGAACCGCATCAGGCGAAACCGGTAGAAGATCAGCCAGACCAGGCAAAAATACGCGATTGAAACCAGAAGTTCCATGGCTTAGACCTCGCCTTCGTTGGACTGCACCGGCGCGGCTGGCTCGGGCTCTGGAGCACTCGCATCCTTGGGTAAATCACTCACGAGCGTCACCGGCACAGTAAAAGGTCGCATGTATGACCAGACCAGGGCCGCCATCCACAGCGGGAACATCAGCAATCCGAGCAGGGACAGGATTTCAATGGCCTCGGCCTGGGGGTTTCCGCGCTTGCGTGCGATCTTGCCTGGCATGGTGTGGACGAAGATGATGAACAGGGCGATGATGATCAGGGCGAACAGGATCAGCCCGAGCGAAACGGCAAACAGAGCTTGGGGATTATCGGCCATTGCCGTGACTCCTTACGATGTAGTTTCAGCACTAGATCCCGGTGGTAACAAAACAACTTTGCTCCTCCGCACGGTAATGCAGATGTGCACAATCATGGATCATGATAGCGTATGGGAAACAGTAACGCTCTTTTTCCAGGTCCCTTTAGCTCCAAGGTCATCAGACAGTCGTCAGGGCAACCGCTGCGCTGCCGTGCCACTTGGTGTCACAGCCGCAGGTGTTGCTCCAGTGATCCGAAGTCCACCCCATTGTTTACAGCAGTGGGTTGAGAGTGATCAAAGTGTCCACACTGTGGTCGGAGAGTAAACCGGCTCCTTGCCGACGGGCAGGCAGAAGTTGGTATTCTCTGTTAAGCGCCTGGTTTCCCGGTGGTGCCGCAATATTACTGATAACATCACACCATGTTGGGAGGCGCTAACCGCGCAATGCCTTCATTTTTTTTGCAACTATTAAGCTTCCCAGACAATAACCGCTAATATTGTCATTGATGTGCTGTGGGATGTGTCAGATCCCACGGACACATTGACTAACCTCTTCTGGCAGATCAATTGGGGTGTAAAATGCATATTGCGATATTCAGTTTACTCGTGCTGCTGCCCCTATCCGGGACGGCACTGGCTGCCGGCGAGCCCATTGGGACGGTAAGGACCTACCGGCCCGAAGCCAGCATAGTCCGCAGCGATGTGGTATTGCCGGCTAACTCCGGTGCGCCCGTGCACGCTGGGGACAGGCTCGTGACCCAGCGCGATGGGGCCATCGGTGTAGTCTTCATCGACGGTTCGATCCTTTCCCTCGGGCCCGGGTCGGAATTCATCATCGAGGGCTTCAGTTTTCACCCAGCCGAGAATGACGTGTCCTTCCTGTCCACCATCAAGCAGGGAACCGCAACCTTTCTGTCGGGTGCCATCGGGCGGATTTCGCCGGAATCCGTAAAGTTCAAGACTCCCACCGCAACGCTGGGACTACGCGGCACCAAAGTCCTCATAGAGGTCAAGTAACCAGGGAGTGAGAGAGATTAGCCCCGATGTTCGGATTAAACCTTAGCAAGCCCTCCACCAGGTTCGCCTGCTATCTGGCAGTGGGGATCTTGGCCATGGCGGCCGCCGGTTGCTCCCGCACCCTGGTGGTGCTGGTGCCGGACCCCGACGGCAAGGTGGGTGAAGTGTCGGTCACCACCGCCAAGGGAACCCGCGTACTCACCGCTGCCGGTGAGTCGACCAGAGCTTCCAGCACTTCTTCGACACCGGAAGAGACCAGGGTTCTCACGGAGGAACTCATCGTGAATGTGTTCGGCCCTGCATTGGACAATGAACCCCTGCCCCCAGAGCGCCATGTGCTCTTTTTCAACTTCGACACCACGGACCTGAGACCGGAATCCAGGGAGAGGCTCTTGCATATCTACCAGGCAATCGGTAGACGGCAGGTGTGCGACGTCAGTATCAATGGACACGCTGACCGAATGGGCAGGGAGGAATACAATTACGGTCTTTCCATGCAGCGTGCGCAGCGGGTACAAGGCGAGTTGGTAAAATTAGGCCTGGATGATGAATGTATGAAGATCCGTTACTACGGGGAAAGTGACCCGTTGGTCCCAACGATGGATGGCGTCGCGAGACGGGTGAACCGGCGTGTGGAGATAGAGATCCGCTAGCGGCGCACGATTTCCAATCCCCCCCCGTTGTATGTGCTGATACGCGCGAGAAGATCCAGTATGCCCGCCCGCACGGGAACCGCGGATGATAGCTTGCACACCTTTATGGAATCTGACCACAGGGTGGTTAATGGTTTTCAACCCGCTCCAATTCAGAACTTCCCGATCTTCCCGAACTGGCGGATATTCCTATCGCCAGGCCATGGAAGTATTGGTGGTAGTGGCTGCCGGCACCCTGGTGACGGCCATGATATGCGGCTTACTGATGTTCCGGCCGCTGACCCTGGAGCGGATCCTCAATGCCGGTTACGATCTCCAGCTTTCCCTATTACCGCAACCCGCCCCATCGCGAATCCCCGTGATCGTAGATGTAGACGACCGAAGCTTGGAACAGATCGGGCAGTGGCCCTGGCCTCGGCACCGGGTAGCCGAACTATTGTCGGCCTTGTCCGATGCCGGAGTTGCAGCGGTCGGGGTCGACGTCCTTTTCGCTGAGCCGGACAGAACCTCGCCGGTGGTCCTGGAGCGCACACTTAAGAGTAAACTGGGCGCCGGAGTATCCCTCGTGGGGGTCCCCGAAGCACAGCGCGATTACGATGCAATCCTGGCCGCTACGCTGGCGAGTGGTCCGTTCGTAACCGGGTTTTACTTCGACTTCAGCGATACCGGCTCGCGCAGCTGTACTCCTCGGTCGACCAGTATTGCGTTACTATCCAGCGCGACGGAGATACCGACCGCAATAGGACTCCATCAGGCACCCAGGGTGCTCTGCAACACCCAACGGCTGTTGAACGCGGCCGCTAATGGCGGTTTCATCAATAGCCGGCCGGACGACGATGGCATCTACCGCCGTACCCCCCTGCTGATCGAATACAAGGGACGCATCTACCCAAGCCTGAGCCTGCAGACCTTTCTGACTGCAGCCGGAATACATCAACTCCTGGTGGACTCTCACGCCGAAGGATTCACCGTGCGACTCGGAGACCGGCACATTCCCCTGGACGCAACTGGAAACCTGCTGGTCCGTTTCCGCGGGGGTGCGAGGTCTTTCGACTATGTTTCTGCCGCCGCGGTGATGAACGGCCAATATGATCCGGCCCTGCTGCGGGGACGCATCGCCTTTCTCGGCGTTTCCGCCACCGGTCTCGCAGAGTACCGCCCCATGCCTCTTGATCCACTGTTCACAGGGGTCGAGTTACACGCCACGGTGGTGGACAACCTCCTGGAGGGCGACTATCTGGCTCGACCACACGCATGGCAGGCCCTGGAGTTGGCCTCCGCGCTGTTGGCCGGATTCTCCTTTTCCCTGCTGCTGGCGTCGGTGGGGCCGGTGACGATCGCACTGCTGACACCCTTGCTGTTGAGCATCTCGGCCGTGGCCTCTCAACTCCTTCTCAGCAAGACCGGCCTGGTGTTTTCGCCGCTTCCGTCGATGTTGGCCGTCATCTCGGTTGTCATGGTTGTGTCTCTGCTGAAATACAGGAGGGAGCAAATGCGGCGCAAAGACATGGTGCGGCAGATCGTCCTGAGCCAGGAGGCCACCATCGAGGGATTCGCGGCGCTGGCGGAATTCCGCGACCCAGACACAGGTGGCCATATAAAACGCATACAACACTTCGTCAAGGCCCTGGCAGAGAAGCTGCGGTCCCAACCGGATGCGCCGCCGCAGTTGGACGAGATCACGGTGGAATTTCTCTACAAGACTGCAGCCCTGCACGATATCGGCAAGATCGGCATCCCCGACAATGTTCTGATGAAACCGGGTCCGCTAAGCGCACAGGAGTTTGAGATCATGCGCGGGCATACAGAGATCGGGGCGCAGGTTATCAGTATTATCGAATCCAAGTTGGGACAGAACGAGTTCCTGCGCATCGCCAAGGAGGTTGCCCTATCCCATCAGGAAAAGTGGGACGGCACGGGATATCCGCAACACCTGGTCGAGCGCCAGATTCCGCTGTCTGCCCGACTGATGGCAGTGGCGGACGTATACGACGCATTGACCTCTCGACGTGTCTACAAGCCACCCTACTCACACGAAATAGCCGTGGCGAGCATCCGTGAAGGGCGCGGCAGTCACTTTGATCCTATGATTGTAGATGCATTTCTCGAGATTGAAGACGAGTTTCGAAAAATCGCCCAGAGGTTCCCCGACGAAGAGAAAGCCGACGCAGCAAGTGGTCCGGGGCGCAGCAAGAGTAACTCCATATACTGGACATCATAGGAGAGATCACACGTCGGCCAGCATCCTGCTGGACCTGGCACAGGTCACCGACATCTGAGGACGGGTAGCTCGGACGTTTCCTGCGGGAGATTGCGATAAGCCGGGATTGCACCCTACGCAGCGTGCGCCCCCAGCCATGTCCGGGGTGCGCCACAGCGCATGCCTGATCTACACTCTATACGCAAAAACCAGACAATCAACCGGACGTACGCACATGGAAATACCGCAAACATCCATCACCTGGAGGATTTTCTCACTGTGATGGAGGCAGATTTTCTGGATTATTCAGGTACACTCACCGATTCCATACCTAGACATTATTTTTTCTGTCCCAGCACATATAAATAACTATACTCAATTCCACCATTTGATTAACTAATGAGGATCAGGTCGAGATGAAATCCCCAATCAACGTTACGATCACTGGTGCGGCAGGCAATATTGGTTATGCCTTGGCGTTCCGAGCCGCTACCGGTGCCATGTTCGGTCCGGATCAGCCGGTCATCCTGCGCTTGCTGGAAATCCCCCCGAGCATGCCTTCCCTGACCGGCGTGGGCATGGAACTGGAGGATTGCGCCCTGCCGCTGCTGCACGACATCGTGCTGACGGATAATCCCGCCATCGGATTTCGCGACACAGACTATGCCGCACTCGTCGGGGCCAAACCCCGCGGCAAGGGCATGGAGCGCAAGGACCTGATCACCGAGAACGCACGAATTTTTTCTGCCCAGGGGCGGGCCATCAACGACAACGCGAACGCAGACGTAAGGGTTCTGGTGGTGGGCAATCCGGCCAACACCAATGCCCTGATCGCCTCCGCCAATGCCCCTGATCTGGACAAAAGCCAGTTCACCGCCATGACTCGTCTCGACCACAACAGGGCCAAGTCCCAGTTGGCGAGCAAGTGCAACACCCTGGTGACGGACGTCACCCGCATGACTGTGTGGGGTAATCATTCCAGCACCCAGCACCCGGATATCAGCAATTGCCTGGTTGGCGGAAAACCTGCCCTGGAACTGGTCGGCCGGGACTGGGCCATCGACCATTTCATTCCCCGGGTTCAGCGCCGGGGCGCGGAAGTCATCCAGGCCCGGGGTCTGTCTTCCGCCGCCTCAGCGGCGGATGCGGTAGCGGCCCATATACGTGACTGGTCGATGGGCACCCCCGATGGTGACTGGGTCAGCATGTGCGTACCCAGCGACGGCAGTTACGACATAGCCGAAGGGATCGTTTTCTCCTACCCGGTCACCTGCAAGGCCGGTCAATATAAAATCGTGCAGGGCCTGGAAGTGGATGATTTCAACATGTCGCGCCTGCGGGCCTCCGAACAGGAACTGCTCGGCGAGAGGGCAATCATCGAGGACCTGCTGTAATCTGGAATATCCGCCACCCAAGGACCAGACAGCCCGTTAGCACTGCGCATGATTTGCATGCCCGGCTTCCTTGATCACTGAGCGTATGCCTCAGGTCAGTGATTGAGCAGGCAGGCGGGGCGCGCAGCTTACACAGCCTGGAACAGCCGGCATGGACACCGCCCCGGCTGTTCCAGGCACCGTACGGCCGCCTGCACCTGAGCCACTCCGGCGGCTTCATTCGCCGGAGGTGTAGAGGATGGCTTTTTGCAGGTTGTTCCAGGCGTGACGTCCTTCCTCCACCGCCGCCACGATAGTGGCGAAGTTGTCGTCGGCCAGTACCATGTCAGACGCTTCCTTGGCCACCTCGGTACCGCTCACGCCCATGGCGATGCCGATGTCGGCGGTCTTGAGCGCGGGTGCGTCGTTTACCCCGTCGCCGGTCATGGCCACCACATGGCCATTGGCTTGCAAGGCTTCGGCAATGGCCTTCTTGTGCTCTGGCGCGACCCGCGCGAACACCGACACCCATTCGACCTCCTTTCTGCGATCTCAGCCGACTCTTTCCCTGGGCGCTAACCCGCATTGCGTACCACAAGGACAAATTTTGGATTGCCTATCCCTGCCAGCCGCGTCGAGGTCGATCAATAACAAAAGAAAGAGTCCTAAAAGGCTCTGACCCCTTTCCTCCGCTATAATCCCACCTCCCCGAAACAACCAACGGCTGACTGCACCATGACCTATCTGCCCGCCCTGGAGATCGAACCCGAATCACTTGCCGATGCAGCGGTTATCTGGCTGCACGGCCTCGGGGCGGACGGCCATGATTTCGAGCCCATGGTGCCGGAACTGGGTCTGCCTGAGGATGCGGCAATCCGTTTCGTCTTCCCTCACGCCCCGGCGATCCCGGTTACCGTCAACGGGAACTATGTAATGCCCGCCTGGTATGACATCCTGGAGATGGAGATAGACCGCCGAGTGGACGTACCTCAGCTGATGGCCTCTGCCGATGCGGTGGCCCGACTCATCGACCGGGAGATCCAGCGCGGTATCGACAGCCGCCGTATCATCATTGCCGGGTTCTCCCAGGGCGGGGCAGTGGCGTTGCAAGCAGCACTGAGCTACCCGAAACCCCTGGCGGGCCTGATGGCTCTCTCCACCTACTTCGCCACCGCAGATCAGATCGAACCCGATCCCGCCAACAGCGGCCTGCCGGTGCTGGTCTGTCATGGCCTGATCGACTCAGTGGTCCCCGAGACCCTGGGTAGCCATGCCCATGAACGTCTTACGGGCATGGGCTATATCAGCGAATACAAGACCTATGACATGGGCCATAGCCTCAGTCTGAAAGAGATCCGGGATATCTCCACCTGGCTGCAGGCGCGGCTGGGGGGAGAGTATAGAGAGAGTTAAGCATGCTGCCCCCTTAATCCACTGGCTGAGTGGGGAGCACAAATTCAATCTCCCTGCCTGAATAGCTTACGCAATTTCTCTGCCAACTCAACAATTGCGAGGGAAACCCGGGATGGCCTGTTACTAAGGGAGCAACAGTTGGGGACAGTGTCGGCTAAGACGGGTTAGGATTTTGTGTGAATCGTCTTGAATCACAGATCATACAGAGCATCAAGTCAGGCTTGTTAGCGCAATCAATCTCTCCTCAGGTCCGGTTTCAATGCGATGGGTGTCTGGTATCTCAGCACCACTGCATAGGTGGAGACCAGGAAGGTCAGCAGCGTGGCCAGTTGGATCAGATACGAGGCGCGGTCACCGATGATGGCACTGGTCTGGGCCAATACGGCCAGCAGCAGGGAAAACTCGCTGAGCTGCGCCAGGCGTGCGCCCACTTCCCGCGCGCGCCGCGGCTCCTCACCCACCCGCTGCAGCAGGTAGCGGAACACCGGCCCCTTGATCAGCAGCATCAAACCTGCCAGTATCAGGGCCGGAAACAGCACCTGATTCAGCATGGCCAGGTCGAATCCCGCCCCCAGGGAAAAGAAGAACAGCACCAGAAAGAAGTCGCGCAAGGGCTTCAGACTGTCGGAAATGTATAGGGACACGGGACTGGACGCCAGGCTGATGCCGGCGATGAAGGCCCCGATCTCGTGGGACAGTCCCAGAACCACGGCCAGTTCCGCCAGCCCCAGACACCAGCCGATGGCGAGCAGAAAGATATACTCCTTGATGGTGTCGAAGCTTTGCAGCAATCGCAACAGTACATATTTCACCATCAGCATGGCGCCAGCGATGAGCAGCGGCAGAGAGAGACCCAGCCTTGCCGCTTCCAGGACCGGGTGATCGGCCTCGCTGCCGCCTTTGAGTATCAGCAGCAGTACGATTGCCAGGATGTCCTGCATAAGCAGGATGCTGATGACGATTTCACCCGTGCGCTGATGGTGCAACACCGTAGTCGGTAACAGCTTGAGGCCGATGATGGTGCTGGAAAATACCATGGCCGCACCCACCACAAGCGCCTCCACCAGGGTATAACCGAACGCCAGTGCCGTGCCCATCCCCAGCGTGGCGAACACCAGGGCGCTGCCCAGGGTGACTATGGTGGTACGCCCTAACAACAGCACAAGATCCCTGGGATTGAGTTCCAGACCCATGAGAAACAGCAGGAACATGATGCCGATATGCGCCATTTCCCGCACTACATCCGGGTCGCTCACCAGCCCGGTGACGGATGGTCCCAGCAGCACACCCAGTAGAATGTAGGCCACCAGCAGGGCCTGGCGTGCATACAGGGCCAGGGTCGCCACAACGGCGGCGCCGGTAAAAACCAGGAAAACACTGTAGACAATAGGATTTTCTTGCATTATTTGGATTCAAGTGTCCGGTAATGATTCATGAGTGTAATCGAGATGCACAATGCCACCCTAGATCCCATGTAGACCGGTGGATGGTATATGTCAAGACACAGGGGAATCAGCCGGAGACCGGCGTCTGTGATGCAGATATTACGAAGGATGATGGTATTATATTCTGCACACCTCTGCGTCCTCTGCAGCGAATGCGTTTTATGCTGCTCACACACAGCTTTAAAGTTACAATAGGAGATTGTTTTTTGTGTGATGCAATATCATGACGCCTTTCTAGTGCGCCGTCCCAACACGTAAGTAACATCGCAGGACTCCCATCATGCTTCTCCGCCTGCTCATTGTCGTTCTCCTCTTGACTGCCATTCTCGGCGGCATTTTCGGCTGGAAGGACTACCAGCAACGACAGGCGTCGTCGCGGCAAGTCCAGCCACCCCCGGCAACGGTGGCCTATACCAGTGTCAGGGCGTCAAACTGGCAGCCCAAGCTCCATGCCATCGGCACACTGGTCGCCACCAGGGGGATAAATGTCACAGCGGAAGTACAGGGGGTGGTGCGTAAGATCCTGTTCGAGTCGGGCCAGGCCGTTTCCGAGGGCGATGTACTGGTCCGCCTGGACGACACGGTAGACCAGGCGAAATTGCAAGGTCTGCGTGCGGAACAGCGTCTCGCGGGGATCAAGTACCACCGGCTCAACAAACTGCTGAAGGAACGCTCCGTGTCATTGTCTGACGTGGATGAGGCCAAGGCGGAACTGGACAATTCCAGCGCCCAGGTCAGCGGCAAGCGGGCGCTGATCGCCAAGAAAGTCATCAAGGCGCCTTTCGGCGGCTATCTGGGCATACGCAGCGTAGATCTGGGCGAATTCGTAACACCTGGCGCGGCACTGGTCCCCCTGCAGACGCTGGATCAGTTGTACGTGGATTTCTCTTTGCCGGAGCGCCACCTGCAGAGCATCCGTGTCGGCCAGCAGGCACAGGTGATCAGTGCCGCAGCGCCGGGGCATTTATTCACCGGGACCATCGCCGCCATGAATCCCGGGGTCGATGTAGCCACCCGCACCCTCAAACTGCGTGCCTCGCTGGACAACCCCGACCACCTGTTGCGACCGGGCATGTTCGTCGAGGTGGATGTTTTACTGCCATCCAGGACGCAGGTTCTGACATTGCCCCGGGCAGCCATCAGCTATGCACCCTATGGGGACTCGGTCTTCGTCATTCAGGAGCAGGACGGTCAACTCTCGGTCCAGCGCCAGCGCATCAGTGTTGGTGCCGTGCAAGGCGAGGAAATAGAGATACTCGATGGGCTGGAGATCGGCCAGCGCGTAGTGCTCGCCGGCCAGGTGAAACTGCGCAACGCTCAGGCGGTACAGATCGACAACTCGATCGTGCCGGGTGAAGGAGCGCTGGGAAAATGAGTTTCACCGATCTGTTCATCCGGCGCCCGGTGCTGGCGAGTGTCGTCAGTCTGCTGATCCTGGTCATCGGTATCCGTGCACTGCTGGCGCTGGAGGTGAGGCAGTATCCGCAGACCAGCGATACCGTGGTCACAGTGAGCACCAGCTATCCCGGCGCCGACAGCGCCCTGGTCAAGGGGTTTGTCACCACACCGCTGCAGCAGGCCATCGCCGAGGCCGACGGCATCGACTACCTGTCGGCCACGAGCGTGCAGGGCAGTTCCACCATCGAGGCGCATATGCGCCTCAACTACGACCCCAAGGCGGCAATGGCGGAGATCCAGGCCAAGGTGGCCAGCCAGCGCAGCGTGCTGCCGACGGAAGCGGAGGACCCGGTGATCGACGCCAGCACAGGCGACCCCACCGCCCTGATGTACATGGCCTTCTACAGCCGCAGCATGAGCCTGTCGCAGATTACCGACTACCTGCTGCGTGTGGTGCAGCCCCAGCTGCAGGCCCTGCCGGGTGTAGCCAAGGCACAACTGATCGGCAACAAGACCTTCGCCATGCGCATCTGGCTCAACCCCGACCGGATGGCGGCGCTGAACATCAGCGCCACCGAAGTCGAGGAAATCCTGCGGCGCAACAACTACCTGTCGGCAGTGGGCAAGGCCAAGGGACACTACGTTGCAATCAATCTGTCGGCGACCACGGATGTGGGCAGCGTGCAGGACTTCCGCACGCTGGTGATCGCCACCCGCGGCAACACCCTGATCCGGCTCGAAGACATCGCCGAGGTGGAACTCGGCGCCGAGGACTACGACACCACCACGCTGTACAAGGGCATCCCCGCGATTTTCGTCGGGATCGAACAAGCCCCGGGCCAGAACCCGCTGGACGTCGCCGCCCGCGTGCATGAACTGCTGCCCACGATCACGGCACAGTTTCCCGAAGGACTGGAGGCCCACATACCCTACGACGCCAGCGTATTCATCAGCGATTCCATCGCTGAGGTGTTCAAGACCCTGGCCGAAGCGGTGTTGATCGTGCTGCTGGTGATCTACCTGTCGCTGGGGTCACTGCGCGCCGCTCTGGTCCCGGCCGTCGCGGTGCCCCTCTCAATCATAGGCGGGGCCTTCCTGATGCTGGTACTGGGCTATTCCATAAACCTGCTGACACTGCTCGCCATGGTGCTGGCAATAGGTCTGGTGGTGGACGACGCCATCGTGGTGGTGGAAAACGTGCATCGTCACATCGAGGAGGGCAAGGGTAAGGTCGAGGCCGCCCTGCTGGGCGCGCGTGAACTGGGCCTGCCCATCATCGCCATGACCACCACCCTGATCGCGGTATACGCACCCATCGGCTTCACCGGGGGCCTGGTGGGCACCCTGTTCAGTGAGTTCGCCTTTTCCCTTGCCGGCGCCGTACTGATCTCCGGCGTGGTGGCCCTGACCCTGTCACCCATGCTCAGTTCCAAGGTGCTAAAGGCGGGCAGCAGTACCGGGCGGTTCGAGCGCGGCGTAGAGCGCTTCTTCCACTGGCTGGCCGAACGCTACCGCCGCATCCTGCACAGGACGCTGGAGACTCCCTCGGTCACCCTGCTGTTCGGCGCTGTGATACTGGCCAGCATTTATTTCATGTTCATAACCACCAAGTCCGAACTCGCGCCCACCGAGGACCAGAGCATTCTGTTCTTTCAGGCCATCGCCCCGCAAACCGCGACCACCGAGTACAACCAGCTCTACGCCCGCGAGGTGCTGGACATATTCGAGTCCATCCCCGAGTACCACGAGAGTTTCGTACTGGTCGGCTTCCAGGGTGATCCGAGCACCACCTTCGGCGGCTTCAAGATGCAACCCCCTTCACAGCGCGAACGCTCGCAGATGCAGGTGATGCCGGAACTCCAGGGCATGCTGCAGTCGGTGGCGGGATTTCAAATGGCCGCATTTCCGCGGCCCAGCCTGCCCGGCGCAGGGCGTGGCCTGCCATTTCAGTTCGTGCTGGTCTCGGACACGGATTACACGGAACTGGACACGCTGGCGGGACAACTCATCGGCCACGGCATGGCCAGCGGCAACTTTCTGTTCCTGCGCAAGAGTATTGAGATCGCCCTCCCCCGCACCACCCTGGTCATCGATCGCCAGCGCGCGGGCGCCCTGGGCGTCGACATGCGCGAGATTGGCCGCAGTCTGGCGCTGCTGCTCGGCGATGGCTACGTCAACCGCTTCAGCCTGGCTGAACGCAGTTATAAGGTGATCCCTCAGGTAGCCCGCCCGCAGCGCCTGTCATCAGCCCAGCTCGAGGACTATTATGTGCGCGCCGCCTCGGGTGAGCTGGTCCCGCTGGGCAATCTCGTGGCCTTTGAACACCAGGTGGAACCCAGCAAACGCACTCAATTCCAGCAGCTCAACTCAATTATCGTAGAAGGCATCATGGCGCCCGGCGTACCCCTGGGCGAGGCGTTGACGTCACTGGAAGCCGGGGCTCGCGGCATACTGCCGCCCAACATACACTGGGACTACGTGGGTGAGACGCGCCAGTACACCCGGCAGGGCAGCACCCTGGTCGTCACCTTCTTCCTGTCGCTGCTGGTGATCTATCTGGTGCTGTCCGCCCAGTTCGAGAGCTGGCGCGATCCCTTGATCATCCTGGTGTCGGTGCCCATGTCCATCGCCGGCGCCATGGCCTTCCTGACCCTGGGATTCGCGACCATCAACATTTACACCCAGGTCGGCCTGATCACGCTGATCGGACTGATCACCAAGAACGGCATCCTGATCGTCGAATTCGCCAATCAACTGCAGGAGAAATCGGGACTCAGCCGCCGTGAAGCGGTGGAACAGGCAGCGGCCATCCGCCTGCGTCCGGTGCTCATGACCACGATCGCCATGGTCGTCGCCATGCTGCCTCTGCTGACCGCCAGTGGGCCCGGGGCGGTCAGCCGCTTTGATATCGGTCTGGTGATCGCCAGCGGCCTCGGCATAGGCACTCTGTTTACCCTGTTCGTCGTTCCCGCGACCTATGTGAAACTTGCGCGCACAAGAACCGTCGGTGATCGGGAACTTGCGGTGGACATCAGCGAACAGCCAGGCAGGCGCTAGCCCGCATATCTCACCGGGATCGGTGAGATATGCGGGCTAGGGGCCTGCGGCTATCTGACCCGCCGGGACCTCGGCCGCACCCCGCCCGTAGACCACTCCCACGGCATCGCTTCCCAGCAGGCCGCGCAGGCGCTTGAGCAGTTCATCACTGGGATGTACGTTCCAATCCGGACCAAAGCGCAGCAGTCCGGTCGCGTCGGGGCGGCGGTACTCCATGGCAATGCCGCAGCGGCCGCCCTTGAAGGGTTCCAGGATGCCCTTGAGCCAATCGATCAGTTCCTGTCCGGGGGCACCCAGACGCGCCGGATCCAGGCGCAGTTGCAGGCGTTCGGCGTACATCTCCCTGGCCTGGTCGAATTCCAGCACCTGATCCGCGCGCAACGCCAGGGATCCCCGGTACTCGTCGTACACCAGGGCGCCACTGAGCACCAGCACCCGGTCCACGCTGAGCAGGTCGCGGCACTCTTCGTACAGATCCGCGAAAACCACCGCCTCCATGCGGCCGGTGCGGTCGTCCAGCACCACTGAGCCCATACGCCCGCGCGGGGTATTTCGATGACGCGATTCCATCACCAGGCCCGCCACCGTCACCTTGCGCGCGTTGCGCCGTCCTCCACGCCCCGCGCCCGGGTCGCCGGACTCAGACAACAGCTTGCCTATGCGGCCACTGACCAGCTGGGTCAATTCGGACTCGAAACGCTCAATGGGATGGCCGGTGAGATACAGGCCCAGGGTCTCCTTCTCCGCCTGCAGGCGTTGTTCATCCTCCCACTCGTGCTCTGCCTCCGGCAGCAATTGCCGGTCCGGCTCGGCTTCCCGGGCCGGTTCGCTCATGCCGAACAGGTCGTCCTGACCCGCGTTTTGCATTTCCTTGTGCTGTTCGGCCATTTTCAGCGCCAACGGCAGCTGCAGCATCAGAGTGGCCCTGGTGGTCCCCAGCTGATCCAGGGCGCCGGCGCGAATCAGGGCCTCCATCACCCGCCGGTTGGCCTTGCGCAGGTCGATGCGGCGGCAGAAATCGAACAGATCCCTGAACTGACCGTCCTGTCCCCGCGCCTCCAGGATACCCTCGATGGCCCCCTGCCCGACGCCTTTGATAGCGCCAAGGCCGTAGACCACGGTGCGCTCGCCGTCGATGGTGAACATGTAGTGGGAGCGGTTGACGTCCGGTGGCTGTACCGTCAGCTTCATCTCCCGGCATTCCTCGATGAAAATCACCACCTTGTCGGTGTTGTCCATGTCCGAGGACAGCACCGCGGCCATGAAGGCGGCGGGATAATGGGCCTTGAGCCAGGCGGTCTGAAACGACACCAGGGCGTAGGCGGCGGAGTGGGACTTGTTGAAGCCGTACTTGGCGAATTCGGCCATCAGATCGAAGATGTGGGTGGCCTGGGCCTCATCCACACCGTTTTCCACCGCGCCCCGGGTGAAAATGGCGCGTTGCTCGTCCATGACCTCCTGCTTCTTCTTGCCCATGGCTCGGCGCAGCAGATCGGCCCCGCCCAGGGAGTAGCCCGCCAGCACCTGAGCGATCTGCATGACCTGCTCCTGGTACAGGATGGTTCCGTAGGTGGGCTTGAGCACAGGTTCCAGGTCCGGGTGAGGGTAGACCACCTTGGCCTTTCCGTGCTTGCGGGCAATGAAATCATCCACCATGCCGGAACCCAGCGGTCCCGGACGGTATAGGGCCACCAGGGCCACGATGTCCTC
>RRYU01005492.1_pt1 | contig 14954 bp, 10 predicted proteins | sample 2162651 | NCBI WGS metagenome assembly RRYU01 (sample SAMN10267283, study PRJNA491782) | microbial mat metagenome | isolation source: biomat in the production well | place: Japan: Minami-Kanto gas field, natural gas well KTG3 | collected 2017-06 | reverse complement strand
TCGTACAAGGGCCTGTGATCTTCAAATTCCAAGGTGCATAACGAGTGAGTAATGCCCTCTAAAGCATCGGACAGGCAATGGGTGTAGTCGTACATTGGATAAATGCACCATTGATTGCCGGTGCGTGGATGGGGGGTTCGGCGAATGCGGTATAGTGTCGGGTCGCGCATATTGATATTGGGCGAGGACAAGTCGATTTTCGCCCGCAAGACATAAGCGCCATCCGGGAACTCGCCGGCGCGCATACGGTTGAACAAATCCAGGTTCTCGGCGATCGGGCGATTCCTGTCCGGAGTTGGCTTGCCCGGTTCGGTCAAAGTGCCGCGAAAGCTGCGAATTTGCTCCGGGCTGGCGCTGTCCACATAAGCTTTGCCTTGTTCAATCAGTGAAATGGCATAATGATAAAGTTGCTCAAAATAATCCGAGGCATGACACAATCTCGCCCAGTTAAATCCTAACCAACGAACATCACGCTCGATAGCGTGCATGAATTCGATATCTTCCTTTTCCGGGTTGGTGTCGTCGAATCTGAGATTGCAAATGCCACTGAATTCCTGGGCCATGCCGAAATTCAGGCAAATCGATTTGGCATGACCGATATGAAGATAACCATTGGGTTCAGGTGGAAATCGAGTAATGACCTTGTCCTGATGTTTATGGTTGGCCAGATCCTCGCGGATAATGTGGCGAATAAAATGCGCCGGAGTTGGGGAGCTCATTGAAAAAGTGGAAGCCAAAATGAATTACTATAATGGAGCATTAAAGTTACGTAAAGAACCAACGGCCGGAGCCGGTCAAGATAAATCCTCATGCAACCTATAAAAAGATATCCGCTGCTCTACCCGGTTGTAGCCCTGTCGGTGATGGCTTTTGGCTGGCTGAGTTTTCTATGTAAACAAGCCGAGTTTTTTCTGGTCAGTCCATTTTGGCCGGTGGCCGGAGTGTCGGTTGCCGCCTTGATGCTATTGGGGCTTAGATTCTGGCCGGCGGTGGCGATAGGTTATTTTGCTTATGAGTGGGGGGATTATTCATTCAGGCCGGGGCATGACCTTCTGGTTGTTTTGTTATTTACTTCGGCACACTTGCTGCATGTGCTTTTGGCCGTTCGTATCAGCAGAAATTTTATTGGGCCTGGCGTACCGGAGCTGACCCGGTTTCGTTCTGTCTTCCTGTTTATCGTCGGTGCCGGTTTTTTGCCGGCCTTGGCATCCACTTCAGTGGCTATGATTATCCTGATGGAGCTGGAAGCCGTGTCCGCGCAGCAAATTCCGGCAGTAGCCTGTCAGTGGTGGGTGGGTGATGCTCTGGGCGTGCTCATGGTCACGCCAATGGTATTCAGTTTTTTTGCTCGACCTCGAAAATTATGGCGCCCCAGGCGTTGGCTGTTTACTTTGCCGATAGTGTTGGCTCTGGCTGGTCTGGGTATGGTCTTCAGATGGGTAAACCTTGAACGCATCGAGCATGTGGAAATGAAGTTTCAACGTGAAGCTCTGGCGGTAGGGTTAGATGTCCGTGCACAGTTGAAAGAGTTCGATCACAGTCTCGATGCTACGTATTTATTCGTGCAAGAATCCAATAACAATCCCGATATTGGACAGTTTGCCACGTTTGCACGTTGGCTGATGGGTGGTCAATCTTATTTGTTTTCTGCTCACTGGTTACCAATTGAATCGGGTCAATTTCGTTCAGACGGCATGTGCGTCCGCTCTGTTGAACGAAAGGTCAGGAGTTTTTCGGGGTACTTGGAAAGCTGTCTTAATGCCGAGATTTTGGCGCAATTACACCAGCACTTTTTCTCCGATCAAGCTTGGGCTGAGAAAATAGGATTGTTTAACTACGATAAAAATCAGTGGTTGGTTTACCGGCCGGTCAGCACTGCCCATGGCCAGTTGGCGGGGTTGGTGATGATTGAGTTCGACCTCAGTCAAATGATGGGCAGAGTTTTTCGTGAGCATCATCCTGAATTTTTAATGATCGAAATCGATCAGCTTGAGGGTGATCAAAAACAGCCGATTTTTCGTTCCGTTAATGCCTATGAGCATTCATCGCGGTCGGAATATATCGGCAACTATTCCAAAATATTGCCGTTCAATGGCGCTGATTGGTTATTGCAGATCAGACCGGCGACTGGATATAACGAGGCCTGGCCCACCGTATTGCCAGGTCTGGTTTTTCTGGTTTCAACTTTGCTGGTAGTTCTATTATTGCCGCTATTGCTGGTAGGCAGTGGTCATAATTACCGGATGGCCCGGCAGATTAAAAGACAAACACAACAATTAGCTAAAACGAATCAGGCGCTATTGTCTTCAACTGCCGGGCTGACCCGAAGCAATCGCTATTTTCAAGCGTTGCTGAACAATTCCCCTGTGCCGCATGTGCTTCTGAATAGAGACGGTCAGGCCATTATGGTCAATCGGGCATTCAGCGATGCTTACCGATACTATCTGGCTGACCTGAAGGATTTTGAAAGTTGGCAGCAAAGCGTTCTAAAACAAGCCGATTCCGCAGTTTCCGGACCTTTGGACTTATCCCGATCCCAAAGCCAGGAGCTACGGTTGCGACATCGTCAAGGCGATTGGCGACATGTATTGAGGCAGCAAGTTGATTTTGCCGGTATTTCGGACATAGAACCTCTGACCTTGATTACTTTCTACGATATCAGTTCACGAAAACATGCCGAACATGCGCTGCAAGTGCTGGCAAAAACATCAAGTTCAAGCAATGATAGTTTTTTTTCGATATTGGCCGAACAGTTGGCGCATTGGTTGGAAATGCCTTATGTCGTGGTAGCTCTGGCCGATGAAGAACATCGTTATGCCGAAACTCTGGTAGTTTGGGGGGACGGCAGGATTCAAGAAGATTTTCGCTACATTATGCAGGGTATGCCTTGTCAAAGTGTGTTGCGCAATCAGGCTTGTACTTACGTGACTGACCTAAGAGAAAAATTTCCCAATGACGCTATGCTCAATAAGTTGGCCGTGGACAGCTATCTGGGTGTGCCCTTGACGGCCGGCAATGGTCAGCATCTTGGTGTATTGGCGGCGTTTGACCGCAAACCGATTGCCAATCCGGAATCCATGCTGGCAATATTGCAAAGCATGGCGGGGCGAGCGGCGGCAGAAATCGAACGCCGCAAAGGTCAGCAGCAACTGGAACTGGCTGCCCGGATTTTTCACCATGCTCATGAAGCGATCATTACCACGGATGCACGGTCACGCATTATCGATGTAAATCCGGCGTTTTGCCGAATCAGTGGCTACAGTCGTGATGAGGTTTTGGGTAAAACGCCGAGATTGTTGAAATCTGACCGTCATAGTTCGGCCTTTTTTCGCAAGCTGTGGCAGTCGGTCAAGCAATATGGATTCTGGCAAGGTGAGATTTGGAGTCAGCGTAAAAACGGCGATCTATATGCGCAACATGGCACCATATCTGCGCTGGCTGATGCCGAAGGTCATGTGCAGTATTACATTGGCATGTTTTCCGATGTCACCGAGCAAAAGCAACAACAGGAATTGATCTGGCGGCAAGCGCATTTCGATCAGCTGACCGAGTTACCCAATCGCAGTTATTTTCAGAATCATTTAATTCATGAAATCAACCGTTGTGATCGGTCCGGTAAGTCTTTGGCATTGTTGTTTATGGATCTGGATCATTTCAAGGAGATCAACGATACCTTGGGTCATCGGGTCGGGGATCTGCTGCTGCAGGAGGTTGCGCGTCGACTCACGTTGGCAATTCGTCAGACTGATACCATATCCCGCCTGGGTGGCGATGAATTTACCGTTATTTTGCCGGATCTCGTTAGTCATGACGATGCCATCAAAATCGCCGAAAAAATTCTAAGCGCTCTATCTTTGCCGTATTGCCTTGATGATAAACCGGTTTATATTTCGGCCAGCGTTGGCCTTACGTTTTATCCTGATGATAGTGATGTTCCCGAAGCATTGGTGCAAAACGCCGACCAGGCAATGTATGCAGCCAAGAATCTTGGCCGTAATCGATATTGCTGTTTTACGCCGGAAATGAAACTAGCCGCACTTGAGCGGGTTCAGCTGCTGAATGACTTGCGAGCAGCCATTGATCAAAAGCAGTTTCAATTGTTCTACCAACCGATTGTCGATTTCGGTTCCGGTGAGATTGTCAAAGCCGAGGCTCTGTTACGTTGGCCGCATCCAAAATGGGGTTGGGTAAGTCCCAGCGTATTTATCCCTCTGGCCGAACAATCTCCGCTGATTCAGGAAATTGGTCAATGGGTTTTTGCCACCGTCGCCCAGCAAATTCTCGATTGGCAGGTGAGGTTTGCAGACACCCCGCAGATCAGTATCAATATATCGCCAGCTCAGTTTGTGGGCGACATAAATAACCCTAAGCATTGGTTGAAGACTCTGCAACAGACCGGGCTTTCCGGTCGGCATGTTGTTATCGAAATTACCGAAGGATTGCTGTTGGACAACAACAGACAAATTGATGAGCGTTTGCTGGCTTTCCGCGATGCCGGTATTCAGGTGGCAATTGACGATTTCGGTACGGGATATTCGTCTTTAGCGTATCTGAAAAAATTCGATATTGACTATCTTAAAATCGATCAGACTTTTGTCAGTCAATTGAGTGACAAAAGTCAGAATCTCGCTTTGTGTGAAGCCATTATTGTCATGGCGCATAAATTGGAGCTTAAAGTCATTGCCGAGGGCGTGGAAACAAACGATCAATACCGAATTCTACGCGACATGGGGTGTGACTTCGGGCAGGGGTATTATTTTGGCAAGCCGATGACAACGCAAAGCTTGGAATTATTATTGGATGGTAAGCAATCATCATCGCTAATGCCTTTAGCCGATCAGGTTCCGGAGTGAGTATCTGCACAGTGCGTAAGCCGGTGCTCGAGTTAGCGGTTTTGCTGATGTTTTTTCTGATATTGGTAGCTGAGTCCTATGGCGCTAGTGATGATTTTGGTTTGGTAAACAGTAAACTTGAAAATCTCTCCAATGCACCGGATACACTTCAAAATCAACAGCTAAAAGAAATATGGCAAGAAAGTAAGCAGTTGTTAACCGATTGGCATGAGTTTGAAGTCAAAGCTCGGGGCTATACCGATCGACTGGAAAACTATCCCAGAGAGCTGGACCGGCTGGAGCAAAACATCCCGCTTAAAAGTTTGCCCAAGATTCGCTTGTCCAAATCCGATAGCCTGGAACGCATGGAGCAGCAGCAAGTCATGGTCAAAGTGGCATTGCTGGAGCTGAACAGTCTCAAGCAACAGTTCGAAATCCAGATCGAATCATTACGCAAGCGTTCAAGTCTGCTTCCCAGCTTACTGACCGAAGCAAACGCAGCCTTGATGGGTCTCAATAACCCAATGGTTGCCGAAGCCTCGGATGACAGCGTCCTGCAAGAAGCGGTTAAAGTACGACAAGAATACCGTCGGCAGATGTTGATCGCCAAAATAAAAATGTTGGAGTTTGAATCTTTATTGCTACCCAAACAGCTCAATATGGCCATGCGCTCGGCCTCGTTGCTGATGCCAAGAATTGATCAGTATCAATCGCTTTCGGAAAGTTTGGCGGACTGGATCAAATTAAAAAAAACTGATCGATCGGAACGAGCGCTGGAAAAATCCTTGCAAATGACCAATGAAGGATTGCCGAATCATCCTGGGCTGATGCAGTTGGCTGAGGATAATCAAGCCCTGGTCAAGGAGGTTGAACAACATTCCGGGCGCATTGAGGAGGTCAAGAGTCAGCGTGGCTTTCTTTTGGCAATAACGGAGCGTCTTGACAAGAACAAAAACGCCTTGCAAAAACGTCTTGAATTGCAGGGGCGCGATGATTTTCTGGGTACCGAAATACGCAGACAGCTAAAAAATCTGCCTGAGCGGGTCAATACTCAGGCCACCGAACTTGCCCTTAATCAAGCGCGCTTGTTGCAATTTTCACTGGAGCAACAAAAAGATGATATTGCCAGTCCAAAACGCTATTTCCAGGAATGGCTGCAGTCTATCAGTATCGAAAACAACCGTTCAGAATCCTTGCAATCGTCGTTTAGTGGCCTGATCAAGGCACGAGATCGCCTGATCGAACAAGTTCTGCCAGTGGTCTACGCGTATATTAAGGAATTGGAATCGTATTTGCTTCTGCAGAATGAATTCAATGACAAGCATGATCAGTTTATTACCCTTCTTCGTGAAAATCTTCTGCTGACCTTGAGTGCGAAGCCGGTTTCCCGAGCATTCATCGATGACTTGGGTCACGCTCTTTTGAACAGTATGGCGACCATCAAAGGCCCCTCTCTGAAGGCGTTTCTGAACGGTATATGGCCTCAATTACTTTGGCTGTTAATTCTGCTGGCCGGGCTTTTAGGAGGGGGGGCAAAATTATGGCGAACCTATCACTTGCCTTGGCGGCGGCAGGCGCAACAAGCAATGGGTAAAGTTCACCAGGATCGGTTCAGTTATCCTTTGCTGATGGCGCTGGCGGTGTTAGTCAAAGCCTTGGCCTGGGCAATTCCTTTTCTGTCGCTACGTTGGCTGGTTATGTCGCTCCAACCTACGCCATTGACCGCCGCCGTTGTATTCATGCTTCAGGTGCTGGCGCAAGCGGTTTTTCTCTGGGTTTTCTTGCGCCAGGTGCTGGCTTCGGATGGCATCATAGCCGGGCAGTTCAAATGCCCGGAAATGCTGTTGACGAAAATGCGTCGAGGAATCAACCGTTATGGCCCGGCCTTGATCGTATTATCTGCGCTGATCGCATTTACCGATGTCTGGCCGGATGAAACATTAGGCAATACCCTGGGGCGCTTGGCGTTTATCACAAGTTGTTTGTGTATTGCCTCGTTTGCCTGGGAATGGTTGACCGTCAATCCCAAGCTGCGTGAAATGTACCAAACACATCATTTGCCTTGGTTCAAACATCCAAGATTTTGGGCCGGTCTGATCTTTCTGGAACAGCTTTATATGATAGTAGTGGCGTTACAAGGCTATTACCTTGCTGCATTGTTCCAGAAAGTTTTGGTTATCAAGTCGGTTTTCTGGTTAATGTTGTGCGTGCTCGGGTTTTATCTGATTTATCGTGGCTTGTTGATTACTCAGCGCAGACTGGCCTACAGTCAAGCCATGGCCAGGCGTAATGAGCTTCGGCAGGCGTGGGCCGATGGTTCCGGTACGGTATTCAGCGAACTGGATTTAACCGATGATAACTACGCTGATATCAGCGCTATCAGTCGCCAATCTGCGGCCTTGTTGCGTATCGTGATCTGGCTTGCTTTATTAGGTGGCCTGGGCATGATCTGGCTGGATGTGTTACCGGCATTGAGTTTTCTGGACAAGGTCGTGCTTTGGAGTTGGACAGATTCCACGGAACCGGGCGCCGGCATTCATTTTGTCACTTTGCGGACATTTTTAGTGGCTTCAGCGATTTTGACTTTGGTTGTGGTGGCGACTCATAATCTTCCGGGAGCACTTGAGCTTTTGGTGCTTAGAAATCTGAAGCTGAATACGGGAACCGGCTATGCCGTTACCAGCTTGTTGAAATACTCGATCATGATTATCGGCGTCGCGGTCACTTTTCAGCAATTGGGGTTGGAGTGGTCCAAGTTACAATGGTTGTTGGCGGCTTTGAGCGTGGGCCTTGGCTTTGGTCTTCAAGAAATCGTCGCCAATTTTGTGTCCGGTCTGATTATTCTTTTCGAACGTCCGATAAGAATCGGTGATGTCATTACCTTGGGCAATATCGATGGCGTGGTCAGCCGTATTCACATCCGAGCGACAACCTTGATCGATTTTAACCGCAAGGAGGTAGTCGTACCGAACAAGACATTCATCACTGAGCAACTAACCAACTGGTCGTTGAACGACTATGTCACTCGATTACAGTTTCCGGTGGGTGTCGCTTATGGTTCGGACTGTCAAAAAGCGCTGGCTGTTCTGGTGGAAGTGGCGCAAGCGCACCCGAAAGTAATGCGCGACCCCGAACCTTATGCTTTGTTCATGGCGTTTGCGAACAGTGCGTTAAATTTAGAATTGAGGGTTTACGTTGATGATATCGATGCCCGTTTAGGCATCATGAATGACCTGAATCTTGCTATCAATCAGCGTTTTTTGCAGGAAGGTATTGTTATTGCCTTTCCTCAACTGGATGTTCATATCAAACAAGAAATACAGTGAAAACTCCAAACAAAAGACTTTACTTTTACAAATAAACGTGAGAAATAGTCACTTTTTTATGGAGTAGGCAGTCAATGGTCAAGAAGTCTTCTGAGGATTTGTCCGATGATATTGATTTTGACGACGACGGGGATGCGACCGACAATAGAAGCATGGAAAACGGCGACAAGTTGTCTTCGGTGAGCAAAATCGACGCCCGTCGAAAGATTGAATTGTATTGGGAAAAGCGGCGTTTGCGTGAACAATTAGGTGATATTGAAGATTGGGAGCTGGATTTTTAACACAGCATGAAGGTTTGCCGCCGCGATCGCCAGGGAAGGTTGTATCATTCATAATTAACAATAAGGGGGAGGAACCATGTCTGAGGTCGGTAAACTTTTTTATGCCGTGATCGGGATATTCGTAGTAGGTGGTATTCTGGTCTGGAACAGCAAACAATCGTCCCAACAAGATAGCCAGCAGGCTTCAATGATTCGTGCTTATGTTGCGATGCAGGAAATGGCCTCGAAAAAATGTCCGTCAGCCATTCGCAAAGAAACAGGCGAGCAAGTATACACAGCCGCCAAAACCGAGAGCGACAAAGAAACGTACGTTGCATACCACTACCAGGGCGAAAGCAAATTTAAAACGGCATTTTGCAAATTGGAAAACGATATCGGTGGTATTACAGAATTGGTTATCGACGGCAAAACACTGATAAAAAAATAATTCTCATGTCTGAAAAAAAACAAGTGCGCTGGGGCATTCTCGGCGCTGCGCGTGTCAATCAAAGGCTTTTGCCGGCCATTGTCGAAGCCGATCAGGGCGAACTGCTGGCGGTTGCCAGCCGTAGGCCGGGCTCCGCCGCTGAGGTGCTGCAGGCTTACGGGCCTGAGGCGCACCCGGCGACCACATACGATGATCCACAAGCGTTGCTGGTCGATGATCGGATCGACGCGGTTTATCTACCCATGGCCAACAAGGAGCACGCCGAATGGGCCTTGCAAGCGATGGCCGCCGGCAAACATGTCTTGTGTGAAAAGCCGATGGCCTTGACCGTTGCCGACATCGATGCTCTGACGACCATGGCCAATAAAAAAGGCGTGACCCTGATGGAAGGGTTTATGTACCGTTTTCATCCGCAACACGCAAGAGTGCGGCAACTGATTGATTCAGGCTTGATCGGCGATGTGCGCACTGTGCGCACCAGTTTCGCTTTTCTGATGAAACCGGCGCGCCGATACCGGCTGGCTGATCCAATTGCCCAAGGCGGCGGTGCAATGTGGGATATTGGCTGCTATGCGATTCATACGCTGAGAAGCTTCATGCCGGGCGATCCGCTCGCGGTCAATGCCATGGCGACAATAACCGACACCGGCGCTGACACAGGTGCTTGTGGCACGCTTGATTATGGCGAGGGCCGTTATGGCCTGTTTGAATTCAGTTTTGAGCATGCCCGGCGTAGTGAATACGAAATTATTGGAACAAAAGGTGGTATCAAATGCCATACTGTCTGGCAATTGCCCGGTGATGTGCCGGTTGTTTCCTGGTGGACAGAAGATGGCCGGCAGTGCGAGGAGCGTTTGCCTGAGGCCAATCACTTCCGGTTGGAAGTAGAGCATTTCAACGACTGCGTGTTGACTGGCAAAAAGCCATTGTTGACTCTGGCTGATGCCCGGATGAATTGCCGGGTGATCAATGCCGCACTGGCGAGTATTGAACAGGGTATGAGAATAGAGCTATAAGCTTTGCCGGTTATGTATCATAAAAAAAGCCGCCCGGGCTTTAAGCTCGGGCGGCTTTTTTTTATGAGCTTGGAGTGGGTTTTTTTGCCGATTGGGTTGGCAAATTTTTCGTTTTTTTTTTTGTATGCTCGGCTGAAACCTTGGCATGACCTTTTTCAGCATGTTCAACCGCGGCTTTCAGATGTTTGACGGCTTCTGAGGTATGTTTGTGGGCTTCCGCATGTTCTTTTTCCGAAGCTTCAGCATGTTTCAGTGCTTCTTTGGCATGTTCCAGGGCTTGTGGCGCGTGGCCGTCAATGCCGTGTGCCGCTGAAGAAGCCGAGTGCTCAAGGGCGAGAGCGTTGTGATGCTCAAGCGCGTTTGCGGAAGCGGCAAACAACAAGCCTGAGCCTAACAATGCAAGTGCAATTTTTTTCATAATTCACCTCAAGGAATAATTTGGAGTACGGACATGGGCCGACAAAGCCAACCCTTAATTCATTTTATAGCATCTAAATACGAAAAACAAAGCTCTGATGACTGAGATGATAAAAGTTTAGTGCTTTACTCGGGAATTAAAGAGTACTAAAATAGTCCTCAATGAATGAGGTCTGTGATGCTGCGTCTGGGTAAACTAACCGATTATGCTACGGTGATTTTGAGCTTCATGGCGCAAGCCGAATGTGCTGTGCATGCCTCTGTGGAAATTGCCCACGCCACCGGTTTGGGTGAAGCAACGGTGCGTAAGTTACTAAAGCAACTGGCTCAGGCTGGCGTGGTGGTATCGATTCGAGGAGCCAAAGGTGGCTATCGGCTGGCCCGTCCGGCCGGGCAGATCACGGTGGCCTGGGTTGTCGCCGTGCTGGAAGGGCCGGTTGCTTTGACCGAATGCAGCGCCGGTGGCGAACACTGCGAACAAGCGCAAGGATGTAGGATTCAGGGCGTATGGGATCCGATCAACCAGAAAATTCAGGAAGCGTTGGAATCGGTTACCGTGGCCGATCTGGCCTGGCCAAAAGCGCCGGTCGAGGAAGTGTTGGTGCCGGTCGCCAGTTTATATCGTTAAGGAGAATTTGTTATGTCCGCAACCGTGAAAGAAATCGAACAGTTAATGCGCCGGGAATACAAGCCGGGCTTTGTCACCGACATGGAAAGCGACAGCTTTGCCCCGGGCCTGGATGAAGATGTGATCCGCCGGCTATCGAAAATCAAGCAGGAACCAGCGTTCATGACCGAGTTTCGCTTAAAAGCGTTCCGGCACTGGCAAACCATGACATCGCCGGAGTGGGCGTTTGTTGATTTTCCCCCCATTGATTATCAGGCGATCAGCTATTATTCCGCGCCGAAAGTTAAAGAAGGCCCGAAAAGCCTGAACGAAGTTGACCCGAAACTGCTTGAAACCTATAAAAAACTGGGTATTCCGCTGGATGAGCAGGAACGGCTGGCCGGTGTCGCGGTGGATGCGGTGTTTGACAGCGTGTCGGTGGCGACTACCTTCAAAGGGAAATTAAAAGACGCCGGGGTCATTTTCTGCCCGATTTCCGAAGCCTTGCGCGACTACCCTGAGTTGGTCGAACACTATCTAGGCACGGTGGTGCCGGCCGGTGATAATTTCTTTGCGGCGTTGAATTCGGCGGTGTTTTCCGACGGCTCGTTTGTGTATATTCCTAAAGGAGTACGCTGTCCGATGGAATTGTCTACCTATTTCCGTATCAATGCCGCCAACACCGGCCAGTTCGAACGCACCTTGATTATCGCCGATGAAGGCAGTCATGTGTCGTATCTGGAAGGCTGCACCGCGCCGATGCGCGATGAAAATCAGCTGCATGCCGCAGTGGTCGAGCTGGTGGCGCTGGACAATGCGCAAATCAAATATTCCACGGTACAGAACTGGTATCCGGGCGACGAACAAGGCCGGGGCGGGATTTACAATTTCGTCACCAAACGCGCCGATTGTCGGGGTAAAAATGCCAAAGTGTCCTGGACTCAGGTGGAAACCGGCTCGGCCATCACCTGGAAATATCCAAGCTGCGTGTTGACCGGCGACAACTCGGTGGGCGAGTTTTATTCGGTGGCGTTGACCAATCATTATCAGCAGGCCGATACCGGCACCAAAATGATTCACATCGGCAAGAACACCAAAAGCACCATCATTTCTAAGGGCATTTCCGCAGGCAAAGCGCAAAACACCTATCGCGGCCTAGTGAAGGTTTTGAAAAGCGCGGAAAACGCCCGCAATTACACCCAATGCGATTCGCTTCTGGTCGGTAACCGCTGCGGTGCCCATACCTTTCCGTATGTGGAAGTCAAACAGCCTTCGGCCCAGGTCGAGCATGAGGCGACCACGTCGAAAATAAGCGACGATCAGCTTTTTTTCTGCCAGCAACGCGGTCTTTCCGCAGAAGATGCGGTATCGATGATCGTCAACGGTTTTTGTAAACAAGTGTTCAAGGAATTGCCGATGGAGTTTGCCGTTGAAGCGCAAGCCTTGCTCGGTATCAGCCTGGAAGGGGCGGTGGGCTAGTGCGAAGGCTGGGTAGAGGAAAGTGATGCCCAGCGCAATGCCTTGTCAATAATACCGCCCGTTTCATCGTTACCAAGCGTTACCTGATAACGCTGTTGAATTTCATTATTAAGAGAACAATCACCATGCTGGAAATCAAAAACCTACATGCAAGCATTGATGACAAGCCTATTCTCAAAGGTATCAATCTGACCGTCAAACCCGGTGAAGTGCATGCCGTCATGGGGCCGAACGGCTCCGGCAAAAGCACCTTGTCGCATGTGTTGTCGGGCCGGGAAGGTTACACCGTCACCGAGGGTTCGGTTAGCTATCAAAATGAAGATTTGCTGGCCAAGGCGGCGGAGCTGCGTGCCCGGGAGGGAGTGTTTTTGGCCTTTCAATATCCGGTGGAAATCCCCGGCGTCAGTAACATCTATTTGTTGAAAGCCGCGCTCAATGCAGTGCGGGGGCATCGGGGCTTGCCGGAAGTCGATGCCATGGATTTTCTGACTCTGGTCAAGGAGAAAGTCAGGCTACTGGATATGGACGAAAAATTCCTTTACCGGGCGGTGAACGAAGGCTTTTCCGGCGGCGAGAAAAAACGCAATGAAATCCTGCAAATGGCGGTTCTGGAACCGAAACTGTGCATACTCGATGAAACCGATTCGGGGCTGGATATCGATGCCTTGAAAATCGTTGCCGATGGCGTCAATTCGTTGCGCTCGCCGGAACGCTCGTTCATTATGATTACTCACTATCAGCGGCTTTTGGACTATATCAAACCCGATGTTGTTCATGTCCTGGCCAACGGGCAGATTGTTAAATCCGGCGGCCCTGAATTAGCGCTGGAACTGGAACAAAAAGGCTATGGCTGGCTGGAACAGCACCAGGGGGTGGCATGAACGCGGTCAACCTGAACGCCCAACACTGGAATATCAGCTGGCTGGATGCTTTACGCGCGAAAGCGTTGGAGCAATTTCAAGGTTCAGGCTTTCCATCGCCGCGCGCCGAAGACTGGCGCTACAGCAATGTCGCGGCAATCGAGAAAAAGCAGTTTCAACCCGGTTCAGCGGCTGTGGTTGATGTCGATCCTAAGCAACTTTCGGCTTATAAAATCGACGGCGCGCACACTGTGGTGTTGGTCGATGGCCTTTTCCGGCCGGAATTATCCGATGCGATAAGTGGTGTGGCGTTCAAGCCGTTAGCCAAGGCGCTGGCGGCAGATGCGGCTGCGGCGGATTATTTAGGCCAGGCGCAGAATCAGGCCGATCACGGTTTTATTCACTACAACACCGCAGCGTTCACCGATGGTTTGTATCTTAAGCTGAGCCAGGGGCAGACTTTGGACCGTCCGATTCAAGTCTTGAACTGGGTGAGCCAAGAAAAAGCGCTGGTCGCCACCCGCAATCTGATTATTGTCGGTGCCGATGTCAATGCTTCGATTATCGAAACCTTTGCCGGTGACGATGTTGCTTATTTAAGCTGTCATGTCACCGAAGTGTTTGCCGGGCCGGGCAGCCAGGTGCGACTGAGTAAAATTCAACAGCAATCAACAAAATCGTATCATTTTGGCGGTTTGTATTGCCGTCAGCAGGCAAACGCCCAGCTTCGGCATGATCAATTTGCGTTCGGCGCGGCGTTCGCGCGCACCGATATTTACGCTGACCTGGCTGAAGCGGCTGAATGTGTCTTAAATGGTTTGTATGTCGGCGGCGATAAACAAGTGCTGGATACCTTAACCCGCATTCACCACCGGGGCCGTAACAGCGTGAGCCGTGAGCTTTACAAAGGTGTGTTGGCGGACACGGCGCGCGGCGCGTTTCAGGGGCGTATTGTCGTTGCACAAGGCGCCGATGGCACCGATTCGCAAATGAATAACCGCAATCTGCTACTATCGGACAACGCCGAGGCCGACACCAAGCCGCAACTGGAAATTTACGCCGACGATGTCAAATGCAGCCACGGTGTCACCGTCGGTCAGTTGGATGACAAATCGTTGTTTTATTTGAAATCACGCGCCGTAGACGAAGACAGCGCCCGGAATATGCTGACCTTTGCCTTTGCCAACGAAATGATCGGCAGAATCGACCACTCAGGCACTCATGCGCTGTTGTTGAAGGCCTTGCTGGAACGCTTTCCGCAGCATAAAGTGCCGGTCGATTGGCTTTAATTTAGTTTTCATGGGACGAAAAGAAAGCGGCTGCTAATTTCGCCAAGCACGGTGTTTCTTTTGCGGAGGCTGAAACCGTTTTTTCTGATCCGTTTTATCTCGATTTCTATGATCCGGATCATTCTCTTAAAGAATATAGATACATCCGCTTGGGTAAAAGCGCGCAAGGGCGTTTGCTTTTTGTAGCTTGTACCGAACGTTAAGACATGATTCGATTGATCAGTGCAAGATCAGCAACTAAGGCGGAGCGAAAAGCCTATGAACAGTAATGAAGATGATTTAAGAGCGGAATACGATCTCAACAGCCTCAATCTCCGAAAAATGGGGCCGGCACGTCGGCAGTTTTCAAGCTTTGTGCATCTGGATCCGGATGTTGTGGCAGTGTTCTGTGATGCCGAGACCGTCAATCAGGCTTTGCGC
>RRYU01002795.1_pt1 | contig 14954 bp, 13 predicted proteins | sample 2162651 | NCBI WGS metagenome assembly RRYU01 (sample SAMN10267283, study PRJNA491782) | microbial mat metagenome | isolation source: biomat in the production well | place: Japan: Minami-Kanto gas field, natural gas well KTG3 | collected 2017-06 | reverse complement strand
GGCTTTCGTCGTCGTCAGGATTCTCCTTTACGTGCTCCGACAAACGACGGTCACCAAGGACACCGTCTTTGCTGCCCTGAGCGTCTATCTGCTGTTCGGGCTTGGTTGGGGGATGATGTACGCGCTCGTGGAGCATCTGATCCCGGGATCATTCGTATTCCCGGCAACCGTGCTCAGTGCCGACCTGATACGAGAGCTTGTCTACTTCAGCCTGGTCACCCTGACCACCGTTGGATACGGGGACGTCACCCCCGTCACCCCCGTCGCCCAAGGGTTTTCGAATCTGGAGGCGGTCCTCGGGCAGATCTATCTCGCCGTACTGGTCGCCCGGCTGGTGGGCATACAGGTTGCGCAAAGCATGGACGCCAACCGATGAGCGGTTCCCCGGTTCCCCGGTTCAGCCGGATCCCGCGGTTTTCCGGGTCTATGCCATGGCCAAGCCTTGCACATCAACTTCGGTGCCGCACTGGTGGGTCTGAAATAAACAACCGGGGGAAACAAGTTCAGGGGCGCAGCCAGGCATTGCCGAACACAACGTAGAAAATGGGTTCATCCGGGCCGTACGCGACATCCAGACCCATGTGCAGTCCATGCTTGCGTGCCAGCAGATAACGCAGTCCGGCGCCACCGGCCGTGACCGTCTGCTCCTGGTCTGATCTAAGCGCCCCTGAGCCGGCGATGCCGACACCGCCGAAACCCACCAGACTGAAACGCGGGTGCAACTGCCAGCGTAGCTCAGCCTCGAGTTCCGCCGCCTGCTCTCCCTGGTAACGCATCGCCTGAACACCGCGCAACGAGACGAAAGGCCGAAGATAGAACGGCGTTCCGTCCGAACTGGCCTTCACGGAGGCGCGTGCAGCGAAGTGCACGGAGTCCGCCAATGGACGATAGTGTATGCCGGTCAGGCTTGCCTTCTCGAAATCACGATCGCCACCGAATGCTTTGCGAAATACTGGAACCGACAGATCGAGATACCACCCGCGGGTCGGTGTGAATAAGTTGTCACGCGTGTCGAACGTAATTGAAGGCGTCAGCGCGGCCAGATCCAGGTCGAAACTGGGCGTTTGTATTCCCGGAGGTAGAGTCTGCGGGTCATCGGACAGACTGAGGTGTGTCGTTGCAAGTGCATAGCGTAGCCCGAGCCAAAACGGGGTATCCTTGAGACGGTAGGCCCCGCCTACGACACTGCCACGCGCGGTAATCGTATAGTCGAGACTTTGCCCGCCCCGGTAGCGGTCGTCACCCAGACCAAAGAACTCCAGGTTTACATCTGCATCCGCCAGGCCCACCAGGGTCCGGATCTTCCCGTCCATCCAGTATCCCAGATGCCCGGCGAACAGACCGCTCGTGCCGTTCTCAGTGGCCAATGCGCCTAACACTGCAATGTTGGGCCGCACGAAACTTTGCCCTTGCCCCGGTTTATTGCGATCGATAAATACCAGTGCAGCGGCTGCTCCATAGCCAACCGCAGGTTCAGTGATAGGCGCGACCACTGGAACGAAACCATAGCTGGTGTCGAGGAATTCGCCGATATCTAACCAGTTATCGGCCGGATCGAAAAAGCGCGGAGTACCAGCAGCTTCCAAGTCCACGATATCCTGATCAGCGGCTACGCTTACGGGTGCCGTGAGCAGGATGGCAATGCATAGGAATGCGCGACAGGAGATCAAGGCCGCCTGGTGTCCACTCTAAACGCCTTCTGTAATAAGGCTGAAGCTGGCGTCGTTGTCAATATCACCATAGAGTAGTAACTCCCATTCTTGAAGCAATATGCTAATCGGTTAATCTGTCTCAATCTAAAAAGGAGAGTCAATGATCATTAGGTCTCTCGCGATCGTATTAGCGATTCTATGTATCAATTCGATCAGTCATACACAAGAAAATGCACTTGAGCGCACTGACTGGGGAAAATATTTTAGTTCGTTCAGTGCCAATGGCACAATCGTTGTAGTGGATGATCGTTTAAAACCTGAGAAAACCTGGGTATTCAATAGTAACCGAGCTGAGAAACGTTATTCTCCAGCCTCAACTTTCAAAATCCCCCACACCCTTTTTGCATTGGATGTAGGTGCGGTTAAGAATGAGGTTCAAGTATTCCGGTGGGACGGTGTTGAAAGAAGCTATGCGCCACATAATCAAGATCAAAACTTACGCACTGCATTGAAGAACTCTACAGTTTGGGTCTATGAAATATTTGCAAAGGAAGTTGGTGAGGAAAAGGCACGGAATTATCTAAAGAAAATAAAATATGGCAATGCTGATCCAAGCACTAATCATGGTAATTACTGGATCAATGGCAATCTTGCTATTTCTGCTTTTGAACAGATTATGTTTCTGAAAAGGCTTTACCGAAATGAACATCCATTTCGGGTAGAGCACCAGCTTTTAGTTAAAGATATTATGCTTGTCGAGACCGGTCGCGACTGGATATTACGAGCCAAGACAGGATGGGAAGGTCGTTACGGCTGGTGGGTGGGCTGGGTAGAGTGGCCAACAGGGCCGGTATTCTTTGCATTAAATATCGATACCCCCCGAAGAATGGACGATTTATACAAAAGAGAGGCGATCGTTCGAGAGATTCTACAGTCAATCCAAGCATTGCCCGGCTAAATCGTTGATTTGAGTTGAGTCGAAGTTTCTGGCGGGATAACGGTATGCAGCCACCAGGTTGAGCTGGAACGGAACGTCCAAACGAAGGGCGGCAATCAGCAGATCGGTTGCCGCCCTTCGTCGCTTCTGCTATTTCATTCGCTGGACTTGTTGTTGCGCATGGCAGTCTCGAGTTTCTTGACGTCTTCGGGCGACAGTTGTGGTCTGTCCACCTTGATGGTCAGCTTGTCGAGCTTGGCGGTCAGCACGAACGGTGGCTTGTAATCTGCATCGTTCACGCCGGTCAGGGTGTCGGAGCCGATGTCGAAGCTCTCGTCCCATTGCAGAATCATCGGCAGCGTCTTTTCCATCTTCTTGCTGTCTACGACCTTACCGTCCACCTTGAGTGTGCCGGTGCCGGGCTGGGCGAGACCGCTCATGTTGTTGTAGAGCAGCGTGCCGACGCCGAGGCCGTCGTATTTGAAGTCGAACTCGACGGTATGCCTGCCGGGTGAGAGTTCCGGGCCTTCCCACTTGACGCGGTTGAGGTCGATCAGGTTCCAGAGGAACACCGGCTTGTTCTTAAGCAGGTAAAATCCATAGCCGGCGAAACGTCCGCCCGAGGTGAGGATCATGCCCTCCGCACCGCCTTCCGGCACAGTGATGTCCGCGGTGATGGTGTAGGAACTGTTGAGCAGGAACGGGGAATCGCCCTGCGGCAGACCGACCATCGGGTGGGTGTAAACGAACTCGGTCCGGCCGGCGGTGATGTTTGGACGCGAGGCCGCGACGCGTGCAGCCACCGAGGCGTCCATCGGGAAGACCTGATACTTCTTCGCCTCCGCGATAAACATCTCCTTCATCTCCTTCACTTTTTCCGGATGCTTGTCAGCGATGTTACGGGACTGGCTGAAGTCGGTGTTCAGATCATAGAGCTCGAGCACCTGGTTGTTGAGCGGGTCGGGATTGGCGGCGCCAAAGGCCTCCCAGGGCGCGCGGTTCACCTTGGTGCTGAGCAGCCAGCCTTCGTGATACAGCGCCCACTGGCCCATCATCTCGAAATACTGAGTCTTGTGACGCGACTGCTCCTTGGCGTTTTTCTCATCGAACGTATAGGCGAAGCTGGTGCCCTCGATCGGCGCCTGCTTGATGCCGTTCACCGTTTCGGGCGCCGGAATGCCGGTGACCTCAAGAATGGTAGGCACCACGTCGATTACATGCATGAACTGCTCGCGCAGCCCACCTTTGTCCTTGATGCGCGCCGGCCAGGAGACCGCCATGTTCTGGCGGATGCCGCCGAGCTTGGAGGCGTTTTGCTTGAACCAGGTGAAGGGGGTGTCGAAGGCCCAGGCCCAGCCCGCCGACATGTGGTTGTAGGTCTCCTCAGTGCCCCAGACGTCATACCACTTCATCTGCGTTTCCACCGGCATCTCGTTGACGCCGTTGAAGAAGGCAACCTCGTTGGGCGTACCGAGCGGACCGCCTTCGGCGCTGGTACCGTTGTCGCCATTGATGTAGATGATGAGTGTGTTGTCAAGCTTGCCCATCTCCTCGATGGTGTCGATGACACGCCCGATCTCGTGATCAGTGTAAGCCGCAAAGGCAGCGAAGACCTCCACCTGTTTGATGAAGAGTTTTTTCGTCTCAGGTGTCAGCTCATCCCAAGGCTTGAGGACATCGTTCGGCCAAGCCTCCAGTTGGGTGTCCTGCGGGATCACGCCGAGTCGCTTCTGGTTTTCGAAAATCTGTTCGCGCAGTTTATTGTAGCCTTTGTCGAACAGTTGCAATTTGCTGATCTTCTCCACCCACTCCTTGGTCGGGTGATGCGGTGCATGCGTGGCGCCGGGCGCGTATTTGACGAAGAACGGCTTGTCGGGCATCGTCTGGTTCATGCGGTTCAGGTAATCGATCGCATCGTCGGCCATGCCGGTAACCAGGTTCCACTCCGGCTTCCCTTCGAAGGGATAGATCTGGGTGGTGTTGCGGAACAGGTTCGGCTGCCACTGGTTTGCGTCGCCGCCCACGAAGCCGTAAAAATACTCGAAGCCCATGCCGGTCGGCCATTGGTCAAACGGCCCGGCCTGGCTGGCGGCATACGCCGGGGTGTTGTGGTCCTTGCCGAACCAGGAGGTGGCGTAGCCGTTATCGAGCAGTATCCGCCCGATGGTGGCCTTGTCCTCGGGGATGACACTGTTGTAGCCGGGAAAACCGGTGGACTGCTCGGAGATCACGCCGAAGCCCGCCGAGTGATGGTTGCGCCCGGTGAGGAGTGCGGCACGGGTTGGCGAACAGAGCGCGGTCGAGTGGATGTTGTTGTAGCGCAGGCCATTCTGTGCGACGCGATCCAGCGTGGGTGTCGGGATGACCCCGCCGAAGGTGCTCGGTATACCGAATCCGGCATCATCGGTGATGATGAGCAGAATGTTGGGTGCCTGCCTGGGCGGCACGATGCGCGGAGCCCACCAGGGCTTCGATTGAAGTGCACCCTGCTTGATCACGCCGCCGAATTTCGCAGCGGGCGCGGGCAGTTGCTTACCGCTGATGGTAGTGGTGGCGCTCGGTGAGCCGAGTGTGCCAGTGACTTCCACGGCCTGGGCGAAAGAGGCCGCCATGGTTGCCACCATGAGCATTCCGCTCAGCAGTAGACGAATTCGGGATTTTGCAGTTGGTCTATTCATGTTTTTTATAAATTCTTGTCGTTGATCTTAACATGTGCATGTTCTCCGCCGAATTATAAACAGTTCTTCTCTGCCGTATTATAGACAGTTCAATAAGCAGGATTCCATCGTGATCTGATCCAGCTGCGACGGCGCATCCGATTGGGACCGCAGCTTCCCGGCCAGGGTCTTTGCGAGAAGTGTTGTATGTGTTCGATATGGCCACCCGTGTCCGGGCCCCGGAATTCCGCCAGCGCCGCGAATCCCTCGATGGTGGCTTCCTGGCCCACAACGTTCTGCCACACCATGTCTCTGCGTTGCAATTGCTCCCTCCCGTACTTCAGCGGGGATGCAACCATGAGGACCGAGATGAGGGCCAGCATCGACGGAACCGCGGAAAGCACCAGGCCGGCCTTGGTAAGAAAGGAGTTGAGAGGTCACGGCGGAGATGGTTACAAGCAAGGGTGTCGGCAGTACTGGGAACTCGGCTTACAGTAAGCCCAGTTGCAGCAGGGCCTCCTCGGACATGCGCTCCCTGCTCCATGGCGGGTCCCACACCAGTTTTACCCGGGCTTCGCTTACCCCGGGCACGGCTTTGACCGCATTCTCCACCGTGCCGGGGAATGTCTGTGCCACCGGGCAACCGGGTGCGGTAAGGGTCATGTCAATGTCCACTTCGCCTTGTTCATCCAGTTCCAGCCCGTAGATCAGGCCCAGATCATAAATGTTGACCGGGATCTCCGGGTCGTATATCTGCTGCAGTGCCTCGATCACCAGGTCACGCAGACCGGCGATATCCGCCGGTTCCTGTGGTGTGGGTTGCGCTAGTTGCTTCAGAAATTCAAACATGAGTCTGCTCCAGGCGTTCTACCAAGGCCTGTTCCATGTATGCCCGCATGGCCTGGTCGTCCACCGCAGTAAGGAGTTCCAGGGCAAAGCCGCGAGTCAGCATCTGCCGTGCCCGCGCTTCGGGTATGCCACGGGAGCGCAGGTAGAACAGGGCGGTGGCATCCAGTTCACCCACGGTGGCGCCGTGACTGCACTTGACATCGTTGGCGTTGATCTGCAGTTGCGGCTTGGTGTCCACCTCGGCATTACGCGACAGCAGCAGGTTGTCGTTGCGCATGTGGGCATCCGTCTGCTGTGCCTCCGGGTGTACTTTGATGCAGCCGTCGAACACGCCCCGGCCCTTACCGGACAGAATGCCCTTGAACGCCTGTTGCGTGCTGCAGGCGGGCTGCCCGTGTTCCACCCGGGTATGGAAGTCCTGCAACTGGTCGTCGTGGGCCAGGAACAGGCCGTTGATCCGGCTGTGGCCTCCCTCGCCCAGATAGTGTAAATCGATTTCGGTGCGGCCTATGCGCCCGCCCAGGGACAGGTTGTGATTGTGGTACTCGGCGTTTTTTTCCAGCTCCACGTTCACCGTGGAGATGTGGAACGCAGCGGGGCTCTCCCGTTGGATGCGGTGGTGGTTCAAGCGGGCGCCTTCCCCGATATGGATCAGGGTCCGTGCATTGCTCAGGTAGCGTGATTCTCCCGTGCTGTAAAAATACTCGTTCACCGTGGCATGAGCCCCGGCCTCCAGGCGGATTCGGTTCAGGGGCAGGGCGGATACTGGGCCGTCCAGTTCCAGGGCGATGTGAAGGATATGGAGCGGCCGTTCCAGCAGGGTGTCTGCCGCCACATGTATCCAGGCTCCGTCAGCGGCGGCGGCCGTATTCAAGGCGTGGAAGGCATGGCGGTCCCCGGGATCGCTCCCGGCCAGGCTGCGGTACTGTTCCGGCCGGCTCTGCAGAATGCGCTGCATGCCGTCCATGATGACAGCGGAAGGCAGGTCCTGTGTGCGGCTGAGCCCTGCATGCAGGTAGCCATTGACCAACACCAGGCAGGGCTCATCCGTCCTGCCCGGCATCAGGTGTTTTATGTCATCCTCCTGCAGGGCCTGCACCGGCCCCATGGCGGGTTGGAAAAGATCATCCACGATGGAGCGGACATTGGTATAACGCCAGTCTTCCTGTTTGAGGCTGGGGAATCCCTGCTCACGGCATTGTGCCAGTGCGTCCTCCCGGCGGCGGCGCAGCCAGGCCTGATCGGAACCAGGCAGTCGGGTGATCAGCGACTGGTATCGGTCCAGGTGCCCGGTGACCGGGTTCGCGCTCGTTGTCATGCCGCCACCTCGCTGATCCAGCCATAGCCTTTGGCTTCGAGTTCCAGGGCCAGTTCCTTGCCGCCGCTGTGCACGATGCGGCCATTACTGAGAACATGCACAAAATCCGGTTCTACATAATCGAGCAGCCGTTGGTAGTGGGTCACCAGGATGAAGGCGCGATTCGGCGAGCGCAGGGCGTTCACGCCGTCCGCCACTATGCGCAGGGCGTCTATATCCAGACCGGAATCGGTCTCGTCCAGGATCGCCAGGCGTGGCTCCAGCAGGGCCATCTGCAGGATCTCGTTGCGCTTTTTCTCGCCACCGGAAAAGCCTACGTTGACCGGGCGCTTCAACAGGCTGTCATGCATCTGCATCTGTTTCAGCTTGTCGCGCAGCAGGCGCATGAAGGCCACGGCGTCCAGTTCCGGCTCACCGCGCTGCTTTCGAATGCCATTCAGGGCGGCCTTGAGAAAGTAGGTGTTGTTCACCCCCGGGATCTCCACCGGGTATTGCAGGGCCAGAAACAGCCCCAGGGCGGCCCGTTCCTCCGGTTCCAGTTCCAGCAGGTCGGTGCCGTCCAGGCGTGCGCTGCCGCCGCTCACCTGGTATTCGTCACGGCCCGCGAGCACATGGGCCAGGGTGCTCTTGCCCGAACCATTGGGACCCATGATGGCGTGCACCTCTCCAGGATTTACCACCAGGTCGATGCCGTTGAGGATTTGCTTGCCGTCTATTTCGGCGTTCAGGTTATTAATGGATAACATCTTGGTTTGCCTCTGGATCGTTGGTTCTGTTGTCTTCCTGGCCCGGCATCCCTGCCGCTCGTTCGTTCGGGACCGTTTGAGTCGTTAAATCACAATGTCCCGCTGGGCCTGGTGTTTATTACATCCTTGTAGTATCTCTCCGGCCCGGCATCCTTGCCGGTCGTTCACCCGGCTGCGTTTGTCCACTGGACAAACGGTCCGGGTTCACCCCACCGCTCCTTCAAGGCTTATGCTCAGGAGTTTCTGGGCTTCTACGGCGAATTCCATGGGCAGCTCCTGGAAAACCTCTTTGCAGAAGCCGTTCACGATCATGGATACGGCGTCTTCTTCGGTGATGCCGCGGCTGCGGCAGTAGAACAACTGGTCATCACCGATCTTGGATGTGGTGGCTTCGTGCTCCACCTTGGCCGTGGGGTTGCGTACCTCCATGTACGGAAAGGTGTGGGCGCCGCATTGATCTCCGATCAGCAGGGAATCGCATTGGGTATGGTTGCGGGCGTTCTCCGCCCGCTGGGCCATGCGCACCAGGCCACGGTAGGTGTTTTGTCCATACCCGGCCGATATGCCCTTGGATACAATGGTGCTGCGGGTATTGCGGCCTATGTGGATCATCTTGGTGCCGGTGTCCGCCTGTTGATGGCCGCGGCTGACCGCAACCGAATAGAACTCGCCCACCGAGCCGTCGCCGCGCAGGATGCAGCTGGGGTATTTCCAGGTCAGGGCGGAGCCGGTTTCCACCTGGGTCCAGGAGATCTTAGCGCGATCGCCACGGCAGTCTCCTCGCTTGGTCACGAAGTTGTATATGCCGCCTTTGCCCTCGGCATTGCCCGGATACCAGTTCTGCACCGTGGAGTATTTGATTTGTGCGTCTTCCATGGCGACCAGTTCCACCACCGCCGCGTGTAACTGGTTCTCGTCGCGTTGGGGGGCGGTGCAACCTTCCAGGTAGCTGACGTAGCTGCCTTTTTCCGCCACGATCAGGGTGCGCTCGAACTGGCCGGTGTTGGCCTCGTTGATACGGAAGTAGGTGCTCAGTTCCATGGGGCAGCGCACGCCTTCCGGTACATAGACAAAAGTCCCGTCACTGAATACGGCGCTGTTGAGGGCGGCAAAAAAATTGTCGGTGTGGGGCACCACCGATCCCAGGTGCTTGCGTACAAGCTCAGGGTATTCGCGCAGGGCCTCGGACATGGAGCAGAAGATCACTCCCGCTTCTTGTAACTGCTTGCGGAAGGTGGTGGCCACAGAGACACTGTCGAACACTGCGTCCACAGCCACTCCTGCCAGGGCCTTCTGCTCCTCGATCGGGATACCCAGTTTTTCATAGGTGGCCAGCAGTTGTGGATCCACCTCGTTCAGGCTCTTGGGACCTTCCTTCAACTTGGGTGCGGAATAATAGGATATGGCCTGGAAATCGATGGACGGATAACGGATGTGGGCCCAGCCGGGTTCCTGCATTTCCCGCCAATGCCGATAGGCCTTAAGCCGCCATTCGAGCATGAAGTCCGGTTCCTGCTTGCGACGGGAGATCTCACCGACTACGGCTTCGTCCAGGCCAGGCGGCAGGGTATCCGACTCGATGTCGGTAATAAACCCGGCTTCGTACTCATTGCGCACGAAGTCTTCGATCTGTTGCTCTGGGGCGTTCATTGACACCTCTGTTTCCGATAAACTTAGTAATTTACTAGGTTATTTATATGCGCCATGGCCAGGAGATTCAACGTCATGATTTCTGCTGTTTTTGCCATTGTCCGTGAGCTACTGAATTTGTTCGCTTTATTACCAGGAAAACCACTCAGTAATTGTGTGTATGTTGTTGTGGCACTTGTAAATTTCCCTTGCAGGCCCTATCCCTATCAACAGGCTGGGTAAGGTTTTGAGGGTGCACTGATAATGACCGATGCGAAAGAGATCATCGAAATCTTCGAACTGCTGGGTGACTGGGATGAACGCTACCAGTACTTAGTGGAAACCGGTGAGCGGATGCCACCGATGCCTGGCGCCCTGAAGACCGATAGCAACAAGGTTCAGGGCTGCGTGAGCGAGGTATGGGTAAAACTCCTGCCGTCCGCCTGCGCCGACGGCAGGCTGTCACTGGCCGGGGACAGTGAAACCGCCATCATCAAGGGCGTGGTCGCCGTGATTGCCGCCTTGTGCGAGAACAAGACCGCTGCCGAAATATTGGATACGGATTTCGACCGCCTGTTCGAGGACCTGGCCCTGGCCGACCACCTCAGTCCCAACCGGCACGTGGGAATCTACTCCATCGTCAACAAAATCTATGCCCAGGCCCGAGTCCTGATCAGTGAGGCGGCATAGCTTGCAGACGGCGATAGGACCACTGGTGCTGGGTTCTGTATCAGGAAGGGCTCCGTGATTGAGCGCCAGGCGCTGACCGCGCATCTTTTAACGCTGCCGGTTTTCACCGGTCATGGGCAATACCGGCACCACGGAAATGCTGTTCTTGGGTGAACCCTCGACCACCCTGTCGCTGTAGGTCAGGTAAATCAGCACCCGCCGCCTGGGGTCGTAGAAGCGCACCACCTGCATGGACTTGAAAACCAGCGAGGTGCGTTTTTTGAACACTTCCGCGCCATTTTTCCTGCCATTGAGAATGTCTTCGGTGAGTGTGACAGGACCTATCTGGCGGCAGGCGATGGAGGCGTCGGAGGTATCTTCCGCGACCCCGATGGCACCGGACATGCCACCGGTCTTGGCCCGGCTGAGGTAACAGGCCACACCGGGCACCTCGGGATCATCGAACACCTCTATGACTATCTTGTCGTTGGGCCCGAAAATGTTGAACTTGGTGCTGACGCTGCCGACCGTCTCGGCGTGTACCGTACTGGCCAGCAGTAGCAGGGACAGAATGCATGTGACGATTGACATGGCTGAGTCCGTCTGTAACGACGCATGTTGCGCCATAGACTACATAAAAAACACTATGCCGGCCATCAATGTCTTTGTTGCTTGGGTGCCTGGGACTCCTGTCTGGGTTCTTCCAGACCCAGGCTCCGACGTACCCGCTTACCGAACAATACACAGGCCTTCTCGAACACCTTTTCCGCCTCGCGCGCGCACCATTCCCAGTCCATGGGTGGAGCGATCGCCTGGATCTGCCAGTGTCCGGTGAGCAGAATTTCACCGATACGCAGTTCCACCGTCCAGTCATGCCAGACCACCTCCTCGTTTTCGTCCTCCATGTATTCCTGCTCCACCAGGCGGCAGTAATTGCCCGTGGAGTCGTCCATGGCGACCAGGTCGTTCAGGGCCAGAGCATCGTCTATGCAGCTGGACCAGCCGGTGTGCACGTTGCTGGCTGTGCCAAACAGGGCGTGGATCAACAGGGTAGGTGTGGTAGTGAGCTGAACCGGCGTGTCCCAGTCCGGCTCGGAGCTAGTGTCATTCTGCATGTTGTAGCGTCTCGATGCGTTGGAAAAAACAGTGCTTTGGCCATGTTGCCAAAGCGGGGCCAGCAAATTGGAAAGCGGCTCGTCGCCAAGTCTGAGCGCAGCGCAGGATATTCTAACTCAAGCCGGTTGTCGGTGGGCATGCAGGCTCAGTCGCGTCCTACATCCACCAGGATGGGTTTCAGCAGCCGCAGTAAATCGGCCGTGGCGAGACGGATGAGATAGCCTCTTTTGCCGCCGTTGATAAAGATATGCTCGAACTCGCCGATGCTGCGTTCGCAGTATACGGGCATCGGTGTGCGCACACCGAAAGGGGAGGTTCCACCCACCTGATAACCGGAGTGGCGTTGCGCTGTCGCTGGTGTGCAGGCCCGTACGCTCTTGGCCCCTATCCGCCGCGCCAGTTCCTTGGCCGATACCTGGCGGTCGCCATGCATGAGAACGATCAAGGGCCTGTTCCGGTCATCTTCCATGATCAGGGTTTTGATAACCTGGTGTTCGGCCACGCCAAGTTGTGCGGCGGATTGGGCGGTGCCGCCGTTTTGAACGTAGCTGTATGGATGCCCCTCGAAGGCTATGTGCGCCTGGCGCAGGGCGCGAATCGCGTTTGTGACTGGGTCCTTGTATCTGCTCATGATGACTTGGCTGGGATCTGGTATTCGCCTAATCCTAACACGATGGTTTCCATGTAGAATTCATTGTGTCCATCGATACGGGGTGTAATCGTGCCTAGACAGAATGGTAAGACCTTGCTGGCCGCTATGAAGGTCTATGGCCCAGCGCTGTTGTTGACCTTGGCGGCCTTTGTGGTGGCTTATCAGTTCGTAGACCCGGCCCCGCCGCAACGGCTGGTGATCGCCACGGGTTCCAAGGATGGGGCCTATGCAGGCTTCGCCCGCCGGTACCGGGAAATCCTGGGTCGGGAGGGGATAGAGTTGGAGATCGTCCATACCAGCGGCTCACTGGAAAACCTGGATCTGCTGTCCGCAGGCAAGGTGGATGTGGCCTTTGTGCAAAGTGGTATGGAGCGGGCCGCCAGCGCCCCCTTGTATTCCCTGGGCAGCATGTACTTTGAACCGGCCTGGTTGTTTTACCGGTCCGAACGGGTGTCGGAACGCTTGACCGACCTGCGGGTTGCACGCATAGCTACCGGCGCAAAGGGCAGTGGCACCCAGGCCCTGGCCCACACCCTGATGAGCGATAATCAATTGGAGGCCGGCAGCCTGGATGCCCGGGAGATGGGAGGGCGCGAGGCGGTCGATGCCCTGCTGAAAGGTGATTTGGATGCCGCTTTCTTCGTGACCGGTGCAGACTCACCACTGATTGAGGAATTGATCAGGGCGCCGGGTATCCGCTTGATGAATTTCCGCCGGGCTATCGCCTATACCCGCCTGCACCCCTATCTATCCGAAGTGGTGTTGCCTGAGGGCATGATCGACATGCTGGGCAATGTGCCGGATCAGGATGTGCGCCTGCTGGCGCCGGCTGCCACATTGGTGGTCACTGATAATGCCCATCCCGCCCTGCTGGATCTGCTGTTGCAGGCGACTGAACAGGTACACGGCGATGGTGGCTGGTTTGCCGGGGAGGGTGATTTCCCCTCCGCCCGCTATACCGTGTTTCCACTGAGCCCCGCGGCTGTCCGCTATTACGAGAACGGTCCGCCGTTTCTGCAGCGCTATCTGCCGTTTTGGGCCGCTACCCTGGTGGACCGCCTGAAGGTGATGCTGCTGCCCCTGGTCGTGATCATGCTGCCTCTCATGAAGGTCATGCCGCCCATTTACACCTGGCGCATGCGCTCCAAGATCTATCGTTGGTACAGTGCACTGGAGTCACTGGAGTCGCGAATCAGACCGGGTATGCCGGCGGATGAGTTGCGGACCTGTATGGATGAACTGAGTCTGATCGAAGAGGAAGTGCGCAAGGTCCATGTGCCACAGTCTTTCGCAGCCCAGGCCTATGATTTTCGCCAGCACATCCGTCTTGTGCATGAGCGAATGACAAGCCTCACTGTGATATAATTCATTGTTTTACCAGACATTTGGAGAGCTAGGAATGAAATTGCGTATCTTGGCCATAGCATTGATGCCCATCATGATCACCGCCTGTGGCGAAACCGACAAGCCCGGCGAATCCGCCAGCGGACAGGAAGAAAGCACCACTGAGCGCCTGAAACGCGAAGCCGGTGAGTGGAGCAAGGAGACCAAGGAGCTGAGTTCGGCCGCCTGGCAGGCGACCAAGGAGAAATCGGCTGAGTACTATGGCGAGGCCAAGGAAAAGTCTGCGGAATACTATGAAAAGGCCAAGGAAAAGTCTGCGGAATACTATGAGGATACCAAGGAGAAGTCCGCAGAGTACTATGGGAAGGCGAAGGAGAAATCTGCGGAATACTACGAGGTGGCCAAGGAAAAGGGCCAGGATATCTACGAAGACGCAAAAGCAGACATGCAGGCACGTGACGGTCACCCGCCTGAGATGCAGCCCTCTATACCCGGCCAGTCGGAGGTAGAGGCGTCTATCCCCGCCCAGTCGCAGATGCAGGCCCCTGTGCCCGGTCAGCCGGAGGTGGAGTCCTCAATACCTGCCCAGTCGCAGATGCAGGCCCCGATGCCCGGTCAGCCGGAGGTGGAATCCTCAATACCTGCCCAGTCGCAGATGCAGGCTCCGATGCCCGGTCAGCCGGAGGTGGAGGCCTCAGTACCCGCCCAATCGCAGATACAACCTCCAATGCCAGGTCAGTAAGGCCGTTCACAGCCCGGGGAGTTCGATACCCTATCCCCGGGCTACCCTCGAATGGCCAGTCTTCTGCCTGGGCGGCATGCGCGGCCAAATCCCCTTGCGCATTCGCCACCTCATAGACCTGGGGCGTTTCCGGCACACCCTCTCCCATGTCGCTCCTGATCATGAATATGCTATAACATTCAAAAAAAGATCTTCTTCAGCGGTCACAGGCTGGGTCAGCCGGGGAGGGGGAGTGTGGGGTTGATTTTCGAGGGTGATTATATCGTTGGAGGCCAGCCACAGGATCCGGTGTCACCGAATTTCAAACTTCGGGAACTGACCCGCAGAAATGGCACTATCCGCGTGCATCGGGAACTGGTATCTGCGCTGCAGATACTGAGAGACCGTTTTGCGGACAGCATCAGTGTTAACTCCATGAGCCCGCGGGATGGTTTGGGCGCAGGCATGCCCGGCCTGTTCGCCTGGCTGGCAGCGGCCCCGGATCTGGACAGGCTGAGGCAACTGGCCGCCAACATGCGTGGAGAAGGCTATTTCACCCAGGTTCAAGTGCATGCGGGAGATCTTTTCATAGGTATTGGCGATCCCCTGGAACTACCTTCGGTGGACCGGGATACCGCGCTGGAAACCGCGGTTCGGCTCACTT